>SDBT01002668.1_pt1 | contig 31332 bp, 24 predicted proteins | sample 2277101 | NCBI WGS metagenome assembly SDBT01 (sample SAMN10404973, study PRJNA504765) | marine sediment metagenome | isolation source: marine sediment core GS10_PC15, 103 cmbsf | place: Arctic Ocean: Southern Knipovich Ridge | collected 2010 | reverse complement strand
GGGCTGCAGAAGCGCTGATAACCGCTTCAGGAGCCGCTCCGGTCTCCCCGGCTCAGGTCACCTGATGAGCGATCCGACGACATCTCACCAGCCGAGACGCAGGGGTAGGTCAGGATTTCAGAACTTACTGAGATGTTGTTGGGATGTCAAGGATAAGGTGAATGGCCGGATCGGTTCGTAGGCTCATGCTCAGGGAGGATCGAATCTCATGAGAGGGAACCTACGGCCTGGACGCAGCTTGCCTTGCAACTCGTTCAGGCCATCTCGCATCCTTTCCAGATCAAAGTCCACCAGCGCCAGGTCGCTTCTTGTGGCCAGATGGAAGCGAAAGAGGATGCCTCCGGTGTAGGAGAGGGCCTTGATGAAACGGCAAGGGATCACGGTCCCGATCGCGATTGTTCCCGACTCCCAGGCGCGGCGGAGCTCTTTAGGGCTGGCCGAGCCCCGGGCGAACCGATCGGCGAAATAGTAGGACGATGCCCGACCCCACTCCTGCATCCCGTCGGCGAGGAAGAGAAGGAAGGTGATCGGTTCGTCGTCGAAGGATATGGGTCGGTCCGCGTGATGCCGGAAGACGGCGACGGCGGCTATTTCCAGCACCAGGTCCCACAGCGGATCGAGACCTCGACCGAAGCCATTGTCGAGGAGGAGCGAAAGGGCGCCCAGGGGCGCGTGGAGGTGCTCGCAAGCCTTCCGAAGGTCGTCGCCGGCGATGACGTTGGCGAACCGCAAGCCGGCCAGCTTGCGCAGGTGGCGCTTGACCTTCCTGAGAGAGGGTTCCATCCCTCCGAGACCGAAACATCCGCACACCCGGTCGTGGACTTTCCCGGACAGCTCCACGGGGAAGCAGTGGTCGTGATACAGCCCGGCGCAAAGCCAGGCCAGTCGGGCGATTCGTTTCCAGTCCATAGACCGGACGCCGAACGTCCGTGCATACGGGCCCCAGACGGTGCGCAGGCGGCTGGCCGTGGCCCGCAGAACGCCGGGGTCGTCAAGGAACCAGTCGCCGATCATGGCCACGCGGGCAGGATGGAGCAGGTGATCGCGGTGCCAGGTCCGCTCCAGGTCCACTTGTGCCAGCCATTCGATGGATAACATCTGCCACAGGTAATCCCGTACCCGCCGGATGGGCGCCGCAACGGTCATCAGCCGCTGGATGCGGGGCAGGGCCAGATCGATCTCCTGGCGGAATTTCCCGCGGCCACAGGTTCTGTCGAGTGCACTGGACAGGTCCGCGCTCCAGGCCGGTGCCGGGATTGTTGGTGGCACCCGAGCCGCGCCAGGAGCCAACGTGGCATGGTGGGCCACCGCCCGGTCCAGGGCGTCGATGAACCACGAACGATCGAAACGGCAGGGTAGGTTCATCCTCTTCGTCGTCCCGTCCTCTTGCCGGCGGGGACCTCGTCGATGAGGTCTCGAAGCGCGAAGATGTCGGCGTGCACCGGGGCGCGCAGGGTCGGTATCAGCGCCGGGGGGCCGACCAGTTGGACGCCGCGCAGGCTCTCTGACTCGCGAACGATGAGCCGGCGAGGTATGGGCAAGTCGTCGCGAACGGTTGTGAACTCCACTCCGAAACGAGGGTCTTCCGTCGCCATATCGAAAAGGTCGTCGAACGTCTCGAAATGTTTCGGATCGGCCCGGTTGATCACCAGTACCGACTGCTTGAATGCCTTCTCACTCTCCCGGCGCCCTTGCCTGCGGGCGAGAAGGCGGTACCAGTTAGCTTCCTTGACGAGGCCCCAGAAGTGCGGGGCATCCGCAGTGCTGACCAGTATCCTGACCTGTACGAGGGATGCTTCGAAGACCGCGAGCGAGACCTCGATGAGGCCGGGGTGGCAGTCGAGAATGCAGCGCTCGTAACCTTGGGCCTCGAGCCCTGCCAGGAGATCTTTGAGAGCCGCCAGGATCGGTCCGTCCATTCCCTCGAGCCCGGCCGCGACCACGGACTGATCCCGGGTAGGCCCTGGTGGTGACAGCACGTCTTCCTCGTTCTGTACCATGGGCCGTCCGGCGTTGAGGATGACCCCGATCGGGCATTGCTTGATGTCCCGGTCGCGGTAGGTGCCGACGAGCGCGTCGACGTCCACCGCTTTGCCCCGGAACAGCACGTGGTCCACGCGCATCTTCGGTTTGCGGAGCCTCACGGCATCCTCGAGCCCGGATCCGGCGAAGTCGAGATCGATAATGCAGGTGCGGCGGCCGGCCTGACTCCAGGCCTTGGCCAGAGCCAGGGCGAGAGTGGTCTTGCCGGCGCCGCCCTTGTGGGAGTGGATGGATATCGCACGCAACTTTTTTCGTCTCATCGCATGTCCTCTCGCACGCCCCTGGCGCGCTGAAGCAGTTCGCGCATCGCTGGAGGATTGTATTTGGTGGCGATGTCCTTACAGGCGGCCAGCACCACGCGCCGATCCCCGTCGGGCAGTCGCGGATAGACCGCGGCCAGCACGCGGACCGACTCGTCCCTGACGTCCGGTGCTTCGGACTCGTCGGCCGCTCGCGCGAGCAGCGCCTCCAGCACCCTGCGGCGCCCGCCCGCCGGGAGAGCGCCGACGAGACGTGCGGCCGCCCGGACTGCGGCCCGGCGCTCGGCTGGAGTTCCATCGGTCAGCGCTTCCAGTAGAATCCGCCGGGCCCGCGCCCTGGTCTTGCGGTCGAGAGCCTCGTATTCTCCAGCCAGGCCCTCGATCAACGCGCTGCTGCCCAGCCCCCGAGTGGTAATCGCGGCCGCGTCCTTAAGCGAGCGGATACGGCCGTCCTGCAAGGCATGGAGCATGACTTGCCGCTCCGCCCCCACGGCGCTGCGCACATCCTCAAGCGCCCGGAACCCGCCGTGTCTACGGGTAAAATCCTCGAGGTCGCCCGTTTCCCGCAGCAGATCTCCCATGGCCCGCACCATCGCCGCGTCGGCTTCCGGCAACCGCTCGGCTGCCAGGTTCTCGAGTTCGGCCAGGTCGACCCCGGCCCTGAATGCGCGTGGCGTGTCGGCCAGCAGCGGCACCAGGTCGTCCAGTGCCGCGACCACGCCTTCGCGGTCCTCGGCTAGCAGGGCGGCGAGCACACGCAGGTAGTGGCCGACCACCGCGGTGTTTGCGCTTCCGTCCCACAAGCGACGCGTGGCGTTCAGGTGTTTCCGGGCCTGGTTTAGCTCACCCGCAAGGAGCAGCCGCTCGGCCTTGCGCAGGGGCGACTCTGTGGGCGCGTCGGGTTCATCCTCGGGGATGGTTCCAGGCGTTTTCTTGGAGTGGTCAGGAGTGTCATCCTTTTGCAGGCGGGCGATAAGGGTCTCTGCAGCGGCACGATCCAGGCCGTCGAGAGGCGAGAGCGCTTCGCCTATAGACTCGCCTTTGCGAACCCGTAGCATGGCCTGCACAGGCATAAGGCCTTCGAATTTACCGATACGGTCGGCTAGCAGATCCAGGTACTCGCCGATCCAGCCGGGTGACGGATCGGAATGGAGGAGCTGAATGACAGGCACGATAACGGCGGAGTTCGCCTGAGTCTCCATCTCGGGTAGCAGCCTTGCCATCTGTTCCACTGTGTTGGCGGCCTCTCTGGGCCTGTCTTTGCGGACGAGCTGCATGGCCAGAGCCGAAAGCGCAGATATAGCGAAGGACGCGAGCCCTGGATTTTCCTTGTCCAGCGTTAGCTGAGCAGCCTCTGCATAGGAGCGAGTTGCCCTGCCGGGATCGTCTGCGGCTTGGAACATGTTGCCGAGCGTTAACGTGTCGACGACCTCGCCGTGCCTATCACCGATTGCTCGATGGATCTCGCGTGCTTGGCGAAGCCTGGCTTCCGCCTCCGAGAAATCTCTTTCTTTGATCGCAGCCCGACCCAGGCCGGCCAGACAAGTTCCCTCGTTTAGCTTGTTGCCGATGTCACGATAGATAGTTAAAGCCTCTTCGTAGCGATTCCGTGCATCGCTGGGAGTGGACAGCTGCAAATGTACGTCGCCCTGTCGAAATAGACAGTTCGCTATGCCAAACTTGTCTTCGAGCTTGCGGTAGATGTGTTCGGCTTGTTCGTAGTACTTTAGCGCATCTCGGGCCCTGGAGAGCGATAGGTGCACATCGCCTAAGCGAAACAAGCAGTTGGCCTCTCCAAGCCTATACTCGATGTTGTTGAATATTCGTTGTGCACGTTCGAAACATTCCTGGGCTCTGAGAAACTCGTTTAGACGCAGATGCACGTCGCCGAGTCGCTGCAGGCATTCGGCCTCGCCCAGCCTATGATCAATGTCGCGATAGGTTCCAAGGGCTGTTGAGTATGATGCTCGCGCCTCACTTAGGTCGGAGAGAATCAAGTGGACGTCTCCAAGATCTAGAATGCACTTGGATTCTCCAAGCCGATCTCCGATTTCCCGATAGATCTCTATGGCTGCGCATATTGAGTCTCGTGCTTCGAATGGTTCGGCTAGGTTCAGGAATACCATACCCATTCCCGCGAGGCAGAAGGCTTCTCCTCGAGGACCTCCGGTTTCTCGGTAGATCGACAAGGCTCGCTCGAAATACTCTTGAGCCCTATCAACCTTGTAGATGTGCAGATAGGCTTTACCCAGACTCGCCAGACAGCTCGCCTCTCCACGTTTGTCGCCGATTGTCCTGCTGATCGACAGTGCTTGATCGAAATGCGGAAGTGCTTTACCAAAATTGGAGAGCTGTAAATAAGTGTCGCCAAGACTCACCAAGCTATGCGCTTCCCCCTTCAAGTGCCTGAGGGCCTTGTAGATAGTGAGGGCTTGATTAAGACACTTAAGGGCTTGGGACGTACCAAAGAGCTGAAGGTTTAGGAGGGCCAGTCCCAGTAGCACATCCGCCTGTCCCGTCTGTATTTTGCTCTGTTTATATTGCACGAGAGCGCGTTCATAGTATTCGCGTGCTTGCTCGACATCGTCAACATACCGGGAGACATCTCCTTGAGCTTTGATCAGCGAAGCATGGTTCTCGGCGCCTGGGATTTCGGCGGCCGCTTCCAGCACGGACTTGGCTCTTTGTGATGCTCCGTTTTCCAGAAGAACGCTTGCCAGGGCGGCTGAAGCCCTGAGTGAGGTGTCCTCCAGGCTTGCTTTTATTGCCTCATCCAGCGAGGACTCGATCACGGTCTCGGCTTCCGGAAGACGGCCGGATGAATGGAGGTAGGCTCCCAGGAGGAGTCCCGCGCGCACGTGCTGCTCTGTACCGGTTGCGTTTTGCTCCCACTCGGAGCGCAAGCTGGGGATGCGTTCGTCGACCTGGCCCGCAGCGATGTCGTCGATTAGCGTCCTTTGGTCCGCTTCCTCGGCAACCAGATCGCCTGGCGGAAGCAGGAGAGAGAACATGCCCAGGTCACGAGAGATGTCGTCGTTGCGGATTCGCTGCTCCAGCGTGTGCCTGATGTGGCGCTCGACCTGCTCGTAGGTGGTGAATGGCTCCAGCAGGGGCAGGAGGTATTGGCGCCGTTTGCCGTTCAGATAGCGCATGTCGTACCAGAGTTGTAGAAGCGGTGGATGGACGCGGTAGAGTTGGGGGCGTACGGAGCGATCCACCGCCGCCAGGCCGGCCCGCTCCAGGCCCCGGAGCCACGTTTGCACCTTGCGATTGTCGTCGCCTATCCGTTCGGCCAGCTCCCGGGCGGATACGGATCCGGGCGAACGGCAGAGTCCGTCCAGCATCCGGCGCTCTCCGGGCTCGAGGCGCTCGATGGTTTCCTGGAGAAGCGGGGTGATGGCGTCAAGCATGGACGTGGCAGCGCTCACGAGATCCGGGATCGGCCTGTCCGCCAGAAGCTCATACAGGTAGACCAGGAGGCGAGGGTTGCCCCCGGAGAGCCGGTTTACCGCCGCGACGAGGAGGGGGCGTTGTTCGAGAGCCTCGAGCACGAGACGGTCCCCGTAGTGATTGGCGCGCAGGCGGAGCAACTCTTCTGCGTCCTCGAGCGGCGTGATCTCGAGGGGTGCGGAGAACAGGCCCTGGATCCGCTCGAAGTAGCGGTCCAGGTCTGACGAGGCGGCGAGAACCACCAGGTGCCCGGAGGCCAGCAGTTCCTCCAGGGGCTCGGGGCGGCGAGGACTGGAGGGGAGCACGTTCTTCAGCACGCTCGTGAGGTTGTCCAGGAACAGGGCGAACGGCCGTCCGTCCTCCTCCACCGTGCGCGCGATGGCCTCGCGAGGATCGTCGTCATCGGAGGTCACCTCACCGGCGCACTCCAGCAACCGCCGGCACAGGGTGCCAACGTCCGATACGAAGTGCTCCTCCTCGCTGAGGAGCACAGGCCGAAAGGAGGCGCCGAGCGCGGGACTGCGCTTCACCCGCTCGTGGGCCAGGAGCAGCAACGTGGTCTTCCCCATGCCGCGGGGCGCGACGATGACCAGGTGCTCGGGCGGCTTCCTGCCCTTCTGGCGTCGCAGGTGATCGACTACGCAGTCGAGCAGGGCCTTACGGTCGGTGCCGGCAAAGGTCGCCTTCAACTCCTCTGGGGTGGCGGTGTGGGGGTTGTACTTCCAGGCCGTCGCCCTGAGTGTTGGTGATGCGTAACTGCTTGAAAATTTACCATTCATGGTTTTCAAGGAATTTCTTTACCATGTTCTTCGAAAAGCTGTATTTTGTCAAGAAATATCTTGGCGATGGGTGTTCAAGGAATTTCCTGGCAAGATGTCAGGGTTTTCAAGAAATTTGTTGTCAAGTATTGACACCAGGAGATCAGTCCGTTCACGGGGAAGGGTTCGAGTCAGGCTGATCGGGTGGGGTGTGGATGGAGGCCGGCGGTCTCTCTGTCGAACCGGCGCTAGTCGAGCACCTCGGCCAGCTTGTTCACCAGGGAGGATAAACAGAAGGGCTTCGGGATGAAGCCGGCCAGGCCCTCGTCGGCGACCCGGTCGATCGACTCCTGCTCGTCGTATCCGCTGGTCATGATCACCGTCGCGTCCTGCCGCACGCGTCGCAACTGGCGGAAGCACTCCTCGCCGCTCAGCCTGGGCATGGTCAGATCGAGAATGACGCAGCAGAATACATCCGGATCCCGCCGGAACATCTCGAGCCCCTCCTGGCCGTCCTTGGCGGTCATCACCCGGAAGCCCTGGAGTTCCAGCATGCTCCTGCCGACCTCTCGCACCATCTCCTCGTCGTCCACCAGCAGCACTGTCCGGCCGCGGCCCTGCAGGTCCGCCGCGGGTGGGGCGGCCTGCCGCCGGTCGGCGATGGCGCCGGGGGCCGGCAGGAGCACGCGGAAGGTGCTGCCCCGGCCCGGCTCGCTCTCTACCCGGATCGCGCCCTCGTGCCCGCGCACGATACCCAGCGCGGCGGCCAGCCCCAGCCCACGACCGGCCATCTTGGTGGAGAAGAACGGATCGAAGATCCTCCGGCGCGTATGCTCGTCCATGCCGCATCCGGGGTCGGACACCTCGAACCAGCAATAGGCGCCCTCGGGCAAGTCGTCGTCGAGGAAGCTCCCGGACAGGTAGGCCCGGTCGCACTCCTGCACGCCCGTTCTGATAGAGATCACCCCGTCCTGCTCGCCCAGGGCGTCGGAGGCGTTCGTGATCAGGTTCATGACGATCTGGCGGATCTGGGTGGCATCCGCCTCGATGGGCGGGACGCCGTCTGCGAACTCGTACCGCAGCACCGCCTTCTTGGAGACGGTCGCTTCCAGCAGGTGCGCCATCTCCTCCACCAGCAGCGGTAGCTCGATCCGCTCGGTCACGAAGCGAGCCTTGCCCGCGTAGGCCAGCATCTGCCGGATCAGCTCGGTCGCTCGCCTGGCGGCGGTCTCGATCTTGGCGATGACGCCGCTGACCGGCGACCCGGGTTCCAGCTGCATCAGGGCCAGATCGGCGTTGCCCAGCATGCCCACCAGGAGGTTGTTAAAGTCATGGGCGATCCCGCCGGCCAGTACGCCCAGGCTCTCCAGCTTCTGAGCCTGCTGGATGCGGGCCTCCAGCTCCAGCCGTTCCCGCTCGGCCCGCCGGCGTGCGGTGATGTCCCGGACGAACTCGACCACGCCGGTGATCTCGCCGGTCTTCTCGTCCTTGATCGGATAGCTGAACAGCTCGACCCACTCGATGGGGGAGCCGGGCAGGCCGGGTACAACAACGCACTCGGTCATTCCGCTTCGAAAGGCCATCAAGGTGGGACAGGGGTCGCATGGCCGGTCCGAATTGTGGTAACAGGCGTAGCACTTCTTTCCTTCCAGCGGAACGTTGGCCTCGTACCAGCGGTTCATTACCGGGTTGACATGGCGCACGGTCAGGTCCCGGTCCAGCACGCTGATGCCATCCTGGATGCTGGCCAGTATATCGGCCAGGAACCGCTTGCTGCTGTGCAGCGCCCGCTCTAGTTTTAACGAGTCGTCGGCCATGGTTCCCCCCCTTCATGACGCCAGGCAAGGCGGCCCTGTCAGGTGCTGGGAGTCGGGCGGGGGTGGAGGCCGGCGGCCTTGATGATTTCGGGGACGCGTTCTTCCCACTCGATGGCCATCAGGTGGATGCCGGCCACGCCCTCGATCTCGCGGACCTCCTGCATCTGCTCGACGGCGATCTTTATACCCTCGGCGGCCTTCTTGCCCTTGGGGGCGCCCTTCATTCGCTGGATCAGCTCGTCGGGCACCTCGATGCCGGAGACGTTTTTGGCCATGTAGCGGGCCATCCCCAGGGACTTGAGCGGGGTGATGCCGGCCATGATTTTTACCTTCTCGTGCAGGCCGGCCTCGACCACGCCCTTCATCCAGCGCTTGAACTTGTCCATGTTGTAGATGCACTGCGTCTGGATGAAGTCAACTCCCGCGGTCACTTTCTTGGCCAGGCGCTGGACCCGGAACTCGAACGGGTCGGCGAAGGGGTTGGCCGCGGCGCCGATGAATATTTTCGGTATACCCTCGATCTCGTCGCCGCACATGACCTTTCCCTCGTCGCGCATGGTCCTGACCATGTCGATCAGCTGGATCGAGTCGACGCAGTAGACGTTCTTGGCCTCGGGGTGGTTGCCGAACTTCTGGTGATCGCCTGACAGGCAGAGCATGTTGCGGATGCCGAGGGCGCAGGCGCCGAAAATATCCGACTGCATGGCGATCCGGTTGCGGTCGCGGCAGACCATCTGCATTACCGGCTCCAGGCCCATGTCCACCAGGATCTTCGAGGCCGCGATGGAGCTCATGCGCACGATGGCGGTCTGGTTGTCGGTGATGTTGACCGCGTCCACGTAGCCCTTGAGGTGCACGGCCTTCTTCCTGACCACATCCGCGTCGGCCCCCTTGGGCGGACCGCACTCGCCGGTGACGACGAACTCTCCCCGGGCGAACAGTTTTTCGATAGCGCTTCCGCTTTTCATGGTCACTGGTCCTCCGCGATTTCTCTCAGGTCCTCACGGATGCGAGTGCGCGGGCCGCCGTCGCGGCTTGTTGTCCAGCTGCGGGCCGGGATGACGCGGTTCATGTTTTCCATTTTATCCAGGGCCTTGAGGTGGTCGTAGATCAGCTGCCAGCCGCAGTCGATCTGCGGATCGATCTCGCACTTGCCGTCGGTCGACCCGCCGCAGGGGCCGTTGAACAGGCTCTTGGAGCAGCGGGCGATGGGGCAGACGCCGCCGGTGATTTCCAGCACGCAGTCGCCGCAGGCCTGGCAGCGCTCCTTCCACAGGCCGGAGTCCAGGTTGATCCCGATGAAGGTCGTGTTGATGCCCGGCACCACCTGGGTGGGCAGGCCCAGCTCGGCCACGTACTGGACCCCGGCGCCGCAGGCCAGGGACAGGACCACGTCGGCCTGCTTGATCCTGGCAAGCGCCGGCTCGATGTACTCGGCGTCGCACTGGCGCTCTATGGTGTGCTCGGCTATCTCGCGCTTTGTGCCCTGGGCCTTGTCCTTGATGCGCAGCTGGGAGGCCAGCAGGGCCACCTCCTTCTCGCCGCCCACCTGGCAGATGGTCACGCAGCCGCGGCAGCCCAGGACCAGCACCTTTTCGCGGCCTTTGATGGAAGCTTCGATTTCCTCCATCGGTTTCAAATCGCCAATGATCATTGCGATCGCCTCCATTCCAGGCCCGCGCCCGTGTTGACCGGCGACGGGCCCAACTCGCGGATCCGTTCGGTCATCTCGTCGGCGATGGCCACGAAGCGGGGTCCGTCCGAGGCCGCCATGTTGAACATCCGGATGCGGTCCGGGTTGATCCCCATCCGGGCGATCAGCTCGCGGGCGTGGCCCACGCGCTTCTTCGCCCGCAGGTTGCCCTCCATGAAGTGACAGTCGCCATCCAGGCAACCGGCGACGTAGACTCCGTCCGCGCCCTGTTCGATGGTGGCGAGCAGGTGGAGCGTGTTCACCCGGCCGCTGCAGGGGACGCGCACGATCTTCACGTTCAAGGGGTACGACAGTCTCATCGAACCTGCCAGGTCCGCGGCTGTGTACGCTCAGAACTCGCAGCAGAACGCCACGATCTGCGGTTCGAACCCGCTCATCGCACGCCTCCTTGTGTCAGCGCCGCACTCTTGGCGATCAGTTGTTCATCGCGGAAATGCCTCAGCTGGATGGCCCGGCCCGGGCACTCCGACGCGCAGATGCCGCAGCCGCGGCACTGGATCGGATCGATCTCGGCCGTGCCCTCGTCGCCCACGACCGGGACGTTGTACGGGCAGACCCGCACGCAGGTCAGACAGACCGCGCACTGGTCCGGGTTGACCTCGGAGACCACCCCGCTGGCGGTCAGGCGCTCCTTGGCCAGCACGGTCGAGGCCCGCGAGACCGCCGCGGCAGCCTGGGTCGCGGTCTCCGACAGCAGCTTGGGCCCGTGGGCCATGCCGGCCAGGTAGACGCCGTTGACCGAGAAGTCCACCGGGCCGAGCTTCTGGTGGTACTCGAGGAAGAAGCCGTCAAGGGTGCGCGGCAGTCGCATGATCTTGGCCATCTGCTCGTCGTCCTCGGGGACGATGGCCGAGGACAGCACCAGCAGGTCGGTGGCGAAAGAGACTCTCTCGCCCAGCACCTTGTCAAGCACCGCAACCTGGAGCTTGCCGTCGAAAGCTGTGACCTCGGGCGGGGCCTCGGGGTCGTAGCGGGTGAAGCGGACTCCCGCGCGGCGGGCCCGGGTGTAGTACTGCTCCAGCAGGCCGTAGGTCCGCACGTCCCGGGCGATGATGTCGACGTCGACCTCGGGTTTCAGCTTTTTTATATCGAGCGCGTTCTTGATGGCCACCGAGCAGCAGATGCGGCTGCAGTAAGGCCGCTCGGGGATGCGCGAGCCCACGCACTGGATCATGGTCACCCGCTGGATGCCGTCCAGGGAAGACGAATCGGTCACTCTCTCGGAAAAATCCTGCTGGGTCCAGACCCGGTCGTGCTCGCCGTAGAGGTACTCGCCGACGGGCTTGCGCTCGCGGGCGCCGGTGGCCACGATGGCGACGCCGTGCTCGACCGTGCGCGGCTCGTCGGAGCCGGCGACCCTGATGTTCGACTTGAAGTTGCCCTTGGCTCCCTCGAAGCTCTCGAGCTCGGCGCCGGTGAGCACCTCGATGTTCTCGTCGGCCAAGACGGCCTCGACGATCTGCGCGAGCCTGGCCTGGACGTCGGTGCCGTCGATGGTCTCGCGCACGTGGCGCATGTTGCCGCCAAGCTGGTCTGCGCGTTCGACGATGGTCGAGGAAAATCCCTGGGCGGCCAACTGGCGGGCCGCGCTCATGCCGGCCAGCCCGCCGCCGATTATCAGCGCGTGGTGACAGACCGTCACCTGCTGCTGCGTAAGGCCGTGGAGCAGGGCGGAGTTGGCCACGGTCATGCGAACCAGGTCCCGGGCCTTCGCGGTGGCGCCTTTCTTGTCGTTCATGTGCACCCAGGAGCACTGGTCGCGGATGTTGGCCATGTCGAACAGGTAGGGGTTCAGCCCTGCCTGGCGCAAGGTCAGCTGGAACAGGCCCTCGTGGGTTCGCGGGGAGCACGAGCAGACGACCACCCGGTTGAGCCCGTGCTCCTCGATGGCCTTCTTCATTTTCTCCTGGGTGTCCTGGGAGCAGGTGAACAGGTTGTCCTCGGCGTGCACCACGTGGGGCAGGCCCTTGGCGTACTCGACCACCCCGGGCACGTCCACCACCGAGCCGATGTTGACCCCGCAGTGGCAGACGAAGACCCCGATGCGCGGCTCTGAGCCGCTCACGTCGCGCTCGGGCGGCAGCTCGGGCACGTGGATCCGGGTGTTGCGGCCTTCGTGGGTGTGCCCCGCGGCCAGCGCCGACGAGGAGCCGGCCTGGGCCACGGTCTCGGGGATGTCCTTGGGCGCCTGGAAGGCCCCGCAGACGAACACTCCTTCGCGCGAGGTGACCACGGGATTGAGCGGGTCGCTTCTGACATAGCCGTGCTCGTCGAGATCCACCCCGAGCAGGGACGCCAACTCCCGGGTGCCGGCCTTGGGCCTGAGGCCCACCGACAGCACCACCATCTCGAACTCATCGATCTGCCTGGCGCCGGTTTCGTCCACGTATGTCAGCAACAGGTTCCCGGTCCCGGGATCCTCGACCACCCTGGACGGCATGGAGCGGATGAAGCGCAGGCCGTGTTCCTTTGCACGTTCGTAGTACTGGTCGAAGCCCTTTCCATAGGCCCGGATGTCCATGTAGAAGATGGTCGGCTCGATGATCTCCTGGTGCTCCTTGGCGATGACCGCTTCCTTGATGGCGTACATGCAGCAGACCGAGGAGCAGAAGTCGTGATCGCGATCGCGCGAGCCCACGCACTGGATCCAGGCCACCCGCCTGGGGGTCACTCCGTCGGAGCCGCGCAGAACCATCGAGGTGTACGGCCCGGTGGCGCTGAGCATGCGCTCGAACTCGATGCTGGTGACCACGTTCTGGTAGCGGCCGTAGCCGTACTCGCCGCGCTCGGTCGGGTCGCAGCCGTCGATGCCCGGGGCCAGGATGACGGCGCCGACCTCCAGATCGCGCAGCGCCGCCATCCGGGTGAAGTCGATGGCCTTGGCCTCGCAGGCGTCCTCGCAGATGCGGCAGCCCAGGCACTGGCGGCAGCTCAGGCAGCGCTCGGCCTCGCGGCGGGCGGCCTGCTCGTCGAGACCGGAGTCGATCTCCACGAACTCTCGCACCCTGACGGCAGGCGGCTGCTGGCGGGTCATCTGCCTCCGGCGCGGCTCGTAGAGCGTCTTGAGGTTGTCGACTGTCTTGAGCGGCGTCTCGTCGCGACCCTCGCGCAGGTCGCGGCCCGCAAAGAGGCGGTCGATGGACTCGGCCGCGCGCTTCCCGGCGGCGATGGCCTCGATGGCCGAGGCCGGCCCGTGGCGGGCGTCGCCGCCGGCGAACACGTTCGGGGCGTCGGTCTGCAGTGTCAGCGGGTCGGCCTGCAGCAGGCCGCGTTCGGACTTCTTCACGTCGGTCTGCTTGTCAAGGTAGCTCAGGTCGCAGTCCTGGCCGATGGCCACGATGATGTTGTCGGCCGGGAAGGTGCGCTTGGCGGCCCCGTCGAACGAGGGATTGAAGAAGCCCGCGGCGTCGAAGACCGAAACGCAGCGCTGGCTTTGCAGGCCGACCACCTTGCCGCCCCCGGTCTTGATCGAGAGCGGGCCCCAGGAGTAGTTGACCCGGATGCCTTCGGCGAAGGCCTGGCGGATCTCCCACTCGTGTGCCGGCATCTCGTCCCGGGCCTCCAGGCAGACCAGTCTGACGTCCTCGGCGCCCAGCCGCCGGGCGGTCATGCCCACGTCCACGGCCACGTTGCCGCCGCCGATGACGACCACCCGCCGGCCGAGGGCCAACTTCTCGCCGGAGTTGGCCCGGTGCAGGAAGTCCACGCCCAGCAGCACCTCGGGCGAGTCGATGTCGTCGAGCGGCAACGAGCGGCTCAGGTGCAGGCCCGTACCCAGGAAGATCGCATCGAACTGCGAGCGCAGGTCGTCCAGGGTGATGTCCTTGCCCAGGCGCTTGTTCGTCTGCAGGTCGATGCCCAGCGACAGGATGCGGTCGATCTCGGCGTCCAGGATCTCGCGCGGCAGGCGGTAGGCCGGGATGCCGTAGCGCAGCATGCCGCCCGGCTCGGGGTTGGCCTCGAAGATGGTCATGGCGTGCCCGCGCAGGGCCAGCTCCCAGGCGGCGGAGAGGCCCGAAGGGCCGGCGCCCACCACGGCGACTCTCTTGCCGGTGCTCTCGCTCCGTTTGGGCAGGGGAGCGGGCTCGCCCGAGGAGATCTCCTGGTCGGCCGCGAAGCGTTTCAGGGTGCAGATGGCGATCGGGTCCTCGACCAGCTTGCCGCGCAGGCAGGCCTGCTCGCAGGGGTGGTCGCAGATGCGGCCGATCACGCCGGGCATCGGTAATTTCGCGCGAATAAGGGCCAGGGCCTCGGCGTCGCGTCCTTCCGCGATCAGGCCGACCCACTCGCGTGTGTCCAGATGCACCGGGCAGGCGTCCACGCAGGGCGCCTGGCGGCGGTCGATCACGTGGGTGGAAGGGATGGCCTGCGGGTAGTCGATGAAGACGGCCGGCCGCGGGGTCTGGCCCTGGTTGTACTCGCTGGGAACCTCGACCGGGCAGACCTCGGTGCACAGGCCGCAGCCGGTGCACTTGTCCGCATCGACGTAGCTGGCGTGCTCGACCACCCGGGCCTTGAAGTTGCCCGGCTCGCCGACGAGCCCGGTCAGCTCTGTGTTGGCCAGGATCTCGATGTTGGGATCGCGGCCGACCTCCACCAGCTTTGGCGACATGATGCACATGGCGCAGTCGTTGGTGGGGAAGGTCTTGTCCAGCTGCGACATGGTGCCGCCGATGTTGGCCCCGCGCTCTACCAGGTAGACCTTGAAACCCGCGTCGGCGAGGTCCAGCGAGGCCTGCATTCCGCCGATGCCGCCGCCGACGACCAGGACGGCTCCGACCTGCCCTTCGCTCATGACTCCTCCGCCTGCTCGGCCGCCGCGTAGACCGGAGTGACCTCGTCTTCGACCTTCTCGAGCAACAACTGGCCGCGTCGCCGCAGCGCCACCACGTGGGGCATCACCTCGGAGGGCGGGAATTCCAGGATTTCGGCGATCTCCACCAGGGTCAGCCCGCGCTCGCGGGTGGCCTGGAGGATCTTCGCCCGCAGCGCCTCGCGCTGCACTATCGGGCCGGCGGCCAGGCCGTACTGGCGCTCGGAGTATACCTCGCCGTAGGCGTTGCCTTCGCCGGTAAGCCGCTCCTCGCGCTCGATGAGCTGCTGCAGCCACTTGGCGGTCTTGGCGCTGGCCTCGACCACCTCGGCCGCGCCCTCTTCCCGCCGGGCGCGGTCCATCCAGATCTTGTCGGTCAGGGCTTTGCTCATGCCATTCACCTCGGCGATCTCAGGCCAGCGCCGAAATGGAAAGTTGTTTCAGCAGGGAGTCGGGCCTCACGAAGTGCTTGCGCCACTCGCGCCGACCGATCCCGGCGCCCAGGGCCAGGGCCAGCAGCTCGCTCAGGAAGAAGATCGGCATGTCGGCCGCGCCCCCGGCCTTCTTCTGCTTCCACTGGTACATGTCCAGGTTGACCTGGCACAGCGGACAGGCCGTGACGATGCAGTTGGCGCCGGCCTTCTTGGCCATGTCCAGGATGCGGGCGTTGAAAGCGCCGGCGATCTCCTCCTCGGTGGCGGCCAGGCTGGCGCCGCAGCAGTCGGTCTTGACCGGCCAGTCGACCGTCCCGGCGCCGACCGCCTCGAGCATTCGCTCCATGGATGTGGGATTCTCGCGGTCTTCGAAGTACTCGATTCCGGGCGAGCGCACCAGCAAGCAGCCGTAGTAGGAGGCGACCTCGAGGCCGGAGAGCTTCACCTTGCACAGGTCCGAAAGCAGCAGCGGCCCGGCCTCGTTCATCAGCACGTCCAGCAGGTTGCGCACCGTGACGGAGCCGTTGTAGGTCTGCGGCTGGAGAACCCGGGCGATCTGTTCGTGCCCGGGCAGCCTGTCGGCCATGACCTTGTTGCCGGTGAGCAGACGGTTGAAGCAGGCCGCGCAGGGGGCGAACACCGTGTGGTGCCCCTGCTCCTCTGCCAGGGCCAGGTTGCGGGCGGCCAGGGCCAGGGCCAGGTCGTCGTCCGTGAAGTGTCCCGAGGTGGCGCCGCAGCAGTTCCAGTCCTCGACCTCGGTCAGCTTGATATTCAGCTTGTCGAACAGCTCGAGCACCGATTCGTCGTAGTTGCGCGCCGACTTGTGCAGCGAGCAGCCCGGGAAGTAGCCCAGCTCCAGCATGTTCAACGATCCTTCCTGGTTTTCTTCTCCCGCAGGCGTTCGAACATCCTGCGGATGGCCCGGCGCTTGGACACCCTCTTGGGCAACATGGGCATCTTGCCCTTGGCGAACATGGTCATCCCCAGCCCGGCGTTCTTCAAAAGCTCGCCGTTCTTGATCGCGTACCCGGCCAGCACTCCCGACTCGAACGAGCGCCCGTGCCGGCGAAGGGACTTGAGGAAGTTGTCGTGGAAGGAGGCGATCTTCTTTCTGGGTGACTCGATCCCCCGGCGCATGGCCTCGTGGCGCAGCGCGTCCATGACGTGCGCGATGTCGATCCCGTTGGGGCACCTCGTGCTGCACGTCAGGCACCCGGCGCACAGCCAGATCGCGTTGGATTCCAGCACCTTGTCGAGCTGCCCGAGCTGCAGCAGGCGCATGACGATCGCCGGCGGGGCATCCATGTGCTCTGCCATGGGGCACCCGGTGGTGCACTTGAGGCACTGGAAGCAGAGCCACACATCGTCGCCGCAGTGCGTCGCAACCTCCCTGCAGGCGCCTGGCTCGGGCGAGAATGGCACCGCGCAAGTGCTCGTTTCTGGCATCTTTTTTTACCCCTTGGGTCGAAGACCGTTCAACCACCGGGGCGCAGGATGATCCGATGATGGAGCAGGTCGACGTGATCCAGCATGGCCTCGATCTCCTTCTTCTCGCCCAGGATGTTGGTCAGCACGATGCGGTCGCCCTCGGGCTTCATCATGATCACGTCCTCGAGCAGCAACTCGTCGTCGTCCTCACCTCTGCGCAGCCAGGCGCTGGATTCGCACATGAGCTTTGTCCTCCGCTGAAACAGCATGTGTCCTCGCGGTGTGTGTGTCAAGGACGATTGACGGAGATGGCCCTGCCGAGATCACTCCTGGCCATCGGATCTATGCAGCACGACCGTGTCGAACGGCTCCGGGTCTTCGGAGATCGGAATGGCCCTGAGGGTCATGGTCTCGCAGCCGGCTTCCACCTCGACGAAGTGATAGGCCAGCTCGACCACCTCGATCTCCTCGAATTCCCGGCACCACTCGTCCAGGCTGGCGCCGCCGCCTCCGGTGATGATCTGCAGGACCCCGTCCGCCATCCCGCGCTCGTAGTCGTGGGTGTGGCCCGCGAAGTACACGTGGAAGCCGTTCTCGGCCAACAGCGGCATTATCCAGTTGCGCACCGTCAGGTTGCCCTCGAAGCCGTCGCACGCGCCGGGCGACCAGCTCTCCGACCAGGCCGGCTCGTGGGCCGCGGCGATCCTCCAGGTTGCCTCGCGGGCCTCGGGGCTTGCTACCTGCTGCCTGATCCAGTCGGTCAGGTCCGATTCCAGCAAGCCGGCGAAGAGGAGAAAGGGGTTGTTGGTGTCGAAGACCAGGACGAACACGTTCCCGTAGGTGAACGAGTAGTTGCTGCCCCAGACGGGGCCGTCGCGCAGGTGATCCGGGACGGGGTAGTCGGTCAGGCGGTAGAAGTGCCCGGCGTTGCCCTCGTGGTTGCCGATGGCCACGTAGGTGGGCACCGAGTGACCCAGCGGCCTGAGGGGCTCGAAGAACTCGTCGGTCCACTGCAGCTCCACGTGGCCGTCGGTGACCACGTCGCCGGTGTGGAGGTTGAAGTGGGGATACAGCAGTGCCATGGCCTCGACGGTCTTGCAGCACTGCTCGATGTCGGTGCGGCTGTCGCCCCAGACCGTGAACCGGACGGGAGCGCCCGCTCGGGGCGCGGTGTAGAATCGGTGGACGTCGGAGGTCCTGGAGCAGGCGGAGACCCGATAGGAGTAGCGCGTGTCCGGGCTCAGGCCGGTCAGCCTGGCGCGGTGCACCTCCGCGTCCACCTCGGAGTCCAGCGTGCGATCCAGCTCATCGTCCGAGAGGCCGAGACGGACCTCTCCCGGACACTCATCCTCCGCAGACCACATGATGGTGGTAGAGGTCTCGGTGGTGTGCATCAGGTAGGGGCCCAGCGGGAAGGTGTCGTCGCGTTCGGCGTCGAAGGGCCGCGCCGGGATCTCGTCGGGGCAGGGTGGCTCGCCATTGTCGGAGCAGGCTGGCGGTAAGGAGAGTGTCGCCAGGCAGACGAGGAGCCTCAAGGGGACGGTTCGGGACATGGGGGGTGGCCTCCTTTGGCTGGTTGGCCTATTTTCCGATACAGAACTGCCCGAAGATGCGATCCAGAAGATCCTCGGTGGTGATCTCGCCGGTGACCTCGCCCAGGGCGTTCATGGCGTCGCGCAGGTCGATTGCGGCCACCTCGAGGTCGATGCCTCGTTGAAGGGCGGCGGTGAAGGCGTCGATTGCGGTGCGGGCGCGCTTGAGGCATTCCGCTTCGCGGGCGCTTGCGACCAGGGCGTCTTCGGGCGGCACCAGGCGGTCGCTGAACACGCTGTCCGCGACGGCCCGCTCCAGGTCCGCGATTCCCCGGCCGGTCGTGGCCGAGGTGGACACGAGCTGTCCGCCGGCGAGTTTCTCGACCCTTGCCCGGTCGATCCCCTCGGAGAGGTCGGACTTGTTCAAGACGCAGATCCAGGGGTTGCCCGGTTGCGACACCTCCCGGACGGCCTGGCGGTCTTCCTCGTCCAGGGGCTGGCTCGCGTCGAGCACGAGCAGGACCAGGTCGGCCTGCTCGATCGCGCGGCGGGCGTACTCCACGCCGATCCGTGCAGGCTTGTCGCTGGCCGCGTGCAGCCCGGCGCTGTCGAGCAGGCGGACCGGGACGCCTTCGATGTTGATGGTCTCCTCGATCACGTCCCGGGTGGTGCCGGGCACCTCGGTCACGATGGCCCGCGCTTCGCGCACCAGCCGGTTGAACAGGCTGGACTTGCCCACGTTGGGCTTGCCGGCCAGCGCCACCGTCACGCCGTGGCGGTAGAGCATCCCGGACTCGGAGCCGGCCAGCAGATTATCGATTCGTTCCCGTGCCACATCGAGGCGTGCTGCCAGATCCGGCACCAGGTCCGGCAGCTCATCGTCGGGGAAGTCGATCGACGCCTCCAGCAGGGCTCCGGCCTGAACGAGATCCTCACGAATGGCGCCGACCCGCTCGCCCAGCTTCCCCTGCAGCCGGCCGGCGGCGGCCCGCAGGCCGGCCCGGGTGCGGGACTGGATCACCTCCAGCACGGCCCCGGCCTGGGTCAGGTCGATCCGGCCGTTGACGAAAGCCCGGCGGGTGAACTCTCCAGGTCCGGCCAGCCGGGCGCCGCGGGCCAGCAGGAGATCGAGCACGGCGCGGAGTGCGGCCGAGCCCCCGTGGCAGTGGACCTCCACCACGTCCTCGCGGGTGTAGGTGGCGGGCGCGCGCATGACGGCCAGCAGGACCTCGTCGACGGTCCGCTCGCCGTCGAGCACGTGCCCGTACTTGAGGCTGTGGGAGCGGATCGCGTCGACCGCGGTCCCGTCCGCGGCGCGGAACACCTGGCCCGCGATGCGGACGGCTTCGGACCCGCTCAAGCGCACGATGCCGATGGCGCCCGTGCCGATGGGGGTCGAGATGGCGCAGATGGTGTCGGAGTCAGAGCCGCTCACGGCTTTTCCACCGCCCGCTTGACCGAGCGGAACAGGTCGATGGTCATGACGATGGTGATGATCACAATGGCGCCGATCAGCACGAACAGCGGCCAGACTGCCATGAGGTGGTCATCGCTCGTGGCCGTGGTGTGGATGGAGACCTGGGCATAGAGGATCAGCAGGTTCACGGGGAAGCACAGCCAGTAGAGGAGGCCCTTCATCTTTCGCCAGATCGGGGCCTGCTTCTCCTCGGGAAGGGCCAGGAATTTCTCCTTGTAGGGTAGGCTCATCAAACGTGGATTTTTTCTGGCCCAGTCGACCAGCCGGGCGCTGGCGTACATGAGAAGGGTCAGTCCCAGGGCCGTGAACGGCAGGGCCAGCCAGGAGCCCCAGCCCGTGTCGGTCCAGCCGTTCGGGTTGCCGGACCCGTCGAAGTGGATCGGGATCCGCCCGGGCAGATCGTGATAGGTCGCAAGGGAGTATATGAAAAGACCGATCAGAACAAGGCCGTTGAGCAGGTGGGGCAGCGTGCTCGAGCCGGATGGCGGCGGGTGGATGGCACCGGGGTGCTTCGCAGCCATGGACGCCTCCTTGGAAATGGAAATCCTAGCGGCGCCTGCGCTTGGCGGGGACTTCGCGCTCGATATGGGCGTAGGCGTTGTGGGCGTGGATGGACTCCTGGTTTTCGACCGCCACCGAGAACCAGGCGATCCGCTCGTGGGCCATCAGCTTGACGGCTACCTCGCGGGCCACGTCCTCGACGAACATGGGGTTCTCGTAGGCCCTCTCGGTGACGTATTTTTCATCTTCGCGCTTTAGCACGCTGTAGACCTCGCACGAGGCCGATCGCTCGACCAGCTGGATGATCTCCTCGAACCAGATGAAGCGTCTCTGCCGGAAGCACACGGTCACCAGGCCGCGCTGGTTGTGGGCGCCGTGGTCGCTGACGGCCTTGGAGCAAGGGCACAGGGCGGTGATCGGCACCTGGACCTCGTACGTCTGGATGACCTTGCGGGCCGCGACCTCGCCCCGGGAGATGCACTTGTATGCCAACAGGCCCTCGGCCCCGGACACGGGAGCCTTCTTGAGCATGAAGAACGGGAACTCCACCTCCAGGTGCGCGGCACGGGCCCGGAGCCGCCTGCGCATGGCCCGCAGAATGTCGGGCAGCGCCCGGGTGGACATGTCGTGGCAGTGCTCGTTGAGCAACTCGACGAAGCGGCTCATGTGGGTGCCCTTGAACTGGTGGGGCAGGTTTACGTACATGCTGACCCTGGCCACGGTCTGCTGGGTCTTGCGAGAGCGATCCATGACCGTGATGGGGTACAGGATGTCGCGCACCCCGACCTTGTCGATCTCGATCTGGCGATCGTCCGGCAGGCCCTGGATGTCGGCCATCGGTCTTGTGAGTTTTTTCGGCACGCTCACCTTCCCCTCGCCGCCGGCGTCGTCCGTCCCGTCGCGTTCTGTATAGACGCTGTGTTGCGGTCCGTCAACAAATGACGTAGTCTGTCGTGAAAATGCTGGAACAGGGAGAGGAACCCATGAAAGAAAAAACGATCTGGCTTCCCGGTGTGCTCCTGCTGGTTTTCACGGCCGCGGTCTTTGGAGTCGCGACCTGCGATTCGGGCGATGGGGGTGAACTGTGCCCCGATCAGTCCAGGCCGTACAGGTGCCCGGACGGCCAGTGCTACGAGTGTTGCTCGCACGTCGATTGCGGGGTTGGCCAGATCTGCACGGAAGATCGCGAGTGCGTGTCCGAAGAAGGCCAGGAAGGTGACGACTGTTCCGGGGATCCCGGGATCTGCCACGAGGGCCTGTGCTGCGACATCTTCACCGGTACCTGCCTGGCCGGCTGCTCCGTGGACGCGGACTGTGCCGCGCTCCACCCGGATGTGGAGTTCAACGACGACCTGGAATGCCGGGAACCCTGCTGTGACTTCGCGCACTGCAACAAGGACGATGACTGCACGCCGGGCACGGTGTGCTTCGACAGCGACTGCGTGACCAGGCCGGACTGTGACGACGTCGATTTCTGCAAGCTGACGCCGCATTCCGCCTTCACCCAGGAGGGAACAACGGCCCGGTTCGGCGCGTCCGCCTACATGCACAGCGGGGCCCTGGCTCCCGGAATGGGCTTCTCCTGGACGTCCGACGCGCCGGGCGTAGCCTCGGTGGGCCCGGAGGGCCTGGTCACCGGGGGAGGCGAGACCGGCAACGCGATCATCACGGCCTCCGTCGAAGGCTGCAGCATCTCCTGCGCCGCCACCGTGACCAACTTCGCCGCGGTCGGCTCAGGCACCCGCGTGGTCGTGGTGGACTCACTGGCGGGCTCCTTCGTCGAAGGCGCGAGTGTGGTCGTCGGTGGCGAGGGCCCGGTGTTCACCGACGCCAACGGAGTGGCGGAGTTCACCGCGGAGCTCTCCGGCGCCAACCCCCTGGACGTGACCGTCTCCAAGCTGGACTATAACTACGTCACCTTGAGGTCGGTGGAGTCGAACGACGTGATCGTCGACACCGGCAGGCTCCACCATCTGGACTTCGAGCACTATCCTCCCACGCAGGTGGCGGGCGGCATCAGGGGCAGTTTCGACTACAACCTGATCCCGTGCGAGGAAGGGCACGGCTGCGAGGTGAGCGTTGGCCTGGCGGGCTTCAGCGCGCCCGGCAACCTGGTCAACCTGAACTTCGACCTGCTCATCGGCGGGGGGATCAAGACTCTGGTCGAGCTGGGCGACATCTCGGACGAGGTCGCCATGCCGGCCGGGATATCCTTCTGCCTGAACGAGACCTGCTTCAAGGAGTTCTACAGCCCGACGGGCGTTCCCGGCACCCGGGTGGCATGGGGCCTTGGGGGCAAGCTGGATCTGAACGTCCTTGTCGATAAACTGGCACCGATCATCTCCGGCGGCGAAGACGTCGACGTCCCCGCCCTGATAGTGGACCTCTTGCCCCTGTTCTCCGGATTCCGCAGCGCCATGGTGCCGAACGTGGACGTCGTCCCGATCGACAAGGTCGAGGACGTCGACGACATCGACGACGACGAGACCACCACGCACGTGCCGGACTACGCCGACTTCCCGGAAGTGGACATGACCCTGAAGGTGGCCATGGACGAGGAGATGATACTGACGCCACCCCTGCTTCCGGTCGGAACGTACGACGGGGTGCTCGTGGTCGCCGGCGTGTTAGTCCGCGGCGCCGGGCTGGTGCCTCTCGGTATCGGCGTCGGCCTGGACTCCACGGGCCAGGACGACCCCCCGGATGGGCGGATCGACGATCCCATCGTGGTCAAGGTCTCCTCGGTGGCCGGCCGCATCCCCGAGGATCGGATCCAGCGGGTGGTGGTGGCCGTGGCCATGAACATCGAGAGCCTGGCGCGCGGCGAGGGTCAGCCCTTGATGGTCGCCGGGCAGGTCAAGCTCGTGTCCGAGTTCGAAGGCATCCACGGCCTGGGTGGCTTCCTCACCCCGGCGCAGGGCACGTACGATCCCGCAACCCGCCGCCTGGAAGTGACCGAGGTGCCCGCCGGTATCGACTACGCCCAGGTGATCTTCGCCGGCGACAGGGACGTCAACTGGCACGTGCTGGGCGAGTGGACCGCGGGCGACTACTACCTGCCCGCCCCGCCGCCCGCCGGCGACCGTTCCGCCAGGGCCTACTTCGTCGGCATCAAGCTCAACGACCGATTCGGCGACATCACCTTCCAGGACCTGCCGGCCTTCAACGACACCAACATGAGCGACCTGGTCGATCTGGTGGAGTCGTTCTGCTACACCGACGTACCCGCGCCCTAGTCTGTTTGACAAACCCGTGACAAAGGGCGACAGGACCGTGACACGAAAGTGTCCGTTCTGGTGTTCAATTGCAGGCGGGAGGTCGAATGGACTCGAGGGAGCGCCTGGTGGCTGCCTGCAACGGCCAAGAGGTGGACCGGCCGCCGGTCTGGTTGATGCGCCAGGCCGGGCGGTACTTGCCCGAGTACCGTAAGCTTCGCGAGAAGCACGACTTCTGGGAACTGATGCGCACGCCGGAGCTGGCCGTGGAGGTGAGCCTGCAGCCGGTGCGGCGGTTCGGAATGGACGCGGCCATTCTGTTCTGCGATATCCTGGTGGTGCTCGACGCCATGGGAGTCGAGGTGCGCTACGAGGCGGGCGGGCCGGTGATCGATCCCCTGGTCCGGGACCGGGCCGGGCTGGCGCGGCTGAAGCCGGTGCGGGCGGACAGGGCGTTCGACTATGTGGGCGAGGCGGTCGAGCGGTTGTGTGACGAGCTGCACCCGGATGTGGGGGTGATCGGGTTCTGCGGGGCGCCGTTCACCCTGGCGGCCTACCTGGTGGAAGGCGGGCCGGCGCGGCAGATCAACCAGATCAAGGCCCTGGCCTACAACCAGCCGGACCTGTTCGCGGATGTTTCCGGCCGGATCGCGGACGTGGCGGCAGACCTGCTCGAGCTGCAGATCGCGGCCGGGGCCGACATGGTGCAGATCTTCGACACCTGGGCATGGCACCTGTCGCCCGAGGATTACGAGGAACTGGCCCTGCCGTACACGCGCCGGGTGATCGAGCGCCTGTCCGGGCACGACGTGCCGGTGGCGCTGTACTTGCGCAACGCCGCCGGCCACCTGGAGGCGGCGGGCTCGTCGGGCTGCCGGGTGCTGTCGGTCGACGCCTCGGTGCGGCTCGCCGACGCCAGGAGACGGCTGGATCGGTCGGTGGCCCTGCAGGGCAACTTCGACCCGGCCCTGTTGAACGCTCCGCCGGAGCTGATCCGCAAGCAGGTGCACAGGGCCATCGAGGCCATGGCCGGAAGCGGCTACATCGGCTACATCGCCAATCTGGGCCAGGGACTAACGCCCGACACGCCGGTCGAGGGCGTCGAGGCATTCGTCCGGGCGGTGCGGGACCGGGGGGCGTGATGCAGGACCCGCGCCGGATAGATCCCGCCTTGCGGAAGAAGTACGACGTGCAAGGGCCGCGCTACACCAGCTATCCGCCGGCCAACCACTTTTTTGGTGTCGAGCCCGAGGCCGTGTTCGAACGCTGGCGCGCGCGCAACGGCCTGGCCGATGATCCCGGCCTGTCGCTCTACCTGCACGTCCCGTTCTGTCGCAGCCGGTGCCTGTTCTGCGGCTGCCATACCCAGGCCGGCAGGTCGGACGAGGCGGTCGAAGCATACCTTCAGGCTGTCTCGACGGAGATGAAGCTGGCCGCCGGGGTCGTCGATCCGACCAGGCCCGTACGCCAGGTGGCCCTGGGCGGGGGCACGCCGAATTTTCTCGAAGTCGAGCAGATCCACCGGGTGCTTGCGGACATGGAGCGCACCTGGGCGCTGGTCGACGGGTGCGAACGGTCGGTGGAGATCGATCCGCGCACCTCGACACCGGAAAAACTTGACGCCTTCCTGGCAAACGGCTTCAACCGCTTCTCCCTGGGCATCCAGGACTTCGACCCCGAGGTGTTGCGGCTGGTGCGCCGGGGGCAGGGATTGATGCAGGTGGAGGAGGTGGTCGCGCACCTGCGCGGGCGCGGCTGTATGGCTATCAACTTCGATCTGATATACGGCCTGCCCGGCCAGGACCTCGACAGCGCGGCCAGGACGGCCGCGCAGGTGATCGACCTGCGGCCCGGCCGGGTAGCCCTTTACTCGTACGCCCACGTGCCCTGGATCCGGCCCCACCAGGAGGCCCTCGAGCGGGCGGGTCTGCCCGGGCCGGATCTCAAGGCGTCGCTGTTCCTGGCCGTGATGGATCGGCTGCTCGATGCCGGCTACCAGGCCATCGGCATGGATCACTTCGCGCTGCCGGAAGACGAGCTGGCCCGCGCTTCCCGCGCCCGCACCCTGCGGCGCAACTTCATGGGATATGCCACGGGCAGGGGTCTCGACCTGCTGGCCTTCGGGGCCTCGGGCATCTCGTCGGTGGGCAGCGCATACTCGCAGGACGACAAGCAGCTCGAAGGTTACCAGGCCGCCCTGGCCGAGGGCCGGCTGCCGATCGTTCGCGGTTTCCTGCTTGGGCGCGACGATGAGATACGCCGCGAGCTGCTGCTGGAACTTTTCTGCAACTTCCAGGTCGACCTACGAGCGCTGGGCGCGCGCTTCGGCGTGGACGCGGCCGCCTACCTGGCCGAAGACCTGAAGAACCTGTCGCCGATGGTCGACGACGGACTGGTCGTCTGGAACCGCGACTCGGTCGAGGTGACCGATGTCGGCCGGTTCTTCATCCGCAACGTCTGCATGACCTTCGACCGCTACCTGGAGCAGGCCGGCGATCGCGTATACTCGAGGACGATCTGATGGGCGACGAGCGTATAGGGGTCGTGCTGCTGAACCTGGGCGGGCCGGAGAGCCTGGCGGACGTCCCTGCCTTCCTGGTCCGCCTGCTGTCGGACCCGGACGTGGTCACCCTGCCCTGGCCGATCAGGCCGGCCATTGCTCGGATCATCGCCTGGCGCCGGTCCGCGCGGGTGGCCGATCATTACCGGGCCATCGGCGGTCGCAGCCCCATGACCGACCAGACCCGCGCACAGGTCGAGGCGCTCGGGGTCGGGCTGGGCGACGGGTACGCTTTGCGATACGCCTTTCGCCACTCCCCGCCGTCCGCGGACCAGGTGGCCGCCGGCCTGGCAGAGGCCGGTGTCCGAAGGGTGGTGGCCCTGCCGGCCTATCCCCATTGGTCGCGATCGACCTTCGGCTCGGCCGTGCGGGATCTTCGGCGGGCCGCCGAGGCCTGCGGCCTTATGCTGCGCGAGGTGCCCGCGTATCCGCAGGCGGACGGCTTCATAACGGCGCTGGCCGCGCAGGTCGAGCCGCTGCTTACCAGCGGAGCCCACCTGGTGATCAGCGCCCACGGGCTGCCCGCCAGCATAGTGCGTAACGGAGATCCGTACGTGGAGCACGTTCGCCGCACGGTAACGGCCCTGGTCGCGCGGCTGCCCGCCGGGACCGGTCATTCGCTGGCTTTCCAGAGCCGGATGGGACCGGTCGAGTGGACCAGGCCTTACCTGGCCGACGAGATCCGGCGACTGGCCGCTGACGGGGTCGAGTCGCTGGTGGTGGCGCCGGTCTCGTTCGCCTGCGAGAACCTGGAGACCCTCTACGAGCTGGACCATGAGATGGCCGGGCTTGCGCGCGCCTGCGGGATCGGGTCCTTCCGGCGGGCGCCTGCGCCGGGTTGCCACCCGGCGTTCATCGGCGAGCTCGTCCGGCTGGTCGAAAGGACGGCCAGGGATGCGGGTTGGGAGAACTGCGATGGACGCTGACGCGATCGTGGTCGGCGGCGGGATAGCCGGCCTGTCCTGCGCCTGGCGCCTGCACGCAGGCGGGCTCGAGGTGCTTCTGCTTCAGGACGAGGCGCGCGCCGGGGGCAACGTCCAGACATTCGAGCAGGACGGCTTTTTACTGGAGCGAGGACCGCACACCTTCATGGCCTCGGCTGCCGACATCTTCGCCCTGGCCGACGAGGTCGGACTGGCGGGGCAGATCGTGCCCACCCGGGAGGCTGCAAAAGCGCGCTTCATAGTCAAAAGCGGCCGCCTGCACAAGATGCCCGCCGGACCCTGGTCGTTTATTTCCTCGCGGCTGCTGTCCTTTCGCGGCAAGTGGAGGCTTCTCGGCGAGCCCTTCCGGACCCGGAGGCGGGGCGACCCGTCGGACACCGCGGCCGTTTTCTTCGAACGCCGGTTCGGGCCCGAGGGCGCCCGGGTGCTGGCCGGGGCGTTCATCTCCGGGGTGTACGCGGGCGATCCCGAGAAGCTCTCGGCGCCGGCGGCCTTTCCCCTGTTCTGGGAATTCGAGCAGGAGGCCGGCAGCATGATCCGCGGGGCGCTGCGCCTGAAGAGACGCCGCCGGGCCGAGCGCAAGGCCCGCGGGCTGCCCGCCAGGGACCCGCGCCGCGGCCTGTTCTCGCTGCGCCGGGGTCTGGGGCAGCTCAGCGAGGGCGTGGCCGAGAGGCTGGGCGAGCGCTGTCGGACTTCTGCCCGAGTCGGGACGGTGGCACGCGACGGAGGGGGATTCGCGGTCGAGACCGACGGCAAGACCTTTCGAGCCCCACGCCTGGTGCTGGCCGTGCCGCCGGCCTCCGCAGCCCGGCTGGCGGAACGTCTCGACCCCGAGATGGCCCAGCCGCTGGCGGCCATCCCCATGGCGCCGGTGGCGGTGGTCCACCTGGGTTTTTCCGGGTCGCTTGCCCAGGTGCCCGACGGGTTCGGGTTCCTGGCGCCGCGCGGAGAAGGCGTGCGCACGCTGGGGGTGCTGTTCCCCTCGCGCTTGTTCGACGGCCGGGCCCCGGCAGAAGGCGACCTTTTGAGCGGGTTTGTCGGCGGCATGCTCGACCCCGGCGCCCTCGACCTTGACGATGCGGCGCTTTGTTCGATAGTACGAGGCGACCTCGAGCGGCTCGTAGGACTGCGCGCCAAGCCGACGCTGGTCAAGGTCGTTCGGTATCCGCAAGCGATTCCGCAGCTAACCCTGGGCCACCTCAAGCGCATGGAGCGGATCCGTGGCCGCCTGGACAGCCTGCCGGGGCTGGCCCTGGCTGGCAACTTCCTGCGCGGCGTGGGCGTCAAGGACGCGGTCGGCTCCGGCTTCGAGGCCGCGGCCCGACTCCTGGGGGCCGCAGGAAGGAAGCGATGAACGAAGGCGGTGTGGAAATTCCCCTGGCGGTGGTAGGCTGCGACTTCCGGGTTGCTTCCTCGCGCTTTCGCTCGCGTCTGGTGCTCGACGATGCCGAGGCCGGGCGGCTCGCCGCGGCCCTCAGGAACTACCGGACCGTCGACGGCTTCGCTGACTTGAATACCTGCAATCGCAACGAGTGGATCGTCTCCAGCCGGGAACCGGCCTGGGCTGCCGAGCTGCTGCGCACCCAGATGATCGCCCGTGCCGGCCCGGAGGCCAGGGGATGGCTTCAGCCGTATATCTACACCGGCGAGCAGGCCGCCCGGCACGTGTTCCGGGTGGCCATCGGCCAGGAATCCCTGGTGAAGGGAGAGCGACAGATCGCCGGGCAGCTATACCGCGCCCTGGAGAAGGCCCGCGAGCGGCGGATCTCGTCGCGGGTCCTCAACGGGCTGGGTACGGTGGCCGGTCGGCTGGTGCGCATCGCTCTGCGCCGCGGCTGCATCGGCGACTCGGCAGTGGGCGTCCACAGCCTGGCCTTTGGATACCTCGAACGGCGGTGTGGCGATCGCAACGCTGCGCGTGTGGCCCTGATCGGCCTGGGCCGCATCGGCCGGCGGATCATGGGCATTCTGGAAGCCGAGCCAGGGATTCAGACCGTGTTGTGCAACCGCAGCCTGCCCGACGACCGGCCCGGGGTGGTCCGGCCGATCGACGAGCTGCGCGATGTGCTGGCCGGGGTCGACGCGGCCATCGTGTGCACCGGCGCACTGCAGCCCCTGGTGCGAGCCGAGCACCTGCAAACGCGGCCGGCCGACCGGCCGCTGCTGCTGATCGACATCGGCATTCCCGAGCAGGTGGACCGCAACGGGCTGCCGTCCGGAGTTACGGTGGCCGGGCTGGACGAGCTGACCGCCTTCTACCGCTCGAGCTGCCCGGAGCTGGCCGAGGGGCTGGCCGAAGAGATCGAGGGACTGCTGCACAAGGCCCTGTCCGAGTTCCGGGTCTTCTGCCAGGAGCCGACCTTCTCGCGGATCCTGGATACCGTCCAGAAGCATCACCGCCAGCTCGTCCGCGAGGAGATTCCCAGGCTGATCAAGGAACGCCTGGCCTACCTGCCCGAGGAGGCCTGCGCCTGCCTGGAGCAGGACCTGCGCAACATCGTGCTGGAGTATACCAGCGAGGTCTTCCGGACCATCAAGGAGACCTCATTGCGTCACGCGGAGGGTGACAGGTGCGAGGACGACCACTGAAGATCGGCACCCGCGGCAGCAGGCTGGCGCTTCGGCAGGCCGAGCGGGTGCGTGCGGGGCTCGGAGGGCCGTCCGAGATACGGGTGGTGCGCACCTCCGGGGATCGGTTCGCCGACCAGCCCCTGGGCGAGAAGAACCCGGTGGGATTCTTCACCAAGGAGATCGAGCAGGAGCTGCTGGCCGGCCGGATCGACCTGGCGGTCCACTCGCTCAAGGACCTGCCGGTCGCCCTGGCCCCGGGCCTTGCGCTGGGCGCCTTGCTCGAACGCGACGACCCGGCCGACGTGTTGCTGGTGCGGCCTGACGCGCTGAACACAGATGAATCCGTTCCGCTGCGGACCGGCGCTGCGGTGGGCGCCTCGTCCATGCGCCGCCAAGCCCTGCTGCGCGCCCGGCGGCCCGACCTGGTGCCCTCGCCTATCCGCGGCAACGTTCCCACCCGGGTCGCCAAGTGCAGCCGCGGCGACTACGACGCCGTGATCCTGTCGCGGGCCGGGCTTCAGCGCCTGGCCCTGGACGTCTCGCCGCTTATGGCCTTCGAGCTCAACCCGTCGCGCTGGCCGGGCGCCCCGGGCCAGGCGGTCATCGCCGTGGAGATCCGTTACGGCGACGACGAGGTGCTCGAAAGGCTGGCCGGCATGGATCACGAGCCCACCCGGCAGCGGGTGCAGGCCGAGCGCTCCCTGCACGTCGTGTTCGGCGGAGGTTGCCACGCGCCCTTCGGCGCGTACGCGCAGATCGACGAGCACGGGTGCCAGCTGGTGGTGGCCGCGCCCGGCGCCGACGCTTTCCGCGTCGAGCGGTTCGAGGCGGAAAGCCTGGATGCGGCCAGGCAGGCCGCCGAGGAGTGGATCCGCACCGGCTGTCCGGCCGGCGGGACAGACAGGGAGGAGCGGGAATGGCTCTGCCGTCCAGCCCGGCCGTGGTGCTGACCCGCCAGGGCGAGGACAACGCCGAGCTCGCCGCCGCGCTTCGGAAGCGGGGCGTGCCCGTGTTCGAGATCCCCTGCCTGGCCACGCGCTACTGCAAGCCCGCCCGCCTGCCGGAGCGCGTCGACGCGGTCGCCTTCAGCTCGCCGCGGGGAGTGCGCGGGCTGGTGCGGGCCGGACTGGCAGAGGGGCTGCTGAGAGTCGATCCCGTGCCGCTGAAGGGTGCAGTGGGACGGGCCACCGCGGACGAGCTGCGCAAGGCCGGGTTCGAGGTAGACCTGGTGGCCGACCCGCCCGAGGGCCGGGTGCTGGCAGGGCTGCTGATCGATGCGCTGGCGCCCGGTGCCAGGGTGGCGACCGTGCGAGGAAACCTGCGGGCCGGGGAGATGGACGAGCTGCTGGTCGAGGCAGGAATGGTGCTCGAGCCGGTGGAGGTCTACGAGAACATCGCCCCCGAGATCCCGAGGCTGGAACCGTTTCCGGTCGCGGCGGTGTTCGTGGCCTCGCCGTCGGCCGGTCGGCGTCTGCTCGGGGCCAACCCCTGGATGCGGGACTGCCCGTTCTACACGATCGGCTCGACCACCGCCTCCGCCCATAGGGATCTGGGCGTGTCCGCGGTCGAGCGGATCGGAGCCGGGTTCGACGCCTGGGTCGAGGCCCTTTGCGCTGCCCGAACTCGTGCGGTACGTAGGAACGGTTAGGAACTACCCGTGAAGCTGAATCACGGCTCAGAATCAGGTGAATTTGCTGGTTCGGCTTCCTCGCCTTCTTGGAGCAGATTCCGTGCACCGTGGATCACGGCGAGGACGTCAATCTGGTCGGACTTGATGTGGTAGATGATCCGGAATGGACCTTCAATTATTTCCCG
>SDBT01002667.1_pt1 | contig 31337 bp, 62 predicted proteins | sample 2277101 | NCBI WGS metagenome assembly SDBT01 (sample SAMN10404973, study PRJNA504765) | marine sediment metagenome | isolation source: marine sediment core GS10_PC15, 103 cmbsf | place: Arctic Ocean: Southern Knipovich Ridge | collected 2010 | reverse complement strand
TTCTTCAGATGATATAGATCAAATAAATTGGACAGATGTTTGGATAATCATAGGCAGTGAACAGGTTTTCTTAAATGATTCGGCAGTTTCTTTTACAGGAACTCAGAACTTTAGTAATGTTGTTAAGAGTGTAAATACGACTGTTGGAACTACGATACAATGGAGAGTTTGGGCCAATGATAGTTCAGGAAATGAAAACACCACAGATATTTTCACGTATGTAACAACCTCTGGTGTAGATTCTTGCACGTATACTTCTGGAGATTGGGTCGTAGATTGTTCAGATAATTGTGTTATAACTTCTAATGAAGATTTGGGTGGGAATGATTTTATAATTTCTGGAACGGGAACTTTCAGATTATCTGGAGCAAACATTACAAATTACGGAAGAGTAAGAAGTGATGGAACAGATTCCAATAATATGTGTATAGCAAGAACTGAAAATGGGGGATTTATAGATTAAAATGAAAAAATTATTATTAATAATGATGATGGGGATGTTTATGATAAGTTTAGTAATAGCTCAAGAAATCCCAAGTTTCCAATTTAATCAAGAATTTGATCTAAAAAGAAGTTGTTCTTTTGAAGGATTCTTTTGTGATAGTGATTTTATTTGTAATATAACTTTAGTATATCCTGATGGAACTCTTTTAAGAGATAATGTTTTGATGAACGATTTTGTTTCTTATAGAAATGTAACTATTTCACAAGCAGAAAATAATCAATTGGGAATTATTAAAGCCATCCAAAGTTGTAATAATGGTACCGATGCTGGTTTAGAAGTATTTGATGTATCTATAACTGCAGATGGTAAGAAATTCCAAGTATTTCCTACGCAATTTGTTGTGATTATTTTAGCATTTTTACTTATTGGTGCTGGATTTTTTCAAGAAAGATTAAGATTAGCTAAAAGTGGCGGAAGTATGCTCTTAATGATAATGGGGGTAATTACTATTTTTCCAGGATATTCTTTTTTGAACTATTCAACCTTAATGGGATGGGGCCTCGGATTAACTTTAGTTTTACTCGGATTTTATTTTTTAATTGAGGATAGTTTTTCTAGGGAAAAACAAGAGAAGTTTTTTACAAAAAGTGAAAGCAGTGAGGACCTTTTCAAATGAGAATAAAGGAGGTAATGAATTATGTTTGAAGAAATTGATATGGTTTTTTGGATTAAGTTTTTTGTTTTATATGTCCCTTTTGTAATTTTTATATTTATTTTTTCTCCTAGTTTAAAGTGGAGTATATTATTTTCTATTTCAGGTATTGTAGGAATTGGTAGTGCTTTAATGGGTAAAGGTTTAAGGAGGAGATCTTAGTATGTTAAGATTAGATTTTTTAAGAGGGGGAGCGATAAGAAAGGTTTTTGTAGATGGAAGAAAGATTTCTTTTCTTGCGGCTGAGTTAGGATTTCAACCTTTGGAAATTGATTTAGGTACTCTTGACAAAAAAGAAGATCAACTAAAAAAAATGAAACTTAATAAAAAAGAATTAGATTTGATTCAACAATTATCTTTATTAGGAAATGAAGATGAAATAGCAAAAGACATAATAAAAGATTTCAAAAAAACTGGATGGAGATATATTGAAAGGGAAAGAAAATGACTATAGGAGAAGCCTTAACTGCAATGGTGGCAATAGCGGCTTTTTTTATATTAATAATAAGTCAAATGAAAAATAAGAATCCCAAGGCATTTGATTGGATTGGGGATGTACTTAAATCAAAACCTAAATTACCCGAGGAAGGTTTTTCAGATCAAATAAACCAAATCTACCCACAAAAAAGACAAATAATGTAAAATGGAAGAACCACTAATAACACAAGAAATGTTGGATCAAGTAGAAGAAGAACAAGCTTTGAAAAATTTAGAGGCGGAAGAGGAAAGGTTTCTCCAAAGCCAGGAATTACAAGAAGGATACGGTTATCCTCAGGCCGAAGAGAAACATAATCCACACAGCTTTTTACATAAGGCCACGTTTGAAATGCCTGATACAATCAAAACAACATTTTTAACAGAAGAGGAATTAGGAAGGCCATTATTTAGCATGAGATTTTTACTTGATATGGAAGATATAGCAAAACATTATTTGGATCCCTTGGCAAAAAAATATCCAGGGAAAGATGAGGAGATGGGTAATAAAATATCAAACTATTTTTTTATGAAAGCACTTAATATGTCAGATTCTGGAATGAGTAACCAAGGATTCGCTATGAATCTAAATGTTACAAGAAAGATGGATACTGTAAGAAAAAGAGTTTCAGAAGAAAGTTTGAGGAACTTAAAACAAACAAAAAGAAAATGAACGAACAAGAGATAGAACATAAAAAAGACAAAGAAGAACAGACTGAAGAAAAGAAAGAGAATATAGGTAAAAAGGAGTTCAAAAAGTTAAAGAAAAATGTTTGGCACGAAGGACTTTTTAACGCTAAGAAGTTTAAAAGACCAAATAGAGTTGCTGTGGTTTATTTGAGAAATAACGGAATTGCTGAACCAATGCAAGTAGATACCAAAGATGGATTCTTTTCCATTAATGGAAAAACCTATCATGAAAGAAAGGACTGTGTTTACAGTCTTCATAAAGATAGAATTCCCTTTGCCGTTATTCCTGAATGGAGCATGACTCCCATAGGAACTAAAAGATGGGAAGAACAAACAATGCACGAGAAGTTCAACGAACTTCAAGACCATTTATTGAGGGGGATAAGACACGCAGAACTTGTTAGAAGAACAGGAAGTGGAATGGGTGGCATGGATATGAAAAAAATGATTGGACTTGGTCTTCTGATAATGGTTGGTATGGTTATTTTATTTAATTACATATGAAAAAACAAAAAAAAGAACGTAAAAAGTCTAGTGTTACTGGGAAGTTGATTTTTTATGACTATGGATGGAGAGAAAAAGTAATTTATAGATTTCAATCTAGTTGTACAAACAAAAAAAATGGTTTTATGATGATAGAAGCTATAAGGAATTACTTTGGAATAACAGATAGTGATGAAAAAAACAGTAAGTTAATTATTGAAAGAGAGGTTACCCCAATAAATTGGACAAGAGATGAGAGTGGAAAAATTGTTTCTCCTTTTTCTAAGAAAATTGAAAGAAAATGAATTGGAAAAAGATTTTTTTTACAATAATTTTACTAGTCTATAGTTTTTCTTTATGGTTCACAATCTTACTTTTTTCGATAGCAATAGAAAAATCTTTTGGGTGGTCTGATTCCTACACTTTCATTATATCCATATTTGTACTATTAGATATGGTTCTCAAATATGTAAATTATTCTAAGTTGGATAAGTTGAACAAATTATTAAGTAAACTTTAAATAGTTATTTTACTAGTAAAATGTGGGGATGTTAATTTTATGGCCAAGAAATTTATGGTTAGGAAAGTTTTTATTAATAAGAAAACCAAACAACCAATTGTTACTCTTTCTAAAAAAGAATTAAGAAAAATAGATCCAAGCATAAAATTTGGTGATAATCTTTTCGTTAGATTAGAGATTTTGAGGGGGAAGAAAGATGGTAGAAAAAGTTAATGGAATTCCTAATCTTGTTAATGAATTGACTGTAGGCAAAGCTAGGTTTGAAAGTTTAAAAAAGAAATCTTTTGGTGAAAGAAATAAAGAGTTAGGTGATTTAGCTAACAAAAGGGATAAACTTAGACTTGAAAAGTTAAGAAAAGCAATGGAGACAAGGAGAGTAGTTAAATAATGATTAAAATAATATGGTAAACGGAACCCCACGTGAACAACTCGAACAAAGACAGAGAGAGATAGCTACTCAAACTCTTAGAAGACAAACAGCGATCCAAATTAGAGCTAGGACAAGAGAAGGATTAGCAGCAGAGCAATTACAAAGAAGAGAGTTAGAAGCTAGAAAAGAAGTTGCTAGAGAAGAGTTAGTTCCTTTCGAGGCCCAGGTTGTAGAATTTGAAAAAGCCCAAGCAGCTGCACAAGCAGCCCAAGCAGAAAGATCTTCACTAGAATTTGATATTGACTTAGCAAAAAAAGTTGCACAATCAACTAAAGCTGGAGCTGTTTTTTCATTACAAACTAATAGACAAAGAGAATTATTCCGAGCGTTTAAAGAAAGTTTTACTTCTGGTCAGGCAAGAGCAGCCGCATTACGACAACTACAATTTACTCCCGCTGCTGCCGAAGATATTCTACAACAGACTTTACTTCCTTTCACTCCAGCCCCGCCTTCGGCCCTACTTCCTTTTACTCCAGCACCTCCAACAATTCCAACGCTTCCCCTATTAACTGTTGAAGCTGTTCCTTCACTTACAGAACAATTAAAACAAAAAATTGACGAGACTAGACCGGAGCTAAGATTCGTTCCAACCAAAACTTTGAAATCGTTAGTGGGTGGAATTATTGAGCCTGGTGTTAAAGTTATTGGAACAGAAAAATTTCTGAAAGACAGAGCACTTTCATTTGTTAGTAAGGAAAGAGATGTTACAGGAAAATTCATATTTACACCAACACAGGCTAGAAAATTGGTAGATCTTTCTTTTGAAGTCGTTGAAGGATTTGCTTTAGGAAAAGGAGTAGGAAAACTTTCAGTGTTAGCAAGAGGTGGTTTTTTAGCAGCACTTCCAAAAGTTGTTAAAGAAAGTGGTAAGTTTAAGAATGTTGTAAAGGTTGCAGATGTAACATTATTAGCTGCCTTGGGAACTGCTGAAGGATTGAGGATAAAGAATCTTGCACAAACAGAAGGAACTGATGCTGCAATAATTGAAGCTATTGGATTACTTTCTTTTGGAGTCGGATTTAGTAAATCGGGATTAGCTTCCGATCCAGTAGCAGAAGCAGAATTTAAAAGATTTGTCAAAACAATTAGTGATGCCAGTATTAAGGGAAAAAGAGGTCAAGTGGCTATTGGGAGGAAAAAGAAAAGGAAAAAAGGAGAATTACAACTTTTAGATGATTTAATAGATCTGGAAGAAGCAGAAAAATTAAGAGATGTTATTGGTGAAATAGAAAGAAGATTGTTAAATGAGAGAACTATTGAAGGTCAAAAAAAGATTCTTGCAGAGTTAAAAAAAGGAATAAAAACTCCTGAATCTGAAAAAGAATTTAATGAATTCATCTTATCTCTAATTGAAAAAAATATATTAAAAGTTCCTAAGATTGAAATTACTCCAGGGGTTGAAGTTCAATTTGTTCCCAAGACTAAAGGTTTTCAAAAAATGAGTGAGATAAATAAAAAACGACTCACAAAAAACATTCAAAAAAATCAAGAAAGAGTAAGACAAGCAAAACTTCCAGTTTCTGAAAAACTTGCTTTAACACAAAAAATTGTAACCACAACCAGGTTTGGTTTAATATCTGGTGGAGCTGTTTTACAAAAGGAAAGATTTAGACAACTTCAAAAAGTTAATCAAGCGACTTCTCAGATTGAAAAACAAAGGCAAAAGATTAGACAATTACAAACACAAGGAGCGTCACAAAAAACAGTTCAGAAAGAACTTCAGAGATTAAAAACTTTACAGCAGGAGAGACAAAAACTAAGAACTAAACAATTACAAACTCTAAGAACTAAACAAAAAACTTTACAAAAAGAAAGATTGAAATTATTACTTAGACAAAAAGCTCTTCAAAGTTTAAGCCCTAGATTAAGAGCTAGAGCAAGAGCTAGAGAAAAACTTAGAAGACCTAGGCCCAGAAAACTTGGTATTCCTAGATTTCCCATTCCTGAAAAAAAGATTAAGAAAAAGCCAAAAGTGAGGCTTAGAGCTCCTCCAAGTGAGTTTGGAATATTTGTTAGAAAACGTGGAAGAGATATTAAAATAGGAACAAGACCAACAAAAAAAGGGGCTAGAAAATTCCTAAAGAAAAGATTAACAACAAGTCTTAGGGCTTCTGGATTTATAAAGGATAGAACAGGTAAAAAATTAAGACCAAAACTAACAAAAGGATTTAGAATATCTAAGACAGATCCTTTCAGAATAGTAGAAAGACGGAGTAGAAGGCTTGATACAAAATCAGAAGTTAAGGCAATTCAAGCAGCCAAATTAAAATCAACTCCAATGATTAAACTTAAGAGGAAAAGAAAATGAATTCAAAAGGACAGATAATAGGATTTTCATTATTACTAGTTTTTTTCCTACTTTCCTTAACATTATTTGGATTAATCCCAGTATTCATTGAAGTTTTGGACGATGTAAGAGATAATAGTTCATTAAATTGTCAAGGAACATTAACGTTTAATGCTACTGCTTTCCAGGAGGATTCAGATAATTCGAGTGCCTTATCTCGTCTTACAAGAAGACCAACGTGTGTTATTACGGGGTTTGCTATGGTTTGGTTTGTATTGGCCTTTTTAATAGCGGCCACTATCTGGTTAGCGGATAACTGGACTAGAAAAAAAAGGAGAATTGTGAGATGACTAATAAAAAGAAGAAGAAACAAAGGAAAAAGAAACAAATGAAAATAGAACAATTAAAGAGAAGAGCGGAGAAATCAAGATGAAAATGAAAGATTATCTAAAAGAGTATAATCAAAGGGGGTATGTGAAGAAGAAAAAGAGAGAAAGATCAAAAGAAAATTATAAGACAGATAGCAGAAAAGAATATTTAAGAAATTACGTTATAAATAATAAGAAAAAAATAAGAAGAAATGCCTTAAAATATAGTAGAGGAGAAGATGGACTTAAAAAGATAATAGAATATCGTAATGATCCCAAGATTAAAGAAAAAATGAGAGATTATAAAAGAGAGTGGATGAGAAAAAAATTAAAGGAAAACTTAAACTTTGCAATAAAGCATAGATTAAGAAGAAGATTAAATCACGCAATAAATATTTATAACAAAGAACAAAGATATATTAACAGTAAAAATTTTGATATTGATTTTGAAAAGATAATAGAACACCTAAAACCCTTCCCAGAAAATATTTCAGAGTATCATATAGATCATATCAAACCTCTTTGTTCTTTTAATTTAACTAATCCAAAGGAAGTAAAAGAAGCATTTGCTCCAGAAAATCATCAATGGCTTACTGCTAAAGAAAATCTGTCGAAAGGAGGGAAAATACAAAATGAAGAATAAATATATGTTGTTGTTATTCTCATTTTTTATCGTGATTCTTTTTTCAGGAATTATTTCAAGTTTTGAGTGGGATAACATTAAGAATTACGATGAAGAAACAAAAACCATCGATGTAAGAAATTCTATCTTGGGCATTCCTTTTTTGCAATTAGGAAAGGTAGCGGAGATTCAACTTAATACGCCCCAGAATTATTTTGTTCCTGCGGGTTACCAAAAGGTTGCTGAATTTCAAGTAAGTGCTTTTTCTGACTATACCAATTCTTTTAAGGAATTAGAACTATATGATAAAACAGACAATAATAGAAAATTCACTAGAGATTTTGATTATAAATATAAAACCATTCAACAGGTTCCAGATTATGAAAGAGTTTGTGATGAAAGTTTTAGTGAAAACGGAACAATCACGCTTACCAATTGTAAACAAGAACAAATAGGATTAAAGGACGAAGTCATATGGGTAGATTTAGGACTTTCTGATTTTAGGGACGGAGATGTAAAAACCATTGGAATATTTACACATGTAGAAATCAGTGATAGGGTAGAATGGATTCCTAATTTATTTGGGGTTAGAATAAATGAATGGGCTATATGGACTCAAAGTTTGAACGTGCAGATTCTTGGTTTCTGGAATTTTTCAGAAACATCTGGAACTAATGCAGTCGATGGAACAGGGAATGTTAATCTAACAGCGAGTTCCGGTATATTAAATGGAACATCGGGGATTCTTGGAACGAGTGCTGATTTTAACGGAGGTGTATTTCATTTAGTTAATAGTACTACTACATCAATAACCTCGACAGGAAATACCTGGACGATAAGTATATGGTTTAATGGAACTTCAACATCTACTCAGAATGTAATAGATAATAGGCAAGATGGAGGGGTTGGACTTCAACTTCAGTTTTCTAATCCAAATTTCAGAATACTTGATAGTGTAGGGTCAATTGATAATTTAGACGCTTTAGGAGATGTATTGAATGGTACTTGGAATCATGTTGTGGTAGCGGGAGATGGTGCAGTATTTCGTTATTATCTTAACGGTGTTTCAATAACAAACGTTTCAGCAACGAATACAAACATAAGAAGTGATGGTGCATCTTGGGTTATAGGTGGATTTAGACCAAACGGTGGGGATGGTGGACAAGATGCTGCGGGTTTAATGGATGAGATTGGAGTTTGGAATAGGACATTAAGTATAGCAGAAGTACAACAACTTTATAATAATGCGAGTGCAATATCATTTACAGACATTTTTGGACCAGGAATAACTATTAATGCTCCTAATAATGGTGCTATGTTTTCTACAAATAATGTAGCTTTTGATGCAACAGTAACACATAGGATAGGAGTTCAGAATGTAACTTTATTTATAGATGGAGTTCTAAATGAAACAAATAGTAGTGGGGTTAATGGTACTTATATTTTTGATAGAAATTTATCTGAAGGGAACCATAATTGGAGCATAGGTGCCATAAGTGACGATGATTTAATCTCAAATTCCTCTTTAAGAACGTTTACAATAGATACTTTGGCTCCTAACATAACAATCCTAGCACCAATTGGAATAATTAATTTTATTAGAATTGGGGACAATGAAACAGTAAATTGGAATATAACTGGTGCTGATTTAGATACTTGTCTTCTTGAATATAATGGTGCCAACACTACTTTAAATTGTACAGCAAATACAACAGGATTCCTATATGTTCTTGGAATAAATAATCTAAATCTTCATGCAAATGATACTTCAGGGAATTCTAGGAGTGAATTTACAAGTTGGGATTATAACATAACCGAAATAAATCAAACTTTCAATTCACCAGTATTTACAACATCTACACAAACTTTTATAACAAATATTACAATTAATAGTAACTTTACAGACACCCCGACAGCTCCGAGTCTTATTTATAATGGTACAACAACCACTGGGGGGACTGTTGCTTCTTTAGGTGGGGATAATTTTTCATTCACACAAACAATTGATATTCCAAATATAGCTAATGGAACTTCGGATTGGTTGTTTACATTTAATCTTAATTCATCAATCTTTAATTCAGGTACTTCAATACAAAATGTTACACAAGTAGATCTAGTAAATTGTAATCAAAATTCTTTTATTAATTTTACATTTAGAAATGAAACTTTAACTGAAGGAAATGTAAATGCAACATTTGATTCTGCTTGGAATTATTTTTTAGGTTCTGGATCTGTTAGAAGAACACTATCATTTACTAATGCCAGTGAAAATTCTTTTTATGGCTTTTGTTTAAATGCTGTTAATGATGTTCTTTCAACACAAGTTAACGTATCCTACACCAATTCAATAAGTCAACAAAGACAATTCCGTCCAACCTTATTAACACTTTCAAATGTGACTTTAAATCAAGTTCTATATTTGCTTCCAACATCAGAAGGAATATTTTCACAATTTAGAACACAAGATAACGTCGGAAATACTTTGGTTGGAGTATTAGGAACAATAACTAGAATACTTAATGGAAATCCTATAACTTCAGCAATTGATGTAACAGATGGGGCTGGATTAGTTTCTTTCTTTTTAGATCCAGACATAACTTATACAGCCGTATTCAGTTTTTCGGGATTTAATGATAATACGTTTAACTTTAATCCTACAAGTGATTTAACAACAATTGTTATGGGGGGTGTAGCTGCACCTGGTGAAGGATCAAATATAAGCCTTGGAACAAGTTATACTATTCTTCCATTAAATTCAACTCTACAAAATGGAACAGCTGTTACTTTTGAATTTAATGTGAGTAGTTTAGAAACAATAACCTTCATGGGGCTGAATATTTCTAATGGAACAACAACTCTACTTTTAGTGAATCAAACAAGTAACGGATCAATTTCTGGAACAATAAATACTGGAACAAATAGAACTTTCATAGGAGTTTTCACATTTAATACAAGCGAAGAATCAATTACTATTACCAGAATTTGGCCGATCTTAGAAGGATTCTTAGGAGATTATTCCATTCAAAGACAGGGAGATCTATTCTTAACATACGAATTTTCTAACTTTATAAGGTTATTGATAATTGTAGGATTTATTATAGCAGTAATGATTTTTATATCAGCACCTAACGATCCTGAGGATGAATTAAGAATTGCCGTAATGATAGCTATGGTTTGGTTCTTTAGTTTCATAGGATGGTTGGATACAGGTCTTCAAGTAACTACCGCTTCATCAAATATAAATGCTTTAACACAATTTAGTAACCAGTTTGGGATAGCAATATTAACAACTGCGGCTGGATTTTATTTCATATTGAGGAGGACTCTTAGACAAATATAAACAATGGGAAAACTAATAAGTTATTTATCGCTAATTGTATTGATAGACTTAATATTCTTGATTACAGGACAATTGACTTCAAGTAGTCCGACTTCCATAATCATAAATGCAATTTTAGACCCAGCAAATATTGAAGCAAGTCAGCTCTTTGTTTTATTAATAACTGGGGGAATAAGTTTATTGGCAGTTGGGGCAGCCGTAGTGGTTGGAGTTATTTCAAGAAGTTTTGAAATAGTATTATTTATTCCTGTAGCAATTAGCTTATCAGTTTTAATAGGAGATTTTGCAACAGTATTTGTTTATCTTGCTAGTATTAATGTTGTGTGGGCCACAATAATTATGGCTCCTATTATGGTTTTATTTGTCATGACTATTGTAGAATGGTTAAGAGGTAAAGATTAAAATGCCATGTGACGTATTAGATTTAAGATGTATTTTCGTGAATGAAATATTTGGAAGTATAGCACTAGCCACGCTTTTCGCAATAATAAGTTATTTTATATTCACTTCGAAAATTAGAATTGGTTTTAGATCAAGTCTTGTTATATTTGTACCTTTAGTTTTAATATTTAGTTTAGCATTTGGAGGCTTTGCTTTAATATATCCTTTTGTAACATTATTTGTTGCAATCTTACTAGCAATCATTGTACAAAAAATAATTGGTAATCAAGGATTTATATAATGAAAATTCAATAAACTTTAAATAGTTTCTTTACTAGTAAAATTATGAGGAGATTTTTAATATATGACAAACCTTAATGTAGATGGGAAGATGGTCTTCACAATTTTCGTTGGACTTATCATTACCGCAGTATTTATAGGGAGCATTGCTGATTCTGTTTTCTTACAAACGAATACCATTTCGCTAACAAATTTATCTGCTACGGTTCCTGCAGCTGCAAACACAACCTTTAGTCCACAATTACCTGGTAGGCAGAACACGACAGTAATTACAATTTTGAACGGATCTCAAGATTTCACTAACAACTTTACCGTCAATACAACTAATGCTCAAGGAGTTCAAGGAATTTTCTTATTTCCAACAGAAGATGCATCCACAGAGAATATTCTTGGTGGTGCTGTAAATTTAACATTTACATATCAAGATAGTGGCTTCTTACAAGATTCAGGAGCAAGAAGTATTTCAAATTTGATAGTAATTATATCAGCATTGGCGATGGTAGTATTCGTAATTGTTGTCCTTTGGCAAACATCTTTAAAAGAACTACTTGCACTTCCTAGGAGAAGAGATTAATGGGTTTCTTTGATTTTATCAAAGAAGGCATGGATAATCACTTCCAAAAAAAGAAGGAAGATCAAGAGTTAGTAGATCGGATAAGAAAAGAAACTGCAATTCAGGAAAGGCAAATTTTTGAAAAACAAATGAGAAAAGATGCCTTAGAGGTTGCCATAGGTAAAGCAAAGAGAGAGGCTGCCGAACTATCTGGGTTAAAGAAAATGAGGGCCGAAAATAGACTTAGAAATTTAAATAATCCACAATCAAGAGAAGGATTTTTGGGAAAAATGAGGGAATATACACAAAGAAATATTGCGAGAAGAGATGAAAACTTAAGGAGGACTGCTGAGATAAAAGCTTCCCTACCAGCAGGAAATCAGCAGGTTCCGTTAGGTAATAGAAAACCCTTCTCTCCATCAAGAGTTCAAACAGGTTACGGATTAAGAAGAAATTAAAATGGTTTTAAAAGCATATACATTCGCTAGTGAACGAGGGAAGAGTTTCAAATCCAAAAAGAAAAAAAGGGTGGTAAAGAAACGTGGCAAAAGAAGGTCCTAAGAGAAAAAGTTTTCTCAAAAGGGTAATGAAAAGAAAACCCCCTGGAGTTAAGTTAAAAGGTTTTGGAAAAAATTTTAACGTTAGGAAAGCAAAATAAAATGGTATTAAAATCAACTAGATTAATTCAACTGAAAAAAAGTAAGAGTAGAAAAATTCCTAGAAGAAGAACTGCTACAGGTGATATAATTTTAGGTGGGGTTGGTGCTTTGATTGGGGTTGCTTTATTATCGGAAGTTGCCGGATTGATAAATTAAGATGGTAACAAAAAAAAAGAAGTTAACCAAGAAAGGGAAAAAACCAACACTTCTTGGATTTTTTAAACCAGGAACAAATGCAAAAGCTTCTGCTGTTGTTTTAAAGATAAGAAGAGAGAGAACAGCAAGGAGAATATTAGAAAGTCGTGGAGCTTCTGTGAGTACAAAAGCAAGAGCAAGAAGGGTGTTAGCATAATGGTACTAAAAAAAGTAGAGACAGTATTTAAAGTTCGTGGGGAAAAACCCACAAGATTTAGATTCAAGAATAATATTCGTTTGGGTTTCCGAAACAACCAAGTTGTTGAAGTAACGGAATTCAGAGAAATTTTGAGGAGGAAGAAAAAGTAAAATGGTAGCAAGAAGAAAAGTGAAGAGAAAAGTTCGAAGAGCAGTTAGAAAGAAAGTTCGAAAAGCTGTTCGAAGGAAAGTAAGAAAGGTTGTACGTCGAAGAAAAAGAAAGTAATTCGGACGAATAACTAACTTTCTTAATAATAGGGTGTGTCCTCAGAACACGACTGTGACATTAGATTTCACCGAGAATTAAATTTTCTAGTGGTGACTATGTTTTAAATAGGAATTATTTTTTAGTTGGTGATGATAGATGGATTAAAAGATAGATTGAAACTTTTTCTAAAGAATGAATCATATACTTATTTACAAGATATTTTTAAATATAATTTTAACGGCCGAGTTTTAGAACTCAAAGAAAATAGTTTTATATTTCTTGATGATGTTTTAGGTAAGATTGAAATAAATTTTAATGATGTGGTTAAGTTAGCTTATTCCACGAGAAATGCCGGGGTTGTAGAATGAACATTCATTTAAAATATTGTAAGAAATGTAAGAAACACTATGATTATCCAGAGTGTCCTTATTGTGGGGAAGAAAGAATTAAAAAAAAGGGAGAGGAGAATGGGAAAAAAGATAGATAATGAATTAAAAAATATCTTAGAATCTGTTGGAGTTTGGGATAGAATAATTATTGATGAGTTTGATAAAAAAATAGTTGGAGAAGTAGAAGCAAGAGAAATAATTTTTATGTGTGCTATGGGAAGTTTAGTTGAAAATGCTTCTTATACTTCTTTTAATTTATTAATGCACTCTGAAAGTTCAGCAGGAAAAGATTACATAACTAAGAATATATTGAAACTAATTCCTCAAGATAGGTTGTTTTCTAGGACAAGAATCTCCCCAACAGTATTAAATTATTGGAAACCTTTTAAAAAGGTTGGAAGAGACGGATGGGATGGAAGTATTCTATATCTTCCAGACATAAGTGAAAATGTTTTAAATTCTGATGCTATGAAACTAATGTGTTCAGATGGATCTCATATAACTATAACTGAAAAAGGTAAGGCAAAAGATATTGAAATAAAAGGAAAACCAGTAATCTTTTCTACAACCGCAACTACCACTCCAAATCGAGAAATTTTAAATAGATTTTCAATAGTCCATTTAGATGAAAGTGAAGAACAAACAAAAAGAATAATGGAAATGGTATCTCAAAAAATGATTGAAGGTGAAACCCTTGAATATGATGGAAATATAAAAAAAGCATTAAGATTATTAAAAAGATATAAAGTTAAAATTCCTTTCGCTAAAAGGATTACACATCATTTTCCGAGTAAAAGAATATCTGAAAGAAGAAATTTTGAAAGATTCTTTGACTTTATTAAATCAATAACATGTCTTTATCAATATCAAAGAATTTTTGATGGAGAATTTTTAATTGCTGAAATAGATGATTATGAAAAGGCAAGAGCTATTTTTATGAATGTTCAACAAGGAGTTAGTTCAATTCCTTTAAACTTCAGGCAAAAAGATATTGTAGAAGTATTAAATAAAGAAACCGAACTATTGGGTCTAAATGAGATCCACGGGCAATTAAAAAATTATATATCACTTCAGAATTTTAGGCCACATGTAGAAAGCCTGGTAAATCTTCGTGTACTAGAAAAACATTTTGACAAAGACACTTATGGTAGAGAAATAATCAAGTATTGTCTAAGTGAAGAATATTTGGATTTTAAGCCAATTATTTTACCAAATGGTATAGATTTATTATATAATAATAATAATAATAATAATAATAATAACATAATAGATAGTAATGATAGTAATGATAATAGTGATAATAATATAGTAATGTAAAACCTCTTATTTTCACTAATATGCTCTCTAGGGTGCAACTTTGGGGGTTACCATCATTACCATCCTAGAGAGTAGTAACAAAAATGATAAAGATGTTCAAATGAAACCAATATACCTAAATAAACAGAAAACCCACCAATGTCCTGATTGTAAACTATGGTTTAGATTAAAGATGACTTTGAATACGCATAGGTGTGTAAAGAAACATTATAATCTAAATAAATCACGTAATTAAAATGGAACAAGAGAATAAAGAAAAAATTGAAATGCTTTACCAATTTTTAGGAGTAGCAGCAATATTTTGGTTGCCTTTTATTTATCCAAGAGGTATGGTCTGGGCGTTACCTTTGATTGTTGGGGTTTTTGTTATTGTGGTTCGGAGTTTGGTAAAATGAAACCTAAAATAATATCTATAAAATGCCTAAATTGCAAGAAAGAAGATCAGAGAACATATAGCCATTTCTGTTCTTTTGAATGCAAACAAGCTTATATGCAAATAAAGGAGGATCGTGGAAATTTAAAGGGGAAAACCCCTAAAATTTAGGTATTACAGAATCAATATGAAATCAAATCATAGGTACTTCGGAGCGAAACGGATTTTTTCCAGGCAAGGTTTTAAGCACCTCTTTTTACCTACTTGGAGTAAAGCCCATCACCTCTTTTTCAACCTAGTTCCGGGGTACCGCTTTCACGTAAGAGGTAAATGACGAACATGATACATGATATAACTGTTTCACTTATTGATGCAAAAGGGGAAGAAGCACCAAAAGTTAAAAAGATAATTAAAACTATTTTTGAAAGCAAAACCGAAGACGGAAAATTTTATTATAATAAAGAAATATGGATGAGAGAATATCTTATTAAAAGTAAGTGTTCTTTCTGTAAAAAAACAGGAAGAGTTTTCTTTCGGGAGGTTTGGGAAGGGTTTGCAGGTAGAAGTAATACTTACCATAAAAAATGTTTAAATAAATTTCAAAGAGAAATTCAAAAGAAGTTTCGTATAAGGGATAAATCACGATGAAAGAATCATTAAAGGCACAACTATCTAGTAAAACAGATAATTGGACAACTCCAAAGTTTTTATATGAACAAATGGAAAATGAGTTTGGGAAATTTGACTTTGATCCTTGTCCATTAAATAGTATAGACAATGCACTTCTTGGAAAAGATTGGAATGGAAATGTTTTTTGTAATCCTCCTTATAGTAATGTTGAACAATTTTTTAATAAAGGATTATTAGAATTAAAAAAAGGAAACGCAAAGAAATTAGTCTTTTTAATAATTCCAAGAACAAGCACAGCTTATTGGAAAAAATATGTTATGGGTTTTGCTTCAAAGATATATTTTATTCCCTATAGATTAAAGTTTGGAGAAAGTAAAAGTGCCGCTCCTTTTCCAAGCGTTATAATTATTTTTGAAGAATTAAATAAGAAAGACTTTGTTCCTTGTTATGTTTGGAAATATTTAAGACCAAAGAAGAAAAAGAACATATCTAAAGGACAGACTAAACTCACATGAAAATACTAAACTTATACGCAGGAATTGGAGGGAATAGAAAACTCTGGGGAGATAAGCATGAGGTAACTGCCGTAGAGATCGATGAATCGATCTCGAAGGTTTACCAAGATTTCTTTCCAAATGATAAGGTAATAATTGCAGATGCTCACGAATATTTATTAGAACATTTCAAAGAGTTTGATTTTATTTGGAGTAGTCCTCCTTGTCCAAGCCATTCCCGGACAAATACATTTCTCCATGCACAAGGAATAATTCGTTACCCAGATATGAAGCTCTACGAAGAGATAATCTTTTTAAAGAATTGGTTCAAGGGAGTTTTTGTTGTTGAAAATGTTGTAAGTTATTATAAACCTTTAATAAAACCACATTTAGTAGATAGACATTATTTTTGGAGCAATTTTCATATAACTCCTTTTGAAACTGAAAGAAGTTTCAACATTGCAAATGCTAGAGTTAGTTCTAGGAAAGCTATAAGGGATTATGAGGTTGCTTTAGAAAATTATCATGGAATCTATTTAAAAAAAGATATAAAAAATAGAAGATTGTTATTAAGAAACTGTGTCAATCCAAAAGTCGGCCTCCACATATTTAAATGTGCTTTCAAAGACAAACAACAAACCTTTTCGCATTAGAAACAAAATAGGAATAGGACGATACATTTAAATAGGACGATTTCCTAAATATAACATGAAGAAAAAAACAATGAATATAATAATTGACCCAAGACAAGTAGGGGTTAGGATTCCAAAGGAATTTGTCGATGAGCTTGATATAAATAAGAAAGATAAAATTGAATGGAAACTTAATAATAAAAAACTAAAAGGAGAACTAAAGAAAAATGAATAATGATATATTAATCCTAAGGGTATTGAAAGAATTATTGCTTAGTCCAAACACAAAAGAAAGATTATTGTTGGCCACTGAAATTACTAGAGTTCTAAACCCAAAAGAAGATGTGCCTTATGAAAAGAGTTTGGAAGAAAATGCGTATTTACAAATAGGAGAAGATTGTAAGTTATGTGGAACAAAAGGAATTTGTCACGAAATGTTGGGTTATCATAGATTAGGTAAATGTGTTGAGAGAGGTTCTTAGTAAGATGAGTGAATATCCTATACAATTTACTAATGGAAATTGGGGAATGAAACACGCTATGGATGATGATTGGGGAGTTCCTGATTTTGATGAAATGGAAGGACTAGAAGAAATCACTAAAGAAGAGTTCGTGAAATCAAGCATAAACGAAAAGGAGAAAGGAGAATGAGATTAATGTCACATAGAATAGGAAACTTAGAGGCAAGAACTTGTAATGAATATCTTACAAACAATGAACCTTTCACAACAATAGAAATTGTAGAATGGTATGTTGATGAAGGAGAAAAAGACCTATGCATAACCATAGCATTCTTTGTAAAAGATTCTGAAGGATTTCACCTTAAAAGTGTTGGAGAAAGAATAGTATTAGATGAAGAAAAATGGGAATCTCTTGGGATATTAGTAGGATTTTCTTTTAGACACTTAAACAAGTTCGCCTTTGAAGGCAAAGGAGAAAAGAAAAATGTATGAAGAAATTAAAAATAAAGATTCTGGAAATTCAAAAGAGAAAGTCATTTTCCAAGAAGATGTAAAACTTTTAAATATAATTGAAGGACAAGAGTTTGTGGTTAAATTAAACATGGATGGTTATAAATATATTACTGTTGGAAAGATGAATATTTTTTTAACAGACTATAGAAATGCTTGTGGGGTTTATAAGAGGTATAGATTAAAATGATTCGCAATATAGGAGGACAGAGTAATGGATGAAGAAAAAGAAAGAAAGGATATGATAAAATATAGAATAAAGCAATCACAAGATTTTATTAAATATCATCGTTCAGAAATTGATAAAATGAAAAGAGAATTAGATTTTATGAATGGACATTATGATAAATCTTGGAAAGAAGAATATGGAGGACAAAGTAAATGAGTGTAAAAATAATGGGTGTGGAAAGAGAATTACATAATAAGGTATTAAGTCATGTTTCTTTTGGATTAAAAGATAAATGTTGGTTTTGTAAAAACAAAGATACGACCAATAAAATTATGATTTGGAATAGACAAGATACTCTTAGATTATGTTCTAATTGTTCAATCTATTATACGAATAAAGATTTTACTAAATTGTTAGAAGTTCTTATTACTGGAGAAAAAAGAAAATGAATTACAATCAAAGTCCTCTATCCCGAGATAGTGTTAGGGAGACAAAGAGAAAGGAGAGGTCTTCGTTTACACGTGAAGACAATACACGGTTCTCTGAGGACACTATTCTTATTTCAGATGAGGTGCGAACAAAATGACAACTAATTATTTTGCTACTACACTTCCAGGAGGATGTAAAAACTGCGGACACGATGTAGAAATTCACGGAGAACCATGTATTCAATGTATCTCTAAACATAAAACTCCAGGACAAAAGTGTATAAATTGTGGTTGCAAGAAGTTCGTCAAACAAGACGGAGGAGAAAAGAATGGAAAATAAACGAGATTCAGAAATTGTTGTTGGTTTCGATACAATAAAAGAAATGACAGTTGAAGAAGCTAAAGAACTTTCAAGACAAGCCGGAGGAAATGAATAATGGTTTTCATAAACGGTTGGATTTTATTGGGTTTTGGATTATTAATGTTTTACGTATTATATCAATGGACTCGTTTAGATTTTAAAAATAATATTTTAGACTATGAAAATCGAAAGTTGAAAGCTCAATTAAATAAACGGGAGGGAAAAAACAATGGATAACCAAGAAAAACTTGAGAAAGGTGTTGGAGATAAAGAACCTAAAAAACTTGAAGCTGGGAAAGTCCGAATAGTTGGAGTAAGAATAGAGTATGTAGAGAAAGCCAGAAGTGATAAAGTAGTATTTATTATAAAACATCCAGATCAAGACGATCCGATTGAAATTTCATCGGCAAAGGTTCAACTTAAAGATAAGTTGAGAACTTATGGCCTATGGTATAAGGAAGATGAAGATGGAAATATTCAGAAAGGATCGACTCTTGCAGTTCTAATGAACCATTTAGAACTATCTGCATTGAAAGATTGTGAAGGAAAGGAAGCCGAAACAATTTCTGAAGTAGATGGTTACTTAGTTCTTAGAGCTTACAAATAAATTGTTATGGGAGGCCGATGAGGCCTCTCCTTTTTATTTTAAAAATGGAAACAAAAAAAATCCGACAGGAACTTGAAGAAAGTGCAAGATATTGGAAAAAGGTATTTAATTGGACTTATTGGATTATGGCAATAATTATATCTCTATTAGTAATTTCTTTCCTACATGTTAATGGAAAAAGGCTTAACCTTCAAGAAGAAAACCAAGCCCTTAAAATAGAATTAAGAAAAGCCAATTGGAATAATGAAACTCTATTTATCGAATATAAATGTCAAGATACTAAAGATATAAAATTCACAAAAGGACAACAAGGATTTTGGGAATTTAACGATCATGGAGATTACATGAATGCAAAATATGTTTTAAACAAATTGGGTTGCGAGGTAATTGAATGACGCTAGATCCATACAATCAATTCTCAGAGGAGAACGAAGAGGTAGAAAGAACAAGAAAAACGAAATGGTTAATTTAGATAAAGAAACAATACAAGCAGTCAAAGAAATCGAGAAAGCTTTAGAGAAAACAGCATTTGAAATAAATCGTTTTGAAGTTAGTGATACTGCGATTGATGAAAGAACCATGATTGAATTGGACATTAGAAAAATAGTTCCGAAATCAGATGGGGTGCCAACATGAAAGACAAATACAAAAAAGAATACGATAAGTACATGAACGAACAAATGAGAATTTTACGGGGACACTTTGACAGAATCAATTTAAGAATCCTTAATAAATATATGGAGTTAAGTTTGAAATGAAAACTAAAGAAAAACAAACAAAAAAATTAAAGGGGAACATAAATAAGATGTCTAAATTCACAACTTGTGATTATTGTGAGACTGAAAAAGACATGAAGATTTTTTGTTTATTTTAAATGTAAAATGAAACTAAAAACTTTAAAGGATATTGGATTTGCTTTTGATGAAAAAGGGAGAACTGATGCAATTATAATAGCTAAGAGTGAGATAAAAGCCGAAGCTATTAAATGGGTTAAGGAAAAAAAGGGATTTAATACTTTCAAAGAATATCATTATTCAAAAAAGGTGGAAATGGTTGAAATTAAAAGCGGTTGGAGAGATTTTTGTGAATTTCACAACATCACCGAGGAGCATTTAAAATGAAAAGAAGAAGTTGTGTTCCAAAGTGGATTAAAAGAGAAGAATCTAGTCCCCCAATAGGTAAGGGGCCTAATATGCCAATGAACTTTAAAAGGGCAAGTGCAAAGAAGTGGAGACCTGCAAGTAATAAAGGAAGATTTGAACAAGGTGGTTGGGCTTTGTTGAAATCAAGGAGAGGTTAAAAAATGACCTCAAAATGTAAAACCTGCGGATATTATGAACAATATCATAAAGACCATCCAATTATTTCTTACCACAAAGATAGTTATTTAATGGAAGTTTATTGCGAGAAATTCATCCCCGAAGATGAAGTTCTTAAAAAGTTTAGACCAATCATCCTGAAACAAAAAAAAGGTTGTGGGAATCCACATTGTAAAACATATAGTGGAAAGTATTTATGCCCATCATGTCAAAATCAAAGTCCTGCGATAGCATCAACCGACCCGTCAGGAGATGAGCAGATACCTAATGGTGAACAAAACTCTCCTTCTGGTGGTCAAAGTCCTCAAGGCTCTTCGGAGTTAAGTAAGTTCGGTAAAAACCCGATTGAGGACACTAAAACTCTTTCAGATAAAAAAGTAGAAATTGCATGGGAAGTTCATTATCATGAAGACGACATCCGAGATAAATTAAAAGATTTTAATGAGGAATTTAAAGTTCCAACACTAGCTATAGAAATATCTGCGATATTAAAACTAGGAAGAAATCAACAGGATATAATTGAGGAATTAATAAATAAGAGAATTGACAAACTCAATAAGAAACATTTCGGGGAGGAATTAACCCAATGACAGAATTAGTTTTAAATAAATTTTATGAAATTGAAGGACAACAAGCTCTTTATATAGCAAGAATACCAAACCTTCAAGATCAATATAGAACAAGAGCTTTGTTTTTATCTGTAACAGAAGGATCAGAGGAAGAATCAAGAATGGCAATGACAAGGTCTGTAGAGTTTAGAAATTTTCGTCTTGAAGGAAGAGAAATTAAATTAAGAACACTTAATGGAATTTGGAGAGAATGTTATCGAGAAGGATCTTGTGATCCTCAAACAATACATACTTTTACAAGATTACAAGAACAATTTTGCCTTGCCTTAGAGAAGAAAGTGAGGAGTGGGGAATGACATTAGGTTTAGAAAAGATTGTGAAGTTTTCATTCCCCATTATAATTGGAGCCTATGTTGTTTATAGGATTTATGAAAATCAAACAAAGAAACAATATATAGATTTGGAAAGGTTAAGGGAGGTTGGGTTATGAAAGACGAAACAGCATGGCTTATTTTTGGATGGTCTTTATTAGCAATAGGGTGGTTAAATATTGATAGTTTGAAATCAATTCCAATGTTTATAATGGCAATAATAATTTTTTTGACTATGCGGAGTTCAAAATGACCTTCGTCTTCCATATAAAATACGAAAGGTTTATAAATAACGAAAGGTAAATAATAATAAGAAACTTCGTAAAATGACAAAGAAAAAACAAGATTGGGTATATGATAAAAAGAATTTAGCAAACAATGGTTTGTTTAATGTATTTTTTTGGGGTTTTTCATTAATGGCTACAGTTGTAGGTACGAAACATATTGGGATTTATGGTTTAACTTTTGAGGCAGGCCTCGTGGCAGTTATAGGAATTTTATTTTTAAGCTTACAATTTAGAACTCTCTTACGTAAAATAAATGTTTTAGAAAATGAAAAAACTACCAGTAGCAATTAATGAAGAAGAATTCACGGATCTAATCAAACATACTAGTAAGGCACATCACAAGTTAGCTTTCTTACTTGGCTTTGCTTCAGGCCTTAGAGTTTCAGAAGTTGTTAATCTCCATCCAAGAGAAGTTATATTAAAAGAAAAAAAGATATTTGTTAGACAGGGTAAAGGTCGTAAGGATCGTGTTGTTCCTGTTCCAAAAGGATTCAAGACAAAACATCTTTCTTTGTTGCCTATGAAATGCGGTGTGAGGGCTTTACAATATGCTTTCAGGCAGTCTGCAAAGAAGTCTGGACTATTAGATAAGAAACCTACCTCTCACTTTCACTCTCTTAGACATGGCTTTGCATCCCATGCAATTCAGAGGGGGATACCAATTCACGATCTAAGAACCCTTATGGGACATACAAATATTTCTACAACAAATGTTTATCTGGAAATGAATCCAACTCAAGCATTAAAGAATTACGAGGAGTTGTTCTGATGGGATATAGTTGGAAGTTTTGGGTAACTTTGGATTTGTTTTTTATTGTTTGTTTGCTTTTAGGAATTTCAATGGGAGTTGTTCTGAAATGAGTTTTAATTTATTTTTTCTAGTTTTTGCTTATATAATCTCAATGTTTATTGTTGCACCTTTTGATTCAAATTTAGTTTTTTTATTATTAACAGGAAATTATTCATTATTATATTTAATTGGTTATATTTTAAACGAGCAAGAGAGGGAGTTGTTCTGGTGGGATTAGAGTATTTTGTGGGAATGATAACAGGGATTATCTTTTCAATATTTTATAAACCAGTCAAAGAGGATTTTAAAAGATTTTTAACTCCAAACAAAAAAGGAGTTGTTTTGAAATGAGATTGATAAGATTAAGAGAGAAATTTATAATTTGGGTATTAACAACATTTTATCCTTATGGTGGAGGATTGGTTGAAATCAGAGATAATGAGTTAGTTCCAATTAAACAAAAAGAATGTAGACATAGATGGAGAGTTGGAGCAGGAATTGGAGGAATAATTAATGGAAAATTTGAAACAATTGGATTAAACATTTGGTGCGAGAAGTGTAGTAAGAAAATTAAAGCTAAATATTATCCAAAACACGAAATACATTTTCCAAGATATAAAGGGAGGAAAAAGAAAACTATCGTATAAGATAGAAATGATGATGTGGCTCATAGAATTTGGACTTTAACAGAACTAATGATTAAAGATATATTAGACGACGATCATATATCAATAGGCATACAAAAGAAAAAGAAAAAATGAATAAACAAAACTACAAAAAATTTAGTGGTATGGAACTGGAAGATAAATTAAAGGAATTGAAGATACAAGAAATGAGATCTTTGGGAGTAAAGAAAGGTAAAAATGTTAAGTTAAGAAATAATCTTAAAAAGGAAACTGCGAGAATTAAGACAGAAATAAATTCGAGAAGGGGAAATGAATGATGGGTAAAATAATAACTTTCATTAGTGGAGCAATAACGGGTTTTGTATTTGGATTAATATTTGGTTCAGAGATAGGAAGATGGTTTGTAGATCAAGTAATAAATTTTATACAATCAAAAATTTAAAATGAAAAAACTACAAGAACTTAAACAAGCAATACATACCCCACCACCTGAAAGGTTAGCCAAGATAGAATACCAAAGTCACTTCATGACAATGCTTGGAGTTAGCGTTGTCTGTGTTGTTTTAATTATGAGAGGTTTTTGGTATATTATCTTTGCATTTATATTTAGTCTTGGAGTTTCTTACAGTCAAGGAATGACAGCCTATGCAAAATATAAAAACATTATGATGTTGGTTAAACCAGAACATCCTTCGAACTATGATAAGGATATTTCACCGACGAGAAGAAGAAGTAAAATAATTAACCATGTATTTGGACAGAATGCTAAGTGGTCATCAATTGTAACTTCAGTCATTGTCTCAGTTATGATTATCGGTTCTCCAAGTCTTGTTCAAAGCTTAGCTTATTTTATTTCAATCCCGGTGATTTTTACTTTGATGTATTTCTTTATTTTTTATTGGATGGCCTATCCTATATATAAGAAGGAGATGAAGATAAAATGAATTGGAGTTTAATTGCAGTTGGAACAGTGGTGACGATTGCAGTAATTCACACTTTATTTGACTACTTAGAAAATCGAAAATGATTAATAAAACATTAGCAACAATATTCTGGATACTTGCGTCGGTAGCTTCGGTTAAGATGGTTTTTTTTACGGGACCAACATTGGAAGCTATAATAGCAGTTTTGATAACTCTAATTCCAGCATTACTTATATCAACATATTCATGGATTTCAAAAAAGCGTTCACGCCAAAAGACACAGAAGAATTAAAACCAAACTTCTTTGTCAGAAAAACTAGAGACGGTTATAAACAAGTTAAGCCGTTAGTCTGGAATGGCCAATGGAGATTACGTGGCCAGATAGGATGGAGAAATATTTTAACGGTAGTTTTAATTCTCGCTTTGTTTTTTTCGGGTTCTCAATATGTAACTTTCTATGAAGACTTTCATCAAGACCCGGAAAGTTTCTGTAAAGATTATTCTCTTATTAATATAAGGGGTGTGAGTTATGAAGATACCAATTCCATACCAGCTGATTTTGTCGAAGGTCAATGGCCACTGTCCTGAAGAATTAATTGAGGTGAAAAAATTCAGGAGGTTGATAGTAAGAACTCTCCGATGCAATAGGGGTTTTGTAAATCAAATGTTAAATGAAATGAAAGAGTTGGGAATTATTAAATATGAAAACCATAGGTTGATTAGGATTTTAATAAAAGTTGATTAAGAAATTCTGTGGGAAGATTGTTTCTTCTGTATTAAATAACCATAAGTCTCTAGGAGATCCATAATCTGTTCTTGATATAAATCATACAAGTAAGCTTTAGCTTCTGACTTATTAATATACTTTCTGAATTTCTTTTCCAATCTTTTTAGATTTTTTCTTTCATCATCATTAAGGCTCTGGATGAATCTAAACTTTACGGCCTTCAATGTCCAGAAGGCCTTAGTAATATTACCCGACAGATATAATCTAGTGGCTGTGCCTAAGAGCTGTTGGATCTCTCCTAATATAGCAGCGGCTAGATTCCAATCCACTTGTTGGTTCGATAGTTTTTCTTCCATTTGTTTATAAATATTATCTTAATGTAAGTATTACATTATATTTTGTTTTGTGTTTATGTGATTTTTTCCAGTTTTTCAGTCTTTTTCGGCCCGAATTACTATCCTTCTGATGGTTTCTGAGCTCACCATGGCCATCTTTGCTACTTCTTTCTGTTTAAATTTGTGAAACTTCACTAATTCGTAGATTAAATTCTCGTATGATCGCTGTCTTTTAGTCTTGGGTTCTTGAAGTAGGAATTTATTGACCGCTTCTTGTTTTAATACTTCATATTTAGATTCATCCACCACAAAATCCTTAACAAACTTACATCTATAGTTGGGTTTGGGTTCATAATAGCTATAAAATTTCTTACCCTTCAAGTATAGATCCTTTAATCTATCCCATTGATCCCCACTGGACTTGAAATACACAGCAAACCTACCCCTATCCACCAGCCCTAGGCCATATACGTGCATTAAAGCATCTGCCCTCGATAAAACAAGGTTTTTATCTAGGTCAAATATAGAATTAACACAGAAACCAACGTAAATTTTCTTGCTTCTTATCATCGACATTGCTTGAATCATCATTTTATTAACTACAGATGTTGCGGAACGTGAAGAAAGTATCATTGCTTCATCAAAACCAAAGTAATCTCCAGGTTTTGATTCTGCTAAGCCTTTTAAAAAAGTTTCGGGATCGTAATAAATATTTTTTAAACCAAAATTGGGGTCTAAGTAATCACCAGTTTGATTAGAAAGAGTTGTTTTGCCTTTTCCAGATTTACCGTCGAAGATTATGACAATAGAAGTGTTATGTTTCTCAACGGCATTCTTAAAATCGTCAAGAAGTTGTTTGTAATATCCATCAATGTATCTTTTTTTCTCTTGTTTTATCATAACACACTCCCCATTTAGATAAACTTAAAAAGCTATTTAAATTTTACCCTTATTTGAAATTTCAACAAACTTTAAATAGTTTATTTCATTTGATAGAATCGAGGAGGATACAAGATATAATTTTGTTTACAAAATATGGCATTAGGAAGATTATTAGAAGGTTTTATTACAATCCTTATAGGTGTTAACTTGATTCCTTCCGTAGCTGACCAAGTCGTTGCAGCACAAGCTGGAAACGTTACTGGATCGGCATCTACAATTTTAGGCCTGGTAACATTATTCTTTGCACTTGGAATAATGATCGCTGGAGTTAATATTGCAGTAGGAGGACTTCAGGATGTTGGCCTTATATAAATTTGAATTTTTAAATATTGGAGAGGAGATTTTTACTAGATGAAACCTCTCCATATTCTTTATTTATTTTTAATTTTATTAGTTTTTACTCCACTTGTTCTTGCCGATGTTGTAATTGATGTTCCTGATGTGGTAAATGTAATCACTGGAAATTTAACATTATTAGGACAATTAATAGATGTTACAATTCCTTCTCCAAATAATGCAGAAGTTTTAACATTTAATTCTACAAGTGTGGTATGGGAAAGTCAAACTGTTTCTGCAGGGGCAGAAGTAGACCCTTTTTGGACAGCAAACTCAACATTATACCCATTAAATACAAGTTTTAATACTACACAATTCTTAAATCCAACTACCACAGCAAATATTACAATAAGTGAAAGCTTTTTAGACGGTCTTTTCACGACAATTTCAGAAGTGTTGGCTATTTTAAGTGGATTCTTCGACCAAGATTTAAACACCACTTCCGACGTAATTTTTAGAAACTTAACCGTTAATAACATAACTGTTGATTTTATTTTCGGAGATGGAAGTCAATTAACAGGATTAGCATCTGGGGATGGAAATGCTTCAAGTATTTGTAATGGAAATTTTACTTTCTTAGATGGAGACGGAACTTGTCAACCTCTAACTTCATTAAGCAATTTCTCAGACAACTTAGGCCACGTTCAAGATAACCAGTCCTGGAATCAGTCCCGTATTGTTGGGAATGTAACCCTTACAAATGGAAACCTAACCGCAGATTTTCTTTTTGGAAACGGGAGTCAACTAACAGGATTGACATTAACAGAAACTGATCCTCTTTGGACTGCTAATTCTACAACAGTAGCTAGAGTAGGAGATTGTCCAGCAGGTCAATTTGTCCAGAATACAACAACTGGAGGAGTTGAATGTGCTATTGCGGCAGGAAGTGGAGATATAACTTCTGTTCAAGGAGATGAATTTATAACAAACGGATCTGATTCTGGAGATGTTAATTTAGTATTCAATGTTAGTCTAGCAGGGACAAACTTATCTGTAAATTCTTCAGACTTCTGGGATAACTTAGATACTCCCTCCGATATTAACGCAGGAGATATTACGGATGATGGAACGTATCTTTTAGCAACAGGAGATACAGCGACAGGAAATTATACTTTTGATTCGACGACGCTGCATATTGATTCTACAAATAATCGAGTTGGTGTTGGAACAACAATACCCTTAGCACCTTTCGAAATTCAATCATTGGCCGCATCAATGAGGCAAACAAGGTATGCCACTGTGGCGAGTCAAAGTGCAGGTATAACGGTTCAACGTTCTGGAGGTACTACTGTTGGTACTGATGTTATTGTAGAAGATGATTGGAGAATTGCAAACTTTAACTTAAGGGGTTATGATGGTGCTGTATATAGGACGGCCGCAAGTATTCAAGCATCAATAGACGGTACGCCTGGTGCTGGGGATATGCCTGGAAGACTTACATTTTTGACAACGGCAGATGGTGATTCATCTGCCACTGAAAGATTGCGTATTGATTCATCTGGCAATGTAGGAATAGGAACAGCAACCCCCCAACAAACACTAAATGTCTTCGGCGATTTGAATGTCACAGGAAATAACATTCTTAATCTTAATTGGACATTCTTACAAAATTATCCAACAGCATGTACATCTTCACAATTTATATCTGTTTTTGGAGATACATTAACTTGTGCGGCCATATCTATAACTGCTTCTCAAATATCAGATTTTTCCTCGGAAGTAATTAATATTCTTGGAGGATTTCATAATCAAGACTTAAATACAACTGATGATGTAACATTTAGAAATTTGACTGTCAATAATGTGACTGCAGACTTTTACTTTGGAGACGGAAGTCAATTACAAAATCTTGGGTCCGGAACCGAACCTCTTTGGACAGCTAATTCTACAATTTATCCTCTAAATCAAAGTTTCAATTCAACCCAATTCACGACAACAAGTAATATAACTATTCAAGAAAGTTGGTTAGATTCTTTATTCACTACAGTCTCGGAAGTATTTACAATCTTAAATGGATTCTTCGATCAAGATCTAAATACAACAAGCAATGTTCAGTTTAGAAATTTAACCGTAAATAATATCACAGCAGATTTCTTATTTGGAGATGGGAGTCAGTTAAATAACCTACCATCTGCAGACGGTAATGCTTCAAGTATTTGTGATGGAACTACAACCTATTTAGACGGTGAAGGTAATTGTGATACTTTGAATTCTTTAACTAATTTCACAGATAATCTTGGACATATAGAAGATAATGAAACATGGAATCAGACTTTTGCTGATGGAAGATATTTACAAAGCTTTACAGAGACTGATCCGCACTGGACTGGTAACTTTACAAACGTGGCCTTTACAAATGTAAATGAAACCTTTGATCAAAACATAACGGTAGAATCTGTCCACTTTGAAAATGATGAAACAAATCACTTCATAGTTGATAATGCAACTTGCATAATAATTCAGGGGGACACTTCAAGGTGGGAAATTTGTTAAAATTAGTAATTATGTTGGGTGGAGTTTTTTTGATAGCTATAATGGGAGGTTTAATTTATATGAATCAAGAAATAATAACAGATTTATTTTCTAACTTTAGAGAAACTAAATCTTCTTTTACAAAGTTTGAAGAAAAAGATGGTTTTTCTAAAAACTATACATCAAAAGATGAAAGAATTGTTATAAGGAATTCAACTTCAGGTGAGATTCTAATAAATGCAAGTCTTTTAACACCTAAAGAAAATGTTGTTCCTGTGGGTAATGATGTTATGTTTGCAAAAATTAAATTGGATGATTTCTCAAATGTTTCAAAAAATATATTTGATTCTACAAGATTTATTGATATGAATAAAAATGAAACAACAGTTAAAAATATTACTTTTAAATATGGAATTGAATATGAAGTAGAAGCGTGTTTTAATGTTGATGAAGGGAATATTTGTCTTAATGATACGAGAATTAATTGGACAGAATTTACAAATTTAAGAGAATTACCTAAGAATAATATATTTATAGGTTTATTTACAAATACGTTATATAAAGAAAAAATTGAGTGGATTCCAAATATTTATGGTTTTGAAATAACAGAGTGGGCTTCTTTTTCAACTTCAAATTCTTATGCAGCCACATTTGACGCAGGTGGAACTGAAGTAAATAATACTTTTGATGCTGGAACAGGAAGTAATAGATTTATTATTGTTGCGGTCACATGGTCAAGTAGCAATTCGCATACAATAGATGGAGTAACTTATGATGGCACAACTGTAGTATCATTGGGGGCATTTGTAAACCAAAATAATGTTCGTTCTCAAATTTTTGGGGTGGCTGCTCCTTCAACTGGAAATAATACTTTAAGTGTTGACCCGAGTACTGGTGTCGCAGGTGCTGATGCAGTTATAAGTGCATGGGTTGCTAATGATATAAATCAGACAAATTCTACAGATGGTTATGTAACAGCCAATGCTGCAGACGCAGGTGCACCTTTTGAAAGCACAGTTACAATAACAAGTGAAACAGACGATATAATTTTCACAGTTCATTCGACAGAAGAAAGTAGAACTGTAAATAGTGTTACTAATTTTACACAAAGAGAGGAAACTCAAAATAGTGTAAGTCAAACTATTGGAGATGCTAGTGGTTCTACAAGTGTGGTTACAACAACAGAATGGAATAACTTTATTAATTGGATTGCAATAGGTGTTAATCTAAATAATGTTGCAGGAGATTCCGAATCTCCACGATGGTTCAACAATCTAACAAATTCAACTTTAGCAGGAGAAACAATAAATCATAGTGTAAATTGGACAGACGATACAGCTTTAAGTTCTTATATTTTTAGTTTTCATAACGGTTCTAATTGGACTACACAAGATAATTCAGGGGATAGAGAGAGTGGTGAATTTAATATAACAGCAAACTTTGGCGGAGGAGCCGAAACAATAACGTTCTATAATTTCACAGACTTAACAGATAACGTAGCATTTAATGGTACAGGGCAAAATGCAGATATGCTTGGAGGAACAGAACTAACTTCAACAGGTTACACAAATATAAATTCAAATAATAATGTGTATACTACTGCGACTTCTACAGCGAATCAACAAGAACCGTTTATGAGATTTAATTTTACAATAAACGAAACCATTGGAGATATTAATTGGATAAATGTTTCGTTCCATGGGTTTGAAGATGCAAGTCCAGAATCTGCCACAGTTTTTGTTTTAAATCATACTTCTGGGGCCTTTGATATTACTGTTGGAACGGTTCCTACAAGTGACGGAACTATTGAATTAAATATAACAGAGGCATTCACGGATGTGATTAATGTAAATGCTCAATTTGTTTTCGCTGCAAGAGGAAGTAATTTTGATTCTGGAGAATCAATATCGGTGGATTTTGTAGAAGTAACTGTGAATGCGGGTGGTGGTGGTTCAGGAGATCTTGAAGCAAACAGAACAGGAACACAATATTTAGATGTAATTAATGGTTCTGTTTTTGAACTGATAACAAATATAACTGTTGTGATAAATGTTTCAGATTATAATAATACAGGGTCTGTCGCTGCAGGAAATAATAATAATACGCTTTATCTTGGGATTTTTAATGGAACAGAGTTTCTTAACTTTGGAGATTTCGGAGTGGGAACAACTCGTTTGGAACAAAATTATTCTATTACTGTAACAGATCAAACGGTCTTATCGGCATGGGGAACGGATGCAAATCGAGATATAAATATTTCAGGGGTTTTCTTCGATGGAGATTCTTCAGATGATATAGATCAAATAAATTGGACAGATGTTTGGATAATCATAGGCAGTGAACAGGTTTTCTTAAATGATTCGGCAGTTTCTTTTACAGGAACTCAGAACTTTAGTAATGTTGT
>SDBT01002666.1_pt1 | contig 31339 bp, 23 predicted proteins | sample 2277101 | NCBI WGS metagenome assembly SDBT01 (sample SAMN10404973, study PRJNA504765) | marine sediment metagenome | isolation source: marine sediment core GS10_PC15, 103 cmbsf | place: Arctic Ocean: Southern Knipovich Ridge | collected 2010 | reverse complement strand
TCTGACCAAAGGCGAGGGGACCATGTACACCGCGCTGGCCCCGGGGCAGTTGAACGACGCCTACCTGTTCCACACCATGCTCTCCCACCGCACCGACTGGCTGCGGGCGCATGTGTGGTTCAGCATGTTCAAGACCGACCTGGCCCTGGACCTGCCGTTCACCTACAAGGGCCTCGAACTTGGTATCTTTCCCGAGACGATGCCCCTGCTCAGCACCAACCTCGACGGTGACGTTCAGGTGGACTGGTCGTTCTTCAAGGGCAACCTGCTCATCGCCGGCCTGAACTACCGCTGGCTGACGTACCTATCAGAGGCCAACTACCCGGAGGAGACCCACCAGCACCGGGCCGGCCTCTTCATCCAAGACGAGCAGCGCCTCTGGGACCAGCTGATCCTGACCGCGGGAGTCCGGTTCGACTACAACAACATCACCCCCTTCACCGTAAGCCCGCGCCTGGCCGCGGTCTGGCGATTCCACGACGACCACCTGGTGCGCATGGCCTTCGGGCGGGCCTTCCGCAAACCCTCGTTCCTCAACACGTCGGTCCACGTCGTCGGCGTCGAGGGCTCGGGCGTTGCCCCGAACCTGGACGAGTTCTTCAGACGCAACATCGGCAACGACGATCTCGACAACGAGAGCATCACCGCCTTCGAACTCGGCTACCGCGGCCTGCTGCTGGACGGCGATCTGACCGTCGAGGCGGACGCGTTCTTCAACCTCTACCGGGACAACATCAACTTCGTGACCACCATCAATGACAAGATCGGCATGCCTGGCATGCCGGATCTGTACTGTCCACCGGCGTCCGACGACTGCAACAGCACCATGAAGTTCAAGAACGAGGGATGGGAGATCAACACCGTTGGCGGATCGGCCTCGCTGACCTACCGGATCCAGAAGTACCTTCGTCTGAATCTCAACTACACCTACCGTTACTCCTGGTACAATAAGGATTCCCCTTTACAGTTTGGCGCTGGTTTAGTTGACACCAGCGAAGGAGCACAGTATCGGAGAGAACCCGACCAAATGGCCAACGCCTCGCTGCTCTTCTTGTCACCGCAAGGCCTGCGGCTCAGCCTGGCGCTGCACGCCCGCTCGGGTTTCAAGACCGTCCGTTCTATCGACGGAACGCTGTTCGGCGAACTGGGAGTGTTCGATCTGCCCCCAACCCTGTTCGCCAGCGGCTCGGTCTCCTGGCGCTTCGAGTTCGGCCCCCGCTGGTTCGAGGCCGGGGTCAGGGCCTTCAACCTGACCAACCAGGGTTTCCGTGACACCTGCGCGGTTACGCGCTCCGACGGCGAGCTGATGGGCGCCCAGTTGCTGGGCAGGAGGATCATCCTGTTCCTGCGCGGGGGGCTGTGAGTGACGCGCGTTGCCTCGACAGTTTTGGTGGTAGTCTGGCTCTTCCTGCCGGTTGCTTCAAGCGCCGGGGAGCAGATAGCCATCGGCATCATGGAGTTCACCGGTGGCGGACTGTCCAAGGTCGAGGTGGAGGCCCTGGCCGACCTGCTGGCGAACGAGATCAGCCGCATGGGCAATGTGCGGGTGATCGGCAAGTCCGACATCCTGCAGATGCTCAAGCTGGAGCAGCAGAAGAGGCTGGTCGGCTGCGACACCACCGACTGCATCTCCGAGGTTGCCGGCGCCCTGGGGGCGCGTTGGATGGTAGCCGGCAACATCATCAAGTTTGAAGAGACTTACCTGCTGAACCTGAAGCTGTTCGATGTCGAGCGCATGGAGGCGATCAGCAGGGTGTCCCGGCAAGTCAAGGGCGGAAAGGCGATGCTGTTGTCAGCCATGACCGGCGCGGTCCACGAGCTGTTCTCCAGGGTCGCTGAAAAGCTCGGGCTGGTCATGGCAGAAACCGTGATCCTGGCGTCCCGCCACCCTCAGCCCCTCAAGCAGAGCCCATCGGCGGTCACTGTGATCTCACGTGAGGACATAGAGGCATCCGGGGCCAGCACCATACCCGACCTGCTCAGGCTGGTGCCCGGCATGGACGTGGTCGTGGTCACGCCGTCCTTCACAGCCATCGAGGCCAGACTCAACTGGAACTACGAGAACAACGTCTACCTGGTGCTGATCGACGGCCGCGAGGCCAACAACGACATGCTAGGCCAGCCCTTCTGGGAGATCCAGCCCATCTTGCTAGACGACATCCAGCGGATAGAGATCATCCGCGGGCCCGGTTCGGCACTTTTCGGTGCCAACGCGTTCGCCGGCGTAATAAGCATCACCACCCGTTCGATGCCAGAGAAGACCTCGATCTGGGCCGGGGTGACCGGAGGCGAGGTCGGCGTGGTCGACGGCGCGGGCCGGGTCTCGACCAGGATCGGCGATCTGGGCCTATCGCTCAGCGCAGGAATAGACCAGACGGGCGCCTTCTTCGATCCCCGCCGGTCGGGCAGTGAGTTCTGGAAGGTCCGCTCGGTGGCCGAGTACCGCCTGTCGGAATCCTCCCGCATCATGCTGGACGGCGGCTTGGCGTCCGGCAGCGGGACGGTCTCAACCGGGGCCGGCACCATCCGCGGCAACTTCGATCTGCGGACAGTGCGACTGGCCTACGATTCGGAGGATCTTCGCGGCCAGATCTACTGGACGCAGTTCCCGGTCGATGCGTTGATGGACACGCCGCTGGTCTGGAATAACATCAAGCTTGCCGAGATCAAGCGCGCCGATATTGACATGCACACCGTTGACGGTCAGGTGCAATGGACGGTGCCACGCTTCTACGAGCCGCTCATGATCATCGTCGGCGCGGCCGGGCGGTTCAACAGGATGAGCTCGGGCCAGCTCCTGGACGCCGACACGTTTTCCGACTGGAGCAGCGTCGACTTCCACAAGGAGGGCATCGAGTACTGGGAGCTTCGGGCCGGCGCCTTCGTGCACGGTGAGTGGACACCCGCCGACTGGGTGGCGGTGACCGGGGGCTTGCGCTTCGACTACAACACCGAGACAGGGAAGTTCTGGAGCCCCAGGATAGCGGCTGTCTTCCGTCCGGCCTCGGGCCAGTTCCTGCGCATCGGCGTTGCGCGGGCCTTCCGCAAGCCGGCCATCATGGAGACCCGCGTGCATCCCTCAGTCGATATTCCGGATAGCAGCCCCTTTGCGCACAACCCTGGCGCGTTCAATGAGTTCATGACGCGGGTGATAGGGAACAGCGAGCTGGAAAACGAAGAGCTGATCTCGTTCGAGGTCGGTTACCTGGGACAGTTCCTGGACGGCGGGCTCAGTGTCTCCCTGGATCTTTTCTACACGCGGCTGATGAACCCCATCGACATGGCCCCGGAGATCTCCCCGGACATCATATCCGGCCTGAGTGATTCCAGCTTCCAGTACCAGAACCTGGAACACTACAATGACATCTTCGGCGGCGAGCTGGCCATCCGATACCGCCCGGTCAAGTGGATCTCGCTACTGGCCGCCTGGTCCCACAAGGAGGTTTACAGGCACGACATCTCCAGGTTCTCGGACACCACCCCCAAGAACCTGATCACCCTGGGCGGCCGTTTTTGGACCGAGTGGGGGCTGATAGGCAGCCTGTACGCGTTCTCTCGCTCCGAGTTCTGGGACCACTCCACACAAAACCCTGAAGGCATACTCGAGGGATACAGTTCACAGCACATGGCGAACGTGTTCTTGTTACAGGCCAGGCTGGGTTACAAGCTGTCGCTTCCGAACTCGCTGGAGTTCGAGGGCGGTGTGAAGCTGTTCCTGCCCGTCTCGCCCTTCGAGGCCCCGCAGTTCCGCTACCGCGAGTGCGGCGGAGGGATGACCCCCGACAGCACCCACTACGGCTGCCACGAGCTGCGCCGCGTTATCTCGGTGTACCTGCAGGGATCTTTCTGAGGGAATAGGTTTCCGCAGGCGTACCTCGGCAGAACAACGCGTCGTTGCTGGCTCTGCATCGCGCCTCGCCTGGGGATGGATTGTTTCGTTTCGTTGGAGAGGACGGGTGAGAAGCTATTAAGGACCTATTAAAACAGGGCTCACTATTCCCAAAACCTTGATTTATTTGTGGCTGGTGTAGAAAATAACCTTGATTTTCTTTCGGCTGAAGAGCAGAATACACTAGTATATTGATGGGGTGCTGTCGTGAAGCGCATGATCGAGCAGAACCTGCTCGAATGGAAGAGTTCGCAGCGGCGCAAGCCACTGCTCATGCGAGGAGCCCGGCAGGTCGGCAAGACGTACTCCGTCGAGAAGTTCGGCCACGAGTATTTCGACCGGCTGGCCTACGTGAACCTGGAGAAGAACCTGGACTGGCACCGGATCTTCTCCGGCAACCTGGACGTGCATCGAATCCTCGCAGAGCTCGAGATCGTTCTGAACACCAAGATAACTCCGGGAAAGACGCTCCTGTTCCTGGACGAGATCCAGAGCTGCCCGCGCGCCATCATGGCGCTCAGATACTTCTACGAGGACTCTCCCGACCTCCACGTCATCGCCGCCGGCTCCCTGCTCGAGTTCGCCTTCGGTGACATATCGTTCCCGGTCGGACGGGTGCAGCACGTCGAATTGTTTCCGGTCAACTTCGCAGAGTATCTCTGGGCGGTCGGCAAGGAACATGCCGCCGAAGTCGTGCTGGCCTCGCCTCGACGAGTCGAGGACTCCATCCATGATCTCCTGCTTCACGAGCTGCGAAGGTATTTCTTCGTCGGCGGCATGCCGGAGAGCGTTGCGGTCTATGTGAAGACCGGGTCCATACGCGAATGCTTCGCAGTTCACAAGGAGATCTGCGACTCCTTCCGCGAGGACTTCTCCAAGTACGCTCGTCGAGCGAATCCACACTGCCTGGACGCCGTCTTCCAGGGCGTGGCCCGCAAGGTCGGCAGCCAGGTGAAGTACACGCGCCTGGCTGCAGGGTACGCCGTGTCGACCATCAAACGGGCCTTCGACCTGCTGTGCAAGGCCCGAGTGATATCGAAGGTGTCCTCCGCCAGTCCAGCAGGCCTTCCCCTTGGGGCCACTGCCTCGTCGAAGAAATTCAAGGCGTTGATGGTGGACATCGGCCTGTGGCATCACCTGTGCGGTCTGAAGGTCGATCGCGAGTTTGCCCTGAACGACCTGCTGGCGATCTATCGCGGCGCGATGGCGGAGCAGTTCGTCGGACAGGAATTGATGGTCTCGCAGGAATCGGACATCTACTACTGGTCGCGCCAGGCAAGGGGAAGCCAGGCGGAGGTGGACTACCTGGCGGTGGTCGACGGATCCATCCTTCCCGTGGAGGTCAAGAGCAGCTCGGCCGGGCGCCTGAAAAGCATGCACATGCTGCTGCAGACCCATCCCGACTGCCCGGGCGGCCTGGTCTTCTCCTGTGCGCCATACGCAGAACTGCCCGAGCAGAAGCTCACCTTCCTGCCCTTGTATTACGCATTTTCGGCAACGAGGACGAGTGCTCAACAGATCTGGGGGTCCCACCTCGATCTTCGCCTCCGAAAGCCCCGATAGGGGCGGCATATGATAGCCCAGGGCGAAGCCCTGGGAACAGGTGGGCAACAAGACGCAAGCCCTGTAAGGGCGCAATAGAAATGACGTTTCGCATATCTATTGCGCCCTTACAGGGCTTTTACTTCTTCACCACTCCTTATCCCAGGGCTTCGCCCTGGGCTTTCATATCCCGCCCCCGTTGGGGCTTGCTGTTCGAGAACCCCCTTTCGCTAGGCACCCAACGAGGACTTTTCGATAGAAAGTTGTGTCCACATCAGATATGATGTAGATCGATCAGCGTGGAGAACGCAGTGCTGGACTTGGTCTTCTATGAGACTGATAGTGGCAATTGCCCGGTTGAACGCTACATTCGCTCATGTGATGCAGCCTCGCGTGCCCTGCTTCTCGAGAAGCTGAAGGCATTTTGCGAGGAGTTCCCCGAAATCCAAACAGTCAGCATCAAACACATGCGGGGAAAGATCTGGGAGATGCGTGTACGTGATGTTCGGGGACAAGAACACAGGTTTCTGTACAGCATTGTCAGCCAAGATCTCGTTGTGTTGCACGCATTCACCAAAAAGACCCGGAAGACTCCGCCCGGCGACCTGGCGCTGGCAGAACGGCGGCTACGCGCAATGACCGAATGAAAGGAGGAGGTCACGATGGAAAAGACTCCTAGACCGAGAGGCAGGCATGCACGTCGGATTGACCTCGATACGTGGATTGATAAGGAGCGCGCGGCGAGCGCTGAGTTTAACGAGGTCTACGACAATGCGCGAAGAGCCACAGAACTGGCCCGGATACTAGCCAAGCTCCGCCGGCGCCGCGGACTCAGTCAGCGGGAAGTAGCCGAACGACTGGGGACCAGCCAACAGGCGATAAGCCGGATTGAGCATCCGGACTACCGTGGCCACACCTTGCGCATGTTGGCCCGGTATGCTGAAACACTTGGTGCCCGTTTGGAATTCCGAGTATTCGAGGGCCCAGCCAAATGAGAGCGCTGAGCGCGCTTCTGCTCGTCGCGGTCGCGGCGGGTTGCGGGGGCGGGTCCGCGGGCGGGCCGGACCTCATCGAGTACGAGCCGCACACGGTGCTGGCGATCCCGGCCGAGGGCGACATCGCCGACCCGCACGTCATCAAGGTGGGGTCGACCTGGTACCTGTATGCGACCAACTCCAGCGTCGAACTGAGGGTCTGGACGTCAGAGGACCTGCACGAGTGGAATTTCGGCGGCGCGGTGTGGACGCCCACGCCCGGGACTTGGAACGATCCGGGCGGGATCTGGGCGCCGCACGTGGAGGTCGCGGACGAGGGGTACTACCTTTACATCACCGCCGACACCCGCATCGGGGTGGCCTTCTCCGGATCCCCCCTGGGGCCCTTCGAGGACGTCTACGATCACCCGCTGGTGGGCGACGGGTACGGGGGCGTGGGCGACGGGCACCTGGGGGACACGCCCATGGATTTCGACGAACGAGCCATTGATGCGTTCGTCCTGCGAGACGACGACGGCTCGCTGACGTTCTACTTCTGCGCCTACGATCCCGTGAGCAAGATCCACGCCGTCCCGATGATCGACCACGTCACCCTGGCCGACCAGGAGCCCCGGATCGTGCTGAAGCCGGAGGAGGCATGGGAGAGCGTGATCGTCGAGGGAGCCTGGGTGGAAAAGCACGAAGGCCGCTATCACCTGATGTACTCGGGCAACTTCTTCGAGACCGCAAGCTACGCCATCGGGATCGCCTGGGCCGACGATCCCATGGGCCCTTTCACGAGGTATCCGGACAACCCGATCCTGAAGGCCAACACGACCAAAAAATTCTACGGGCCCGGGCACCACAGCGTGGTCGAGGGAGCCCGGGACGACCTGCTGATGTTCTACCACACCAAGGTGATCGAATCGGACGACGCGGAGCGGAGGCTGCGCTACGCACCGATCTCGTTCGACCGGGACGGCCTCATCTCCGTATCGCAACCGTGACGCGGGTCATTTCCCCGACGGGAGGGTGAGATCCACGGTCGTGCCTTGGCCGGGCCGGGTCTCGATCGAGATCGACCCGCCGAGGGACTCGACCAGCCTCTTGACCACGGGAAGACCGAGCCCGGTCCCCTGTCCCTGCGGCTTGGTGGTGTAGAACGGTTCGAACGCGCGCCCGGCCACATCGGGCGTCATTCCCGGGCCGTTGTCGGCGACGGAGATCGCGATCTCCTCGTCGTCCGCGCTCCTGCGCACGATCAGGTCGATCCGTCCCTGGGGGTCGTTCCCCAGGGCGTCGACTGCGTTGGTGCACAGGTTGATCAGGATCTGCTCCAGGTTGTTCCGGTTCCAGAGCATCTGCGTCGGGCCGTCGGGCAGATCGCATTCGACGGTCAGATGCTTGATGCACCCCACGACGCGCATTGATCTCAACACCTCCAGGGCCACCTCGTTCACGTCGACCAGATGCGCCTTCTCCTTCGATGCGCGGAAACACAGCCGGAGGATCGCCTTCCCCTGCTCTGCGACGGACCGGCAGGCCCGGAAGAGGTCATCCACTCTCTCCTTGCTGACGGGCTTGCCATCTTCTGCGTCCCAGCCGATTATTTCAGTGGTGCCCTGCAGGACGGTGGCTATGTTGTTGATCTCGTGACCGACCCTGTCCACGAAGGTTCCGAGCGTGGCCAGCCTGTCCACGGGGATACACTGCTCCAGGATGCGATCGAGATCCTCCAGGGCGGCCTCCTCCTGCGCCTTCAGTGTCCCTTTCCCACACCGGCCGACTCGTTCCATCGCACTTGCGACAGCAGCCATTGCATCTATAATACACGGACGAGATCGATGACAAGTAATACATCATGGACTGACCGGTGCATCCTGGGATTCTTCCCCCACCCTGACGACGAGGCCTACGCCGCCGGAGGCACACTCGCCCTGTGCGCCCGGGGCGGCGCACGCGTGACCGTCGCCTGCGCCACGCGCGGCGAGCGGGGCGAGGACTTCCTGACCGGCCTTCGGCCCGGTGACGAGCTCGCGCGGCTGCGCACCCGGGAGCTCGAGTCCTCCTGCCGCATTCTCGGGGCCGGACCTCCCGTGTTCCTGGACCTGCCGGACGGGCGGGTGGCCGGCGTCGACCATGCCGGCTGCGCGGAACGGATCCGCGATCTCATCCTGCACGAACGACCGCACGTGGTGGTGACCCTGGGCCGTGACGGCGCGTACGGTCACGTGGACCACATCGCCTGCACCGGCCTGCTCGACGCCGCCGTCAGGGGCCTTCCCGAGGAGGCGAAGCCCAGGGTGCTGCAAGCGGCCTTCCCTCCGGGACTGTTCCGGCCCGTCTGGCGCTCGCTGCGGCTGAGCCCGGCGCGCCGGCTGGTAGCGGACCTGGATCCGGAGACGATCGGCATCGACGAGGGCCGGGTCGACCTGGTCGTGGACATCGCCGCCGTGCGCGAGCGGAAGCTCGCAGCCATCGCCGCCCACCGTTCCCAGCTTCCGGACGGTGACCCCGGATCGTTCCTCGCGCCCGGCCTGGTCGAGCGGTTGCTGGACCTGGAACGGTTCACCGTAGCGTCCGGGACGCCGCTTCCCGAGGGCGCGACCGATCCTTTCGCAGATCTTTGAGGGCTTGTGATGCGGGTACTGCACATCACACGGGATTTTCCGCCGCGCACCAACGGCGGGATCTCGGTGGCCGTCGGCGGCATGGTGGAAGCATCGAGGCGCTCGGGCCTCGACTGCGCGGTGGTCTCCTTCGACGGCTGGCGGCCCAGGGCCCGCGCCTCGACGCCCGCGAACGAGCCCGTGGTCCAGGCGCGGGCGGGCGTCGAAGTGCTGCGGCTCTCGACCCCGGCGCAGCTTCCGGCCGCACGCCGCTTCGCCGAGGAGTATCGTCCGGATCTGCTTCACGTCCACCACGGCATGCTGTGGGACTTCGCCGAGGAAGTACGCAAGCGCCAGAGCGCTCCGGGAGTCTTGACCGTGCACGTGTACCAGAAGCAGCTCAACCGCCTGCGCGGGGTCGAGGAGGAAACCCTCAGCCTGGCGGCCCAGCACAGAGCCCTGGGGCGGGCCGTGAGGGTGCTCGCGCCTTCCGCGGCGGTTGCGGACCTGCTCGTCGAGGACGACCCGGCGCTCGCGCCGCGCTTGCGCGTGGTCGGCCTGGGAACGGATGACTCGGCATCGGCCCGGAAAGCGGTGGCCGGTCGTTGCGGTCATCGTGGCGGACCGGCGCTCTATGCCGGGCGGTTCGGAGACGTCAAGGGCACCGCCGAGCTGTTCGCCGCGATCCCGCGGGTGATCGTGCGGGTCCCCGAGGCGTCCTTCGCGATCGCCGGCGGGTTGCCGGACAATAGTCGGACCGAGGCCCGCTGGCGCCGGAGGTTCGAGCGAGACGCGAACGCCCGGACGCTCTCGAAGGTGCGCTTCGCCGGTTGGCTGCCCGAGGAGAAGCTCGCGTCGCTGTACCGGGACGCGTCCGTGCTGGTCTGCCCCTCCTGGTTCGAGACCTTCGGCCTTTCGGTGCTCGAGGGGATGCTGTACGGCCTGCCCGTCGCGGCCACCCGCTGCGGAGGCGTGCCCGAGCTGATCGAGCACGGCCGCACCGGCCTGCTCTGCCAGCCCGGGGACGTTCAGGGCCTGGCCGACAACCTGGTGACCCTGCTGAGGCGGCAGGAATACGCAAAAGACCTCGGCCAGGCCGCCGCCGCGGAGGTGCGGAGCAGGTGGCTCTGGGAGACGATCATCCCCCGGCTCGTGGATGTCTACGAGGAGATGTGCTGACGGCCGGATGAAGCGATCAAGCGGGCTTGCCAGGCGGCCGCTCAAGCTGGTATTGAAGATCCATGGCCGGAGAGGAAGACAGGTACCCGTGGGCAGAGGAGGACTCGGATGTCGCGACCGAGTCCGAGCTTCAGCCCGAGGAGCCCAGGTTGTACAGGGTCCTGCTGCTGAACGACGACTACACCTCCATGGAGTTCGTGGTGAAGGTCCTGATGAGCATCTTCCACCACCCCGAGCAGAAGGCCGTCGAGATCATGCTGCACGTCCATCACAACGGTGTGGGCGTGGCCGGGGTGTTTCCCTTCGAGGTGGCCGAAACCAAGGTGAGCAGGGTACACGAGCTGGCGCGGCAGGACGAGTTCCCGTTGCGCTGCGCCATGGAGCCGGAATGATCTCCAGGGAATTACAGTTGACCTTCGCTCGCGCGGTCACCGACGCCCGGGGGCGCCGACAAGATATGGTATGCACCGAGCACGTGCTGCGAGCCATGCTCGACGACGAGCGCGCAGCGGACATCCTGCGGGCCTGCGGCGCGGACCTCGAAGAGCTGAAGAAGGGCCTCGAGGCGTACCTGGACGGGCTCGACCAGATGCCCGAGAGGGTCGAGGTCGAGCAGACGATCGCACTGACCCGCGTGTTGCAGCGGGCCGCGCTCCACGTGCAGTCCAGCGGAAAGGCGGAGATCGAGGCCGGCGACATCCTGGCCGCGATGTTCAACGAGCCCGAATCCCGCGCGGTCTACCTGCTCAAGAAGCAGGGCGTCACACGGCTCGACATCATCGAGTACATCTCCCACGGGGTGGCCAAGGGCATCTTCGAGCCGGCCGGGACGGACGACGAGGACGATTCGAAAGGCTTCCAGGCCAGGGCGCAGGATCCCCTGGCGGCTTTCACCACGGAGTTGGTGGCCCGCGCCGCCGAGGGCAAGCTCGACCCGCTAATAGGCCGGACGGGCGAGCTGGCGCGGACCATGCACGTGCTCTGTCGCCGCCGCAAGAACAACCCGGTCTTCGTCGGGGAAGCCGGCGTGGGCAAGACCGCCATGGCCGAGGGCCTGGCCCTGGCCATCAACTCGGGCGAGGTCCCCGAGGTGCTGGCAAGAGCCAGGATCCACGCCCTGGACCTGGGCGCGCTGATCGCCGGGACCAAGTACCGCGGCGAGTTCGAACAGAGGCTCAAGGCGGTCATCCGGGCCGTGGCCGAGGACCCGGACCGGATCCTGTTCATCGACGAGATCCACACCATCATCGGCGCGGGCTCGGTCAGCGGCGGCACCCTGGACGCTTCGAACATCCTCAAGCCGGCCCTGGCCGACGGCGCGTTGCGCTGCATCGGCTCGACCACCTACGAGGACTTCAAGCGGGTGTTCGAGAAGGATCGGGCCCTGGCGCGCAGGTTCCAGAAGATCGAGATCCTGGAGCCGGGCGTCGACCAGACGGTCAAGATCCTCTTTGGGTTGAAGAAGTACTACGAGGCATTCCACGGAGTGGGCTATACGACGTCCGCCTTGCGCACGGCCGCCGATCTGGCCGGCAGATACATCAACGACCGCTTCCTGCCGGACAAGGCCATCGACGTCATCGACGAGGCCGGCGCGGCGGTCCGGCTGATGCCGGCCGCGAAGCGCAGGAAGACCATCCGGCCGGCCGACATAGAGAAGGTGGTCGCCCTCATGGCCCGGATTCCGGCCAGGACCGTCTCGACCGACGAGCGCGACAAGCTGTTAACGCTCGAGCGCGACCTGCGCCTGGTGATCTACGGCCAGGACCCGACCATCGAAAGCGTGGTGGCGGCCATCAAGCTGTCGCGCGCCGGACTGGCCAGCCCCATGCGTCCCGTGGGCTGCTTCCTGTTCTCGGGCCCCACGGGCGTCGGCAAGACCGAGCTGGCCCGGCAGTTCGCCCGGCTTATAGGCGTCGAGCTGGTGCGCTTCGACATGAGCGAGTACATGGAGAAGCACGCCGTCTCGCGCCTGATAGGCGCGCCGCCCGGCTACGTGGGCTTCGACCAGGGAGGCCTGCTGACCGACGCCATCACCAAGCACCCCCACGCGGTGCTGCTGCTCGACGAGGTCGAGAAGGCCCACCCGGACATGTACAGCATCCTGCTCCAGGTGATGGACCACGCCACCCTGACCGACAACAACGGCCGCAAGGCCGACTTCCGCAACGTGGTGCTGATCATGACAACCAACGCGGGCGCCTTCGAGCTCGAGCGGGGCTCGATCGGCTTCGGCGATCGGGAAGGCTCCGAGGCCGGCAAGCATGTCATCGAGCGGACCTTCCCGCCGGAGTTCCGCAACCGTCTCGACGCCTGGGTGCGCTTCGCCCACCTCAGCGGACCGGTGGTCGAGCAGGTGGCCGACAAGCTGATCGCCGAGTTGGAGGACCAGCTGACCCCCAAGCGCGTCAGCCTGTCGCTGAAGGCGCGGGCCCGCGAATGGCTGGCCGAGAACGGCTACAATAGAAAATTCGGCGCGCGGCCCATGGCGCGGCTGATCGACCGCGAGATCCGCCGCCCCCTGGCCGACGAGATCCTCTTCGGCCGCCTGCGCGACGGGGGCGCGGTCACGGTCGACGTTCAGGACGACAAGCTGGCCTTCGAGTTCGAGCCCCATCGGGCCGGGGCTGAGGAACCTGCGAAAAAGCCGGCCGCGGTGGTCTAGCCCGCCGCCCGCTCACCCTCCACCAGGCGGTTCAGCACCAGGCCCCAGAACACGGATCCCTCGCCCGACTGGAACTTCCAGCCCAGGTGGGCCCCGCAGGCTGAGCAGAACGAGTAATGCCAGGCGAACCCCGGGAACCAGCTGAACTCGGGCGTGGGCTTACCCGCGTCAGCGCAACCCGGGGCAGCGGCGAAGCAGCCTATCTCGAACAGGATCCCGGCCGGATTGAAGAAGGTGTGCTCGTTCTGGCCGTCGATCTCGACCGCGTGCTCGCGGGAGGTGATCTCGAAGCGACAGATCTTGCACGAGATCGCCTCCTCCTCGGAGGCGGCCGGCCGGCCCTCCTGCTCGGGAAGCTCGTCGCCTCCGGGACCCTGCCGCTCGTCCCCCTTCCTGAAGCACAGATACCCGCCCGGACTCCCGGAGCGCTCGCTCGAACCGGTCGAATCGAACCGCATATCCGCTCCCACCCGGACATAACGAGATCAATCCACGCTGATGTCCGGCCCGCGGCGGCGCTCCTCGTGCTCGGCCCAGGCCTCGTTGGACTTGAGCGAACGGAACAGGTACCGGCCCATGAAGAAGAAGATCGGGCCGGCGAACAGGGCGATCCACTGGTAGCGGGTCAGCCCGACCTGAAGGACCGAGTCGGCCGGGTCGCCCGAGTCGTAGTGCACCTCGACCCGCTTCCCGCGCCGGTACCCGGCGGCCGCCTCGTCGCGGTCCCCGCCAAAACCGAAAGAATGGCAGGGATTTCCATGATCGTCGTGCCACTCGGAGTAGCCGTGGTTGACGCGCCAGCCGTGGTACTGCCGCCCGTCCACCACGTACTCGTATACCACCCGCAGGTAGTACTTGGTGCCCCCCGGCGTACGCCCCATGCCGCCAACCCGGTGGGTCCAGGTGTCCCGGCCCACGACCACCCCGTCGGTGGTGTCCCACAGCATGACGAACCCGCCCTGGGCAAAACCCCACAAGCCGTACAGGAACCCGACGACGGCCAGCAGCATCATGCCGAGGGCGCCGTAATAGAGGTGATCGCGCGTCATGTGCCCAGATTACCCCGATGGATTATCAGATACCACTGGTTTCATCCATCTTTTCCCCTTGCAAATGACCGGCCACATATCATAATAATAGCCGGGTGATTACCCGATTGAAGTTGTCCAGCCTGGCGCTGGTCGCATGCATGGGATGTGCGACCGCCCAGAAATCCGTTCGAGTCGCGCGGCTCGCCGACATCGGCGCGAGCACCGAGGGCGCGCTGATCCAGGGGTCGGGCTCGGTGTTCTGGCTGGCCCCGCCCGAGGGCTGGGTGATGGACGGTCGCGCGGGCGCAGACGAGGGCATGCCGGCGGTCTTCTATCCGGCCGGCGCGTCCTTCGCGGACGCCCCGGCCGTCATGTTCGTCCGCGGTACGGGCGATGGAAACTCGGTCCCGGTCCTGATCGAGCGGGACAAGGAACGCGTTCGCCGCAGCTCGAAGGTGCTGGTGGTCGCCGAGACCGAATCCGTGGCCACCCCCGGCGGACGGCCGATAACGATAATGATCTACTCCTCCGGCGCCGCCGGCTGCGTCGAGGCGGTTGCCTACGTCGACGAGACGACCGGCGTGATCCAGATCGGCCTGCGGGCCGCCAGCCAGAACGCCTTCGACTCCGCCCTGCCCGCCTTCGAAGCGCTGCTGAACTCCTACCGGAAGCGGAAATAGCCATAAAGACAGCGGAGTTCATGATTCCCCATAGACGATCCAGGCCGCGTCCGGTCCGGTGGCTGGCGTTGTCGGCCCTGCTCGTACTGCCGACCGCGGCGCGGGCCCAGACATCGGTCCGGGTGCCGGTGGTGAGGCAGCAGCGCTACCTGGGCCTGGATCAGATGCTGACCGTCATGCAGGACTCCAGGGTCGCCTACAACATCCTGGCCCTGGACCAGCTGCGGACTTCCAAAACCAAGGACCTGGCCGACCTGTTCTTTCCCGGCCGCGAGAAAAGGGTCGACCGGCCATGGATCGAGGAATCCGGCGGGAAGAGGCGGCTGATTCGCTATCCGCTCGACCCGAGGGCGGCCAGGCTGATCGCGCGGGGCGAGCGCCTCTTGCGCAAGGGCCGGATGAAGGAGTCCAGGAAGGCCTTCGAGAGCGCTCTCGGGATCCAGCCCGGCTGCTACCTGGCGCTCGTCCACCTGGGCCGGTGGCACCTGAAGGAAGGCTCCGCGGACGAGGCGCTGGGTTTTTTCAACCGGGCCGTGGTCTTCAACCCGGACGACGCTGACACGTACAGATACAAGGGCGACGCGGCCGCGGCCCTGGGGCTGCTCGACCAGGCCCGCGCGCATTACGTCGAGGCCCTGGCGCGCGCCCCGCGCGACCCGGCGACCTTGGCGGCCCTGACCAGGCACCAGCGCCGCCTGGGGGTGACCGTGGTCTCCGACCTGTTCCGCCCGCGTGCCCTGGCCCGGCGCGAGGGCGGGCAGATCAGCATCTACGTGGATCACAACGACCCGTCGAGCCGCATATGGATGGCTTACGCCGCGGCCAAGGCGGTCTGGGCGGGCGAGCTTCAGGTGCGCAGCGAGTACGGCGGCGCGGAGAAAGACGACTGGTCCACCGAGGAGGAGTTCTTCTGCCTGTATGCCCTGCTGGGCCACTACCTGGCCGCCCGCGAGCGCGGGATCGCAGCCCGGGACCCCGCGCTGGAACGCATCAAGAGCATCCTCGGGGCTGGATACCTGTTCGAGTACGTCCTGTACGAGATGGCCTCGAGGACGGATCCCAACATCATGGTCAAGCTGGATATACAACAACGGCGCCGGATGGAGCGGTTCATCGACGGGTTTGCGGTGCCCGGGACGAAGTGATACACTGTAGGGCACCATGACCAGGCAGGGCCCGGCCTGGCGGGTGAATCATGGTCTGTTTCTAAATTGGAACTCGATCAGAAGGAATGCGTCTTGGGTGAAAAAAAACATAAAAATGAGGGGTTGGACCAGGAGCCGGGCGTGGATCGGCGCCGGTTTCTCAAGCGCCTCAAGCGGTTGACCTATGTGGTGCCGACCGTGCTCACCCTGACGCTGGATGTCGAGGCCCGGGCCAGAGGCCCGAAGGCCTCGGTCCCGCCCCCGCCCCCGTCCCCGCCGCGTGCCCTGCGGAGGAGGAGATGACCGGGATCGCCGAATTCCCAAGGCGGCGTAAGGATATAGTCTTCGAGGACCTCGACCAGGAAACGGTAATCTTCGATGCGGAGAGTGGCAAGATCCACGCTCTCAATCCCACCGCCACCCTGGTCTTCAAGCAGTGCAACGGCCTGCGCGGTGTTGAGCACATGGTGGATGAGATGACCTCCGCCTTTGATGTGAAGCCCAGCCGGGCGCGCGCCGACGTGCTCAGGGTGCTGGACACCCTGCGGCAGTTGGGGCTGCTGGGCTGAGGGAATGGCCGGATCCGTACTGCGCATCCAGGCCCTCGGGGCGGCCACCGAGGTCCGCGCCGACTCCGAACGCCTCATCGCTGATCTGCAAGGCCTTTTCAGGTATTTCGACCTCGAAGAACGCCCGGCGGACGAGACGGTCACCAACGGGTTTTACGCCCAGATCGGCGAAAGCCTGGAATGCTACAGACTGGTTCGCCACAACGAGCAGATCCTTCGGACCCACAGCTATCCACACCTGCTGGCACACCTCGAGTTCGAAATCCACGCCGAGCTGACCCGGCGGGCCGAGGGGTGTTTTCTCATCCACGCCGGAGCGGTGGCCCTGGGAGAATGCGGATTCCTCTTTCCCGGGGACCGCGGAACGGGCAAGACGACCCTGGTGGCCTGCCTGGTGAAGCACGGCTTCGAGTTCTTCACCGACGACACGGCCGTCCTGGATCTGCATACCGGCCGGATCGTTCCCCATCCGAGACCGCTCAACATCAAGGGCAAGACCCAGCAGCTTCTTCAACCCCTGGGGACTCGACTGAGGATCGCCTCCTACGGAAACGCATCCGAGCCTTACCCGGCCCGCTACGCCATGCCGTGCCCGGACTCCATCGCCAAGAGGCCCAGGCCGGTCAGGTTCGTCATCTTCCCGCAGCGCCAGCCGGGTGCCTGCGTCCGTCTCGAACCGCTGCCCAGGAGCGAAGCCGTCCTGGGCCTGATGCACCACGCGCTGAACCTTCCGCGGCTACCCAAGGAGGAGTTTGCCCTGGCGGCCAGGATGGCCCGCCACCTGGAATCATACCGGATCGTGTTCGGAGATCTCGAGCGGGCCTCAGAAGCGATTCACGGTCTGCCTTTTCGATGAGCGACGATGGTGAGGCTTCTCTCCTCGTCCCCGATCGGCACGAAGCGGTAGCTCGAGCGCTTTCCCATGTCTACCCGGAAGCTGGCCGTGTGGTCGTAGAGAACGAACGTCCAGCCAGCGGGGAACCGGCCCCACTGCAGGACAACCGGCTCGTCGAGACCGTTGGCTTCCAGGGTCAAGTCCCACGATTGCGGGCGCCCGGAGGTGGGGGCGTGGATGTCCACACAATACCTGCCCGACTCCCTGCCCCAATCCTCATGCAGGGCATAGAGCAACACATGCCGCTTGGCGCTCAGGGTCCCGGCGTCCGGGATGTCCCTGGGATCGTAGTCGGCCGAGCCCGCAGGGTGGACACCGATGTAGTTGTAGTCGTCGCGTAGCTCGCCGCTCGATGCTGAGATCTTCAAGCGCCAACTTTCCCCGGCCATGTGGCCTGCCCCGTGTCTCTGGCTTGCTTCCACCGACAGGGCTGTAGCCGGCGGCGGCATTGTGTCGGCCGCGCCTTCCGAGGAGATGGGCAACGGATACGGGCTGGTCGGGCCGGCCGTGGCCGGCACGGGCTGGTTCTCGGGAAACTTGAGGTATACGTCGTTCTTGACAATGACCCAGAAGCCTTCCCAGGGAAAGATCTTGCCGTCGCGTTCCTCCACATCGACAGGATCATAGTGGTGATACGCTTCGGCCGTGTTGTCGTATTCCGCGTAGTAGACGTTGAAGATCAAGCCGGCAGCGGCCGCATCGCCGACCCGGGTGGTGTAGGTCTGCCCGTCGGTTGAGACGTAGGTGTTCTCCCAGTAGATGGCCTTGTTATAGGGATTGCCCATAAAGTGCCGGCCCGGTTTCACGCCGGTGCCGGTGTAACTGAGCTGGGGGCTGAAGAAATCACCGGCAGGCACCGCCGCTCCGGCCGAGTGCATGTCGCCCTCGCCGGGTTCGACCCACACCCAGTAGCCCTTGCCGCGCTCTACGGCGGGCGCTGCCTGGTAGACCTGCAGCGCTTCGTTCCAGGAGTACAAGGCACCGGCGAAGTCGCCGAGAATCGCCGGGTCGTCCTGGGTGGGAATACAGACCATGCACCAGTCCAGGCCACCCGTGTGGGAGGCGAACGAGAAAGGGGCCTGGATGGTCTGGGTGGCGTGCCTGGACGCACCGAGCAACAGGCCCGAGTAGGTGGCTGGAATGTCGCTGGGCTCGTAAGGCGTGACCACCACCCGCACCAGGTCGCCGGCGGCGAACTTTTCGGGCTCGAGCCGGCGATGGTGGGCTCCGGCGATGTTTTCGAAGTACCAGCCGTTGTGCCGCATCCACTGGTAGAAGTAGCGCTCGGGATTGCCGCCGGACTTGGGCACGAAGCCGCTTCCCGCCGCGACCAGGGTGTTGCCCGTGTCAGCCGCCGGGTACTGCACGGCGCTCGACAGGCGTGGAAGATCCTGGTCGGCCACGGCGAAAGCGTCCACGGCGTAGGCCTTTCCGTATCCCCAGGTGTTGTTGGGCGTGGCCGGCACGAAGGAGTCGCTTCTGGCCGAGTAAGCGAGGATGGACCTGGCCGCCGCCGGCGTGTAGTCGCGGTGCTTCTCGAGCAGCAGGGCGACCAACCCCGCCACGTGCGGCGATGACATGCTGGTTCCCAGCATGATCGTGTGGACATCGTCGGGCAGGATGAGCTCGATATAGGTCGTGCTGGCCGAGGAATACGCCGCCCCGATGACCGAGCCTGGTCCGGTGATGTCCGGTTTGTAACGTCCGTCCCTGGTGGGCCCCATGCTGGAGAAGGGGCAGATGGCCTCCTCGGTGAACCCGGGGTAGGTGTAGAAAGAGCCGTTGGTCGAGGGCCAGTCGACCTTGGTCGTGTAGGCGCCCACGGCTATGACCGTTTTAGCCGTGCCCGGCGAACCCACGCTGGAGACATTGTCACCGTTGGTGAACCACGAGCCGCCCACCCCGTCCCAGGCGATCCAGGCGTCGATATCATCGGGGTCGGCAGGGTTGACCGCGTCGCCTATCAGCCAGATGTCCCAGGTTTGGGTGCTCCTGCACAACGTGTAGATGGTGATCTCCTTGTCGCCGTTGTTCTCGGTCTCTGCATAGCCCGGGTTGGACACCTCGACGCTGCAGGTACCTCCGAAGCCCCGGATCGAGGTCTCGCCCACGGGCCAGGTCTGGTCGTTGTTTTTATCCCTGCGCACCCGGACCTGGTAGCTGTCCAGGCCGTTGTGCCAGATGGTGAAATCGACCCACTCGGAGGTGTTGCCGCCGCGCAGGAACTGGAAGTTCACGTCCGCGCCGCTCCAGGTGCCATGGTTGTGGATGAAGTCTTGGCCCTCGTTGCCGGCCGCGGCGACCACGATCTGCCCGGGGCCGGCCATGGTATCCAGGGCGATGTCGAACGGATCGGTGCCGTCATGGGGCCCGTCGTGTCCCCCCAGGCTGAGGTTGACCACGGCCGGCAGGCCCAGGTCCTCGGCCATTTCGAATACGTACGCCACACCGGTGAGAATGTCGGCATCCCAGAAAGTGGTGGCCACGCCCACGATTTCCGCCTCCGGGGCCACGCCCACATAGCGGTAGTTCGGCAGCCCGTCGCCCGTGGCCCGGCCATTGCCGGCGGCCTCTCCGGCCACGTGCGTGCCGTGGCCATCGGTGTCCTGGTGTTCGCAGGTTCCGGCAAAGATGTCCGCAGCCGTGCAGACCTCGGCTGTGTTCTGATCCCACAGATAGCGGATCCTCGAGGTTCCGTCGCTGTTCTTGAAATCCTCGTGATCCGGATCGATGCCGGTGTCCACCACTCCTATCACCACGCCCGCTCCCGAGCCAGTGCTCCAGGGAGGCGGGTAGGTCAAGTAGCCGTCCACCAGGGTCGAGCTTCTCGATATTTCGAGGCCCACCGAGTCTGCGGGCAAGATGGGCACGCTCACATCCAGAAGCGGCTTGAGCTTTCGACCGGCGCGCATGTGAACGATCCCGGGCAGCGCGGCGAGGGCCTCCAGGGCGTCCACCGGCACATCGGCGGACAAGACCCGGCCGTGGCGCTGGATGCTTTGGGCACCGGCCTCCCACAAGTGCTCTTCGGTGCCGGGCTCCGCCACCATGAGGACCGTCACGAACGCCTGGTCGTGCTCCAGGCGCAGCTTGAGCCTGCCTCCCCGGCTCGCCTTCCAGATGTTGTTGCGAGTGATCCTGGTCCGCTGCAGCCTCCGCAGCTGTGTGCCCAGCTTGTTCCCGGCCCGGGCCTCGGACGGGCAAGGCAATCCAACAGCCCACGCCAACGCGAGGAGCATCGTCAACCATTTGTAGCGATACCTCATGCCCACGCTATTCCTCTTTTACAAATATTGCACAAGGGATAGATATTATCAAGGGCCTTTTCCTCCGGGTCACTCCTTCCATCGAGTTCCAATTTGGAGCGGTTCATCGACAGGTTTGTAGTGCCCGGGACGAAGTGATACACCGTAGGGCACCATGACCCGACAGGGCCCGGCACAGTTCGACGTTACGGTGATCGGCGCGGGCATCTCGGGCCTCACCGCGGCGGCCCTGCTGTCGCGGGCCGGCCTGGGTGTGTGCGTGGTCGAGGAGCAGCCCCGTGCCGGCGGCTACCTGCAGGGGTTCTCCAGAGAGGGTTTCACCTTTGACACCGCCATCCAGTGGCTCAACGGCCTGGGCCCGGCAGGCCTGGTCGGCCGGATCCTCTCCCTGCTGGGCGACGACTACCAGCGCTGCAAGCCTTTGCGTCGCATCCGGCGCTACAAGAGCGAGTCCTTCGACTACCTTCTGACCGACGAGCCCGATCAGCTGCGCGACCGGCTGATCGACGACTTCCCCAAAGAGTCCGGCGGCATCCGCAGGCTGTTCGCCGACTGCCGCTTCCTGGGCCGCCGCCTGACGGTCATGTACGACCGCATGCGCGCCGTCCAGACCATGTCGGCGTGGGCCAAGACCGTCTACGGCCTGAAGATGCTGCACTGGTACCTGACAGCACGAAAATATCTGCGCGCGGACGCGGATCAGGGCCTTGCGCGCTACTTCGGCGACGCGGGCGCCAGGCGTGTCTTTTGCGCCGAGGAGCGTCTGATGTCGGTCATGGTCCCCATCGCCTGGAGCTACGAGAAGGACTTCTTCGCCGCACCCCCTGGCGGCAGCCAGTCCTGGGTGTCCTGGCTGGTCGGGCGGATCGAGTCCGCGGGCTCCGAGATCGCGCTGGGCCAGAGGGTCGAGAAGGTGCTGCTCGATGACGGAAGGGCCGCCGGGGTGGTCACCTCGGACGGCCGGACCATCCGCTCACGCTGGGTGCTTGCGGCCTGCGACGTCGAGAACCTGTACGAGCGTATGCTGCCCGAGGGCGCCGTGCCCGAGCGCCTGCTGCGGAAGCTTTCCGAGGCCGACCTGTACTACTCCAACTTCACCGCATTCGTCGGGCTGGGGTGCGACCCGAAGGATCTGGGATTCGGCGAGGAGATGGTCATGCTGACCCGCGACGACGTGACGCGGGCCGAGCACTCGAGCGGCGAGCCCACAAAGACCGCCCTGACCGTCATGGCGCCGTCGGTGCGCGACCCGACGCTCGCGCCGCCCGGCAAGGGCACACTGGCCGTCCAGTGCCCGGCCTGGCTGGACAACCACGATCTCTGGAAGACCGGCCCGGGCCTCGAACGCGGCCAGGCCTACCAGGACTTCAAACGCGAGTTCGCCGAGGTCATGCTCGAGCGCGTCGAGCGCCGCCTGGCGCCCGGCCTGCGCGGACACGTGGAACTCGTGGAGATCGCCACGCCGGTGACCTACTTCCGTTACAGCCGCAACCGCGCCGGCAGCATCATGGGCGCCAGCCCGACCGACCGGAACATCAAGAACCGCATCGCCCACTACCTGACGCCGGTTCCCAACCTGCTGCTGGGCGGCCACTGGGCCGAGTACGGCGGCGGAGTGCCCATGGCCGTCAAGGCCGCGGCCAACACCAGCCTGCTGATCCTGAAGAAGACCGACGGTTCCGCCTTCCGCGAGCTACGCGACCTGATGGACGGCGCCGCACCCGAGCATCCTCACTCGTCGGCGTAGGCGTAGGCGTCGACGTCGGCGGCCTTTCCACGAGCACATTGGATCTCCACTGAGCACCATTGATCTCACCTGAAAATCCGTCTACGCCGACGTCTACGCCGACGCCGACGTTGCCGAGGCTTTCGTGGCGATGGGGACCATATGCCACCTGCCTCGCTCGGGATCGTAGGCCGCGGTGCGCAGCTCTATCCTGTCGCCGGCGCGGAAGCGTACGTCGGGCCGGTCGGGAGAGGCGAGCTCGACGCCGTCTCGCTGCAGCTGGAACTCCAGACCCAGGCGGGACTGGAGATCTTGAAGGTAGACCTTGATGTCGACGGGCGGGGCGTCCAGGCGGACGTACAGGCGGGTGGCGGTCAGGCCCGTGAGGGTGCCGGTATATGTGGGGCGCTCGGGCTCGGGCATCTTCAGGTCTTCGCCCAGGAGCTGATCCACGGCCAGCCTGGTTACGTCCTTGGTGATCCGGCTCTGGAGCTGCTTGGCGCGGTTGGCTGCCTGGATGATCTGCTCGCGCAGCTGCTCGTCCTGCTCGGGCGAGCTCGCGGGCTCCATCATGCCGAGCTGCTCCATGGCCTCCTTGTGGGTGAACACCCCGACCACCTCGCGCATGGGCGAGGAGAAGCGGCTGTAGCAGGTCACGCCCAGGGCGTAGTGCGGCCCGGGCTCGGCCGAGTAGACCGAGCGCTGGTTGGAGAGCAGCACCTGGCGCTCGATGGCGTCGCGGACCCGGGCGGGGTCTTCGGGCAGACGCTCGAGGAAATCAGCCAGGCTCTCTTCGCCCCTGCGCCAGCGGAAGACCTGCGCGTGAAGACCGTGGACCTCGACCATGCGCGCGATGGTCCGCTCGAGGTGCGCGAGGCTCTCGTCGCCCGGGGCCTCGTGGACCCGGTAGACCGGTTGGGACTCGGTCTCGCGCCCGGCGCGGCCGGCCAGCAGGATGGCGCCTTGAATGTTGCACAGCAGGGAGATCTGCTCGTTGTACCGGCTGGCGTGGTTGCGCTCGCGGCTGACCACGCGGAACGAGTCGCCGTCGATCTCCACCTCCACGTCGGAGCGGTTGAACTGGACCACGTCGCGTTTGCGCGCGTCGGCCAGCCGCAGCCTGCCCACATCCTGGAGCAACTCGAGGGTCTCGGTGTAGTCACGGCCGGAGAGCGGGCTCGAACCCGGATGATCGTAAAATGCCTGGACCCCGTCGTAGGTCAGCTTGGCCCTGGAGCGAATCCTGGCCCGCACCAGCCGGGTGGCCACGGGCTGCCCCTCGGCGTCCAGGGTCATCTCGAACACCAGGGCGCGGCGAACCACCTCGGGGTTCAACGAGACCAGGCCCTCGCTCAGCTCGGTGGGCAGCATGGGCACGCAGGTTTGCGGCAGGTAGAAGCTGGCGCCGCGGCGCAGGGCCTCGGCGAACAGGGCCGTGCCCGGCCGGACGAAGTACGCCGCGTCCGCCAGGGCGTAATGCACCGCGAAGCCGTGGTCGCGCCGTTCGATGTGCAGCGCCTGGTCCAGGTCCCTGGAGTCCTCATTGTCGATGGTCACGAACGGCAGGTGGATCCAGTCATCGAGGTGCGGGTCGAGGAACCCGGGCTCGGCCCGGATGGCCGTGATTTCCCCGCGAACGGCCGGCGGGAATCGAAGGCTCAGCCCGTGGCGATCCATGAGCTCTTCCAGCGCGGCCCGCGCAGCCTCATCCTTCATCGATCTCCTCCTCCGGGCCACGAAAGGCGCCCGTCGCGGGCCACCCGCACGCCCGTGCGCGGAAAGTCGGCCCGGGACAGCTCGCGCACGTGCTTCAGGCCCAGACCTCTCGGATCGGGACGGGGCACGCTCTTGCCGTCCAGCGCCACGGGGTGGAGCCGGGCCGAGACCAGGACGCCGTTTGCCGAAAGCTCGGCATCCAGGATGACCGTGGTGCCGCCCGGCCCGCCCCCCATGCCGAACTGCACATAGCCCATGAAGTTGCCCAGGCTGTATGCGATCAGTCGCCCCCGGTAGACCTCCATGGCCCGCAGCACGTGCGGGCCGTGCCCGATCACCAGGTCGGCCCCGGCGTCCACGGCCGCGCGGGCCAGTTTTTTCGCGTCTCCGCGCCACTCGCCAAAGGCCTTCTCCGTCCTGCCGGTCACGTGCCGGGCCCGGGCGCCCTCGGCCCCGGCGTGGAAGCTGAGCACCACCACATCGGCCCGCCGGTCGGCCAGCCTGACGGCCGCCGCGACCTCGTCGACGAGGTTGACGTTGGGGCAGCAAGATCCGAAGTGGGCCGCCACCACGGCGACCGAAAGGCCCCGAACATCGAGCAGGGCGGTGTCGCCGTACCGGCCGGCGTGCGCTATGCCGACCTTGTCCAGGGCCCGCATGGTGGACTCCATGCCGGCAACTCCCAGGTCCATGGCGTGGTTGTTGGCGCACGAGACCACGTCGATGGAGGCCGCCTCGAGCGCGGCCGCGTACCGGGTCGGGGTGCGAAAGGCGTAGCACGAGACGCTGTCCGGACGGCACTTCTTCTGGGGCAGGCCGTCGGCCAGGGCGCCCTCCAGGTTCAAAAAGGCCACGTCCGCGGATTCGAAGACGTGCCTGACGTGGGCGAACAGGCTCTCGCCGTTGCCCGGGGCCAGCCCCCGGGCCCCCCTCCTCAGCTCGGAGCCCATCATGGTGTCTCCGGCGGCGGCGATCCGAATCCGCCCTCCGGCCGGCTCGACCGGAACATCGACCGGCCCGGCGGGCACCTCTCTCAGGGCGAGCTTGGTCCTGACCGCGCCCAGCCAGTGGCCCAGCTCGGGCCGCTCGGGCTGGAGCCTCTCCACCTCGAGCCAGGCGTCCCGGGCCTTCACTATCTTCCCGGTGCGCCAGTGCACCCAGCCCAACTCCCACCAGGCCCTCGAACTCCCGGGTTCCTTTTGGACCGCGCGCAGCAAGGCACGGCGGGCTTTTTCCAATTTGCCCGCCTTGAGGGCGCGAACGCCGATCTCGTAGTCGCCCGCGGCGGCATGGTGCGGAAACAAACAGGCCAAGGTCAGCAGGATCGCGAGCCAGCGCATCGTTCTTCCCCAAAATGGAACGTCCGATCCACACGAATCTACCCGGCTCGAGACCGGATGGCAACGAACCGGCTGTTGACAAACGTTTGTTCAACACGCATGTTCAATCCCGTGAAACTTCCGTGACAGGCCGGGTGGTATCCACGCGCAGGAACGACCGAGAGGCCGAACATGAGACGACTCGTCATCGCCGTTCTGTTCTTCGTGATCGTGGGAATCGGGGTCGGGGTATTCCTGCTGCTGTCGTCGAAGCGGGCGGAGCCCAGGCGCCAGGAAAAAGGGGAGCAGCCCACCGTGGTGGCCGCCATGGAGGCGCCGGCGACCGAGAAGCCGGTCACGGTGACCGCCATGGGCACCGTGGTCCCGGCCCGCCAGGTGACCGTCTACCCCGAAGTGGCCGGCAGGATCGTCTACCAGGATCCCGAGCTGGTGCCGGGAGGCCGCCTCGCGGCCGGCCAGGTGATCCTGCGGATCGACCCGCGGGACTACGACCTGGAGATCAAGCAGCAGCAGGCGGCCGTGTCCCAGGCCGAGCTGCAGCTGGCAAAGGAACACAGCCTCAAGGCGGTGGCCGAGAAGGAGTGGAGCCTGATCCGCGACGAGGTCGAGCCCACCGAGCAGGGCCGGAGGCTGGCGCTGCGCGAGATCCAGCTCGAGAACGCCAAGGTGGCCCTGGACTCGGCGAGAAGCGTGCTGGCCAAGGCCAGGCTGCGGCGCTCACGAGCCACTATCCGCGCCCCGTTCAATGCCGTGGTGCTGGATGAGTTCACGGACGTGGGCCAGGTGGTCGGCAACTCCAGCCGGATCGCGGTGCTGGCCGACGCGGACCGTTACTGGGTCCGGGCTGCCGTGCCCGTGGACCGGCTGGTCTGGATACAGATCCCCGGGGTCAACGCGGACGTGGGCTCGACGGTGCGGGTGGTCCAGCGGGCAGGCCCGGAGCTGACCATCGAGCGCCCCGGCCGTGTGATCAGGTTGCTTTCCGACCTTGACCCCAGGGGCAAGATGGCCCGGGTACTGGTGGAGGTGGACAGCCCGCAGGCCTCCGGCGCATCGGTCAGCCACGCGCACGCCGTCGGCTCGACTCCCCCGGCCAAGGGTGCGATCTCGCCCATGCACGAAGCGCCCGCCCCAACGTCGGTTCCCACGCAGGAAGTCCAGGCCAGGCCGGTAATCCCGTTATTCATCGGCTCCTGGGTGACCGTGCACATCCAGGGCCCCCGGCTCGCCAAGGTGCTGGCCCTGCCGCGCATGGCGCTTCGTGACCGCAACAAGGTCTGGGTCATGAACGGCCGGGACAAGCTGGAGATCCGCGACGTCAAGGTGGTCTGGTCCAGGGACGACACCGTGTTCGTGTCCGGCGACCTGCGCCCTGGCGAGTGGGTGATCACCTCGCGCATCTCGGCACCGGTTCAGGGCATGCTGGTCAAGACCGACGGGCGCGAACCCGCACCCGGCGGGGAGCGCGCGCCATGAGCCGGCGACAGGAGCTGGCCACCGGGCCGATCTCCTGGATGGCGCAGAACCCGGTGGCCTCAAACCTGCTGATGGTCGTCCTGCTGGTGGGCGGCCTGCTCGTCAGCTTCAAGATCCGCAAGGAGGTCTTCCCGCAGATCGAGCCCGACAGGATCGAGATCACCATGGTTTACCCCGGCGCCAGCCCGGCCGAGGTGGAGCAGGGCATCCTGCTGTCCATCGAGGAAGGCGTCCGGCCCCTGGACGGGGTCAAGGAGGTGGAAGCCAGGGCCCGGGAGGGAGTCGGCACGGTCAGGGTGGAGCTGCTGCGCGGCGCCAACAAGGAAAAGGCGCTCTCCGACGTCAAGAACGCCATCGACCGGATCTCCTCCTTCCCGGAAGAGGCCGAGCGTCCGATCGTCAACCTGCCCGCGTGGAGGGCCGAGGCCATCTGGCTGGTGCTCTACGGCGATCAGGACGACAAGGTGCTGCACGCCCTGGCCGAGCAGGTCCGCGACGAGCTGCTGGCCCTGCCGGAAATATCCATCGTCGAGATGTTCGGGCTGCCGCCGCTCGAGATGGACATCGAGGTGCCGCAGGACACCCTGCGCAAATACGGCCTGACCCTGCCGCAGATCGCCCGGACGGTGCGCAGCACCGCCATCGAGCTGCCGGCCGGCGGGGTCAAGACCAGGGGCGGCGAGTGGCTGCTGCGCACCGCCGAGCGCCGCGACCTGGCCCGGGAGTTCGCCACCGTGCCGGTGGTGACTGCCTCGGAAGGCAGCCCGGTGCTGCTGGGCGACATCGCGAAGATCTCCGACGGTTTCGCCGAGATCGACATCTGGGCCGCCTTCGAGGGCAAGTCTGCGGTGGTGGCGGAGATCTACAGCGCGGGCGACCAGTCACCCACCCGGGTGGCCGAGGCGGCCAAGGACTACCTCGAGACCCTGAAGACCCGGCTGCCGCCGGGCGTCTTCGCGGCCACCTACATGGACCGCTCCAAGCTGTACGACGAGCGCCTGGATCTGCTGATGCGCAATGGAGCCATCGGGCTGGCCTTTGTGCTGCTCATCCTGGGCCTGTTCCTGGAGCCCAGGCTGGCCTTCTGGGTGACCATGGGCATCCCGATCTCGTTCCTGGGGTCGCTCATCCTGCTGCCCGTCCTGGGCGTGTCCATCAACATGATCTCCCTTTTCGCCTTTATCGTCACCCTGGGCATGGTGGTCGACGACGCCATCGTGGTGGGCGAGAACACCTTCCGCTTCCGGCGCGAGGGCCACCCGCCGCTGAAGGCCGCGCTCCTGGGCGCCAGGCAGGTGGCCACCCCGGTGTTCTTCTCCATCGCCACCACCGTGGTCGCCTTCTCGCCGCTGCTGTTCGCGCCCGGCAACCGCGGCAAGTGGATGCTGGGCATCCCCATCGTGGTCATCCTGGTGCTGGTGCTGTCGCTGATCGAGTCCTTCTTCGTGCTGCCCTCCCACCTGGCCCACATCCGCGCCCGGAGGGACGAGCGCAGGGGACCCGTGGGCCGCGCCCAGGCGCGGGTCTCGAGGGGGGTGGAGCGATTCGTCGAGCACCTGTACCTGCCGGTAGTGCGCGTAGCCGTGCGCCAGCGCTGGATCACCCTGGCCCTGGCCATCGCGGTCATCTTGTCCACCTACGGCCTGGTCTTCGGCGGCATCGTCAAGACCATCGACTTCCCCAGGGAGGAGTCCGACTGGGTGGTCGCCGAAGCGCGGTTCCCCTTCGGCTCGGCCGTCGAGGAGACCGAGGCGGCCATGGACCGGATGATCCGGGCGGCCAAGCAGGTGATCGAAGACAACGGCGGCGAGCGGATCAGCCAGGGCATCTTCTCGATGATCGGGGTGTCCTTCTCCCGCCACGGCGGCCACAGCGCGGGCGGGCACGTCACCTCGGTGCTGGCGGCCATGGTTCCCACCGACCAGCGGCCCATCAGCTCCTTGGAGTTCGCAAACGCCTGGCGGAAGCAGATCGGTGACATCCCGGGGCTTGAGGCGCTGAGCTTCAACTCGAGCACGGGCCACTCCCACAAGCCCATCGACATGCAGATCACCCACCGAGACATCAAGGTGCTCGAGGCGGCGGCCCGGGACCTGGCCGGCCAGCTGGCCTCGTTCGAGGGGCTGAAGGACATCGACAACGGAATCGAGCTGGGCAAGCCGCAGTTGGACTTCACCATGACCCCCGAGGGAGCAAAGGCCGGCCTGACGCCTGCGGACCTGGCCGCCCAGGTGAGGTCCGCCTTCTATGGGGCCGAGGCGCTGAGGCAACAGCGCGGCCGTCACGAGATCAGGGTGATGGTGCGACTGCCGCGCGCAGAGCGCGAAATGCTCTCCAGCGTCGAGGAGCTGATGGTGCGCACGCCCTCGGGCGGCGAGATGCCGCTCAGGCAGGCCGCCGCGGCGAAGTACGGGCGGGCCTACACCGCGATCAACCGCACCGACGGCAAGCGCATCATCCGGGTTAGGGCTGACGTGGACGACGAGCGGGCCAACGCCCAGGAAGTCATAGGCGCGGTGTACGGCGGGGTCATGCCCGAGCTGAAGCAGAAGTATCCCGGGCTGGCCTTCGGCTCGGCGGGCAGGCAGAGGGATTGGAACGACTTCATCTCCTTCATGTACCTCTCCGTGTGTATCCTGCTGATACTGATGTACGTGCTGATCGCCATCCCGCTGCGCAGCTTCCTGCAGCCCCTGCTCGTGGTGATGAGCCCCGCCATCCTGGCCGGCATCATGGGCGCCATCCTCGGCCACCTGCTGATGGGCATGCCGCTCAGCATGATCAGCATCATGGGCATCCTGGCCCTGATAGGCGTGGTGATCAACGACTCGCTGGTGCTGGTAGCGGCGGCCAACCGCTTCCGCGGCGAGGGACTGAAGCCCTTCGAGGCAGCCATGGCCGCGGCCCGACAGCGCTTCCGGCCGGTCATCCTGACCTCGCTGACCACCTTCGGCGGGCTGGCCCCGATGATCTTCGAGACCTCGGTCCAGGCCCGCGTCCTGATCCCCATGGCGGTCAGCCTGGGCTTCGGGGTGCTGTTCTCCACCCTGATCGTCCTGGTGCTGGTGCCCTGCCTGTTCACCATGACCGAGAACCTCCGCGCTCAGCTGCGACGCTTCTACGACTGGCTGTCCCCGCCCGATCCCGCGCCGGTTGCGGAGCCGGAGGTCGAGTCATGAAGATCCCGGCCGTCATGTTCTTGATCGGAATGCTGGCCCGGCCGCCGGCCGTGCTGGCCGAAGAACCCGAGCTGCCCTTGATCACCCCGGGCCCGGCCATCACCCTGGCCGAGGCCCTGAAACTGGCCGACGAGCGCAACCTGGGCCTGGCCGCGGCCCGGACCGACATCGCCAGGGCTTGCGCCGACCTGAAGTACGCCTGGGCCCTGCTGCTGCCCACCGCCTCGGGCAGCCTGGGGTTCACCCACAACGATCACGAGGACACCGCCAACATCGGCGGCATGGAGATGGTCACCCGCAAGCAGGACGATCTGCGCGGCAACCTGCAGGTCAACCTGCCGCTGGTCAACGCCCGGGCCTGGCTGGGCGTGGGCGTGGCCGATATAGGAGAAGAAGTCAGCGCGCTGGCGGTCGAGAACGTCCGCCAGACACTGCTTCTGACCGTGGCCCAGTCCTTTTTCGCGGCCCTGTCGGCCAGGTCGCTGATCGATGTCCACGAGGCCCAGATCCGGGCCAGCCAGCGGCACCTGGCCATCGCCACGGTGCGCCACCGCTCGGGCACCGGCGCCCGGATCGACGTCGTCCGCGCCCGGACCGAGCTGCTCAAGGCCCGCGAAGACCTGCTCGTCGCCCACACCGCGCTGGACAACTCCCGCGACGCCCTGGCCGTGCTCACCGGCGCCCGGGGACTGCCCAGGCCGACTCCGGTCGAGACCCTCCCGCACCCGCCCGGAAAAGAACACGAGCTGTCCGACCTGGCCGCGCGCCAGCGCGAGGATCTCAAGCTAAAACGGACTCTTCTCATGCTGGCCGACCGCCAGCTGACCCTGTCGTGGATGTCCTTCATCCCCACCCTGAACGCCACCTGGCAGCTCAACCAGCAGATCACCGACCCGAGCTCGTTCACCGACCCGGACCAGACCCGCTGGTTCATCGGTCTGACCCTGAGCGTTCCGATCTACGACCACACCCGCTACGCCGAGCTGGACCAGCAGCGCGCCGCCTTGCACAAGGCGCAGCTCGAGACGGAGGACGCCGAGCTGCAGGCCCGGCTCGAGGTGCGCCAGGCGCTTCGCTCCTGGCGCAAGGCCCTGGACCTGGTGTCCACGGCCGGTGAGCGAGCCCAACTGGCGGCCGAAGCCGTCAAGCTCGCCGAGACGGCCTACGAGAACGGAACCGGAAACTCGCTGGACGTGACCGACGCGCGGCGCACCAGCCGCCAGGCCGATATCGACCTGACCTTCAAGCGCTTCGACGCCCAGCTTTCGCTGCTCGAGCTGCTGCGCAAGGTCGGCCTGGACATGTCCACCCTGGCCCGAAAGGAGGCCCCATGAGCAGGGCCACGGCGAAGTCGTAAAAAGACTGCGCTTCCCGAAGGTTAAATTTTTTGCTGGCGCAAAGGTGGCCGCTGTGCCATAAAATAGGGCATGAACGGTGGCCGACCGAAACGCGGGAGCG
>SDBT01002665.1_pt1 | contig 31344 bp, 43 predicted proteins | sample 2277101 | NCBI WGS metagenome assembly SDBT01 (sample SAMN10404973, study PRJNA504765) | marine sediment metagenome | isolation source: marine sediment core GS10_PC15, 103 cmbsf | place: Arctic Ocean: Southern Knipovich Ridge | collected 2010 | reverse complement strand
CGGGACCACCCCTGCCAACAATACCACCACCAGCAATTGCACCAACACGACCACCAGAAATGCCAACAACAGGACCACCAGCAACACCACCACCAGCACCACCAGCAATGCCACCACCAGGACCACCAGGAATGCCACCACCAGGACCACCAGGAATGCCACCACCAGGACCACCAGGAATGCCACCACCAGGCGACTTAGGAGCATTACCACCATTGCCTCCATTAGAAGAAAAACCAAAAAAGAAAGGTCTTTTTGGACTATTTAAGAAGAAATAGAATGGAAGAGATTTCTAAATTAGACCCTAACAGCTTAAAAAGTTTTGTTAGGCATGTTTGTGTTATAGCTAAGAAACATAAAGATAGGGAAATAGCAAGAAGTGATATGTATAAACAGATGCAAAAGCTAAAAAAATTCTCTTCTAAAAAAAAGGAAATGGATGAAGAATTAAAGGAACTAAACAGCAAAATCTCCTTGGTTTTGGAAAAAGAAGCACAGTTATTGGGAACTAAACAGGGAGAAAGTGCTGCTTCAAAAGAACTAATTGAAAAAACAATGGAAAACAAAGCCAAGATAGAGCAGATATATAACCTGATAAATGAAGTCAATGAGAGAGTAAGAAATTACACCGAAATAAAAACAGAAAGAGAAAGAAAGATTAAGGAATTAGAGAAAAAAATAAGGACTAAATCTAAATCAAATAAGCAAATTTCTTTATTAAAGAATAAATTAAAAGCTCTAGAAGCAACATATAATAAACTAAAAAACAAAGGCCTTGATGTAAGCAGGGTTGCTGAAAAAATAGAAGCTTTGAAGTTAAGGTTGAGTGTTTAATTTACAAATCCTTCCCCATAACAGTATTTCTATTGTTTTCTTTCGCTCTTCTACATGCTTCCTTTATCAGGTTAACTACCTTTGCATCAAGTTTTTCATAGAAATCTGTTGAAACATTTAGTTCTTTTTCATTAAACTTTGCATGCTCCTTTATGTTTGATCTTACTATTAGGTATTTTCCCATTTTTATTCACACCTCATTTATTTACTTATCTATGTGTATACCAAAATTTTAACTTGTTTTTTTCTTTCTTATCACATCTTAAAAAACCATACCGTTCTGCTTGAATTATCTGTTCCTCTTTAATACTCTTCATGTTACTTTCTCCCAACCCTTTAACCAATTTATTGTCAGGCATTAATACTTCTATTTTCAATAACTCCTTCTCTTTAGGCAGCCAGTGAATAATCTTCTCTCCGCTATCCTTGAATCTTTCATACTCAAAAGAATCAAAAACAAATTTACCTTTCCTCTTAACAAAGTTCAAACAATCCATCAGCCTATACAGCTTGCCGTCCTTAAATGATTTAAAATCCTCTTCACTAACATAAAACCTATTTTCACTCTTAAATTTCCTTCCTCCTTTCTTATTATCAGGATGCAAGTCTAATTCAATATCCTGTGAAGGAGCATTCTCTATCAAAATCTCTTTTGGATTCCACACAAAGAAATACCTATAAGCATCCTTATCAATAACATCTTTATTGAATGCATTAATTGTTTTAAAGAACTCATCCTTGGTAACGCTCTTATCACGTAAGCTTATACCAACATCAATAGCATAATTTATTATTGCTTCTGGCTGGTAACCTCTTCTTCTTAACGCATCTAAAAAAGGCAGCCTTACATCATCCCATCCAGTATAAGTTTTATTCTCTATTAAAGGCCTTGTTTTTGTACAAGACATAGGCATTCCTTCAAAATTTATCCTGCCAACAAAAATAGCCTCTGGAAATTTTTTACCTAAATAATCATAAATAAATTTCTGCCTCATTGCATTATCATGATGATCCTTTGCTCTTATAACATGAGTTACCTTTGTTTCTATATCATCTACAGTAACAGCCATATTCATTAATGGCCATACCCTAAACTTCTTACCTTGCTTAGGATGCTTGCTCTCATTAATCCTAAATACTGGAAAATCCCGCATAGCAGGATTATTATTCCCTAAATCTGTCTTAATCCTAACAACAGCATCTCCCTTCTTATAACCATTAAACATCCTTTTCCATCTATCAAGCTGCTCCTTTTTAGATAAATTCCTACAAGGACATGCCTGCTGTTTTAGAATTAATTCCTTATATTTCTCAGGATCGCATGTACATACATACCCTTTACCTAATTCAAGCAGCTTCTCCATATACCTATAATATATGGGTAATCTACTTGATTGTATTATCACCTTTGCAATATTATCATTAGTAACCCACTTGGCATCCTTGTCTATAAGTGAATAAGCAGGCTCATAGATATTCTCAGGATTAGTGTCTCCTATCCTTAAAATTAATTTACCTTTATACTTCTTACAATATTCAGAGTTCAAGCTAAGAACATAAGCATGCCCAATATGCAAAGGGCCAGATGGAGAAGGCTCAAACCTCATAACAACATTCTTAGGATTCTTCAAAGGAGGTAATTCTCTTTTCCTCCCTTCATGCTTTTTTTCTTTTAATAATTCAGGAGCAATCTTCTCTAATAAGGATTTTTGTTCTTCTGCTGTTAATGAACTGATTTCTTTTATTGCTTCATTTACTTTCTTAGCTATCTCTTTTATCTCTTTTTTCAGTCCTGGTTTTTCCCCTATTATCTTCCCAATTACAGCTCCAGGATTTGCTTTGCCAAACTTCAAAGCATTCTGCAAAGCATATTTTTTAATTAGTTCTTCCATAATGTTATATTAAAAATCCAGAAGTTTATAAAATTTGTTGTTAATGCCCCTATCTCACCGAAAACTATATAAATAAGTTCTTCCAGAAATAAACTATTACAAAGACTAGAGGGGTACTTTTTAATTAGAGATACTTTTAGGGGGTAAAATTGAAACAAGTAACTATCATACCTAAAGCTCCAGTTGCCAGAATCTTATTTAATGCAGGAGCCAAAAGAGTTTCTCAGCCAGCTACAGATGCTTTTGTAGAATCACTGGAACAAATCGCTGAAGAGATCGCTTCTAAAGCAGTGCAGATAGCCAGACACTCTGGAAGAAAAACAATCCAGGATGGCGACATTAAATTAGCTGCAAAGTAAGCTTTAAATATAGTATTAAAATACTTATTCTGTGGTGAAGCCATAAATCTGCGAGGGCAGCCGTAAACATATGAGATGCCATAAAACCTAACGGTTTTAATGCCACGTGTTTAATGCCAAGCAGATTTAATATCGCTGGGCCGGTAGTTCAGTCCGGTAGAATTCGCCCTTGGCTCTTCAAACTGTGTTTGAAGGTTTAGGAAAAACGCAGTTTTTACTAAAAAGGGCGGGATCCCGAGTTCAAAATGGTGTAAGGTCAATGCCTTCGGCATTGAGAGTCTCGGCCGGTCCATTTTATTTAAAATGACTTTTAAAATTGTATATTGTTCTGATTTACATGGAAATGAAACTTTATATAGTAAATTATTAGATTTCTCTATCAAAAATAAGACAGAAGCAATAATTATTGGAGGAGATATCTGCCCTCATACACATATGAATTTAATTTTAGCAATTAAATATCAAAGAGGTTTTATTGAGAAGTTTTTGTTTGAATATTTTAAGAAGGTTAAAGAGAAAAATATTAGACTATTTATAATGATGGGTAATGATGATTTTAAGATAAATTTTGATTTACTAGAGAAGGTTGAAAAAAAGGGATTAGTTAAAGTTTTACATAACAAATTAAATAAGATAAATAATAAAAATATTGTTGGTTATAGCTTTGTTCCCCCTATGCCTTTTTTATTAAAGGATTGGGAGAAATTAGATGATAAGGATTCTAAACAGATTACAGACCCTAAACTGGATATAAGGACTGTTGAAAAAGAAAAAGGTACAATTAAAGATGATTTAAAAGAATTGAAGAAATTATCAAATCCAAAAGAGACAATATATGTCATACATAGCCCTCCTTTTGATACAAAGTTAGATATGACTATCAGGGAAGAAAATGTTGGAAGTAAGGCAATAAAAGAATTTATAAAGAATGAACAACCATCTTTAACTCTGCATGGGCACGTACATGAGGGACCTGAAACTGGTTTATGGAAAGATAAGATTGGAAAAACTAAAGTGATAAATCCAGGCAGTGCTTACTTAGAATCTAAATTAAATATAGTGGTTATAGATTTAGATGATTTAACCGATATAAAATATATGGTTATTTGAATGATAGGAATAATATCTGACACGCACGATAATGTTGTTAATGTACTGAAAGCTATAAAGATATTTGAGAATGCAAATGTTGACTTTGTAATCCATTGCGGTGATGTAATAGCACCAGCCACTATCAAGTTCTTAAAAGGAATACATACAAAGGTCGTGAAAGGCAATTGTGATGGTGAAATAGATCATCTCAAATCAGTTTTAGAAGAAATCAAAGGCGAGTATTTAGGAGAAGTTGGTAAATTAGATCTCTTAGGAAAGAAAATCCTTATATATCATGGCGGTAACCAAGAGAAATTACAAAAATTTATAGACCCTCAGGAATATGATTATATATTAACCGGCCATACCCACAAAACAAGGGATGAAAAAATAGGCAAAACCAGAGTAATAAACCCCGGCGCACATTATTATGGCTGTGAAAATAAGATTGTTTTACTTGACCTAGAAAAAGATAATGCTGAATTCATAGAATTAAAATAAAAAAGGTCTTGGAAATTAAAAATTTCCAACACCGTCAAAATTAAAAATTTTGAGGTGATTTAAATGCAAGTCCAAATGGAAAAACAAGATTTAAAGTTAAACGAAAAATGCATCTTCTGCAAGATTGTTAAAGGTGATATACCTTGCTCTAAAATCTTTGAAGATGATTATGTTCTTAGCTTCCTTGATATAGCTCCTGCTAATAAAGGCCATGCTTTGATTGTAACAAAGAATCATTATGAAACATTACTGGATATTCCAGATGAAGACCTAAATGATATAATGCTAAAAGCAAAGAAGATTGCAAGAGCAATGTCTTCTGCATTAGGTGTTGACGGCTTCAACATCTTGATGAACAACAAAAAAGTAGCTGGCCAGTTAGTTCCCCATGCACATGTTCATATCATCCCTAGATTCAAGGGAGATGGAATCAACCTAAACTGGCGGCCTAGTAAATACAAAGATAAAGAGATTGATGGATTTACGGAGAAGATAAAGAGTTTTCTTTGATTGGAGGTAAAGAGGAATATTATTGCTTACTTTGTTTTATTGCTACTTGAATCAAATCTACAACCATAAAAATCATAACAGCAAAAGTTAGAGTGTAGTGGATAAACCCACTTAAAAAAAAGGCAGCAAACACACCTAAGTAATAAAACCATCCTTCTTTCTTAGTTGGTATAAAATGTACTTTACCTGTAAATCCTCTTTTTGTTGCAAACCATTCTGCTTTAGCAATCATTTTTATTACCTCCTCGTTCTATTTCTCCAGGACATATAATATCCAGCTAAGTATATAAATATTGCCATAGCTAATAAAACATAATATATGTAATATGGAATTTTAACTTTGAAAAAACTTTCTAAAACTAATAATAAACCAACAAATATAAAGAAGGTTATCCAAAGTTTCCAAGAAGTTTTAATAACATTATATTTCCCAGTCATTTAGATACAAAATTACTTAATTATTATTAAATGTTTCTATAGAAGCTTGGAAAAATTCCAAGCATTAATTACGCATTACAACTATCAAAAGAACATAGTATAACCGCACTATAGCGGTTAAATTTAAATATACCACCACCTTATTCCTCTATAATAGGTAATAAAAATGGAACTAAATTTCAAAAAACTCAATGGCCTAATACCTGCTGTTATTCAGGACTATAAAACCAATAATGTATTAATGGTTGGCTTTATGAACAAAGAGGCCTATGAAAAGACATTAAAAACAAAACAAGTCTATTATTTCAGCAGAACCAGAAACAAACTCTGGAAGAAAGGAGAAACATCAGGAAACACACAGGAAGTTAAGGAAATCTTAGTAGACTGTGATAATGATACTTTACTAATAAAAGTCAAACAAAAAGGCAATGCAGCCTGTCATGAAGGCTATCAATCATGCTTTTTCAGAGATTTAAAAGGAAAAATCAAAGATAAAAAAATATTTGACCCAAAAGAAGTATATGGTGATAAAAAATGAAAAACAATAGATTAAAATTAGGAATACCCAAAGGCTCATTACAAAAATCAACAATCGAGCTATTCAAAAAAGCAGGCTTCAACATAAGCGTAAACGAAAGAAGCTATTTCCCAGACATAGATGATGATGAAATAGAATGTATGTTAATAAGAGCACAGGAGATGGCACGTTACGTAGAAGATGGTGTATTGGATGCTGGCCTGACAGGAATAGACTGGGTTAAGGAAAACAATGCTGACGTTGTAAAGATAGCTGATCTAATCTATTCAAAAAGAGGCCTTGGAAAGGTAAAATGGGTTTTGGCAGCTCCTAATGACAGCAATATAAAGTCAGTCAAAGATTTAGAAGGCAAGAGAATTGCAACAGAAGCAGTAAACATAGCAAAAGAATATCTTAAGAAAAATAACGTAAAAGCAGATGTTGAATTCTCATGGGGTGCAACAGAAGTCAAGCCCCCAAGATTAGCAGATGCTATAATTGAAATAACAGAAACAGGCTCTTCATTAAGGGCAAATAACCTAAAGATAATAGACATAGTAATGGAATCAAATACAGCCTTAATTGCAAACAAGAAAGCATGGAAAGATTCAAAAAAGAAAAAGAAACTAGAAGAAATAACACTATTGCTAAAAGGAGCAATCGCAGCTGAAGGGAAAGTAGGCTTAATGATGAATATCAAAAAGACCAATTTAAAGAAAGTTTTATCACTTTTGCCTTCTTTACAAAAACCAACAATATCTGAATTATCTGATAAAGCATGGGTTGATGTAAACACAATAATCGACGAGGAAACAGCAAAAAATATTATTCCTAAGCTAAAAGCTGCAGGAGCACAGGGTATAGTAGAATACCCTCTGAATAAAGTCATACTATGATACAGACAATCTCAATAAAGGAAGAAGAGCCAATAGAAAAAATAAAAAACCGCTCAAAAAAGAACTTAGAGATAGCTGTAACGAGAGTTCTTCCAATAATCAAGGATATAAAAATATTAGGAGACAAAGCATTATTCAAATACATAAAACAATATGATTCTTTCGAAGCAACAAAAAACAATATCTTAGTCACAAAAGAAGAAATCAAGCAAGCCTACAAAAAGGTTGACAAAAAAACAATACAGGCAATAAACCAATCAAAAGAGAACATAGAAAACTATTCAAAACTGCAGTTGCCAAAAGAATGGCAAAAAGAAATAAGCAAAGGCATCAAAGTAGGGCAGCTAGTAAAGCCATTAAACAAAGTTGGATGCTACATTCCTGGCGGAAACTTTCCTTTGATATCGACAGTTTTAATGACAGTTATTCCAGCAAAAGTAGCAGGTGTTAAAGAAATTATAATCTGCTCTCCACCAAAAGAAAATAATGAAGCCTTATATGTTGCAGCAGACATTGCAGGAGCAGACAAAATATACAGGGCAGGAGGTGCTCAGGCAATAGCAGCAATGGCCTATGGCACAGAATCAATTAAAAAAGTAGATAAGATAGTCGGCCCTGGAAACATATTTGTAACAGCAGCTAAAAAACTTGTTTACGGAGATGGTGGAATAGATTTCCTTGCAGGACCTTCTGAAGTTTTAATCCTGGCAGAAAAAGGCAATCCAAAATTTATAGCAGCAGACATGCTTGCTCAGGCAGAGCATGATCTATTGGCATCTGCTGTTTTAGTAACAACAAAAAAAGAACTAGCAGAGCAAGTAAAAGAAGAATTAACCAAACAATTAAAGTCTTTAAACCCAAAAAGCTTTGCTCCAGCTTCATTAAGAAAATACGGTGCAATTATTTTAGCAGATAACCTAGAGCAAGCAATAAAATTCACAAATGATTTTGCTCCAGAACACTTAGAAATTATTGTAAACAACAAAGAAGAAGTAATCAAGAAACTAAACAACTTTGGAGCCTTATTTATAGGTGAATTTTCTCCAGAAGCAGCTGGCGACTATGCTACAGGCCCAAATCATGTCCTGCCAACAGCAGGAGTTGCAAAATTCAGAGCTGGCCTTTCTGTCTTAGACTTTGTTAAGATGCCAACTGTACAGGAACTAAGCAAGGAAGGCTTAAATAGTTTAAAAGAAACAATTACAACATTAGCAGGTATTGAAGGCCTGGAAGCACACAAAAAAAGTATTGAGATTAGAAAATAAAATGACAAACATTAGACCAAGAAAAGCAATAGAAGAAATGCAGGCATACAACCCCCCTTTAGAAGGAAGGAGGGGTTTGCTTAGATTAGACTTCAATGAAAACACAGTAGGCTGCTCACCAAAAGTTTTAGAGGCCATAAACAACATAAATGAAGAAGAGATAGCAGCTTACCCGGAATACTCTAAATTTAAAGCTAAACTGGCCAACTATCTTAGGATAGATAAAGAAAACCTGATGGTAACTAACGCTACTGATGAAGCCATAATGGTATTGATGCAGGCATACATTGAAAAAGGAGAAGAGATAATCATACCTATACCTACATTTGCAATGTTTAAATTCTATGCCGAGATTGCAGAAGCAAAGATAAAAGAAATCTCCTACACAACTAATCTGACATTCCCGACAAAGAAAGTTCTTGATTCAATCACCAAAAAAACAAAGCTGGTTATACTGTGCAACCCCAACAACCCAACAGGCACATTAATAGAAAAAAAAGATATAATAAAAATAATAGAAAAAGCACAAAAATCTGATTCATTAGTTCTTTTAGACGAAGCCTATTACCAGTACTCTGGAGTTGAATGCTTAAGCCTGATTGATAATTACGATAACCTCGTAATAATCAGGACCTTCTCAAAAGCATATGGCTTAGGGGGATTAAGATTAGGTTATGCCCTCTCAAACAAAGAGATAATAAAAAACATGCTAAAAGCAGGATCTCCATATTCAGTTAATACTGTAGCAATAACTGCAGCCTCTGTTGCAATTGAAGATGATGATTATATCAAGTGGTATGTTTCTCAGATAAAAAAATCAAAAAAACTCATCTATGAAGACTTTAAAAAACTAAAGATAAAAACATACCCGACAGAAGCTAACTTTCTGATAGCAAAGTTTCCCAATAAAGCAAAAGAGATAGCACAAAAACTAAAGGAAAATGGAATATTAGTCAGGGACAGAAGCAGTGACCCTTTACTGAAAGATTGCCTGAGAATTGGGATTGGAACAGTAAATCAGGAAAAAGATTTAATCAGTGCATTAAAGGGAATGCTAAAATGAACCCCGGTTTAACCCTAATATTATCCATAATCGGTTTATTAGCCTTATACTGGGCCTTGATAGGCCAGTGGAGATGGAATAAAACAATTAGAGAAGCAGAACAAAAAGAAGAGATAGAAAAAAATGGGCCCAAAAAACCAGCCAAAACTGATAATCTTTGACATAGACGGAGTTTTAATAGATGTTACTCAATCCTATCGTCTGGCTATCAAAAAAACTGCAGAATTCTTTCTCGGCAGGATACTTGATATGGGTGAAGTAACAGAAATAAAAGACAGGGGTATAAATGATGATTGTGATGCATCTGAATTATTAATCCAGAAAAATGGCGGAGATTTCAGAAAGAAGGTTATAATAAAAAAATTCCAGGAATACTACCTTGGAAGGGAATTTGATGGGCTGGTAAAAAACGAAAAATGCATAATCAAGGAAAAAACACTGAAGCAATTAAAAGGATACAAGCTTGCAATATTCACAGGAAGGCCCAAAGAAGAGGCTGAATATGGCTTAAAAAGATTCAAAATACAAAAATATTTTGATATAATCATTACGCAGGAAGACGTAAAGGAACTTAAACCGGCTCCAGATGGCCTGATAAAGATATTAAGCAAAGCAAATATAAAAAATGACCAGGCAATCTATGTTGGAGACAATCTATCAGACTTAAAAGCAGCAAAAAGCGCAAATATCAACTTTATAGGGGTTGTTGATAAAAATTCAGAAAATTCAAAAGCCTTTCTGGAATCAGAAGGTGCAGATATAGTCTTAAACAATGTAAATGATATTACCAAGGTGATTAAATGATAACTAAACTTTCGAATTCAAAGAATTCTAAAGGTTTTAGAAGCGAAGCTTCTAAACCGTTAGAAAAACAAAGTTTTTCTAAAAGTTTAGAAAAGTCAAAGACTTTTCTAAAAAAAAGAAAAACAAAGGAAACTGAAATAGAGCTCAAATTAAATTTACAGGGAACAGGCAAGAGTAAGATAGACACAAAAATAAACTTCCTTAATCATATGCTGGAACTTTTTTCAAAACATGGAACGTTTAACATAGAAATAAAAGCAAAAGGAGACCTAAAAGTAGACCAACACCACCTAGTCGAAGATATAGGAATAACCCTTGGGCAGGCATTTGATGAATCATTAGGAGACAGGAAAGGAATCAATAGAGCAGGCTTCTTTGCAATGCCAATGGATGAAACATTAGCAATTGTAGCAATTGACATAGGTGGAAGACCAAATCTAAAATTTGATATTAAATTTAAAAAAGACAAAGTTGGAGACCTTAACACTGAATTAATCTATGATTTCTTTGAGGCCTTCTCAAATAACCTAAAGTGCAATATTCAGGTAAGAAGCTTTGAAGCAAGGACAGACCATCATAAAGCAGAAGCCATTTTCAAGGCATTCGCAAGAGCCTTAAAGATGGCAATAAGCAAAGACAAAAAACTAAAAGACACCATACCAAGCACTAAAGGATTGATATAGGATTATTACAATAGTTTTAAAACTAAAATGGTTAAAGCAATATTATTCGACATGGACGGTGTATTGGTAGATAGTATAGAATCCTGGTTTAGGTTATTTAATAAAGCATTGAAATATTTTGGCAGAAAAGAATTTACATGGCAGCAATTCTTGGATGAAGTATGGGGTGGTCCTATTGAAAGAGACGCAAAAAAATTTTTTGGTAAAACAGTTGATGAGGTAAAGAAATTTTATTTTGATAATTTTAACAGCTTCAAAAGAAACCTTAAACTTTTCCCAAATACAGAAGAAACATTAACTAAGCTAAAAAATAAAAAATTAAAACTGGGCATAGTAACAAACACACCAAAGAAACAAGCCAATAAATTACTGAATTATCTGAAATTAGAAAAATATTTTGATGTTGTTGTTGGCGGCGATGAAGTAAAAAACGGAAAACCTGCTCCGGATTTAATCCTTTTAGCTTGTAAAAGATTAAAAATTAAACCAAAAGATTCAATCTATGTTGGCGACGCTAATGTAGATATAATAGCAGGGAAAAAAGCTAAATGTTTTACTGTTGGCTTTAAAATTGATGGCGATAAAAAAATAAATAATCTAAAAGAACTAATAAAGGTGATATAAAATGTCAGTTAAAAAAATAATACCATGTTTAGACATGAAAAATGGGAGAGTAGTGAAAGGAATTAAGTTTGTCAATATAAAAGATGCAGGTGATCCTGTAGAGTGTGCAAAAGAGTACATAAAACAGGGAGCAGATGAGCTTGTTTTGCTGGATATATCCGCATCCTTAGAAAAAAGAAAAACAATGCTTGATGTTGTTAAAAAGGTTGCAGCTGTAACCGCAATACCATTTACAGTTGGTGGTGGAATGAAGACTATAGAAGACATCAAAGATGTTTTAGATGCAGGAGCAGACAAGGTAAGCATTAACACAGCAGCAGTAGAGAACCCAGGCTTAATAAAGGAAGCAACAGAAAAATTTGGAAAAAAGATAATTGTTGCCATAGATGTACGAAAAAATGAAAAAATGCCGTCTGGTTATGAGGTTCTTATCTATGGTGGAGAACAACCAACAGGGAAGGATGCAGTAGAATGGGCAAAAGAAGCATCCCAATTAGGTGCAATTGCAATATTGCCAACCTCAAAAGACAGGGATGGAACAAAAGATGGCTATGATCTGGAGATTACAAGAAAGATAAAGGAATCAGTAGGTATCACAGTAATAGCATCAGGAGGAGTAGGAAAATTAGAACATATCTTTGATGGATTAACAAAAGGAAAAGCAGATGCAGCCTTAGCTGCCTCAATATTCCATTATAAGGAATATACTGTTAGGGATATAAAAACCTTTTTAAAGGAAAAAGGAATCGTGATAAGAGAATAAAAATGTGGTTTCACACAAACTTTTTCGTACCGCCAAAGGAATTTGGGTTTAGCGGAGATGAAGCAACAGTTCAGCCTACTCAATTTACTTTCAGTGGTGAAAAGAAACGCTGATTTCTAAAATGATATATCCAAGTATAGATTTAATGAACGGCAAGGTAGTTCAGCTGGTTCAGGGAAAAAGGGAACAGAAGAAGATAGAAATAGAGAATCCACTAGAACAAGCAGAAAAATTCTCTAAATATAATATTCAGGTAATTGATTTAGACGCAGCCATGGGCAATGGGAACAATTTAGCCATAATAAAAGAACTATGCAGCAAATTCACCTGCAGAGTAGGTGGCGGAATAAGAACCCTAGCAAAAGCAGAAGAAATAATAAGCTCAGGAGCAAAAAAAATCATTATTGGCTCTGCTGCATTCAAGAAAGGAAAAATAAACAAAGAATTCCTAACACAATTAGAAGAAAAACTAGGAAAAGAAAAAATAATAATTGCTATTGACTCTAAAAAAGGAAAAATAGTAATCAAGGGCTGGAAAGAATCAACAGATATCAACGCAGCAGATGTAATAAAACAACTTGAACCTTACTGTTCTGAATTTCTCTATACATATGTAGACAAAGAAGGCATGATGCAGGGCACAGATCTAGAAACTCTAAAGAAATTAAAAACTCTAACAAATAATGAAATAACAGCAGCAGGCGGAATATCCTCAGAAGAGGAAATAAAGAAACTAGAAAATTTAGGTATTAATTCTGTTTTGGGAATGGCTTTGTATACAGGGAAGATAAAGCTCAGTTAGTTCTCAACCTAGGCAATCCCTTATAAGCAACTAAACCACATATTATTATAATAATCCAAAAGACAGAACCATTTATTTTACCCATAACAAAAAGAATTAAATTAGCTATAATCAATAAAACAAAAAATATTCCTATTAATCTAACTGTTTCCCTTTGCATTTATTACATTTCCTTGCTGCATATCACTTGACAAACCTATTATACAGCCATACCACAATAAAACCAACTATAAATCCATCAATTAAACCATAAACCAGGCCTAAAACACTGCCAACAACACTTACAGAATACCATGGATATATAGAATCAAACAAAGCAGTTATTGCTGCTCCATAGCTGCCTGTTACTGCATTTAACAACGTCACAAAAAACACCAATAACCCACAAAATATGCCTAATGCAATACCTGCTGCTAAAGGACTTGATTTATTAGCCATAAAAAACACCTCTATTAACCTATTATCTGCCAAATTTAAATATTTATCTAAAAATAGATCCAATGCTATTTATTATTTATATCCTGAAATAACCATTTGTAATAGCATAAAACATGAAAATAAGTCCTACTCCTAACATACTAAAATAAACAACCTTATTCCACTTTAGTACCTTTTTTCCATCAAACATCCAGACAGGTATCATATTAAACAAAGCCAGTACGGTATTAATTGCAAAACCAAACTTAGCAATTAGATACAGTGTTCCTGTAACACCAGTCAATGCTAAAGCCAAGAACAATACAGCAATACATAAATTAGCAATAGCTCCTGCTGCAGATATTTTTCCATTCCTTCTCCTACCTACTGGACCTGATATCATAACTGCTCCTGGTGCAACTATTATAAATCCAAAAAAAGCCATAACTACTGCTAATATTAGCATCTTATCCCATGATCTAAACTCTGCAAAGCAGCCATACTTCTGTGCAACAATCTTATGAGCCATCTCATGAGCAATAAATCCTAAACCAACACTTAAGGAAGCTATCATAAAGAGATTGATAAAACCAAATGAAAAGATAGAACCACCTAATAAAATAGCAAACGCCGTTGAAATCGCTAACCATGCCTTAATCAAATCAACAAGTTCTGTTCTTGACGTTGAAATATTGCCTAACATTATCTCATCTTTTGGATTTACTAATTTCATCTTCTTTCTCTTCTCATCCTAGATATTAATCTTTCAAGAGTGTCTATCTTCTTCATCAGCTCTAGTTTCTCCTTATCCGCCTCCAACAACTGGTTTGCAAACTTTGTCAATTCAAAATCCTCTTTTTTAATATTTTTGCTTACCTCTGTAAATTTATTTATCTCACCAGACAAATCCTTTACCTGAGTAACAATAGAAGATACATTTTCCTTTAATTTATTATACTCATCAAAATCATTCTTCAATTTTTCAGAATAAACCTTCAACTCATTGCTTAATTCTTCCTCAAACTTCTCCAAAATATTCTTTTGCATCTGCGCCTTTAACAACCTAAAATCATAGACCTCTTTCTTTAAACTCTCCTTCGATTCACCAATAACATCCAAATTATCTTTAAAATTAGTCAAGAATTCTGTCTGATTATCTTTTATTTCACCTAATGCTTTGTTTAATATCACCAATTCCCCATTTAAAGAATTAACCTGTTTAGAATGCTCTTCAACCTTCTTAGTGATATCATCTATTAATTCCTTTGTTTGCATCAGCTCTTTTATTTTTTGTATCATGGTAAGAAGAAAAGAGAACTAGTATAAAAATCTATATATCACGGAAAAATTACTTCGTAATTTTTCCTAATGTAGTAACTTCCTTCGGAATTTATACATCGACAAGAATCCCATGTTTTTCAGTACCAGATAACTCCTTTAATATTCTCCTGGTTATGGCTTTTCCAGGGTCAGGCATTAGCTTTACCCTCTTCTTAATATCCTCAAAACTTTCAAAAGGCTTTTCCTTTCTCGCATCCAGTATCTCCCACATATGCTTCTTCCCTAACCCTGGCAATAGCTCTAATTGATGCATCCTTGTGCTTAAAGGCTGGGCATTATTAAAAAAATCCACAAATCTTTTCTCATTCTTCTTTACAATATCCTTAATAATGGGCTCTAATTCTGACCTGGCAGTATGTGTCAGTTTGTCCATGTTCAGCCTGCCAATAATATGGTGTATTTTATCCCTTTTGCCTTCTCCGATATAAACCTCTTCATATGGCTGTAGGTGAATTCCTTTTTTCGGAACTAACTCCAGTAAAGTAAATCTTTCCTTGCCCATAGCTTGAGCTATCGGAGTCTTCATATGCATTGGCCTGTCATCAAGTGCATAACCATTTGGCAAAAAGTCCAATACAATTACAACTTCTTCCTTCTTTGTTCGAGCTTCGCTTGAACTATTGGGTACCTCAACCTTTGGTTGAGGTTTTGGGTACAAAACAATTTCATCTGCCATTTTAGTTGTTTGCCTTATTTTTATCTGTAGGGGTGGTTTGCCGAACGTAGTGAGCGCAACTAGGAAAAAACGAAGTTTTTTCCGTTGGACACTCCCGACTTTTAAATTGCCGTGGCATTAAAACCGTTAGGTTTTATGGCATCTCATATGTTTATGGCTTTCCTCACCAATTTATGGCGTTTTTCTTAGTTGTGTACTGGTGGGAAGGTTCAAAGTGTTTAGCTTCAGCTAAACACCCCCTTTGTTTATTCTAATTTTAGTATTTATAAATATTTTGTTGTTATTGGTTAAAGTTAAAAAGAAAAATCACTTCTCCGCTACAAATTTGTTAATAGTGTCTATTATCTTTTTTAAGCTGTCATTACTAACAGTAACAGGATAAGCTTTAAGCAATGATTTTAGATCCTCTACAGTTGTAGGCAATATATCTATAACTTTGGATATATACTGTTCCTTGAATCTCGGTATTTTTAAAGCCCCTATTTTTTTAAATAACTCTTCTGAATTCTTTAAAGCAGCAAAATGTTGAAGGTATTCTTCTGTCTTAGCAGCCCTGAAGTTTAATTCTTTATCTCTTTTTTTTATCTTTTCTAGTTCTCTTTTTAATTCACTCATACCAATTGCATTTTCCGATATAATTTCTGTGTCAGCCATCTTAACCTTTTTTTAAATGAACAGGATGTACTATTAAAGTTTTTTGTTTACTCCCATCAGTAATCATAACCTCATAACATCTTCCTTTTTTACCCTTTACAACTCCCATTTTTCCGTAAAATCTTGAATGATACATCCCTTTTTGCACAGCAGACTCCACACTTAGCCTTACTCTCTCCCCATCTTTAAAGCTTTGTAAATACCTGCTTAGGGATATCTTTCCCTTTTGGCCCTTATGTTTCCTGAATATATACCGGCTTTTCCTTCTTGAGCCACCTGTCTTTTTCATCCTCTTAAGGATTTTGTGCGCATATAAAAAGCTTTGGATTTATCAGCTATAATCCCAATCTATTTAAACTACTTCATCTTATCTATTTCTCGAAAATGCAGTACAAAAATATATTCAACTTTGACATCAAATGGACTTGGAAATCAATCAGCTTATTTGCATTTCTAGCTTTTTTCCCAAATCTTGTAGGTATGCTCAATCTGCCAACAGTATGGGGATTTAAAATACATCTTTTCCAATATCTTATTTTTGTTGCGGCAGCCATATACGGTCCATTAGGTGGCTTGGTTTCAGGCGGTTTTGGCTCGTTATTCACTGCAATGGCCTTAAACAACCCATATATCCTAATCGGAAACATGTTATTAGGCTTTTTAACAGGATTCTTCCTAAAAAAAGGAATTAATCTAATAATAGCTGCTTTGATGGCATACTCTATACAGCTACCTTGGTTGTGGGTAAGTGATATCTATTTTGCTCATATGCCCATATCAGTTGTTAAAGGCGTTATAATTGCTCTATTTTTCAGCAATATAATATGGGGATTAGCTGCTTATTATTCTTACAAACCAATAAAAAATGCAATCATTTAAGATGCAAAAACTAACATTCTCTAAATTCTTTTCTTTATTAAACAAAGTAAAATTTGAAAAATTAGATTTAATCGTAGCAATAGGCAAAGGAGGCATCATTCCTGCTGTTTTTATCCATCAAAAATTGAAAATCCCAATAGAAACTATCTGGATCAATTTCAGAGATGAAACTAATAAACCAATAAGAAAAGAACCAATATTAATAAAAAAATTAAAAAAAATTAAAAACAAAAAAATCCTATTAGTAGATGATGTAAGTAGAACAGGAAAAACATTAGAAAAAGCAAAGAAAATTCTAAAAGGAAATAAAATAAAGACCTTTGTTGTAAACGGTAAGGCAGATTATTATATTCTCAACAAAGAAGAATGTGTGGAGTTTCCCTGGAAATAAACAGCCAGTGCAGAATTCTCGGCAACTTTATAAGAATCAGCAAAAGTTATTATCAATACATCATTCTTTCTATATTCAAATAAGTCATTCAATTGTTTTGTATTAATAATATCCTGCTCTGCCTGCGGCAAAAATAAATTCTTGTCAAACCTAAAGAGTAAAGCTGCTTCTGCTCCATTCTTTATCGCTATATCCCTCTCAATGAATGAGATTTTTTTGTCCCATTTCTTTACAAGCACTGCTACCTTCTTTAATTTAGGATGTAATGCATTATACTTTATTCTTATTGGCCCATTAATATTTTCTCTTATCTCATTAATCTTCTTAATTCCTTGTTCACTTAAGAAATGCCCTTGTCTTTTTGAGCTGATCAACTTTTTGTTTTTTAATATATTAAGAATACTCCTTATTGTCCCTTCACCTAGCTCCAGTTTGCCGCACAACTCTAATCTGCTCATTGGCTCTTTTCCAATTGAGAATAACACTCTTAAAACATCTGTTTCTCTGTAATTTGACAAGTTTCCAACCATATACTAAACAATAGAAAAGCTTAAATATATAAATCTTTCTCTATTGGATATTATATCCAACGTAGGAGGGGGTAGTGATCATGAAAAAAACACTTTTATTTGTAGTAATGTCTTTAATATTAGCTTTTAATACAAATGCATATCCTGAACGCATAGTTTCTATTGCACCAAGCAATACCGAGATACTATTTGCCCTAGGTTTAGAGGATAGAATTGTAGGTGTAACTGATTATTGCGATTATCCTGAAGAAGCAAAAGATAAACCAAAAGTTGGTGGTTTTTCTAATCCAAGTATTGAAACAATTGTATCTTTAAATCCAGATGTTGTTTTTGCTACTCGCGGTGTACAGGCTGACTTGGTTGAAAGCCTAAATGACTTAAACATAACTGTCTATCAAGTAAACATCCAAAATATAGATGACGTGCTAACAGAAATTCAGAATATAGGGGATTTCACAGGCCAGATAAATGAAGCAAAAGCACTTGTATCTGGGCTAAGAAACAGGATAAATGCTGTAGAAGAAAAGACTCGGGTTTTGCCTGAAAGCGAAAAACAAAATGTCTATATAGAAGTATGGACATACTGGACTTCTGGAAGAAATACCTTTGCTTATGACCTAATTAATAAAGCTGGAGGCAATAATCCTTTTGATATTGATCAAGGCTGGTTTTTAACTAATGCAGAAAATGTAATAAATGCAAATCCAGATGTTATTCTTTTAGCTTATCATGGTGAATATGCAGATCCTGCAATAATAAAATCTAGGGAGGGCTTTGAATTTATTAATGCTGTAAAAAATAATAAGATATATAATATTCACCCTGATGCTTCAGTTAGAGCTGGCCCAAGACTAGCAGATTCATTAGAAGAGATTGCTTTAGTCCTTTATCCTGGATTAATGAACTTATTTTTGATAGAACCCACTACGCTTACATTGAACGGAAATTTAGATAGTGATGTTTCTGGAGAAATCAAAATAACAAATACTGGAATTAGTAATGATGAGATAAGTATATCAGCAGATATTGATTCAAAATATAAGATTAGTTTCTCTTCGGATAGTTTTTCTTTAAATAAAGGTGAATCTAAATCTATAGCAATTAATGCATTTATTCCTAAAGGTGAAGAGATTAAAGCAAAACTGATTGGTACAGTATATCTTACTGGAAAAGACTACTCTAATTCATTTTTACTTTACGTGAGTCCCAATAACAATCTTAGGATAAGTGATATTGATGCTTATGTTGATGAAAAAAAGGATTCAAAAATTGATGAAACTGGTGGGAAAATAGATGATGTGCTGCCTGGTTCCACTATTAAACTTATAATTAAAGTAGCCAATGATCATGAAGATAACATAGAGATAAAGGATATAGTTGTCAGCACAACATTATATGATATTGATGGAAAAGATATAGAAGAAGAAAGTGATGAATTTGATTTAGAGTCCGGAAAATCTGAAAAGATAACATTAACTTTTGATATTCCTTATGATGTTGAAGAAGACGACTATGAATTAGATGTAAAAGTTGAAGGAGAGGATGAGAATGGTATTGAATATTCGTCAATTGTAAAACTTGAGATTAAAGTTGAAAAAGAAAAAAATCATGTTATAATTCAATCAATTAAAATTAATCCTGAGTCAATAAGCTGCCAAAGGAATATTAAATTGCATAGTAAAATAACTAATATAGGCAGAAATGATGAAAATGTTAAATTATTAATTCAAAATTCTGAACTAGGAATTGATTTAGAGAAGAATTTTGAAATTGAAGAAATGGAATCAGTTGAAACAGATTTTTCTTTAGATTTAATTGACGATATTCCTAATGGTGATTATAATATTGATATAACAATAGATTATAAAGATAACCAGAAGACTGATAAGGCAAGTTTAACTTTATCTGTTGATAATTGTGTGGGTGGTGTAGGGAATAACAATGAAAAGAATAATAATGAGAAATTACTAACCAAAAATCAAATCAAATCTGAAGAAATCTCAAATTCAAAAGAGAAAATAACAGCCCCAATCACTCAATCAATTACAGATAAAAACAGCGATAATACGAAACTAAGTAGAATTCTTCTCTTTGTTTTTTTTGGTGCTATATTTATAATCTTACTCTGCGCTTTAATTCTTATCTTGGTAATAAAAAATGAAAGAAATAAAAAATAAAAGATTGTTTTTGCTGGCTCTAATATTTGTGCTTATTTTAGTCATCATGGTCTGCGTTAGTATTGGTCCAATTAAAATTAGTGCAAAAGAGACTATAAAAATACTAGCTTCTAGTTTTGTTGGTTTGGAGGGCATTGATAAAACAAATGCTGCTATTATCTTAAAAATAAGACTGCCAAGGATTATTTTAGCAATAATTACAGGTGCTGCTTTATCTGTAGCAGGAGTAGCATTTCAGGCATTACTCAGAAATCCGCTGGCAGGCCCTTATGTCTTAGGGGTATCTTCAGGAGCAGCTTTAGGGGCATCCATAGCTATTGCTTTGGGCATGTTATCCTTAACACCATTTATGGGATTTGCAGGGGCTTTGGTAACAATGTATATTGTCTATAATCTTGCTAAAACAGGAAATAGAATTCCAGTAGGTTCTTTATTATTAGCAGGGGTTATTATGGGTGCATTCTTAGCTTCACTTATCTCTTTACTCCTTTCTTTACTAGGGGATAGTATGCATAAGGTAATGTTTTGGCTAATGGGTTCATTGACTTATGCAAATACAAGTACAATAACTATTGTTTTTTTCTTAGTATTGATTGGGATAACTGGAATCTATTTTTTATCAAGAGAACTCAATATTATTTTGCTTGGTGATGAATCTGCTCAGCATCTTGGAGTTAGTGTTGAGCTTGTAAGGAAGATTTTGTTTACGCTTGCTTCACTTATAACAGGGGCTGTTGTTTCAGTTACAGGCTTAATCGGTTTTGTAGGATTAATAATACCTCACACAGTCAGACTATTAATTGGCCCAAAACACAATACCTTAATCCTTGGCTCAGCATTAGTTGGAAGTATTTTCTTGATTATTGTTGATACAATAGCAAGAACAATCATAGCTCCAGCAGAAATACCAATAGGTGTGATAACAGCTCTTGTTGGTGCACCATTTTTCTTATTTTTATTAATAAAAAAGAAAGGAGGGTTAAGAAATATTAGTAGTTTTTAAGATTAAAATGATAAAACTGGAAAAAGTTGAGTTCAAATATGGAATTGAATTAATACTTGATGATATAAACCTAAGAATCAAAAAAGGAGAGTTTATTGGTATAATGGGCCCTAATGGCTCTGGTAAAACAACCCTTTTAAAGAATATATGCAGGATTCTAAAGCCTTGTAATGGAATTGTTATAGTTGACAATGAAACAAAGTATAATCCTAAAGAACTTGCAAAAAAAATGGCAGTTGTTTCAGATATATCTGAGAATTTTGATTTTACTGTTTTTGAAACTGTTTTAATGGGGCGAACGCCCCATCTCGGATTTCTTGAAAATGAAAAAGAACATGATATAGAAATTGCTAAAAAGTCTATGAAACTTACAAATACTCTTCACTTAGCTGATAAACATATGACAGAATTAAGTTCAGGTGAAAAACAGCGTGTTTTAATAGCTCAATGCTTGACACAAGAACCAAAGATTCTTCTTTTAGATGAACCAACATCACATCTTGATATAAACCATAGCATAGAAATCTTGGATTTAATTCATGGACTAAACAAAGAAGAGGATATAACTGTAATAACTATTTTGCATGATCTTAATCTTGCATCCCAATATTGTGATAGATTGATTTTATTAAATAAAGGCAAAATATTTTGCTCAGGCAAGGTAAATGAAGTTCTAAGTAGAAAAAATATAGAAGAAGTGTATAAAATAAATGTTAATATTAAAAAAGACGAATTTTCCGGGAAATTGATTATTCATCCATTCAAAAAAAGAAAGATTACATCAAATAAATCAAGAATTCATGTGATTGGGGGCTCTGGTAATTCTATTTTACTAATGAATGAGCTGGTAGATAATGGCTACAAGGTTAGTATCGGTGTAATTAATATTGGAGATAGTGATTATGTATCTGCTAAAGCATTAGATATTCCAATAATTAAGGAAAAACCATTTTCCCATATTGGAGAAAATAATTTCAAGAAAAATATTGAATTAATTAAAGAATCAAAGTATGTAGTACTTGCTAGTATTCCTATAGGGCTTGCAAATCTTAAGAATTTAGAAGCTGCAAAATCAGCAAAAAATTTAATTATTATAGAAAAAGAACCAATTGAAAAAAGAGATTATACAAATGGAATTGCAGCCAAGTTGTATAGTGAATTAAAGGAAAGGGCAGTTGTTGTAAATGATGAAAATAATGTTGTTAAAAAATTAGAAAATGAAAAGTAAGAAAATTATTTTGGATTTAGAAGGAACAAAAGCGCAGATAGTTTATCATAGGCTTAGAGAAACAGAAGTAAAAACGTTCTTACTTTCTTTTGTAAATAAAAGGAGAATTTTAAGTACATCAGAAGGCTTTAAACAAATAAAGTTTGTAGGTAATCATTATAACCCGCCTGAACTCTGGGATTTTATTCATAAATATAAAAGTGAGTATGAAAAAAAAATTTCTGCTGATTTAGGAATTATACCTGATGAAACTGCTCTATTGTTAACCGGAGCGGATATGGATAATCTTTCTATTAAGAAACAAAAATATGATAATACCGAAATCTATGCTTGTGTCACTGCAGGAGCAAAATCTAATGCCCAAAGAATAGGTATGGATAAAGCAGGGAGTATAGAAAAAGAAGGTAAATTTGAACGCCTTGGCACAATTAATATAATCATTATAACCAATGCATGGCTGACAGATGGAGCCATGACAAGAAGTATAATTACTGTCACCGAGGCCAAGACACAAGCCTTACAGGACCTTGATATAAGAAGTTCATATAACCATAAAATTCAGGCTACAGGCACAGGCACAGATAATGTTATAGTAATTTCAGGTTTTGGCCCAAGGATCGAGTATGTTGGTGGACATGTAAAAGCAGGAGAGATTATGGCAACAGCAGTAACTTCTGCAGTAAAAGAAGCTATACTCAGACAAGATGGGGTAACTAAATGAAAGCAGTTGCATTATGGGGGGGAGGTAAAGATGCGTGCATGGCATGCTATAAAGCCATGAATAGTGGTTATACTATTGAATGCCTGCTAAATTTTACATTCAAGGGTTCGAATCATTCAGTATCACATTATTTGAAGAAAGGCGCATTGGTAAAACAAGCACAAGCATTAGGCATAAAATTAATCCAGAAAGAATCTGAATGGGGAAATGCTAAAGAAAGCTATATAAAAACATTCTCCTCTTTGAAAAAACAAGGTATAGATTATGCTATATTTGGTGATATATTTCTTAAGGAACACTATGATTGGCTAAAGGAAGTAAGCATTGCTTCAGGGCTTACTCCAGTATTCCCTTTATGGAAACTTAAAACTAAAGATATAATTACTGAATTTTTGGATAAAGGCTTTGAAACAGTGATCCTAAATTTAAAGTATGATCTATTTGGAGAAGAGTGGTTGGGGAAGAAAGTAAGCAATGAGTTTATTGATCACTTAATTAGAAATAACATGGATCCATGCGGTGAATATGGTGAGTTTCATACTTTTGTGACAGACGGTCCAATCTTTAAGAAAAAAATTGTGATAACAAAATCAAAAAAATTAATCAAAGACAAACCATACAAATCAAAGGTATTGGATATCTTGAATTGTGAAATAACTGAAAAATGAATTGGACAATTATTAACATAACAATTATTTTTTTAGCAATAATACTTGACCAGATCATAAGAGAACCTCCTGAATTAAGATACCACCCCCTTATTTTTCTTGGCAATCTGATGAATAAAACATGGAGAAAATTTAAGAATAAAAATCCTATAATTGAGAGACTGAATGGAATAATCTATGCATTGCTCTTTATAGTTCCTGTAAGCTTAGGAGTATATTTCTTAGTTTATTACCTGAAAAATATCAATACCCTGTTATATATTGCATTCTCTGCCTTGATATTAAATTATTGTCTTGCCATATCTTCTTTTTATGACTGTGCAAGACCAGTCATAAAAGCATTAAGAAAAAAAGACATGAAGAAAGCAAGAGATGCTGTTAAATTCTTTGTTACCAGGGATACTACAAATCTAAATCAAAGCCAGATAGTATCGGCAGTAATTGAATCTATTGGGGAAAATATCTGTGATGCATTAATCGCTCCTTTATTCTATTTTATCTTATTCGGTTTACCTGGCGCAGTGGCTATGAAACTAATCAATCTGCTGGATGGAACAATAGGATACAAAACTAATGATAAATTACACATTGGCTGGTTTTCAGCCAGGCTTGACGATATTATCCAATTTATTCCTGCAAGGATAACTGGCATTTTAATACTTATAATCTCAATATTTTTTAATAACTTCAGAAATACTTTTAGAATATTGCTTAGGGACAGAAATAAGGATGACGGCATAAATTCAGGATGGACAATTGCAGCTATGGCTGGACTTTTGAATGTTCAATTAGAAAGGCCAAATACCTATAAAATTGGCGACAAAAAAGAAAGATTAACTATTGCCAAAATCAATAAAGCTTTAACTGTTATACCTTTAACATTAATTTTATTCTTAGTGATTTTGTCATGGAGGTTGATTTTATGAAAAACTGCTTAGAAAAAATAAACATAACAAAAAAAGAATTGGAAGATACTGCATTTGAGATTTATGTAGGGCCAAAAAAAGAAGAAGCAAAAAAAAGATTTAGAGAATTACTCGAAAAATACCTTAATAATATTAATGTGCAGTCTCTGCTTTGGGCAGGTGTTCTGTTACAAGAAAAAACAGACAAAGAAATGCCAAAATTAAATAAAGAAGATCCTTGCTATCTTGTAGCTGATGAAGTTCTTGGTATGAATATAGCGAACTATATCAATGGCACAAACGCCATATTTGAGTTTTACAGGTATGACCGGAAGAAGCCCGGCATTCTATCAAAACTCAAGCCATTTGAAGATGATATTATTGGAGGGCTAATTGCCGGAATCATGTCAAGGATTTATGAGGACATTTTTGATTAGAGCCAATTCGAAATAAAGATGATAGACAAAAACTGTAAATATTTTCCATGTCATAAAGAACTGGAAGACTGTAAGTGGTGCTATTGCTCGCTTTATCCTTGTTTTAACAGCACGACAAAAGGCAAGTTAATCAGGATAAGCAAGAATAATAATATTGCCTGGTCGTGTATTGATTGCACATGGCCTCATAAAAAAGAAAATTCTAAAAGGTTAATAAATTACAAGTTTAATGATGTCTTAAAATTGTATAACAAAAAGATAGAACTATTAGGTTTAGAATTAAAAGACAGCATACATTCTAAAGAAGCTATTAAAAGATTAAAAACAATTAAAGGACTCGATAATTTCCTATTATTAAATGAAGTTCAAAAGAATAAAATATTATCTCTTGAGCTAAAGAGGGAAAAAGCAGGCAAAAAGATTAATTTGGGTGTAAGAGAAGCAATTTACAGGAGAACAACTATTTGTTGCTCCCATGCTCATTCATTTAGAGAACCAACACTGCCCATAGTGATTGGAGTGAATAATACAAAGATTATAGGTGAACAGAATAACAATGGATTTAAATTCTATAACACAGAGAAGAACAACAAAATTGAGAAATATGTCCTTCCAGGACTGTCTTTTCAAGAACTGGAGCAGATTGGTACAAACATTGTTTCATCCTCACCATGTTTTAGCTCCGATGTTTATTTAAGGAATTTAACAAAAATAAAGGATGATGAAGCAACTTTATTGCTGGGGTTTGATTGAAATGTCATCAATAATGATACAAGGTACTGGCTCAGGTGTCGGTAAAAGTGTAATTGTAGCAGCTTTATGCAGGATCTTTGCTAATGAGAACTACAAAGTTGCACCTTTTAAATCTCAGAACATGGCACTTAATTCATTTATAACAAAAGATAATGGAGAAATAGGAAGAGCCCAGGCTGCTCAGGCTTTTGCATCCAAAAAAGAGCCGACAGTTGCCATGAATCCTATTTTATTAAAGCCAAAGGAAGATAAGCTTGCACAGGTAATAGTGCTTGGAAAAGCAGTAGGTGATAAATCTGCATTAGAGTATGATGATTATAAGAAATCTGTCATTAAAATAATAACAGATTCATTCAATAAACTGGAAAGAGAAAATGACATTGTTGTCATTGAAGGTGCTGGAAGTCCTGCTGAAATCAATCTTAAAGCAAATGACATTGTTAATATGAAGATGGCTGAAATAGCTAACAGCCCTGTTATTTTAGTTGCAGATATTGATAAAGGCGGTGCTCTTGCCGCTGTTGTCGGAACCTTAGAACTTTTAACAAAAAATGAAAGAAGTAGGGTGAAGGGAATAATAATAAATAAGTTTAGAGGCGATATCTCTTTGTTAGAGCCTGGTTTAAGATATCTCGAGAAAAAAACAAAAAAACCCATTCTTGGCGTCATACCTTATTTCAATGACATCAGGATAGAAGAAGAGGATTGTTTGGCTGAATATCAGTTAAATAATAAAGCTGTCAAAGACATAAATATAGGTGTTATCTGGCTTCCGCATATGTCAAATTTTACAGATTTGGATATCTTGGAAAAAGAAGATAATATTTCAGTTAGGTATATTAAAAAAGAACAAGATTTGTCAGGCTTTGATGCAATTATTCTTCCTGGCACAAAAAATTCTATCAATGATTTATCTTATCTAAAAAAATCAGGAATCTATAACCAAATAAAATCATTCAAAAAAAATATTATAGGACTCTGTGGGGGGTTTCAGATGCTTGGCAGAAAGCTGAAAGATGCAGAAAAGATAGAGTCTAGTCATGGCAGTATGGATGGTTTAGGGTTACTTGATGTTGAAAGTTATTTTGAAGAGAAGAAGATAACAAGGCAGGTAAAGGGCATGATAATTAACACTAATCATCTTGTTAAAGGATATGAAATACATATGGGCAGAACCAAAGTAATAAATGAAAAACCCTTCATAAAGCTGGAAGATAACAGTTATGACGGTGCCATAAGCAAAGATTCCAGGATTTTTGGGACTTACCTACATGGAATTTTTGATAATGATAAATTCAGGAATGATTTTATCAACAAATTAAGAGAAAAAAAAGGCCTGAAAAAACAAAGCTCGAGTACTAATTTTGAAAAAGAAAGGAATGAGGATTATAATAAATTAGCTAGGCACGTTAAAGAAAATCTTGACATGAAAAAAATTAAGGTGATATTAAATGCTTAGCTTGATTGGATTCTTTACAAGGCTGCCAGTAAAGAGAACATCTATTGAAAGTGCAGCACGGCATTCATACCTACTGCCTTTAGTCGGCCTTTTTATCGGAGCATTGGTCGGCGGTTTTTATTTGATTCTAGATAATTTCTTAGGTATTTATCTAAATAAATATATCTTGGCATTATTAACAGTACTATCCCTTTATTTTATTACTGGCTTGAACCATTTAGATGGTCTTGCAGATTTTTTTGATGGTATTTATACATGCAAATCCAGAGAAAAAAAGATAAATGCATTAAAAGACACTAAGATAGGCATTTCAGGCCTAACATCAATTTTATTCTTGCTTCTATTCTTGATATTTTCTTTAGCAAGCTTAGAAAATATCTTCTTCAAGATTCTACTGGCAGAGTTATCTGCAAAAACCTGCATGCTTATTGCTATGTCAGTAGGCAAATCAAGAAAACAAGGTTTTGGTTATATCTTTATAAAACATCTAAACAAAAGATTACTGCCATTGTCAATACTGTTTTCTCTTTTGGTATCGTATCTATTATTGGGATTAGCAGGCATATACACTATAATTACCTCTATTATAATTATGTTTTATCTTGTACACATTGCCCATAAGAATTTCGGTTTTATCAATGGAGATGTATTCGGAGCAATTAATGAAATAACAAGAGCAGTTTGTTTATTTGTTTTATTATTTTTTTAATTGTTTATAAAGTTTGTAATACTTTTAAACTAGAGAAATTTTGTCTAATTCAATAAATTTACAAAATTTCTTGTTACTAATAATTTAGAAATAAAATCTTAATTACCATGAAATCAATAATAATGGCTGGCGGAAAAGGAATAAGATTAGGTGGAGTTGAAAAAGCCCTGATAGAGATAGATGGCATTACTTTACTGGAAAGGGTTGTCCACGCATTACAAGATACAGATATATCAGTGGCTATAACAACTGAAACACCAAAAACCAAAGAAAAAGCAGAAGAATTAGGACTTAATACTATAATGACTGATGGAGAAGGTTATCATAAAGACTTATTATTCTTATCAAAGATATTTAAGGAATTCTTGTCTGTAAGTGTTGATCTGCCTTTTCTGAACAAGAAATTAGTTAATGATGTTATTAAGAAATATGATGAAATAAAAAAGCCAATATGTGTTGTTGTGGCTAAGAAAGATTATAATCAGCTTAAGTTCAATATTTCTTATTCTAAGGGAAATTTAATACCTATTGGCCTAAATATAGTTGCTCAAGGTAATGACTATTTGTATGAAATTAATGGGAAAGCATCAATTAATATTAATACCAAACACGATTTGGTGGAGGCAAAAAAATGGATATAGACAAAATAGAAATTAAAGAAATAGATATGGATTTAATGGGAAAAACACAACAACGCTTAGACAACCTTACTAAACCAAAAGGTTCTCTTGGAATATTAGAGGATTTAGCTAAAAGATATGTTGCTATTACTGGCAAAGAAAATCCAGAACTAAAAAATAAAGTAATATTTACATTAGTTGCAGACCATGGTGTTGCAGATGAAGGCGTTAGTGCATTCCCACAGGAAGTCACTGGACAGATGGTCTTGAATTTTATTAATGGCGGTGCTGGTGTAAATGTATTGGCAAAACATGTAGGGGCAAAGGTTGTAGTAGTTGACATGGGTGTTAAATCCAATATTGACAATGATAGAGTTATCAATAAAAAGATTGGCAATAGCAGCAAAAATATGGCGAAGGGGCCGGCAATGACCAGAGAGCAGGCTATTAAAAGCCTGAAAGCGGGGATTGAATTAGTCGAAACAGAATTAAAAAACGGCATTGATATCATAGGCACAGGAGATATGGGCATAGCTAATACTACCATTAGTTCAGCTGTTGTGGCAGCTATAACTGGCCAGGAAGTTGAAAAAATTACTGGCAGAGGTACTGGAATATTAGATGATGCATATAAAAACAAGATTAATGTTATAAAAAAAGCATTATCAGTCAACAAACCTAGTCCTAAGGATGGAATAGACGTTCTTAGTAAAGTAGGCGGATTTGAAATTGGTGGTATTGCAGGAGTAATCCTTGGTGCAGCATCAAACAAAATCCCTGTCGTTATAGATGGATTTATCTCTGGTGCAGGCGCATTAATTGCTTACACTATTAATCCGAAGGTAAAGGATTATCTTATAGCAGCACATTGTTCAGTTGAGGTTGGCCATAAAATTACATTAGACCATATCGGTTTAAGGCCAATTCTTAATTTAAATCTGCGTTTAGGTGAGGGTACTGGTGCTGCACTTGGAATAAATATTGTAGAAGCCGGACTAAAAATCTTGACGCAAATGGCATCTTTTGAAAGTGCCGAGGTTAGTAATCGAAAAGAATAAAGTTTGGAAACCTATTTGAAAATGATAAATCTTCAGAGGATAAAACACGGTGGCAGATCAATTGAGATATCCAGGAAATATAATATTCCTTTATCTGAGATACTTGATTTCAGCTCTAATACCAATCCTTTAGGTTATCCCAAAAAGATAGATGAACTGAATCTATCTGAATTTAATCTGGGATTATTTCCAGACGATAATTATGCCAATTTAGTTTCTACAATAGCTAGGAAATATAACTGTTCTGATGACAATGTTTTAGTTGGAAATGGTAGTACAGAAATAATAAGGATGATTGCTAATTGTTTTATAAGTAAAGGAACAAAAGTTGCAATACCTAAGAACACATATGCAGAATATTCTTACTCAGTAAAACTTTTTGGTGGAGAAACTATTGATTTTGATTTTAATACTAAATCTGATATAGTGTTTTTATGTAACCCTAATAACCCTACTGGTGCTATTATTAGCAAAGATAAAATCCTTGGTTTCTTAGAAAGATACAGTGGCTTAGTTGTCATCGATGAATCATACATAGATTTTCTAGAGAATGAAGATGCTCACACTTTAACTAAATACATTGATGAACATAATATAATAATATTAAGATCTCTATCAAAATTTTATGCATTACCGGGCATAAGGTTAGGTTTTTGTCTGGCTAACAAAAAGATAATAAAAGAATTAAATAGTTATAGAATCTCTTGGAATGTTAATTCTATAGCAGCCAAATTAGCAGATATGGCATTAAACGATTCTGAATTTATCTCAAAATCAAAAGAATATATCAAAGAGGAAAAAGAGTTCTTTTATAAGAACTTAAGAGAATTTAATATACGTAATTCCCACACACATTTCTTCTTGATGAAAGTTAACAATTCAATAGAACTAACAGAAGAGCTCGAAAAAAAAGGGATACTTGTCAGGGAAGGCAGTAATTTTGGATTAGTTAATTATATTCGGATATCGTTAAGAAAACGCGAAGATAATCTCAAATTAATAGAGCAACTTACTAGATTAGTTTGAAGGGTTAATATTTCTCCAAAAATCAAAATTTTATAAACTATTAAACATTTCCTTCTTCAGAGATCATTTTTTACAGGTAGATTTGTCTATGAGAACTAAAAATATAGCGAAAATAGCATATGTAACAATATTATTAGCTGGATTAATAGCACTTCTAAGTTTAACAGGCTACTTCCTAGGTGGAAAACCTCCTAGTAGTGGAGGCAACGCAACCCTTATTATTAAGGCATTTGACATTGAAAAAACCGAAAGATTTAAGTTTACAAGAGGTACTCCCTTAGGTATACTTAAGTACAACCATAAAGTAGATACATTTTTAAATAATAACCATATTGAGTGTATAGATGATGTATGTGCAGATGGCAATTATATGTGGGTGTTTTACATTAACAACAAAACAATAAACTATGGTGTAAAAAGATACAAGCTAAATGATGGGGATGTTATAATGTTTGAATTTGCCAATAGAAACATAGGTGAAAAAGAATGAAGAAAATCTTATTTCTAATCTTGATAATGCTTATAGCTCAATTAGTTAATGCAGCAGATGTTTGCGTTGTTGTTGATTATGACGATGATGAACCAGATAGCAAATGCATAGTTATTGATGAAGGTAAAAATGGTTATGAACTAATGGAAGAAACTGGAT
>SDBT01002664.1_pt1 | contig 31345 bp, 20 predicted proteins | sample 2277101 | NCBI WGS metagenome assembly SDBT01 (sample SAMN10404973, study PRJNA504765) | marine sediment metagenome | isolation source: marine sediment core GS10_PC15, 103 cmbsf | place: Arctic Ocean: Southern Knipovich Ridge | collected 2010 | reverse complement strand
ATACAATCGTTGCATGCAGAACAACCAAAGGGCATCAGCCTTATGATCGGCCCCGAGGGAGATCTTACCGCTCAAGAAAAGGATTTGCTCAAAGAACGAGGGGTACATTTTTTGTGTCTGACCCCGACGGTGCTTCGTGCGCAGCAGGCGGTTGCTGTTTCGATGGGGATCTTTAGATCGCTTATACGCTAGGGTTGGTATTCCTCTTCTAAAAGCTCAAGATAAGGCACAAACTTAAATAATTTGCCTCGTTTTTGTTCTGTTTCTGCAGTGAGAATTCCCAGTTTTACAAATTCGAGGATGATCAGATTTGCCGTGTTATAAGAAACTGCAAGATGTTCTTTCAGTTCAGTCACATTAATGACTGGTGAGCTGAATAGAACTGAAAGCGCTTTGGTTCTCGTTTCGATAGTTTTGGGGGCAGTGAGGTTTTCTGTGATTGTGGCAGTAAGTTGTGCTTGTAAATCCTCAATTGCTTTTGCACGACGGTGTGCATCGATGCCACTATCTTTAATAACGGTCAGATAAAATTTTATCCATGCCTCAAAATCCCCATGGGTTCGCACCCGATCAAGCAGATGATAATACTCTAAATGGTGTTTCTTAAAATAGTAGGAGGGATACAGAATAGGTTGTGAGAGTATCTTTTCTGAAACGAGCATGAGCACAATCAACAACCGTCCTATACGTCCGTTGCCATCTAAAAATGGATGGATCATCTCAAATTGCACATGAGCAAATCCAGCCTTGATGAGGGTAGGAATTGTGTCTTCAGCGTTAATATACTGTTCCAGCGCTGTCATAAGATTGGGAACTTGCGGCGCTGGTGCGGGAATAAGATTGCCAACACGTACCGATTGTTTTCGGTAATGACCCGGATCGGCTCGCTCTCCTTCTCCGATCTGCATCAATAGTTCATGAGCCTTGAGAATAACGCGTGATGAGATAGGCAATCCGTCTTGCCGGACAAGGGTAAGTGCTGCATCGAGAGCCGTTTTGTAATTCATAACGAGTTGCGTATTTTTGTTGGGACGTGTTTCAAGCAACGGCTGGGTGAACACGTCAATGAGTGATGTGTGAATGCCTTCAATGGAGGATGAAAGAAGGGCTTCCTTGATGACATAAGCATTAATAAACCGCTTGATATCAGGAAGCCGACTGGCCATTTCATTGAGTGTGCCAAGATGGTGCATTGCCTCTCCGTAGAGGCCGGTGAGCTCTGGCGAGAGCGTGAAGGGGGGATCTTGGGGGGGAAGCGGATTGGGGATAAAATACTTGGTTTCTTCGATTGATTCATAATGGCCGACTGTTCTCATGATAGATTCCTTATTTCAAAATTAGGGCGTTTACTGAAATAACGGGTCCAACTATTGCCCAGTATTTCATTTTTTGGTCCTTTTTTGAAATAGTGAAGCGGTTTTGAGGCAGATTCTGGTTGTCATGCGCGATATTTGGTATAGCCTGTTGGGTATCATAATGATCATACCAGAGAGGATTCTATGGCGCGTTCATTGAGTGTATATCGAAAAAAGCGTGATTTTAAAAAGACAAAAGAGCCGGCTGGTCAAAAGAAAGTCGGGGGCAAACGGCCGACCGCGTGGGGCGTAGCGCAGCGAAGACCTATTTTTGTTATTCAGCAACACGCAGCACGAGCGATGCATTATGATCTTCGTCTTCAAATTGGTGGAGTTCTTGTTTCCTGGGCAGTTCCCAAAGGCCCATCCCTTAATCCCAAAACAAAACGTTTAGCGGTGATGACCGAAGATCATCCGATGGAGTATGCCAAGTTTGAGGGCATTATTTCCAAGGGTGAGTACGGTGCCGGGCCAGTAATTGTGTGGGATCGGGGAACGTATAAAAATCTTCGTGAAAAAGATGAAAAAATAGTTTCGATGCCAACCTGCTTGCGCGAAGGGCGCATCGAGGTGTTCCTTCGTGGCAAAAAGTTAAAGGGCGCCTTTGCATTAATTCGAATGAAGGGGGCTACAGGAACAAAATCGCCAAAGAGCAATTGGTTGCTCATTAAGATGAAGGATGAGTATGCTGATGCCCGGCGCAACCCGGTTTCATCTGAGCCGGAATCAGTTAAGACGGGAAAAACGATCAAAGATTGGAAAGAGAAACTGAAGGTGAAGCGATCGGCGCGAAATCCTTCGAAGCTTTAGCGTAGTAGGACGATGGAAAAAAGGAAGAAATTACGTAAGGAATGGTAATGAAAATATTTTTAGATACGGCGGACGTGAAGCAGATTGAAAAATGGAAGGATACCGGTCTCATTGATGGGGTGACCACGAACCCCTCCCATTTGAGCAAAGCAAAAGGGAATCCAAGAAAGACGGTGCTTGAGATTTGCAAGCTGTTGCCTAAGGGTGAGATCAGTGTGGAGGTCACCGAGAAAAAGCCGGATGCGGTGTATAAACAGGCAAAAGCGATTGCGAAACTTTCGAAAAACATTCTCGTGAAAATCCCGTGCCACCGGGATTATTATTCGGTGATTGCCAAACTCGCCAAAGAGCGGGTGAAGATGAACATCACACTGGTGTTTACGCTTATTCAGGGGCTGATGATGTGCAAATTGGGAGTGGACTACATTTCCCCATTTGTGGGTCGTTGGGATGATATTGATGTGGATGGCGTAGATGTGCTCTATCAGCTGCGGCATATGATTGATGAATATGGATTTGAAACCGGGTTGCTTGCTGCATCAATCCGTGGGGTGCGCCATTTTAATGAGGCGATTATGGCTGGTTCTGATGTGGTGACGGTGCCGATATCAGTGCTTGAAAAATCCACTGATCATTTGTTGACTGATCGAGGCATTGAGAAGTTTGATGCTGATTGGAAGAAATTAGGAATCCGTACATTTCCATAATAGATAAGGAGCAGTGCAATGATCTTTATAATTTTATTGGCGTTAGCAGGTATTGTGATCTCGATCTATGCGTACACAGTTGAGATGAATATTAGCAAGAATCCCGAGTATAAACCGGCTTGTGACATTTCTGATAAGATTTCCTGTTCACGAGTGATGGGTAGCAGTTATGGCAAACTGTTTGGCATTTCCAACGCGTTGATTGGAACGGCATTCTACGCAGTTGTATTTGTGCTTGCTTGCTTTAGCGCAGCCTCTCTTATTTTTTATCTTTCCATTGCTGCCGTTGTTGCATCGATAGGGCTTGCGTACATTTCCTTTTTTAAGGTAAAATCCTTCTGCTTGGTCTGTACTTCAGTGTATGTGGTGAATATATTATTGTTGATAGTAAGTTACGCGTATTTTAAATAGTTCTTTCTCAAAGGAGAAAAAATGAACGGTAAAGATCTAGGTTTACTTATCATTCGTGTGGGTATTGGCGCTCTCTTCATTATGCACGGGTATCCAAAAATTATGGGTGGTTCCACGCAGTGGCTCTGGCTTGGCAATCAAATGGCTGCTATCGGTATAACATTTTATCCAACCTTCTGGGGCTTTATGGCCGCTTGCTCAGAACTGTTTGGCGGTGTTTTGCTTGTGTTGGGCCTTGGTACTCGTTTTGCTGCCTTTTTCATATCCTGCGTGATGTTTGTTGCGTTTTCGATGCATCTTGGACAGGGTGATGCATTTGGTGTGTACTCTCATCCTCTTGCATTGCTCGTTGTATTGGTCGGATTGTTTTTTGCCGGTCCTGGAAAACTGTCTCTCGATGCAATGATGAAATAGAGGGCTTACCGTTTGACCGATCCTCTCTTATTTATTGCGCGTCCATCCTTGAAGATAATCACCCATGAAAAAAAACATCGCTTTTATCACCAACAACTATACCCCGTACTCAGGAGGGGTGGTTAGTTCTATTGATGCTACGGTTGCGCAGTTGCGTGATCGTGGGCATAAGGTTTATATCATTTGTCCGGATTTTCTTAGCAACAAGCATGATGATCCTGAAGGGGTTATTCGAGTGCCGTCTCTATTTCGTTTCCAGTACAAACGAAATCATATGATGATTCCCTGGCGCATGAACTACCACCTTTCTCGTATTCTTGAAAGATTCAATCCAGATGTGATTCATGTGCATCATCCGTTTCTTCTGGGCCCGATGTCGGTTTCTTGGGCAAAGCGGAATGGGGTCAAAGCAATATTTACGTATCACACGATCTATGAGCAGTATCTGCATTATGTGCCGTTTCCGGCATGGCTGCTCAGACCATTGGTAACCAGATTGGTGCTACGTTGTTGCCGGTCGGTGGATCAGATCATTGTGCCAAGTTCTGGCATCAAGAACTATTTAAGCACACATAGCATTACCAACAGCACGATTATTCCGAGTGGTTTACAGGACCAGTTTCTTGGGCAGTTATTTGTATCCAAAAAACTACACAATCCATACCGCCTTCTTTATGTGGGCCGGTTTGTACAAGAAAAGAATATTCCTCTTCTTTTTGATCTGATGAAGCAATTGTCTGACGAGTTCACGTTAACGCTGGTCGGCTATGGCGAGTACCTTGATTACCTCAAGAAATATGCGTATGAAACGTGTGGCCTATCTCCAGAGCGTGTTCAATTTATTATCAAGCCAGACAAGCAAACATTGTGTGATCTCTATGCCAATGCTCATTTGTTTCTTTTTCCATCCCAGAGCGATACGCAAGGATTAGTGCTTGCTGAGAGCATGGCCTGCTCAACACCGGTTATAGCATTGGATGGGGTAGGGCAGCGAGATTTAATCAACGATGGGCAGAACGGATTTTTGGTGCACAGCCTGGGTGAGATGCGGGATCGTATTTTACGGGTGGTAGCGGATGCTGCACTCTACGAGAAGCTACAGCGTAATGCGTGGCAAACAGCCCAATCATATGATCCGAAAAAACTTGTTGAGCAGATTATTGCGTTGTATGAGCGGTGATTTTAACTTCTCTATCCGTTCGTCCTGAGCCTGTCGAAGGATCCAAAAAATGTCCCGCTACAAATCCAACCAGTGAGAATCCGATCGTATAGAGCGGATAAAAGGGAATCGGCAGTATATAAAACAGAACAAGGCCGATAATCCCGCCGATGATAGAACCAAAGCCGGCATATTTTCGTGCTGTTTTTGCAAAGTAGGCAAAGAGGATCGGAATCAGCAGGCAGCTGACGGGGATCTGGTAACTACTTGTTAAAATGTAAATAATATCGGTTGGCATGACGTATGATGTGGCGAGCATAACGATTCCCATCGTGAACGTCGTCACTTTTGATTCAATGAGTGGGGTAAATCCAAGAAATGAAAGCGAAAAATCTTGCGTGATGTTGGCACCAATAGCACACAGTAGCGCGTCAGCAGTGGATGCGATTGCAGCCAGAATACCACTTACTGCCATAATCGCCATGAAACTTCCGGCAACGGCACGGATTACGGAAATTAACGGGCTTGCGTGCCCCGTGGTGGCGATCCCCATCAGTTTTGCTTGCATGCCGAAGTAAATGGGAATTAACCCGAATATGAGCATGAAGATGGTGGTGATAATAGCGGTAGCGGTTGCCACTGTTTTAGTTCGTGATGCAAAGAATATTTGAGCAAGGTCTTGTTCAAATAGGGCAAAAAGCGCTGGCATAGCTAAAAGGATAAGAAGATGTGATGCATCAGGAAGGTGTCCAGTGAATTGATGTTGCATAGATTCTAAGGAACTGAGTGAAAAGAAATCGAATGAGCTGGTGGCGATGCTATAGATGGTGATGCTGCCAAAAATAATAACGATAAACGCGACTTGCACGAGGTCGGTAAGTACCACCGCATGCAATCCACCAATCATCGTGTATACGATAATGAATAGCCAGAAGCTTATAAAAAAGAAATCACTTTGAAAATCGAGGCTTTTCAGCAGAAGCTTTGAGGCAACAATATTACCGACCAAAATGCCGCATAACGTGACGGTTACAAGAAATGATGCGATTTTACGCAATAAACGGGAGTGATATTTGATTTCAAAAACCTGCGTGGTGGTTACAATATTGAGCGCGCGTAGCTTGCCCGCGAGCCCGCATCCTAAGATAATGAGGCCAGTACTGATCCCTACCGTGAATAGTAATCCATAGAGGCCCATGGCATACGCTTGTTGTGAGGTGCCCAAAAGTAACCCTGCCCCGAGCTGAGTGGCGATCAGCGTACAGGTTGCTTTAAATACTCCCAAATTTCTGCCTGCTAAAAAGTAATCTTTTTTAGACTTGATCTGTTTTCTGGGCAGCAGTGCAACGCCAATATAGATGAGGCCAAAGATGATAATTGTGGCATAAAAAAGGATGGTTTCATTCATCTTAATTCTCCGTATTTCGGGGTTATAGCGATGGCTTTACCCTATCATGGCCTTATTTGTTCATAAAAGAGATAGGGAGTGAAATGGTTAAATTGTCGACTGGAAGCGGTGATTGCTCGGGTTTCTGTACAGGGTCCAGATTGACAAATTGTCAGATTTGCCCTAATCTAAAGGCCTAATTTAGATTCTGATGTATAGGTATTTTTAACGAGAATAGATGAATAAAGCATTTAAACTGCACGCACCCTTTCAGCCAGCCGGTGGTCAGCCTGAAGCTATCAAAGCGTTAGCTGAAGGTCGTCCTGGTGTATCTACGTTGGTTGGGGTAACCGGATCAGGAAAAACCTATACAATGGCGCAGGTGATTGCGCAGCAAAAAAAGCCGGTGCTTGTGCTTGCTCCTAATAAAACGTTGGCGGCACAGCTTTACGAAGAGTTTTCTCTCTTCTTCCCTGAAAACAAGATCTGCTACTTTGTGAGCTACTACGATTACTATCAGCCAGAATCTTATTTGCCGGCTCAGGATATCTATATTCCCAAAGAAACAAAGGTGAACAGCGAGATCGAACGATTGCGGGTGGAGACCACGGCGTCGCTCATTAATCGGAACGATGTGATTGTGGTTGCCTCCGTTTCGGCCATCTATTCGCTCGGTAATCCCGATGATTACCGTAAGCTAGCCTTTTCATTGAACGTTGGCCAAAAGATCAGCCGTAGAGATATTATTAAGCATCTTATTTTTATTCAATACGTACGGAATGAGGTTGATAAATCATCAGGAACCTTCCAGGTGCTCGGCAATACGATTGAGGTGAATCTGCCCTATCAGAAAGAAAAGCTTCGTATTGAGCTGTTTGGCGATGAGATTGAATCGCTGCAGTGGATTTCTAAGCACAATAATGAACTGGTGACTGATCTTGATAATACGATCATTTTTCCTGCCAAACATTTTGTGACTACTGAGGAAAAAAAGGAATCAGCGATAACGAGCATCAAGGCAGAGCTTGCCGATTGGGTGCCGAAAATAAAGAATCCGTTATATAAAGAACGTATTTCAACGCGCGTGGCCCATGATATTGAGCAGCTGCGCGAGCTGGGCTACTGTTCGGGTATCGAAAATTATTCAGCTCATTTTGATGGCCGATTGGCCGGAGAATCACCATCATGTTTATTCGATTTTTTTCCGAAAGATTTTCTTATTATTGTGGATGAATCTCATATTGCGATTCCACAATTTCGTGGCATGTATGCGGGTGATCGGGCTCGTAAAAAATCACTTATTGAGTTTGGGTTTCGTTTGCCATCAGCATTCGATAATCGCCCACTGAAGTTCCAAGAGATAGAGTGCTATTTTCGTGACGTGGTGTTTGTATCAGCAACACCGAGCGAGTATGAGATTGAGCATTCTGATCTGGTGGTGGAACAGATTATTCGCCCAACCGGACTCTTAGATCCGGCGGTTGAAATTCATCCACGCATTGGCCAGATGGATCATTTGATTGAACAAATTAAAGGGACCGCAAAAAATGGATATCGTTCTTTGGTAATGGTGCTTACCAAAAAGATGGCTGAAGAGCTGGCCCGCTATCTGGAGGATCAGCAGATCAAGGTCTGCTATTTGCATAGTGATTTGAAAACGCCACAACGAACTGAGCTTTTGCAAAAATTGCGCCTGGGTGTATTCGATTGCTTGGTGGGAGTGAATTTGCTGCGTGAGGGGATCGATCTTCCTGAAGTTGCCTTGGTGGCGATTATGGATGCGGATGTGGAAAGCTTTTTGCGCGATAAACGCTCATTGATTCAGATTATGGGGCGTGCAGCGCGTAATACCGAGGCGAGAGTTATCTTGTACGCTGATAAGATGACTCGTTCCATGCACGGGGCAATAGCAGAGAGTGATCGGCGTCGAAAAATTCAAAAAGCACACAATGAAAAGCATGGTATCACGCCACAAACGGTGCAGCGTGCGGTAAACAAAAGTATCACTAATATCCAGAAGCTGATTGCAGAGGCCTCCAAATCAAGAAAAAAGAAGGGAGCAGTGCGTGCTGGAGCCACATCACATGATTTGCAAGCGCGTATTGTGAAACTTGAAGCGCAGATGGTGATAGCGGCCGAGCAGCTTGATTTTGAACGAGCTATTGAGCTGCGCGCTGAATGGCGTGATTTGAAGAGTGACGTGAAATAAAAGCATTAAAAAGAGCCCCGTTACGGCGGAGCTCTTCTTATTCTGATAAATCAGAAAGCCGAGTGGTTACCTTTTCTTGCGAAGCATGGGAAGCCCGGTTCGTTGGTTTTCCATCACTTCATATCCTGTTGGTAGTTCATCGAGGGCGTCTGGGCCAGCAACACCAGCAAAGTAGTAAATTCTTTGTTTTCTATTTCCTGCAAGGGTTACTTCTTTTGAATGGAGGTGATACATTTTTCCGCTTTTTTTTGATTTAACGCTGTAGGCCATGATTATTGAACTCCTTTGGTAATACAATACTGTTTTATCACTATTTGACGCATTCCACCCGAGTCTACCGGTGGCTTTGGTAAAAAATCCAGAGATGAGAGATATCTTTCTGCTTTATGGTCCCAGATCGGCAGATGGTTTACCTTCCCGCAGGGAGATCTCCATTGCGTGATTGAATGAATTTTATTATATTCGTCCGCAGTGAATATTCTGATCAATCTCATAAACAGTAGCGAGTGCACATGGTCGTAAATAGGAGAATAGTTGTTTTTGGTTTGTTGATGAGTGGGCTAACGGTTACGCTTGGTTTTTGTGCCCGGCAAGTGGAGGATCCTATGATAAGTGAACGAATACAGTCGGTTAATGAGGTAAAACAGCTATTCCCTAAAAATAAGCAGGAGATTAAACGACAGCCGGGGCCTTATTTAGGTCAAACGTGCAAGGCGATAGAGGTGATCATTGCTATTCCCGATGAGAAGCGCACCTTTTCTAATACGGCCAAAGCCCTCGATGATCTCACCGCTCGTTCCAATATTGTAATAAAAGAGGGGGCCTTTGCGGTTACCGAATATTTACATCCGGATAAAGAGATGCGTGATGTAGCTCATAATGCGGTACTCAAAATCAGCGATTTTTTTGTTGAGAACGTGAGCGGTAATAAAAAACTGTACCAAGTGTTCAAAGCCTATGTTGAAGGGAATGCAAAAAAAGAGAATCTCAATGATGAGCAACGGTACTATCTTCAAGAGGTTATGGATGATTTCAAACGTGCGGGGCTTGATCTGCCGGATGATCAGCTTGAAAAAGTAAAAACTCTTAAAAAAGAGCTTACTAAGCTTACGCAGGAGTTTGATCGAAACATTGCCGAGGATAATCGGACCATTACCGTTTCTCGTGAAGGGCTTGCGGGACTTGATGATGAGTTTGTTCAAACCCTCAAAAAAGCGGATGATGGTACCTATATTCTTGGCGTTGATTACCCAACCTACCATATGGTGATGGAGCACTGTGCGGTGGAGGACACGAGAAAGCGGTTATTTGAAGCGTTTTCCAATCGTGCGTATCCAGAGAATGAGAAACTCCTTAAGCGCATTATTTCTTTGCGTGATCAGCTGGCCAAGCTGTTACAGTTCGATAGTTTTGCCGCGCTTAGCCTTGATAGGCAGATGGCAAAAACACCGGCGCGCGCAGAACAATTTTTGGCTGATCTGATAGAAAAGGCACGCGTAAAGGCGGATTCTGAACTCGACGAATTTATCAAAGAGCTTCCTGAGTCGGTGACGCTGCGAGAAGATGGGAAAGTTAAGGCATGGGATGTTTTTTATTTACAGACGCAGTATAAAGAGAAGCATTTTCAGGTAGATGAGCGCAAAATATCAGAATATTTCCCGATGCAGCAGACGATTGATGCGTTGTTGGATATTTATCATCAGTTTATGGGGGTGAGTTTTAAGGAAGTTCCTATTTCTGGTATGTGGCATGAAGATGTACGCTTGATCGAAGTATATGGCAAAGATGGTACACAGCTAGGCTATCTTTTTTTAGATCTGCATCCGCGTCCAAACAAATATAGCCATGCGGCCCATGCGGGGATAGTTCCTGCTATGAAGTTGCCCGATGGTAGACGACTTCCCGCCGTTTCAGTGGTCATGGCAAACTTTCCAAAACCCACAAAAGATAAACCATCCCTTTTGATGCGATCGGATGTGCGGACCTTTTTCCATGAGTTTGGTCATGCGTTGCATGCGCTACTTGGGGCAACGCAGTTGGGGTCATTCTCAGGCACGAGTGTAAAAACCGATTTTGTGGAGATGCCCTCCCAGATGCTTGAAGAATGGTTGTGGGATAAGGAAATGCTCCAAAAAGTGAGCCATCACTATCAAACGGGAGAGCCGTTGCCAGATGAGATGATTGATAATATTATTGCGCTCAAGCAATATGATTCCGGTTCTTTTGTCCAAAGACAAGGTGGATTGGCACGGTTATCGCTTGATCTCTATAAAGCGGGAGCAGACAAGGATCCACATGCTATCCTTCATGGATTGCTTGAGACAATAAATCCGCGCATATTTTACGGTCCCGAATATCGCATGTATGCCTCCTTTGGCCATCTAACGGGCTATGGGGCAAAGTATTATGGGTACTTATGGTCTAAGGTATTTGCGCTAGATCTATTTGATGAAATTAAAAAGCAGGGACTGTTGAATTCAGAGATTGGTAGTCGTTATGTGGCTGAGATACTTATGCCGGCTGGTAGTAAGGATCCTAATGAGCTATTAAAAAATTTCTTAGGACGTGAACCGAGCCAGGATGCTTTTATCAATAATCTAGGATTGTAGTAGGGAATTTCTTTGCAAAAGAGTTACACAGCTATTGTGGTGCGACAATTAGAGACGCCACATAAAATCGCATTACTCGATCAAGTTGCGGGGAGAGTAGATGGTATTTTTTCTTCCCCCTTGGTTCGGGTGGGATCACTGATTGAATACTCCGTTGATCGAAATAGAGGAACGCTCCGATATATACAGCACTATACGGTGGTGGGGGTACCGTTTTCTATTGCCAAGACCGATATACTTTTTTGGCACCATGTATTGGAACTGTGCTATTATTTTGTGCCACCGGGTAGTTTTACGCATCAACTGTTTGAACTTCTTGAATTTTTGTATACAGTTGACATTGGTTTGTGCTGGCGTATGCGGTCAAAAAAGCTTTATCTATTCAAACTGCTTGTTCTTATTGGGGTGTATACGAGGTTGCCAAGATTACCTATTGAACAAATACAACATTTACAAGCACTGCCACTAGATATGATTGTGGATGAGGTACTTGATGATCAGAGTGAAAAAATGTTGGATGAGTGGTTGCGGCTGTGTGTGTATGAGCATCCTGCTATTAGGAAGTTTAATACCATACATTTTTTGCTATCGAAGTAGGTTATGTTTATGAACAGAATGATGCGCTATGGTTTCATGTTCGTTGTGATGACAACGGCTTTTGTTTTTGCGGATATTTCTCTTTCATTGGGGTTGCCACAAGGTGGTGATCAGTTGTTTGTTAGTGTGGTGGAAAACCGTCAAAAACTGTTTGATAAGACACAACAAGAACAAGATCAACTACTCAAGGAAAAGCAGGCATCAGATCAAGAGCTGCGCGCATTGGCAGACGAAACAAAAACACAAATTGATCTTGTGTCAAAGCAGGCGGAGCTTGAGCCTGCCAATGAGTTTTTTAAGCAAAAACTTGTTTTGCTTAACGAGTCGTTCCAGGTATTTAAAGATATTATTCGTGATCGTGATCGTCTTATTTCGCTGTTTGATGAGTCGATGAAATCGTTACGTGAATTTCTCGATGATCCTGATTTTACTGCATTCAAGAAAGAGCAACGGCTTGGAGAGCGTCTTTTTTACTCATTTGAAGATGTGCAACGGCTTTATAATTTGATTTTAGATCAGGAGAAAAAAGTTGATTTACTTGGCGAGCAGGAAAAACATGCGTTGACTGAGTTTGATAATCGTAAACGTATGGCATCAGCAACGAAAGAGGCATACCGAGAGAAGAAGGGACTCATAGAAGCGGGTAAATTTGTAGAAGATGAAATGATCAATCTCCAACAACGCAATGATCTCATTAAGTTGGAAGAGCGGCTTTATAGTTACAAAAAAATATTAGATGGGCTTCGTATTAAAGAAATTGAATACAAAATGGAGCAGCTCTCTTTTTTGCTTTCCACTGCCAAGACGCATCTTACCATTTACAAAGATTATCTTCGCACAATCAAACCCGCAGTTCGGGTAACTGAGGCGGACGTTGTTCATGAACGAGAAGAGATTGCGAAAGCAACAAGTACCTACCGTGTGGTTAAGGAGCAGTATCGATCAGAGATTGATAAACAGCGTATCTTGCAGGATAGAGCGGAGAAAGAATTGCAAGATCTTTCAAAGCGATTTGGAATTCCACTGGGGCGAGACCTTGCTGAGTGGGCACGAGAGGCTCCTCAGAGTGCAATGGCCTATCTTGCCTATTGCGAGGTGGCTAGGTTGCAAACACAAATACATACGTATCAACGGAGGCAAGAGCTTTTTGAAGCGCAGATTGAGCTTGAAGATGAGAAGTTAAAAGATAAAAGCCTGACTCTGTTGGTGAAAGAGACCTATAACAAGCGGTTTTCCACCGAAGAAGAAATCGCTGCTGAGATTAAAAAGTATGATGGGCCCAAAGCAGAATCCCAAGCAGGCTTATCGAGTTCAAAAGAGCGCTTGGGGGTGGCGACGGATCAAATTAGTGTACAAAAAAAGATTATTGACAATATTCAGGCAGTTCGAGAAAATCTTGAAAAACAACGGGATACACTGTTTAAGCAAAAAATGCAGGAATATCGAAGATGTTTTGATCTATTGCGAACGGCAGAAGCATTTGAGAAGGAACAGATCGATATTTTAAGCAGGGCGACCGGGGTCTATTCTGGATTAACCGCACTCATTAATAACAAGCTGCGCTTAATCGGTTTTATTATTGGTGAGCTGGAATCGAGAACGATTTGGTATCGCCCAGAATACGCCATCACCTGGGCTGGTATTAAAAACATTATCCCTGACACGGTGAACTTTCTCACCTATGTAAGTAACTATTTTACTCGTGGAACTATTGTAAGCTCGATGCACCGTCTGTATGGCGCAGCGAGTGAACCAATGGGGCTTCTTGGTTTTCTCATGAAGTTGCTCGGCGTTTTGATCGTGCTATTGGGTGTGTATCTTGTTCTTCCTCGTGTTGTTGCATTGTTGCGTGGCGTATCCGATCCAGGAATGGGGCGAGTTTTGGCCATGTTCTTTGCGGGTGTGTGCAGGTTTATACAGGCATATTTTTTTAGCATTGGATTATGGATTTTATTCTTCGGAGCGTTGCTCTTTCAGGACGTTGCGGATACGTATTTATACATCCTGTTTTATCTGCTTTCTATTCCCTATTTGCTTTATCTGGTGAACTGTTTCGTTCGTTTTATGATCCGATTCAACGAAGAGTATGAGTATGCCTTTGTCTCGTCTGAGTTTCAACGGCGGCTTTGGATGGTGGTATCGGTACTCCTGTATTCAACGATTAGTATTTTCTTTTTCCGTGAAGCATTTATGCTTGCGCATTATTATCGCTCTGAGCTCCCTACTATTTTACTTGCGGTTAACTTTATCATTTTTCAGATTGCGCTGATTTTACTTATCGATAAAGAACAGATTCTCGGGTTTATCCCTACCCAAAACGATGCATGGGCATTTGTCTATGAACAGGTGAATCGATTCTACTACCTTATGCTATTTGCATTGATCACCATTATTGTATTGAGCAACCCATACGTTGGGTTTGGGCGTCTCGTGCTGTATGCCCTGTTTGGCATGCTGTACAGCATCATCCTGTTTCTGTTGCTGTACTGGCTGCATGGTTTGTTTAAGCGCATGTCATCCCGTGTGTTTTTTGCAACGGTAGATGATGTTTCTCGCGAGCGGTTTGCCAATGCAAAAACCTGGTTTGGGATCGCTATTATAAGCTCCTTTTTGATCCTTAGCTTTTTTGGTTTAGTGATTGGTGCAAAGATTTGGGGATGGCCGATCACCCTTTCAAAAATTACTGAGTTTTTCCATTATCCGTTGATTGGTGGTGGAACAGAGACGGCGATTACGCTGGTTACCTTCTTTAAGATATTAGCGTTTGTGTTTATTGGTTTTGTGGCAGCGTATAGCCTCAACAAATTCGTATTGGATCGTATTTTTGATCTGCTTCTAATCGATCCGGGGGTGCAGCATACGGTATCAAGCATCGCGCAATATCTGGTGATTATCACTGCGGTATTCTTGGGCTTTCAGAATGCCAAACTGGGTGTGTTGGTTAACTACATTTTTGCTGGCTTAGTCCTTGGTTTGGGTTGGGTATTAAAAGAGCCTATCAGTGATTTTGTTGCCTACTTCATCATCCTGGTACAGCGGCCAATTAAAATAGGTGATTTTATTCAGGTTGATCATGATATAACCGGTGTTGTGCGTAAAATTACGGCCCGATCGGTTATTTTACGAAGAAAAAATAGCACCACGTTGGTGGTGCCTAATGCATTTTTAATCAGCAGAACGATTGTTAACTGGAACTACACACGAAACTTTATTGCATTTGATGACATTATTATTCTTGTTGATTACAAAGAGGATCCGGAGAGGGTGAAAGGGGTTTTGTATGCGGTAGTTGAAGAGTTTCCGAATGTGTTGAAAAACCCAAAGCCGTGGGTGCGTCTTGATAATTTTGATGAGTATGGGTATGAGTTCATGGTTCGTGGCTTTATTAGCTCAGTGTACACGCTTGAAAAATGGGAAATCGCAAGCAACATACGGCTTGCTATCGTGAAAGCGTTTGAGAAACATAAGATCAAGCTGGCGCCCGCACGTCTCGTACTTACCCGATCCAACAAACTTGGGACCAACAATGCAAATAGGCGAGATTAGATTGTTTACTCTTCTGGCTCATCAAACTTCTTCTTTTCCTTGGCGAGCAGCTTATATATTTTCTGATGTGCATTCGATATATAAATACCAAGTGCAATAAGGCCGAGTGCCGTGAGCAATACAATAGTATTGAGGGTTTCTCCGCCAATCCTGAGCGTATTGAAAACCAATAAAATACCACCAATAATGAGCAAGGTACCCTTCATTGTATCTGAAAGATTTGTAAAGAACTTCACGTGAAAACTCCTTTTGAAGCGGTTTGTAACTTTTGTGTTTCACTTTACTATTCACGGGTGTCAATCGCAATAAAATGACGAGGTGATGTCGACAAGTATCGGTAAATGGCGGTATCTTGACTTTTATACGGTTTCGATGATAACCCTTAGTAGACAATTGAAATCAAACTATCTGGTGGTGTATGGGACCTTATGAAAGACAAAGCTCTCTATTCATTTTTTTCGACTTTGGTTCGGCCAAAATACCAAGTTGTCGCGCTTTTGGTTACTTCTCTTATTACTGTTTATGTTCTTAATCGAGCATTAACTCTGTATCGCCCCCTTGAAAAAATGACGCAGGTTTTGCCTATTACCCCGCAGAAGATCAAAGAATGGGGTGGCGAGCCTACAGAAGTGCAGACGGGGTTGTTTATCACCAACTGGCACAAATTTGATGTGCGTGACAATGAGTTTGTATTTGATGGGGTGCTGTGGTTTCAGTTTGATCCTGCCCTTATCTCATTGGATACCATAGATAAGTTCTCATTTGAAAAAGGGGAAATTCTCAAAAAATCAAAGCCAGATACGAAGTTGATTGATGGTAAGCTGTTTGCTGAGTACGAGATTCGTCTTCGATTTACCACAAATTTAAGCCATCAAATGTTTCCGTTAGACGATCATCGCATTTATATTGCGATGTTAAATACGTTTGTTTCACCGAGTGAGGTGATTTTTAAGGTAAACAAGAACAGCTTTTCCTTTTCTGAGAGCATCTTTATTCCTGATTGGGAGCAGATAGATTATGAGGTGAAAAGTGGTTATGAAGAGAAGGATATTGATAAACGGGACAAACGAAAAGTAATTCGGAATCCAAAAGTGATGTTTATGTTGGATTTTCGTCGATCGGGGATAAGTCTGATCATGCTTATCTTGTTGCCAATATTCCTTATTTTCTTTATTGGTCTCTTTTCATTCGCATTTGATCCTTCGGTAGCCCAAATGCCTATTGTGGTTATTGCAACTACGGCGTTGACGTCGCTGGTGACGTACCGTTTTGTTATTCAGCGAATGTCTCCTACGGTGGGATATTTTTTGTTGAGTGATCTTATTTTTACGTTCTTCCTGGCCTTTGCCTTTGTGGTATTTATTATCGGGGTTAGCATGGTAAAGTCGGGTGCGTTGCAGCATATGTTGGTTATTGTGCGTGGCATAATGTTTCTGTTGTTTCATATCTTGTTCATTATTTTGTGGTACTACCTGCTGATGTATTGGATTTCTTGAGGGTTGTGATGAAAAAATATGCATTGATTGGCGCGCTTATTTTTGCGCAGGGCGGGTATGTTGCTTCTATAGACGGTGCCATATTTCCTACGCTCACGCAGGTGCAGCAGTATGCAGAATCATTGCCTGAGCATATAGAAACAGAAACAGATTGGTTGAATCCCGACTTTAGCTTGTTTCATAAGGAGCGTGCTCCAGGGAGAATGCGTCGATTGATTAATTGGTTTGGTTTGGGGCGTAGAGCGTGGAATTCTCAGGAATTTAATAGATTGCTACGCTCTCTGATAAAAAAACGAGAGCTGAACGGTTTGATGGGTGATTTTATCCAAAAATATCAGGAAGTTCCCGGGGATCGTATTTTTATCTGGACCGATTTATTCGGTGCATTCCACTCACTGGTACGAGATTTGGAAAAGTTGCGTAGCAAGGGGATCATTGGGGATGATTTTAAGATTGCAAAGCCTGAATATCTTTTTGTTTTTAACGGTAACGTTATTGATCATTCTCCCTATGTTCTTGAAACCTTAACGTTGGTTATGCGTCTGCTTGAGGTAAATCCGCAACAGGTAATCTATACCCGTGGTGATCATGAAGATAAGCAAGAGTGGCATAGCTATGGGCTAGCACGGGAATTAAAAATACGTGCGGCCGGTCTTTCTCGTGAAGTAATTCCATTGAATAAATTGATGACGCAATTTTTTAATACGTTGCCGCTGGGTCTTTTTTTGCCTCGGGTTACGGAAAAGGAAATAAACGTTGTGCTCATTGCAAACAATGAATACAGCAAATCAGGCTTCGAGGTGAAAAAAATTGCGGGATTTTTGGAGAAAGAAGAAAATGGCAAGTTGAGTTCATTTAAACTATCAAACAAGTTGACTGCCAAAAAATTGGTGCATATCAAGGTGATCATTTCCGGAGAGGACCGTTCTATTACGTACCATCAAACCGCTGGTCTTACGATGCTTGGGATGCAGCGAGAGGCATTGCGTTGGTTGAACTTTTCATCACCAACCAGCAGGAATAGACGCCTTTACGAATTTTTTAATGATGCGTTCGTTGAGATTAAGATACAGGATCAGCTTGATGATTGGACTATTACGCTCTACAACCAGGATGTGCGCAAGTTGTTTGGCCTTAAGAAGGCGGCTACGTATGATCTGCTTACTGGTCAGCGCATAAAAGAAGGGGTGAAAAAACCGAAAAAAAAGGCCCTACCCAAAGAAGAAAAAAAGAAAAAAGAGCCACCAAAGGTGACGGAGCCGCCTAAAGAACTGGAGAAGAAACCGTCTAAGAAAGCGAAAAAAGAGGAGGAGCCCGAACCAACGACTCTGCAAGAGGCGGTGATTGGTTCCACGCTTGATTTATCTAAGAGCGCAAGCATGATTGGAAAGCCGGTTAAAGAGGGGCTTGAGCTTGCGTTCAAACAGATGACGCAAGCGGGGGGAGCTGGATCTTTTTTGCCCCGTATCATTATGTACGATGATGGATATACGCCAAGTAAAACACGAAGATTGGTAAAGGATTTTTTGGATAAATCAAATGTTGATATTTTTCTCAATTCGGTGGGAAGCCCCACCACGGAATCGTATCTCGATTTAATTAAGGAGGGGAAAGTGCTTGTTTTGTTCCCCTACACGGGGGCACCCATTTTTCGTAAGCCCGAGTTGAAATCGATAGCGCATATGCGTGTGGGATATGTTGATGAAGGGCGTGCGTTGGCTGAATATGCCCTTGATGAACTGCAAGCGCGCAAAATTGTTATCTTTTATCAAAATGATGCGTTTGGACGGGGTGCACTTCAGGGAGCTATGGAAATTTTTAAAAAAAGAGGTAAGGAGGTTACCCAGGTTCCCTATGAGCGAAATGATGTGCAGTTTGATCAACAGGCAGAGGTTATCGAGCAAGCAGATCCTGATACCATCTTCTTTTTTGCCGTTACGCCATCAGCGCGGAGCTTAATTCGACAACTGGGCGTATCCTTTTTACGTGGAAGAAACCTTATAGGTATGTCGGTATATGACGAGTCATTCGAGCGTTTTTTGGAATCAAAGGGATTAAGCTTTGTGATGGTGCGCGTGGTGCCAAATCCAAAAACGAGCGAATTAGAGATAGTCAAAGAATATAGAGATGCGGCAAAAGCCACCAATCATGTCTTGAACTTTAACTCGTTAGAATCATTTATTAATGCAGCCATCTTTTTTGATATTCTTAAACGGATCAACCCTCCCCTTACGAAAGAAAAAATCATCAAAGAGATAGAGAGTATTAAGAATTATAATTTTAAGGGGATAGAGCTTGATTTTGACCCCAACTCCCGCGAACTGGTGAGAACGCTGTGGCTTGATACGGGAGAAGGACCATGGATTAAAAAAGAGGTGCGTCCTCCTTCAGATAAGAGAGCAGTTAAGGAGGAGAAAAAGGCTGAGGTATCCTCCTCTGCTGACGAGTCCGAAGAACCTTTAGCGAAAACGAAAGCTATGGTGGACAGGGTGCCAGGAGAAAAGGAGGAACTGATAGTAGGTGCTACGATCGACTTATCCAAAGGAGGTAGCCTTATCGGGAAATTAATAAAGGAGGGGCTTGATCTTGCGTTTGCGCAAGTGGCAGAAGATAATGGTGCGGGCTCCTATCTTCCTCGTATTACTGTTTATGATGATGAGTATACGCCAAGCAAGGCTCGAACATTAGTCTCGAAGTTTATTGATTCAAATATCGATATTTTTCTTAATTCGGTGGGCAGTGCTACTACTGAATCCTATTTTAATTTGATCAAGGATGGAAAAGTATTGGTACTGTTTCCCTATACGGGAGCACCAATTTTCCGCAAGCCCGAGCTAAAATCGATGGCGCATATGCGTATTGGCTACACGGATGAGGGGCGTGTGTTGGCCGATTATGCGCTTGATACGCTTGGTGCCAAAAAGGCCGCTATTTTTTATCAAAACGATGCGTTTGGGCGGGGGGCATTGCAAGGAGTTATGGAAGAGTTTGAAAAAAGGGGATTTAAAAATGTGGTGAAAATACCCTATGAGCGTAATGATGTCTCACTTAAGCCGCAGGTTAAAAAGCTCAAAAAAGCAGACCCCGATACCATTTTCTTTTTTGCCGTTGTTCCCGCGGTAAAAGGATTAATCCGCCAGTTGGGGGTTCCCTTTTTCAAGGGAAAGAATTTGATTGGTATGTCTGTGTATAATGAGTTGTTTGAGAGGTATTTGGTAGAAAAAGGGTTGGAGTTTGTGATGATTCGGGTGGTCCCTGATCCTAAAAGTAGCGAACTGGAGATTGTACGCGAATATCGTGATGTAGCAAAAAAGAGTAACCATACGTTAAACTTCACCTCTCTGGAAGCATTTATTAATGCGAACGTGTTCTTCGACATCCTTAAACGTATCAAACCTCCACTGACAAAAGAAAAAATCATCAAAGAGATAGAGAGTATTAAGAATTATAATTTCAAAGGTATTGAGCTTGATTTTGATCCTAACTCCCGTGAACTGGTGAGAACGTTATGGATTGATACCGGTAAAGGGGCGCCGATTAAGAAAGAGGTGCGTCCTCCTTCAGATAAGAGAGCAGTTAAGGAGGAGAAAAAGACGGAGGCTGTTCCAGAGAAAAAAAAGGAACTGAAAGAGCTGAAGAAAAAAGAACCCAGAGAGAAAAATAAAGAAGCGGAAGAACTGACTACGGAAGAACCGGTAGTTGAAGATGGTGAAAAAAAACCATTGATTTTAGGTTCAACATTGGATCTTACGAGGGCAGTAAAATTTCAAAGTAAGTCGGTGAAGGCGGGTATTGATCTGCGTTTGAAAGAAGAGCGTGAGGCGGGAGATTCGGTAATCTCACAGGTGATTGTGGTGGATGATGAATATACACCCCGTAAAACAGTGCAAGAGGTAAATCGGTTTTTAGAGCAAGGAATCGATATATTACTTAACCCCTTGGGTAGTCCTACATTAGAAGCATATCTTGACCTAGTAAGAGAGGGGAAAGTTCTTGTTCTTTTTCCTATGACTGGCGCACCATTATTTCGTAAAAAGGATTTAAAATATATGGTACACATTCGGCCCTCATACATAATAGAGGGAAAACTTTTGACTGAATATGCACTTGATACGCTTAAGGCAAAAAAAGGGGTGATGTTTTATCAGGATGATGCGTTTGGTCAAGGGTTTCTTGAGGGAGCGCAGGAACTGCTTAAAAAAAGAAATATTACTAATTGGTTGGCAGTGCCCTACCAACGCAATGATGTTACTTTTGCAAAGCAGGTTGCTCGTATTAAAAAATATGACCCGGATGCCCTGTTGTTTTTTTCAGTAACTACTGCTGCCAGGGGGCTGATACGTCAGCTCGGTATTCAAGAGGTTGCGGGAAAGCACATGCTTGGAAGCTCTGAGTTTGGAGAGGGGGAATTTCAAAGGTTTATGAAGGAAAAGGGATTAAAAATGTTCTATCTTAATGCTGTTCCAAATCCCCAGCAAAGCGATATTGCTATAGCAAGGCAGTTTCGGGATGCAGCAAACCGAGAAGGTGTTCCGATCGACGTGTTTAGTTTAGAATCCTATCTGGCAACAGATTTTCTTATTGATATAGTGAAGAAGATACGGGGGGCAGCGACGAAGGAAAAAATCATTAACGAAATTGCAAAGGTAAAAAACTATAATTATAAGGGAATGGCATTCAATTTTGATCCAGAAAATCGTACCCTATCCTCAACCCTCTGGATGTACACAGGCTCTCCCGATTGGCAGCAGATTGAGGTAAACCAAAATAAAGAAGATGCGCAATGAAGAAATCCTGGTTTGAACGTTTTTGTAGACAGGTTGTTCGTCCACAATATCAAGTTTTAGCTCTCTTATTTACCTTTGCGGTGGTGCTATTTTTTGGTTGGAAAGCGATACGATTATATCGTCCTTTAGAGCAATGGCCGGAGGTTACCTCGATTGTTCCAGAAAAAATAAAGGAGTGGGGAGGAGAGCCAGTGGTGGTTGATGTGGGTTTGTATCTCACCAACTGGCGTGTATTCGATGTGGTGAACAATGATTTTGCAGTTGATGCTGTGGTCTGGTTTCAATTTGATCCAGCCTTAATATCATTAGAAACGATTGGTAAGTTTTCGTTTGAAAAAGGGGAGATTTTTAGTAAATCGGATCCCAATACAAAACTGATCGATAAAAAATTATTTGCTGAATATAAGATTCGGTTGCGCTTTACCTCAACCTTAAACCATCAGTTTTTTCCCCTGGATGATCACCATATTTATATGACATTGGTAAATACCTACGTTTCCCCGAATGAAGTTATTTTTCAGGCGTATAAATCAGACTTTTCGATATCCAAGCACATATATATCCCTGGATGGCAGTTGGTAAATAGATCAGTGAAAGCTGGTTATGAGGAAGGTTATTTTAGCAAGTTTGATACGCGCAAGGTTATTCGGTACCCGGAAGTGGTATTTATGCTTGATTTTGCACGGTTTGGCATTAGCTTAATATTTCTCATATTCTTGCCGTTCTTTTTGATTTTCTTTATCAGTATTTTTTGGCTTGGTTTTGAGCCGGATAAAATAGAAAGTATTATGCCGCTTACCACGGGTGCTCTTGCATCATTGATTGCCTATCGATTTGTTATTCAGGGCATGTCTCCCAAAGTGGGATATTTCTTACTGAGTGACCATATATTTACGTTCTTTCTCGCGTTAGCATTTGTTAGTTTCGTGATTGCGCTCATTTGGGTACGGTATGGAAAAATGAGTCCTGCGATGATTAAACTGCGGGGTATGGCATTTATATCCTTTCATCTGCTCTTTATTGGGGTGTGGTATTATCTTCTTTTCATGTGGGTTAAAGGATTATGATGAGGCGAAGTGGTTATATTTTTTTAGGTGCCCTTTTAGTAGGTATCAGTAGTTTTCATCAATCTATGCAAGGCGTGTCGTTTACTACGCTGACCGAGGCGCAGGAATATGCGGCACAGTTCCCCGAATATGTAAAAACAAGTAATAAGGATTGGCTACGCCCTGATTTCTCTTCCTTTCATCGAGAAAATCGCCCGGGGGCGTTGCGTCGCTTTGCCTCATGGTTTGGTGTTTCCTATTCGGTGTGGGATGCTCGCAAATTTAAAACATTACTGAAATCGTTAGTGATATCAAGAGAACGGGATAGATTGCAGGGTGAATTTGCTGAACAGTATAAGCCGCATAAAGAGGATAAATTCATCATATGGGGAGATCTATTTGGAGCTTTTCATTCATTAGTGCGAGAGCTTACCTTCTTACATGAACAGGGTATTATTAACGACCAATTCAAGATCGTTAAGCCCAACTATATTTTTATATTTAATGGGAACGTAATCGATGGTTCTCCCTATGTATTAGAAACCTTAACGCTGGTTTTGCGTATTTTAGAGATTAATCATAGCCGGGTCTTTTATATGCGTGGTTATCACGAAGAGAATGAGCGGTGGCATAATTTTGAGCTTGAACAGGAGCTGAAAGTTCGTGCACGACATGTATCACGAGAAGCGATTCCTCTTAATGATCTACTGGTAAGGTTTTTTGATACGCTCCCTCTTGCATTATACGTAACACATGATACCCCCGAAGAGGTTCAGGCAGTTTTGATTGCTAATAATGAAGAGACAATCAACAAATTTGGAGGCACAAATGCTTCTCACGTGCTAAGTGGTGATGAAAAAAAACGAGGATTTTTTAAGGTTTCTAATAAGAAGAAGAAACCAAAAAAGAAGAAAGTAAAGATCAAGGCATATATTACGAGCGAGGATCGGTCTGTTAGTTATCACAAAACCGAAGGGCTCACTGTTTTGAGTGCGATGGGGGGAGTGGCCACTTGGATGGTATTTTCCTCTCCTACCGAGCGAAGCCAAAAGTTATATCAGTTTCAGTATGATGCTTTTGCGCAGATGGTTGCTCTCAACGGTATGGATAGTTGGACTATTTCCTTATTTAATCAAAAGGTAGCAGCCTTTGATGGGTTCCACGAATCGACAACGTATAATCTGGTGAGTGGTTGGCAGATGAAAACGAAGGATCGCCTTAAGGAGAAGCAGCTCTACATTGGTGCTACGATGGATTTATCCAAAGGGGCTAGTCCAATTGGTAAACGAGTAAAAGAAGGGCTTGAGCTTGCATTTGACAAGGAGCATACGCTTAATACGGTTCCGGGTATTATTCCAGAATTAGCAACCAAAGATGATGAATATACGCCTATCAAAACGAGAAGCGTTGTTGAAAAAATGGTGGGAAAAGGGATCAATACGTTTATAGGATCGCAAGGAAGTGCATCGCTTGAATCCTATCTTGATCTTATTAGGGACGGGAAAGTTCTTGTGCTCTTTCCATTTACCGGGGCGCCCATTTTCAGAAAACCTGACTTGAAATATCTCATTCATTATCGTGGCTCCTACATTCGTGAAGGGGAAGAGCTTGTTCAGTATGCAATCAAAGATTTAAAAGCTAAGAAAATTGCGATCTTTTACCAGGATGATGCGTTTGGGAAAGGAGCGCTTGAAGGGGCGCGCAAGGCGTTAAAAGCGGCGGGTGTTACGAAGTTTCTCGAATTGCCTCATGAGCGTAATGTGGTGGACTACAAAAAAGAGGCGGTAAAAATACGTGATTTCAATCCCGATACAATTCTGTTCTCCACTAATACCCTTTCCATTCGTGGATTGATTCGCCAGATGGGCGTGCAATACTTTGCAGGAAAAAACCTTTTGGGTCTTTCGGTGTATGAAGATGCCTTTGAACGATTCTTAAAAGATAAAGGGTTAACCTTTACGTTAATCCGGATGGTGCCGGATCCACAAACGAGTTCTCTTCCGATTGCAAGGGAGTATCGTGCCTGGGCAGATAAGCAAAGTGTGTCGTATGATAAGGTTTCATTTGAGCAGTTTATTAATGCAAATATTTTGTTCGAAATATTGCGCACGATCGAAGGGCCCGTAACCAACGAGAAGATTATTGAGAAAGCCGAACGAATGAAGAGCTATCCATTTAAGGGGTTGGTTCTTGATTTCAATCCGGAAACAAGAGAACTTTCTGGTAATTTGTGGCTTGATAGGGGGGAAGGAGAGTGGATTTTAAAAGGTACGCAAAAAGAAGCAATTGTGCCTCCAGTAAAGTCCGCGGCAAAAGATGAAGCTGCACCAGAAGGACCATTTAAAGTTGCTACGCTGACCGATTTCACCAAGGGGACAAAAATTTTAGGGCGAGCAGTGCAGGCAGGCATTGAGCTGCGATTTGCCCAAGCGCGGGACAAGGGGGAAAGCGTGCCGGAGATTGTGTTTGTTGATGATCAATACACCCCTGCAATCACCCGGCCTGAAGTGGAACGACTTTTAAAAAGCGGTATTCATACGCTTCTTATGCCAACGGGAAGTCCAACACTCGAATCCTACCTTGATTTGATTAGGAAAGGGAAAGTGCTTGTCCTATTTCCCCTCACAGGAGCGCCTATTTTCAGAAAAAAGGAGCTGACGTATGTGATTCATCTACGTGCTTCGTATGTGAGTGAAAGCCGGGCTTTGACGAAATATGCGCTTGATACGATGAAATCTGAAAAATTTCTTTTGTTTTATCAAAATGATGCCTTTGGGTGGGGACTTCTGGAAGCTGCTCGGGAACTGCTCAAAAAGAGAGACGTGCTTTGGAAGGAGATCTCTTATGAGCGTGGTGATGTTAATTTCTATGAACAAATCCGAAAGATTGATGAGTATGCGCCCGATACTATTATGTTTTTTTCAACAGCAACGGCTGCTAAAAGCTTGATTCGTCAGATTGGGGCGGATAAGCTCCAGGATAAAAAGATGTTGGGATGTTCCGATCTTGGGGAAGCGAAGTTTGTGCGCTTTATTCATGAAAAAAAACTTAACGTGGTCTATGCGATTGTGGTACCCAACCCCACAACAAGTACCTTGGCGATTGTGCAGAAATTCAGAGCAGAGGCGAAGAAAAAGGGAGCGGAGCTTAATCCCTTGAGCCTCGAATCGTATATTGCCACAGATCTCTTTTTTTATGTACTTGGCCCGATCAAAGATCGACCAACAAATAAGCAGATTATTGCGCGGCTGGAGGCGATAAAAGATTTGGATTACAAAGGGCTTCAGCTCAACTTTAATCCTGAGGAGCGCACCCTGCTTCATTCAATCTGGCTCGATACGGGAGCTCCTGAGTGGATACAGCTTAAAGTGAGCTAGCTGATTTTGCGATCTATAAATAATAAAACAGAGACAATAAAACTCTAAAGTTCCCTACAGGATCGGTGTTGATGACATCCCCCTTATTATTGATGGTGCCGTATGCTGCCCGTGTGTATTCAAACTCAGCACCAAACATGAAACGGTTTGCCTTCCAGGTGAGCCGCGGAGAGACTCTAAAAACATAATCAATATCGGTTCCTAAGCCAAAGATGCGTTGATCGGTAATGTTTCCTTCTGCATCGGTTACGTTTTGCAGGATTGTCTCATGAGCCCCAATGTTTTTAATGATGCCGATAAACCAGCCTGGAACGAATTTATCATGGTAATTAAATTCAGTATCATTCCAAAAAGCTATGCCGTTGAGGTTCGTATATTCTCGATGATCATCGGTAGCGTCAACGCAATGTACTGCGTAGCCACCGGTCATAAGTTGATCAACGGCATTTTGCACAAACATGAATTTGTTGTAGGTTGAAACTTTTTCCCAGTTGAAAGCGTTATAGGCGATAACGGAAAAACTATTCAATGATTCGTGTGCCTTCACGCCGGTGTTTGTTTGCAGGCGAGGCACAATTCGTTTGTAATCAAGTCCAACGCCAAATATATGTTCTCCCCACTGTGTTTTGATTTGCGCATCAAGCATCGGTACAATGGCATTTCGCATATAGGTAGTACTAGAGCCGATAGGACCATCAGAAGCGTTATCAAGTTCTGTTGATGCAGCAAAGATAAAATCGATTTTCGAGGTGGGATTGTAGGTGATGCGTAGTTGGGGATTACGAGATGCGCATTCAATAGGATTACCACCATTAAAAGAAAGGGTGCGTGCAGTCACTTCCGGTATAAAAAAAGGATGCCAATATTGTCCGGCAAGTATCGAAGTTTTTTCCCACATAAGTTTTAAATAGGCGTGTCGCATACGCATAAGATTGACGATGTCTGCCTTGCCGAAAAAGTCTGCCTCCACTACTCCTAAACTGGCAGCGCGTCCTATGGTTGGACCATCAGCGTCAATATGAAGACGAGACTGAATTGCTACCATCTGGAACTGGCCGTTTGCATTAATATCTTGACAGTTAGCGTCCAGATTCTTCTTTTTGGGGAAAAGTAGATACTGATCGTTAGCCCCCCCGATTACTTGGCGGGAGTCACCATATGATTCCCATTTGATGTACCCACTAATTCGTATGGGAAGATACGCTTGCAAAGGATATAATTTCTTTTCTTCTTTTATTTCCGCGTGTGACGGCTGGCAAATAACCAGTGCACTAATAACTGCCATGAGGAGTGTGCGTTTCATTCAATTTACCTTTTTTGATTTTTGTGCTTGATCATTACTCGTATGGAGTCAGTTTATCTGGTTGCGTAATTATTTCAATGCAGGCGATGGGGAGTCATCGGCATTGAAGATCGCTGGTTAGATACTGTGGCAAAAAGGTAATACGCTCTGCGCTTTTATTGTTTTTTATTGCCATAGCGATCGCTTTTGTTTGGCCAATGAAGATGCACAGTTTTTTGGCGCGTGTAATGGCGGTGTAGATTAAATTGCGTTGCAGAAGGGTGAAATGTTGCATGAAGATGGGCACGATAACCGCATTAAATTCCGATCCCTGGCTTTTATGAATGGAGGTGCTATAGGCGAGAACAATCTCATCAAGTTCCGTCGTTTCATATTCAAGGAGTTGGTCTAAAAAGCGAACCATTATAGTACGCTCGCCAACATTAATATCTTCCACCATTCCCATATCGCCGTTAAATACATTCTTATCGTAATTGTTGCGAATTTGCATCACCCGATCGCCAATCTTAAATAGGGTGCCTGCATGGGAAAGCTGCTTTTCTGTTTCTTGCGGGTTTAACAATTGTTGGAGATCGTAGTTCAATTTTTGGGTGCCTACACTTCCACGATTCATGGGAACCAACACGATTGATTCCGATGGCAGAATACTAAATCGGCTTAGCATTTGCAGGTAAATACGCTTTAAATGCTCGGGTACCATTTCCGGATTATCTTCCTTGATAAACATAAAATCGCGCCGGGAATTCGGTTGTGATTGTGTGGGGAACTCTCCATTATTGATGCGGTGTGCATTCACAATGATCAAGCTATCTTGGGCTTGCCTGAATATGTTGGTTAGACGAACGGTGGGTATGTAGTTGCTTGTAATCAGATCTTTTAAAATATTGCCTGCCCCTACCGATGGTAGCTGATCAACGTCGCCAATGAAGACCACATGTGCTTGATAGGGTAGCGCTTTTACCACTGCGTAGGCGAGAAACACATCGATCATCGATGCTTCATCAACAATAAGAAAATCTACGGGTAATGTGTTTTGCTCGTTGTGTTTAAAGCTCATGCGGCCTACATCAAATTCTAAGAGACGATGAAGAGTAGATGCGTGACGTCGAGTACTTTCAGTAATACGTTTAGCCGCGCGTCCCGTGGGAGCTGCTAGTTTGTATCGAACTTTTTTCTGATCAAGAATCGTTAGTAGCTGTTTGATTAAGGTTGTTTTCCCGGTTCCTGGTCCGCCGGTAATTACGGTTACTTTGTTTTGTAGGCAGGCGAGTATTCCTTTTTGTTGATCTTCATTGAGTGCAAACCGACCGTTATCAGCGCGCATCTGCTGATAGATACTGTTGATATCGAAAGAAAGAGGGGTTGGCGATTCTATAAGTTTTTTTATTTTTTGCGCGATCCCTTTCTCTGAATAGTAATGAACGGAAAGGGCTACATAATGCTTATCTTCATGAGAGATCAGTTTAATGCGATCACTATTATATAGCTCATGAAGGGCGAGTTTTAGTTTATGGGCCGTATCAGTTGTCTGTTCAAGATCAAGAAGGGTAACCGCCTTATTCTTGAGCATTTCCAGTTCACCGTAGAGATGTCCCGCAGAAACTAAGGTGGAAAGGGTATACAATAATCCGGACGTGATTCTTTTGAGCGAATCATGTTCGAATCCCATATTTTGTGCAATCTGATCAGCTACTTTGAAACCAATTCCCCAAATGTCATCGGCCAAGCGATACGGGTTTTCTTGAAGTATATGGATTGAATTCTGCCCATATTTTTTGTAAATTTTCGTGGCGTATGCGGGAGAAATATTCTTTTCTTGCAAAAATACCATGACGTGTGAAATTTCTTTTTGATCCTGCCAGGCAGTAATGATACATTCTACTCGCTTTGTACCGATGCCCGATACTTCGTGAAGGCGATAGGGGTGTTTATCAATAACTTCCAGCACTTGCTGCCCAAACGCTTTTACGAGCTTTTCTGCGTAGACTGGGCCGATGCCTTTGATCATGCCGGAGGACAAATATTTCTTAATACCTATCAGGGAGGTTGGCAATGAGGTTTGGCATGATTGCGCATCAAACTGTTTGCCAAATTTTGGATGCATGATCCATGCGCCTTTCAGTGTAACCTGCTCTCCTGGCTGCAGCGTGGGAACATATCCTTTGATGATTGTGGTTTGAGCGCGGGGCATCTGAAGCACAAATATAGTAAATCCATTTTCACTATTATGAAAAATAATGCGATCAACGATGCCAATTAATTCTTCCAACTTGTGTGTAGCTCCTTACTTTTCGTTGTTAAATTCATCAAAAAGTTTGCGTACGGTAGCGAGATTGATTTCGTCTGTTTTTAGCTTTGCCAATGAATGATTAATCTGCTTGAGAAATTCTTTTTGTGTTTCTGTTGAAAGGCCTAGCTCAAGGAGTAGACCTTTAATTTTATTAAACTTTCCCACTTTTTCCTGGAACTGTCTGCATGCCTTTGGACAGCTTTCCATGAGGTCTCCCAGGAAATTGTGTAGATCAGTAAAGAACATTTCAAGATCTCTAATAGTGTGTACATGGTCATCGAATAACTGTTCTTCTTCAGCTTCATCAGTTTTTGCCCAGATGTAGAGGATGCTATTGTGTAAACGGCCACGTCGTGCGCATGATTCTTCAACCAAGGTTGCCATGAATGGCTTTGATCCTCGTGCTACGCCGCGAAATTCCATAGATAAGGTTTCAAAATCCGACCGTATTTGTCGCAGCATATTCTTTAATTCCCCATTAGAGCCGCGCGTTGTTTCCAGTCTACTCAACTGTTGCATGGTATAGAGGTTGCCCTCAAAGGTATATTGCGGATGTCGTTTGCCATCTTCACCCCGTATGCCTATGAGAAAGGTGCGAAGATTATATTGGTATCGTTTGAGGGGACCTATCGTATCTCCATCAAAAAAGATACCATCAACCTTGCTTAAAATGCCGGATTCAAGTTTGATGGATCGAGTATGTATTCCATACGCGGGTCCAGTATCTGCTCCGTAGGTGGTTGAAACGAGTAGTGAAAACGAAAGGGCAGTGAGTAGTTTGTTTATTTTCATAATCAACATTCCTTTTTAGTTTTGTTCATGAATAGTATCGATATACTGTATCGGTATATCAGAAGTTGGCTTCTATGTTAAGGGAGACTGTCCAATCTTCACCGATTCCCTCATTCCATGTGGTACCCTCGGCGTTGAGGCCAACGTGCCATGTGTGAGTGGGGCGTGCCCATTTGAGTGCAAAACTTGCAAATATTTTTCCTTGATAGGCGAATGGTTTCTTTCCATTCTGAATATCTAATCGTTCAAGGCTTTGTGAGGTGCGGAAGTTATTGAATTTTTCTTTGGTTTGGAGCCAAAAATCAGAACCCACCGTGATATCCCACACATCGCCACACCAGCAGTATCTGCTTACCCAACGAAAAATAACGCCGGGTTGTACCTTGGTGCGCACGGCAAAAGGATAAAACTTATTAACCATTTCTGTTTCAATGAACTTCAGATTCGCTTCCTGTACATCGGGATCACTGCTACTAAAATCTCGTGAGGTGAAATCTGATAATTTATTTCGGTAGACAAAATAGCGGGTTTCGTTGGCTGGGGTGAGATACTCAAGTGATAATTTATTATTAAAACTGAATCGCTTTGCCCACTCAAACTCATACAAAAATGAGCTCAAAAGGGTGCGTGCCCGAATGAGTACGCCAATGCCAACGTGGCCATCGTTTCCCAGTTTCGTATCTAAAAGCATAGCGCTCATGCGGCTGAGCATGCCGAGAAAAAAACCATTTTTATTTTTGCAAACATCTCCTACAACTATATCGAGAGCTTTTTGTTGATCAGCGTCGGTGAATGCGTTTACATCGAAATTATCCGGAATCAAATCAAAAAGAGCTTGCAGATCGAACGTCGGTTGTTTTTTGTTTGTATCCACAAAGGAAGAACCCATAATCCCTTCGGTGAATGCTACTGCGGTGGGAATGGTGGTGAGCCCTCCAACGCGGAATGTAAAATCATCTGATTTATATACCGCATAGTCTGCCTCAAACCGAAAATCGCCGAGTCCAAACTTATCGCTTATCAAGAAGTTTTTCTGCATTTTTTCTTGTG
>SDBT01002663.1_pt1 | contig 31349 bp, 25 predicted proteins | sample 2277101 | NCBI WGS metagenome assembly SDBT01 (sample SAMN10404973, study PRJNA504765) | marine sediment metagenome | isolation source: marine sediment core GS10_PC15, 103 cmbsf | place: Arctic Ocean: Southern Knipovich Ridge | collected 2010 | reverse complement strand
ACAGATGAATTTTGTTCTCCTTGTAGTAATGGAGATACTAAATCCTGCGGTACTGATGTAGGAATATGCACAACAGGAACTCAAACTTGTACTAATGGAGAATGGGGAATATGCAGCGGTACTAGTCCATTAGATTATGATACTTGTGATAATAATTTAGACGATGATTGTGATGGCAGTATAGATGAGGGCTGTGCTCCTATATGTGATAATGATGGTAGTTGTGAAACAGGAGAAACAATAACTAATTGTCCTTATGATTGTGCACCTTGTACAAACGGTGATGATAGAGAGTGTGGTGAGACAAATGTAGGAGTTTGTAAATTAGGAAGTCAAACTTGCACTAATAATGAATGGGGAACTTGTAGTGGAAATATAGATTCTGTAGCAGAAATTTGCAATAATAATTTAGACGATGATTGTGATGGCAGTACAGATGAATTTTGTTCTTGTACTGATGAAGGTCCTAAATCCTGCGGTACTGATGAAGGAATATGTACAACAGGAACTCAAACTTGCACTAATGGAGAATGGGGAATATGCAGCGGTACTGGTCCATTAGATTATGATGTTTGTGATAATGATTTGGATGATGATTGTGATGGTAATAGAGATGAAGGCTGTGTTCCTGTATGTGATAATGATGGTAGTTGTGAAACAGGAGAAACAACAGCTAATTGTCCTTATGATTGTGTAGTATGTATAGATAGTGATAGGGATAGTTTATGTGATGACGTTGATGACTGTGTGGGAGAAAATGCAAGGAATATTCCTTCTGATGATACATGTATAGAATATGATGGATTTAATTATGAAATAGGTTGTTGGGTGATAAAGAAACAGGAGGAGGAAGGAACACTATGCAATTCATCTCAGACAACTGGTTGTAGTCCTGATCCAGTAGGCATTGTTAAGAAGGTATTTAATGGTACTTGCGATGCAAATGGTGTATGTTCAGAGCTCGTGGAAACTGACGAGACTGTTGTAGAGGCGTGCGCTGTGCTTGAGAAGTGTAATGCGGATGAAGGTGAATATAAGTGCATCTGCGGGAAAGATAATGATAATGATGATGTTTGTGAGACATATGGTGGTAATCCTGGAGATGATCAATGTGTTGGAGAGAATTATACTACCATAACAGAAGAAGAAGCTCAGGATATGTGTAATATGTGGATACTTAATGAATCAGGTTGTCATGACTTAAAGGCTATAAATGAGGGAGACCAGTATAATGAAAAGAAGGAATGCGAAGATGTAGAGGATTGTCCTGAACGTTATGCGCGTTATAGGTGTAATAATGTTGGCGGAAAGATTATTGTGAGGTCTTGCAGCCGGGTTTACCAGGACTGTCATGGAGACCCTGATTTTAATATAGGGGGTTGTGCTTCCAACTTCACTAAATCAGAGCCAGAAGAGATTTTATGTGATGAGGTAAATGAAGAAGGTTGCTGGATTTCTTCTGTTTCCTTATTTGGTAATGATGCACCTTGCTGTGGTGATGATGATTTAGATGAATGCTGGATTGATTTTACTGATGTTGATAATCCTACTGCTTGCTGTTTTTCTGATGTAATAAATAAGGTTGTTTATTTAACAGAGCCAGATGAATCACGAGGCTTTTGTAATTTATTAGGAGTATCTAGGACTAAGAAAAGTGATGGTTCATGCACGGACGAACTAGACGAATATTGCTGGGATTCCAATTATGGGGAGCATGGAGCGTGTTGTGGTGATGATTTAGAGGGTGATACGTGGGATGAGTATTCTTCAAACATGTATATAGGAGATGTACTTGTTGATGCGACTTGTGTCAATGGCAAGTGGGCTACTAAAACGAGAGATATTATCTATGATCTATCCTCTATAGTTGTGGAAACTTATAGACCATGATGATCCATAAAAAAGCTGGTTTTCAATTATCAGTAGACTTTATTGTGATAATTATATTAGCCTTATTTTTTATTTCTTTAGGTATTTCTTTTATAAAGTCCAGTATAGAAAAGTCTCAGATTAAATTAGAAGAAGCCATGGTTGCAGGGGCACCTAAGCCTCATGTGGAGATAAAATCTCCTCAAAATAATCAGATATTTCAGGTTGGAGATAATGTTTCTTTTGAGCCTTTTGTTTATAGCCTTAACTCAAAGATAGTTGGATATTTCTGGGATTTTGATGGTGATGGAGATATTGATAGTAGAGATGAAAAAACTAAGAAACCCTACTATGAGATTGGCGATTATAATGTTACTCTCAAGGTGCTGAATGATCTAGGTGGAGTTGGGACTGCAAGCGTGATTGTGAGGGTTTTTACCAAGAATAAAAAGAATTCAACTAGGTACAGCAGTGATCCTGTATTTTTTGTTCCTTCTATACCAAGTGGTAGTTCCTTGATTAAAATAGAGAATTGGCAGGAAATATTAAAGGTAATTCCCCTCACGCGATGGAATGATATTGAGGGTGACCATAAATATGATTTTGTTGCAATTGCTAAAGAGGGTGGTGGATCAATCCCTCCAGATGATGTTAAAGGAAAGCTTGGTGAACTGGGTAATAAGACAAATGCTGTTGTTTTTGATGATGGAGTAGATGAAGATGGGGATTATAATATAACATATGAAAATCTGGATTTTGAAAATTACTTTTCTTATTGGCAAGATGATTATGATAATGTTGTTTTGGTTGATAGCAATAATTTTGATGGAGCTTTGATAGCAGCTTTATTTGCTGCTTATTCTAATTCTCCTTTGGTGTTTATCAAAGATAAAGGATTAGGGTTAGAAGGTGAGTATTCTGATTATGATGGATATATAGTTGGGAAGAAGTTTTATGTTATTGATGAACTACCTGATAATGTAACGAAGCATTATTTTGGTTGTGTTGCAGCTGAAGAGGACTGTGGTGGTGGGCTGGGTTGGGGGGCTCGGATTACTGACAGTGTTTTTTATGATTCAGAAAAGCTTAGAAAGGGAAATGTAACCCGTATTATAGAGCTAAGGTCAAAGGTATTTGTAAAAGAAGCAGTAGAGTAAGTAATGATATTAGGGTATTCTTCTTAATTGCTTAATCAAGTAGTTTTCTTCGTCAGAAATCTTTTCAGGAATAGGCTCTGATTCTTTTTCCTGTTTTATTTTTGGGGATTCTCCTACTTTAGTATTTGATATTTCCTCTTTTAGCTTAAGCTCTATTGTTGAGGCCTCTTCCTCGCTTAACTGCTTGGGCTGCCATTGCAGGTTAATTCCGTCATTTTCTTTTCTGGGGATTATATTAATCATGAAGTGGGCTACTTTTTGTCCTGCTGCAATACCATTAGTCACAAATATATTTGTGCCTTGTACTTTTAATGTTTCGAATATTGCCGAAGAGACTTTATTTGCAGCATTGAATAATTTTCCAACAAGATTCGAGGGAATCTGCTCTAGTATAGGGATGTGCTCTTTTGGAATTACAAATGAATGGCCGGGGTTGGCTCCATTGAAGTCGAGAATAGCTACTATCTCATTATCTTCATAGATTTTTTTGGCAGGTATATCACCAGAGATTATGTCGCATATGATGCATTTTTGCTCTGCCATTATTTCACGCCCAGGATTCTGCTAATATCATCTAAGCTGGCCCCTTTGGCTTGTTTTGATTTTTTTGCTCTCTTTTTTTCAGCAGATTTTTTTAAGTCAGAAGATGTTTTAAGCTTGGATTTTTTGTTTTCTTTTTGAAAAAGCTTCACTTTTTCTAAACCTTTCTCATTCTTCGAAAGTTTCTCTTCCTTGAATTCGGCTTCTACTATCTTTGGCTTTATTACTTTTTTAGTTAAGGTTTCTTTTGGAGCTTCTTTTACAGCCCCTAATTTACTCTCTAATTGTTTTCTTACTGCTTCTAACTCATCTTCTGGTATTTCTCTTTGGGGAAGCTCAAAGTTAACACCGTCTTTTTCCTTTCTTGGTATTATGTGGATCATGAAATGCTGGGCTTTTTGCCCTGCTGCTATGCCGTTTTGCACAATTATGTTTGTTCCCTGCACTTCTAATGCCCTTAAGCTTGCATTGGAAATGGTTTTTGCGACTGTAAAAAGATGGGCGATTTCCTCTTCTGACAGCTGAGGCATTATAGAATAATGCTCTTTTGGCAGTAATAGTGTGTGGCCGGGGTTAGCAGGGTTTATGTCAAGGATAGCAAGGCATCTATCATCTTCATAGACTTTTTTTGACTGTACTTTTCCTGATATAATATGGCAGAATATGCATTGCTTTTTTTGAAATTCCCTTAGCTCTTCAGGAGACATGGTTTTTATTTTCTCCTGTAGTTCTTCCACCTGTTCTTTGGACATTTGCTGTTCTGGCATAATTGCTTTTATTAGAGTGATTTATTTAAACTTTATGGTTCGAATTTTATTTTGCCTTTTTCCAGAAAGATTTAAATACCAAATAACTTAGAATTTACTATAATGGCAAAAAAGGGCGTAGATAGCGAAATAATCTATCTAGAGATAGAGAAAAGCAGGATTAACAGAGAGAAAGCAAGAATAGTTCTGAATATGGGGCTTGTTCTTTATTTTGGTTTTCTGATTGCAGGGGTAATAGGATTTGCTTTTGAGTATATTGACAGTTTTTTACTGAATATTCTGGTTGTCTGCGGGATTGTTATATTAGTTGTTAGTACTTTGCCTTATCTTGTAATTGTGCATAGGGAAGAGAAATTGATTAATCTGAAATTGAGCAAGTTAAAATGATGAAAAGAGCTATGTCGCCTTTGTTTTCAACTATCATTTTGATAGGCTTTGCTATAGCTTTAGGCGGGATAGTGATGAGCTGGGGAAAAAGCGGTTATGCTATGGAAAAGCCTGTTGAGGGTTGCGAGGGAACAAGCTTAAGCCTGGTTAGTTATGGTGATAATAAGGGTGTTTGTAATGATGATAGTAAATTGTATTTTACTATTCAGAATAACGGGGAAATTGATCTAGCAGGTGTTAAGGTTTTTGTTGTTGGCAGTAATGATATATATCCTGCTGTTGTTGAGAATCCTATCTATGTTGCTGATGTTGTAAGGCTTGAGATGGAGTATCTGACTGTTGGTGAAATAGAAAAACTTATATTTGTGCCTAATTTATTATCAGAGGGGAAGTTATGCCCTAAGAATGGATTTTCAGTAGAGGAAATAAATGAGTGTTAAAATGAGGCAGAGCAAGAAGCTTAGAGAGGAAGCATTTAACAAGCGCCCTAAAATGGGGATTGGGAAGAGGATAATATTGGCTTTGCCTGTTCTGTTGGGTGCATCATGGATTTTCTATCTGCAGTATGGCCCTAAGGATTATGGCGGAGAGCTTTTGTCTCCTGCCAATACAATGCCTCTTGTTATGGCTTTGATTATATTTGTTGTTGGCTATATGCTTTTCCTGTTGCTGATGTTTTCTGAGAGTGTTGAGAGGTTTCTTTGGAGATTGATTAGGCATTGATAATTATGACTAAAAAGATAAAAGCACTTTTAGTTATTGTGCTTATTTTTTTACTTATTCCTTCTATTTTGAGCTTTAGAATTTTTATGCTTAATTTTCTGAAGGTTCCTTATACCCTTTCTTATTTTATTACTTTTATAATTCTTGGGATTATTGCTGTTTTGTTCTATAAAATCTTAAAGCTGAAAACATCTTTTAGTATAAAGGATACAAAGTTGAAGTATTACCTATGGAGTTTAGCGGTCCTGTTATTTTTTATCCTGGGTGATCTTGTTGTTGGGGATATCGGGCCGTTTAGACCTTCGAATCTTTTTGTTGTTTTAACTTTCCCGATTTTCGTGGCTTTTGCTGAAGAATTAATTGGAAGGGTAGTCCTTCTTAAGACATTGTCAGATGCTTTTGGGTTTAAAATTGCTTTAATTGCACAAGCTATCTTTTTTGCTTTTTTTCATTATGATTTCAGGGTTTCTGCAATGGTGTACTTCATTCTTGGCGGGGTTGGATTGGGATTATTGATGGGCCCTAAGAAAGGAAATTTTATTTACCCGTTTATTGTGCATTATCTGGCGGATGTTATCATGCTGTTGACGAGGCTGTACTATTTCTGATTGGATATAACATCAGCGCTTGTTATACGCACGTAATACTGAGCAAATGCGATACATTAGTTTAGAGGAGTTAGGGGGTCGCCTTTTCCCAAATTTCATTAAAGAAGTTCTTATAACTTTCATAATTGGATTTACTTTTTATAACAAATAAGGTTGGTTTTGGTTTGTAGATAAAGTGCATTACATGATCTTTAAAGATAAAAACACCAGTTGGGAATGCTCTATTAATAAAGCGCCTTTCAGAGTATTTATATTTTGGAAATACTTTCTTTAACTGATTTTTATACTTTTCTTTTGACAGTAATTTAGCAATAATACCTTTACTAGCTCTTTTTGCATGATAATTAAGGAAAAATCTTTGTAATTCAATAGATTCAGCAGTGTCATCAAGTGTAAAAACATAATATGCTTCTCCTTTTTTTAAAGTAGATAGAATCCTATTAAATACTGTTTTTATCCCTTCAAAACCTTCATAAACCGAAACAGTTTGAGCTTCTTCAGATAGCTTTTGTTTTTCTTCCAATAAAGGGATTAAATCGATAATTTCTTTTTCAGTCTGCTCAAGTTTTCTTTTTTGTCTTTGGATATAATCTTCAATTTTTTTTGGTGAGGCTGGCTGGAAATATTTTGTTTTTTCTTTAATGGTGTAAGAAACTAATCCTTTTTGGATTAATTTCTCTAAAATTTCATATACTTTGGAGCTTGATATTCTTGATTTGTCTATGATTGGTCCGGTTGTAGTTTCACCTAATTCTAAAAGAGCTACGTAAATTCTTATTTCGCCTTTAGTAAAACCTACTTTTTCTAGGATTTGTGGATTCATGTTAATTAAGAATAGTTTTTTCTTTATAAATCTTGCTAATTACTCCTCACTTGGGGGGAGGTGATAGTTATATAGTCAATAAATCCTCTAATAGCAAAATGGCAGAAGAATCATTAGAAGAAAAAGTAAACAATGTTAATAAGAAAGCTCCCCTATGGGATTCTCTTGTAACTGCATATAGTTCAGGTAAAGCAATAAAAACAGCATTAGTTACAATAGCTTTAGGTTACTCAATTCCCTTAGCTATTGCTGCTGGTGCTTTAGTTTATACGTGCATAAAAGCAATTAATTCAGCAGCTAAATATCTAACAAGATTAGTAAGAGACCCAGATAAATATCTACATCCAAGGGAGGTATTTTATTATAGCTATGAAACTGCCCTGGACATGAATCCCTTCGGAAAATATAGAAGGTCCAGTCTTATAGGTACTGCAATCTCAACTGCAAATTATTTTTTGCCTTTTTAGTTGTTTATAAAGTATAAAAACGAAGTTTTTAACTTTACTAAACTCTTAGAAATGCTTTGCATTTCTGAGACACAAAAAATTCCTTCAGAATTTTTTCGTGTAGAGAAAATTTCACTATTTGTTATAATTTATGAAATTTTCTTGTTAATAAGGGAGAATTCCCTTTTTATTCAACGAACCTCTTTGAAACAGTAAAACTTAACCGGAAGAAGCTCTATTCTTAAATAGTTTTCAGTAAAATATTTAAAACAACCTCAATTTATTCTCGCTATGACAAGGTTAGTATTAGATATCAACAAATCTCTTGAAGAGAATGCTTCTTTGTATTATGATAAAGCTAAGAAGATGAAGAAGAAGATAGAAGGAGCTAAAGAGGCTTTAGAGGAAACTAAAAGGAGGCTTAAGAAGCTGGAGAAGGAGAAATTAAAAGAGGAAAGCAAAGAAAAAGAAATTTCTGTGAGAACAACAAAGAAAGAGTGGTATGAAAAGTTCAGGTGGTTTGTTAGTTTAGAGGGTTTCTTGGTTATAGGCGGGAGAGATGCAACAACAAATGAGATAATTGTAAAGAAGCATGCTGATAAAGGTGATTTAGTTTTCCATACTGATATGGTTGGGAGCCCTTTTTTTGTGATAAAATCTGGTGATAAAAAGATTGAGGAGAAGGCAATTAAGGAAGCTGCGGATGCGACTGTTACTTTTTCTAGGGCATGGAAATTAGGTATGCAGAGTTCATCTGTGTTTTACTGTAAGCCAGAGCAGTTAACAAAAGAAGCTCCTGCTGGGGAGTATATCCCAAGAGGAGGTTTTGTAACAAAAGGGAAGCTTAGTTATGTTGAGAATAAGATTAATTGTGCTGTTGGAATGTTTAATGGTAGAGTAATGGCAGGGCCTTTAGAGACTGTAAAAAAGAATTGTAAAGCATATGTTGAGATAGAGCAGGGCAGGGATAAGGCAAGCAGTGTTGCGAAGTATATACAGAAAAAGGTTGGCGGTAGTTTAGATGATATAGTAAGGGTGCTGCCCAGTGGTGGTTGTAAAATAAAACAACAAAAAAATTAATTTTTTTGAGCCTATAAAGTATGAAATACTTTATAGAAAATAGCAATATTTATAAGTAAATAACCCTTATTATGATTATTATAACCTAAATGGTGGTTATTTTGAGCTTGGAAAGATTCTTAAAAAAAAGCAAGGAAGCTAGAAAAGTCTTCGGTAAAAGAGAATTGGAAATGATTTCTAAACAGCTGCAGGGCTTTGATTTAACACAATCAGAGAAAAACAGGCTTTCAAGAGATATAAGGCCTAAGTTTAAATTCATAAAGGATTGTGCAAGATTTGAAGATAGTTTTGATCTTAAAAAAAATAAAACAAATCAAGAAACAATAGATGAAACATTAGAAATACTCATAAATGATAAGTCTGCAAAAGATTTTGAGAAGATACTTCTTTTTGGCTCATTCGCAGATAAAACATTCATAAAAAGGTCTGATATTGATATTTGCGTTATTTTCAAGAATAAAATTTCATTAAAAGAAGCAACTCAATTTAGGATTAGAATAGCAGGACAAGTAAATGATAAAGTAGATATACAGGTTTTTAATATTCTACCTCAAAAAATAAAGAGGGATATAATGAAAAAACATAAGGTTTTATTCGAAGAAAAAGATTTTAAAAACCTTAAATATAAATTTTGAGAAAATGAATGGAAGAATAAATGACAAAATTGGAGAAATAAAGAAATATTTAGGGGAATTAAACTCATTTAAACCTTCTTCCTTAAAAGAGTATCTAGATAAAACTACAAAAGCAGCATGCGAAAGATATTTTGAGAAAATAATTGAAGCAGTGGTTGATCTCGGTTTTATGGTTGTTAAATCAAAATCCTTAGAAATACCTGAAGATGATGCGGATTTATTTGATGTCCTTGAAAGAAATAATATTATAGATTCTAACTTATGCAAAATGATGAAAGAAGCTAAAGGAATGAAAAACATTATTTCACATCAGTATGGAGAAATAAATGACGAATTGGTTTTTCAGTCCATAGCAAAGGAGTTAGAAAAAGACGTGAGAAATTTTATAGGGAAAGTTAAAAAATGAAATTTAAATGCATCCAGTGCGGGGAATGCTGCAGCCATATAAGGGGGATGATTTCTGAGGAAGAGAAGAAGTTTTTAGAAAAATATGCTTATGGTAAACTGCCTTTAATACAATTATTTCCTATTGAAAGGATGAGTTTTCCTTTATTTGATTTTGAGGCTAAAAGATTCAGGGAATGGGAGAAAGAAGTAAATGTAAATGCTAAGATAATGCCTTCAAGGGTTGTTTTAGATCTGAATTCTGGGAAATCTATTATCTTTACCTATTATATGGATTATGATAACTGCCCTTTTTTAGAAAGGAAGAGATGTTTGATTTATGATAAAAAAAGGGCTTTTATCTGCAGGTTGTTTCCTTTCAATAAAGGGCCTTTTTTAGAAACAGGTGAAGAATTTAAGAAAGAGGATATGTTTGGGAGCTGTCCTTCGCTAAAGGGGATTTTACCTAAATTGGATGATAAGGATAGGAAAAAGCTGGTGAGGCAGCTTTACGAAACCTTTGGTGAAGATTTTCTTAATATAATAGAGTATGATTACCTGACAGAATGGATTAATCGGCTGATAATTGACTTGATGAAAGACAAAAAGATAAGGCCTGCTATGAAGTACCCATATAAATATCTGTTAAGAAGGATAATAAATTCTGAGAAGATAGATTTGATGGATTTTTTAATGGAAGAAGGGATAAAAACATCTACAGAAGTAGAAACTTTAATAAAGAGATTTGACAATAATATTGATGCTAAGGAGAAAATAAAGGAGTTTTTGGGATGATAACAACAGAAGAAATGAGGCAGTTAGAGGATAAGTGCGGAGTTTCAAAACTTGCATTAATGGAGAATGCCGGTAGGGGAGTTTTTAATGCAGTTAAGGAAAGATTTCCTGAGCTAAAGAATAAAAGAATTCTTGTTGTTGCATATCATGGCAATAACGGCGGGGATGGTTTTGTTGCTGCAAGGCACTTATTTGAAGAAACAGAAACAGATGTGTTATTTATTGGAGATGAGGATAAGTTCAAGGAAGAGGCTAAGGTTAATTTTAAGAGTATAGAGAAGGAAGACAGGATTCAGGTTTTGGTTGATTACGAAGCGATTGATTTTAATGATTATGATGTTATAATTGATGCTATTCTGGGTACAGGTGTTTCTGGAGAGTTAAAAGAGCCGATAAAGTCTGTGATTGATTTAATGAATAATTCTAAAGCTTATAAATTAGCTGTTGATGTTCCTACTGGGCTTAATCCTGATACTGGGGAAGTTGCAGATAAGGTAGTTAATGCTGATTTGATAGTAACGTTTCATGATATTAAGAGGGGCTTAGATAAGTTTAAGGATAAAGTTGTTGTAGTGGATATTGGGATTTCACAACAGTGATTAATATGAAATTTATAACAAAAAAAGATATTAAACTTCCAAAAAGGGAAGTTGAGAGTCATAAGGGGGACAACGGCAAAGTTCTTATTATTGGAGGAAGTAGGGATTATGTAGGGGCAGTTGCTTTGGCTGGTATGGCTGCTTTGAGAAGTGGTGTTGATTGGGTTACTATAGCAGCTCCTGAGAAGGTTGGGTATGCTGTTAATGCTTTAAGTGCTGATTTAGTTGTTAAGAAGTATAAAGGCGATGATTTTTGTGTTTCTAGGGCTGAAGATATTCTGAAGTTTGAGAAGGGTTTTGATGCTGTTTTGATTGGTAATGGCATAGGGGTGCATGCAAAATCTTTTGTTAAGAAGTATGTTAAGGAAACTTCTAAGCCCTTAGTTATTGATGCTGATGCTTTGAAACATATATCATTAGATATGGTGAATAATTGTATTCTAACACCACACGCTAGAGAGTTGCGATTACTCTTGGGCAATTCAATGGGTGGTAAATCAATACGAATTAAACAGAAAATCAAAGATTTTCCTACTTCAGAATCTAGCGATTTTGAAGAACCAATAAATAATAAAATCATTAAAAAAATTAATAAAGAAAAAAATATATCTAAAAAATCATTGTTAATTAAATCATTATTAAAAAATTATAGAGATAAAAAAATAATAATATTGTTGAAAGGTTCAATTGATGCTATAATTTGTAAGGATAAAATTGTATATAATAAAACAGGCAATGTAGGGATGACTAAAGGAGGTACTGGAGATGTTTTAGCTGGTTTATGTTTGGGTTTTGTTGGGCAGGGTGTTGATTTGTTCAAATCTGCCTGTAATGCTGCTTATTATAATGGGTTGGCAGGTGATATTCTTTTAAAAAAGAAGAAAGGGTTTACTTATCTGGCTTCTGATTTGGTTGAAGAGATTAAGAAAATAAAAAAATAAATATTGTAGTCCCTAAAACCAAAAAGTTTAAATATATGTAGTCCCTAAGATATTGCTATGTATGTAGAGAAGAAAACGATTGGTAAGAATCAGTATAATTATCTTAAGGTTTCTGTTAGAGTTGGGAATAGTGTCAAAACAAAAACCATTGCTTATTTAGGCAAAGAACCTATGAGCAAAGGTGCTATAAAAGCCAAGATAGCCAAGATACCGAAATCGAGAATAGAGGGAATAAAACAAGAGCTAAAGAATGAACTAGTAGATATAAACAAAGAATTTCTTAGTGAAAATCAGTTAAATGAATTAGAGAAGATAAAAGAAGATTTCAATAAAAAGCTAAAAAATTTAGATGAAAAATTGATTGAAGATATGTTTAAGGATCTCAAAACATTTTATATCTATAATACTAATGCTATAGAAGGAAACACTATAACTTTACAGGAAACAAACCTTTTGTTAAATGAGAATAAGTCTCCTGAAGGAAGGGATTTAAGGGAAATATATGATCATATTAATGAAAAAGAGACTTTTGATTTTATACTAGCTGGTAAACCAGCTATTAATGGTGAGCTTATAATAGAATTACATTCAATGTTGTTAAACAAAATAGATAAACGAGTAGGTAGATTTAGGTTACATAAAGTAAGGGTGTTTGGTTCTACATTTGAGACTTCTCCACCGCAATATATTAAAGCAGATATATCTCTTTTGTTGAAATGGTATAAAAAGAATAAACACAAATTACATCCTTTGATATTGGCAGCTATTTTTCATGAAAAGTTTGAAAGAATACACCCTTTTTACGATGGTAATGGAAGAATAGGCAGGATGTTGATTAATCTTATATTAATTCAAAATAATCTTCCACCTTTAATAATAAAAAACAAAGATAGGAAAGAGTATTACCATGTTTTATCTGTTGCTCACAAAGCTTATTTGACTAAAACAGATGTAAGTTCGTATAAACCAATTGTTAGTTTTTGTTATAATCAACTAATATTGACATATAAAGAAATATTCTCTAAATGGGGGTAATGTAGTCCCTAAAAAAGTTAACTTATCGAGATTCTGATTTGGTTGAAGAAATAAAACGTATTGTGAGAAAATAATTGTTAAGATTAATTATAGAATATTATGTTTAGGTATAATTTCATTTATTACAATAATGGTTATTTATTTTTCTGGCATTATTGGATTGTTGATTTTAGTTACTTCAACTGCAATTGGCATAATACCTGCTTTGATTGGGGTTAAGAGGAGCAATGCTATGGGTTGTTTACTTTTGCCCGTTATATTATTTTTTGTTTTGTAGTGTTTAAATTGGGGTAGTCAACTTAGGTGACAAAGCGTAAATTATCTTTTTCTTTTTTTAAATGTATGATGGACATAATGTTTTGGCCAACCAGATTTAATTAAAGCTTTTTTTATAGTTTCTTCTTTATGGCCTTTTGCTAAGGAGGTTTCAACATATTCCTCAAGTTTTTTTAATTCCTTATTTATTTTTTTTATCATATGTTCAATGTAGTGCTCTTTCCATCCCGATTTTTTCAAAATATGTTTTATATGTTCCTCATGATGACCTTTTGAAATTAAAACTCCAGTATGCTTTTCCAATGTTTTGAAACTTACTTTTTTCTTTCTTGCTGATAAAATAATATAAATAACAATTAAGAAAATGATTAAGGAGATTACAGTAAATAAAACCCAACTTAAAGGTTTGATTTTTCCCTTTTCTTTTGGCCTCATTTTTTCAACTTCCTCTTCTGGTTCTTCTTCAATTTCTTCTTCAATTACTGGCTCTTCCTCTGGCAATTCTTCCTTTGCACCTTTCAAGCTTACAGCAAAATAACTGAACCCTGGTGTTACAGCATTATAATAAATATAAGTCTCATCATCCTTTGTCTTTTTAGAGCTTAATTCACTCCAACCATTCTTAAACCTAAATAAAGCTATATTATCAGCATTAATGTTGTTGTTGCTTAACCATTCCTTTTTAACCCTAAATTCTATTTCAGCCTTGGATAAATCTTCATCTGCAATATTCTCTGTTTTTATCTCCAAATACTGATATACCTTTCTGTTCTTTATCTTAACACTAATAGTTTCTTCTTCTATTTTCTTAACAATAACTTTCGCCATCCTTAACTGCTTATTAACTTTGAAGGAAATGCCGCTGAAAGCAATCTCTGGCTTTTTTATGTAGATATTTGCATGATAGCCTTCACTTAAAGCTGCGAAAAACTTTGATGTTTCTGTTGCGCTTATGCTTACAGATCCTCCGCCACCGCCTCCACCTCCTCCACCACCTCCTCCACCACCGTCATCACCATCTCCAGCTGTAGAAGTTGTAAAGGTATATTGCGAAGAGGTGTTACAATTTCCAGCAGCATCACAGCTGCTTACATTATAATAATATAATGTTGAGCTAGCTAAACTGGATAAAGGTCTTGAATGTGTTGTTGTCAGGGATGCTGAACCTGAAACAGAGGTTGTTGCTGTATTTATTCCGTAATAAACTGTTGAATTTGCATTTTCATTTGTATTCCAGGTTATTGTGGCAGAAGATGATGTTACTGACGAAGCTATACTTGTTATGTTTGGAGCTATTGTGTCTGCAGAAGTTGTAAAATTATATTGTGAAGAGGTATTACAATTTCCAGCAGCATCACAACTGCTTACATTGTAATAATATAATGTTGAGTTAGATAGGCTAGATAAAGTTATTGAATGCGTTGTTGTTAGAGATGCTGAACTTGAAACGGAGGTTGTTGTTGTATTTGTTCCATAATAAACTGTTGAGTTAGCTAATTCATTTGTTGTCCAAGTAATGGTAGCTGAGTTGTGAGTGACCGAGACATTTTGAACACTGCTTATTATAGGTGGCGTTATGTCCACAATACTAATATTAATTTTCTCAGTTTCATTGCTTTGAATGTATTGGCTGTAAGTAGTTATATTATAGATGGTATAAAAATTATAACTGCCACTTTCTCCAGTTGCATTAACTGTCCATGTTTGATTACAAGTATCACCTAGTTTCATGTTTACCAAGCAAGATAAATTAGCTGGATAAACAGGATTTTGGTTTATCGTATAGAAAGGAGTTCCACTGTTCATCGGGATTACACCTTTATCTGGACCACCACATCCAACACATGTATATGTATATCTTGAAACTGGTGTACCTTGCATCGCATAGACAAAGTGCGTATCCCCTACATCTACAAAAGCACAACCTTGGTCATCATCAACTCCGCTATCTGATGTGTCATCTAATTTTGCACCATTATCATTCCAAATATCCACGTCAGTAGCACCATTAGAGCCTGTACAAAATATTCCATTATAATAACCCATACCATAGTTAGAAGTTAAACCAATGCTTTTACTTCCACCAAGACTGACTCCACTTAGTGAATAGTTTTTGATTGTTGTGGCGGCTGTGCGGACCCATAGAACACTGTTTCTATTGTCATAAGCAATACCTCCTCCGAATTCAGCTGTGTATGTTGATACTGTAGAACCATTTGTATACATCTTTACTAGGTATGGTGGACCTAACCATCTTATACCCCATATGAATGTTCCATCATAAGTTATATCATAAAAATCACTGTAAGCCATTGTTTTTGATTCTATGGGGCTGCCCCCGCTAATACTGTATTTATACAATGTTACTCCGTTGAAACGCCAGATATAAGTAGAGTGATCAGTTGCTCCACCCCTATAACCTGCACTAGTCATTGTCACATCAATCCGACTTGAATCATTTACAACAACTGAAGTAACCAATTCAGGATCAAGAGTAGCGCTTACATTTCCACATTCTCCCCCCACACAACTAACTCCTGACGAGAAATTGAATAATTCGTACTGGTTAACACTTTTATTTGTTTGGTTAATCAAATAAGATTCTAAACGACCCCATGCGACTGTCCAACTAACAGAGTCATTTTGCTCTTGTGAAAGGTTATCTTGACAAACAACAGATAAATTCCATAAACCAGAATCTTGGATATTTATATCATCATTATCATAAATCCACCAATCTCCTTCTACACTAGTTGCATTACTCACATTGAAGAATGTGTTATTGTCTGGAACATTTACTAATTTAAAGCTTGCATTAGTTATATTTCCATCATCGCTTGTACAATTAACTCTTACATTAGTTAAATTATCATTATAAGCCAAATTTGAACAATTACCCCAAGCACTGTTATTTTCTTCACATTGTATTTGACTAATTGAAATTGGCTTAGGCAGTGTTTTAAAGCTGTATGTGCCTGAAATAGAACAATAACCACCTAGATTGCATGAGCTCACATTATAATAATATACTGTGTAGCTATCCAAATTTGTTAAATTTATTGTATGATCAGTTACACTTGAACTGTCATTGACTATTAAAGTTAACGTTGATGGGGATGTGCCATAATAAACAGTCGAATTGCTAGAGTCATCAGTGTCCCATGTAATTACAGTTGAATTATGCGTAATTGATATATTCTGAACATTAGTTATAACAGGGGGTGTATATAAAGTAATATTTCTTGTTTCTGTTGAGTTTATATTTCCTGCAGTATCATTTGCAGTTGCATTTATGTAATATGTTCCATCTGATAATGATGTGAAGTTTACAAAGAATGGCGGGGTTGTGCTAGTATTTGACTCAACTAAGATATAACTTGAGTTAGTTGAGTTATATAAGAAGATGCTTATTGTGTCTAGGTTTGTATCTGAAGCTGTTACATTTATTGGGATGTATGATTGTGAGTATGTTCCATTACTGGGTGTTGGAGATGTGAAGTTTATATTTGGAGTTATTGTGTCAAGTGTAAAAGATAATATTTTGCTTCCATTATTGTTATTATCATCCCAGCAGCTTACATTTATATTATAATCTCCGTCTGATAGTAAAGTATTATTAGTAAATGAGAAGAATGTTTTATTGCCTCTAGTATAATCCCATCTTGTATCATTTAAAGAGCAGTTTCCTCCATCTTCATTTATTGAGATGTTGATTTCTCCTGTGTAATCATTATAAGATGTTCCATTAGCTGGATACTCAAATGTTATGGTTGGGGGTGTATCTAAAGTAATATTTCTTGTTTCTGTTGAGTTTATATTTCCTGCAGTATCATTTGCAGTTGCATTTATGTAGTATGTTCCATCTGCTAATGAAGTAAAGTTAAGGAAGAAGGGTGAAGTCGTATCAGTTGTTGAGTTTAGCAAATTATAAGATGAATCATACAAAAAAATGTTTATTGTATCTAAGTTAGTATCTGATGCAGTTACATTTACTGGAATGTATGATTGTGAATATGTTCCATTTGCTGGTGTTGGAGATGTGAGGTTTATAGTTGGAATTATTGTATCAACAGTAGCAGTATAATTAGTATTTCCCCAATCCGAATTTGAATCATTATCAAAAACTAAACAGTTCCATATAAATATAGTATCCGGTATATTATTTATTGTATAATTACTTGAATTTGAAGTTCCAGTTACATATACTGTTTGATTTAGTTTAAAGGTTCCAGAGATATTATGGTATAGACTAATATTTGTTAAATTATAATTACCAGTTGCTGAACAATTAAATGTTATATTTGGATTATTTGTATAGAAATTATCTGTAGGATAAACTAAAGTTACTACTGTTTTACCTTCAGTTACAGGATCACTTGTGACTAAAGAATATGCTTGAGTTGGGGTAGGTATAGTAGTTCCATTTATTTTAATATTCCATGTTCCAGAGGCTGGATTGCTTACATAAACCTGTTCTACATTATTTATACTGTCTGGTTGGTTTGTCACGGCTGCTGAACTAGGAGAATCTGGATCAAGCGTCCAGGGGTATGCCCTAGCACCATCTGGTGCTGTCACCACAAGATCTAAGTCATTAACTAATGTCAGAGCTGCTAATGGCGTTCCAGGTTCATCATCCCAAGCTAATGTAACTTTTAATTCTGTTTGTGTTGAGATTGCTATTTGATATTCATCATAATCTCCTTGGGATGCAATAGAATCATTTAACATTACATTATTATTGCTATTATCTGCTCTTAGTTTATCTATTGCAGTTGTAATATTAATTCTTCCGTATCCATTTTGGTAATCTGGTCCAGTGTTACCCAGATCTTTAGCTGTGTGTATTAATAATGCTTTTACTGTAGCAGGAAGTGGTGTGGCGTTATTATTCCTAGCTTTATAATCTTGTAGTATCAAGGCTATACCACCTGCAACTGCTGGAGTTGCCATTGAAGTTCCACGATAGGAGCCATAATTGTCCGTAGGTAAGGTTGATGTAATTCCTCCATCTCCTCCCACCTGACTGCCAGCAGCAACTATATCAGGCTTAATCCTACCATCATCTGTTGGGCCCCATGAGCTAAAATAAGCCATCGAATCATCATTTGAGTTTGTTGCTCCAACTATTATGGCGTTCTTTCCAGTAGAAGTAGGAGACATGGTATTATATGTGGTCCCACATCTCCCATAGCCTCTTTCATTAGCTGCAGCCCATGTAATGGGAATAGACTTGTCATGAATTATAGTATCGATAAGTTGTGCATATGGGCTGTAGTCACCTTCATAGTCGCAACTAATCCCCCATCGAGCTGGCTGGTTACCTATAGAGGCTGTGCCTATATCTATTCCGTATGTTGTGATGCCTTCATCGAAATCATCATCCAAATCAGCCATGTGGCCAGAATCGTCATAAAGGCAAAGTGGATTTAAAAGGCATGAGCCACTTAGGTAATAAGATATTATATCAACTGCTATAGCCATTCCTCTATAAGTTCCTCCACTTAAGCTCCCATCTCCACCCACAGTGCCTGCTACATGTGTAGAATGGTATGAAACACTACCACTTTCTCCTGAAGTAACGCGACTGCCAAAATCATCGTGTGTAGAGTCGACCAAGCCAGTATCATAAACCAGAACATCTACATCAGTTCCATTTAGATTGTAAGGCGCAGCTTGAACAGTATTTACGCCAATTGCTGCTCTTGAACCATCGTTTAACTCTTCCAGGGGCAATTCCTGTTCAATCCACATAACAGCTTCTTCACTGGCTAGGCTAATGCTATCTTCTTTTAGGAGAGTGACTACAAGAGCATTCAGAGATGGAATTCTACCGACTACAAACCCTTTATGCTTCTTGATGATCTTCTCAGCCTCTTCCAAGGAAACATCCTTGAAAAATTCTACAATTAAATCTGCCTTTCCATCTTTTACTCTCTCCTCAAAGAATTTGTCTGCTTTGAGTTTAGGATGTATCTTATCTTCAGCTAAGATATCACCTACCCACCTCACATTATGAAGTTTTACTATTTTTTTTATTTTTTCATTAGGTACAGAAACTAACCACGCTCTATTTGGGATATAAGTTAATAATTCAATATTATTTTCTTTGAGTATTTTTCTTTGTTTAGTATCGGGTATTTTATCAAATTGCATAAGTATATGACTTCTTTTTTTTGCCGGATGTTTTTCCTTTATTTTAGTTGTTAAATTTTCAGATATCTTTTTTGGAGGAGTAAATCTTCTCGATTTTAAATAAATTTTATAATCGTCCTTAAAAGCTTCACGATCTTCCTTTTCATCTTTTAGTTCTTTGATAACTTTTATAGTAAATACATTAGAGCTTATGTTATAGAAATCATCCGAAGCTGTGAAGAATACATAGGATTTGCCTGTGTAGCTGTAATCAGGTTTTAGGATAGCTATAGAGTCGTTTATTATTATAGTCATGTTGTTAGATTTATAAAAAGAATATGTCAAATTGTAATTATCTTTATCGTAGAAATATTCTGAAAGATTTATGCCTTTTTCTTCATTTTTATAAATAGTTATATTATCAAATTCTTGAACTAGTTCAGGAGCATTTCTACTGATATTAACACTTTCTTCGATAGAATACCTGATATTATCAATTGTTAAATTAGCATTTTCAATAATAAATAGTAATTTATAACTGCTTGCATTTAATCCAGGCAATAAGCAGGTATCTATGCAAATATCTTCAAAGCTAATCCTTGCTTCATAGAAATTAGCCTCTAAGGAGACAACATCAGAATAAACAACATCTTCATAAGGAGCTTCTACATCTAAGGAATAATTAGCATATATAACTTGTGCTCTAATAACATTACTCAATCCAGCATCATATCTTCCATAGCTTAGATAGAAACTGGAATTCCAGCTACCAAGGCTTTCTAGGCCAATCAAAGCACAGCAATCATTGCTACCGTAACATAGGTTTATATTATTAATATTCCATTTAGTACATACCTTACTATGCTCAACATCCCAGTTAAAGTTGCTTGTAATATTAAACTCGAATACATCCTCTACTGCTTTAGAACCCCCACCTTGTGTAGTTATTATTATTAATTTATTATCTAATGATCTATTTATTATTTCCTCATCAGTTTCATTTATTATTGATTCATTAATGGTTTCATTAATAATTGTACCCAATTCCTCAAGCAGAGCTTGAGATATTGGTTCGCTTTCTATACTTTCATTCACATCTTCTTCACTCTCATTATCAAGCGATTCATTATTGGTTATATTAGTAATAACCAATCCAGTAACCATACCAATTCCTTCTTCACTTAATCTTAAACTATCAAATATAAGATAAGATTCATTTTCATATTCCAAATAAACCTTAGCATAACCATCCTTACTTACGCTTCCATATAACTTAACAGATTTCAAATAACCATAATTGCCTATGGGCCAGGTATATTCATAACTATCATTAACATTTAAACTAATATTATCAGAATAGTTAAATTCTTGTGTTATTGTAACATAGCCAGTATACATATCAACAGATACTATAACAGATAATATAATAGCACATAAGAAAGCCATTACAATTACAGGACCAATTAATTGCGATCCTCTTTCTTTTACTTCTTTCTTACCTGCCCTTAGGCTTAGATATTTATTATAATCTTCTTCGCTTATCTCTACTCCAAACTCTTCTCTTTCTTTTATTATGTTGCTATCTAACATTTTTCTTTTTTGCCCTGTTATATACTGTCCAGATTGTTTTTGGATTTCTTTTCAGAAGTTCTGCAATCTCTGTAAATTTGAGATTTTTATTTCTAAGATATTGAACTACAACTTCCAGAATTGAGAGTTTTGGATTACTCTTGAATTCAGATAAAGGTATGAAGATACCTGTCTTTTTGATTTTGAATTTTTTTGTCCTTGAATTTTTATAAGCTTCGGAGATTGAAGAAGGCCTTTTGTTTAAGATGCAAGCAATTTCATTTGTTCTTTTCCTTGCTTTTTCTTTCATAAAGCGAGTAATTGCTTCTAATGGGTGTAATTTAGTTGTGAAAATAGAGAGAGGAACTTGTTCAAGGCTCTGTTGCATTAAATTTAGTAATTCTTCTTTGGAAATCTTTTTATTATCAAGAATAAATCTAACTAAATCTTCTTTTGAAATTTTGTTTATTGCTTCTTTAACTAACTTAAGTTCCTTCTCAGAGGACATAAGGGGATATTAAGAAGAATTCCTATTTAAATGTTCTGATTTGTAAGGTTTTTTTAGGATATGTAAGATTAATTAAGCGTAAATTTGGATTAAAATAGAACAATAAGAAGCAACTAAGACTCTAAAACACTTTTCTATTTCTTGCAAAAACATGCGCACTAATAAAAATTAGTAAAACCAAAATCAAGATTAGTTTTTTCTTCATTGTCGTTTTATCCGAAGCACTAAAGGATAATCTCTGACAATTAAATTCTCAATTTTGTTTCCATAGACTACTATTGATTGCTGATAACCATTCAACACATCAATCCCTATAACTTCCTTACCACTAAAACCATCAAAAGTTAAATCAGCATTCACTCCCGGATCATCATCAACAGCTACACCATCTGTCCATAAAGCAATTAATTTATCTCCGTTTGACACAGAGAAAGTATAATACCTGATGTTTGTTGCCTCGCTTTGTATTTCTATTGGTAAATCTATTGGTTTGTTTCCAGCCATGACAGTGCCGAGATTAGGAAGAATATCTAACAGGCTAGATGCTCTGAGAAGGATAGACACAGTTAAGTTGATGCCACGATGCATAATGATTGCCCTAGCATAGTATTTTCCAGCTATTTTTTCGCTGACAAAACCTTCAGTCTCTTCTTCTGTTTGATATGTTTTCCATGATATCTCGTCAGCTAAATATTCTCCTTTGAATCCGTTTGAAGCTGCAAATTCCTTTATATCTTCTACCATCTGAGGATAATTTTGATAGTATGCGTTATCTGGCATAGTGTAATAAAAGGGGTGCCATGAAATCGCATCTATCATCGGTGCCAGATCAGGCCCAAGAAATCCCTTTATATAATCAGCATCAAGACTATAACTTGCATTCCATTGGCCTTCTGATGCCCAGTCTCCTGACAGAGCTCCTATAACGATCTTTGCCTCTGGATATTCTTCCCGAATAATTGGTATTACATGCTTAACAAGACTGATATAGTCCTCCATCTGGTCCCCTCTTGGTTCATTCCAAATCTCATAATATTCAATCCTGTCTTTAAAGTGATTTACCATAAAGCGTACATAGTTGGAGTAGCGCTCTAGTTCATCGCTATCTCGAAATCTTGATACAGCTTGATGATTTTCTTCATTTCCAACATTTAAACTGAGAACAATGGTAATGTTGTTGCTGGCATAGCCAGAAATCACCTCATCGACACTAGGATGTGATGCAGGATATGTTTTTCCTGAGTATTTATCATCACTTGTAATTCCTCTCTTAGGGTCAATCAAATATTTTCCAGGCTCTACCTCAACATTCGGCCAATCTAAAACATCGCCAACCCAGTCATCATGCGATATACGCATCCACTTGAACCCTAGTGAGTACACTAATTCCGGGTTGTCCCCATAACTATCTAATTTGTAGGGAGTATTAACTGGGGCATCCTCACGATAATATGTCCCAAGGCCAGCACCTATGTGATTATCTTCTAACTCTTGTGATCGCTTAGTCTGAAGTTTTGTTATATCTTGGGTGTTTCCTGTCTGGAACCATTCAACTCCTGTTATGGGTTTTTCAGCACAGCCACCAATCAAAATAATCATTACCAACAATCCGATTAAAATTTTTATTTTTCCCAGCGGGAAATTTAAAAAACTACGAGCTTTGCTTGATGTTTTGGGTACCTCAGACTTTGTATGAGGTTTTGGGTACAAAACAAAACTTCGTTTTTTAACATTCATTTCTTTTCATTCTTTGGCGGCGTCCATTCTTCTATAGAATAACCTACATAATCATCAAAACTAAACTCTTTTTGCTCTACTCTTTTGAATAATACCAATTGTTCTTCTTCTGCATTTAACTCCATTATCAAATAAGGTTTAGCTGCGGATATGATAAGCTCTGCAGTATCTTTTTTGTTATTATTTTTATATATCTCTGCATCAAGTGTATAAGCTAAATAATTATTATAAAGTTCCGGGTCAGATGTAGTAAAAACTATATGCTCATCATCCATGTCCATACTTGCTGTATGTTCTTTAATTAGCTTGTCTATATCAAGACTAGCTTCCTTTTTAAAAATTAGCATCCAGAAAGGCAGCATAGAGTTTGTAGATTCGCCTTTGTTTTCTGTCTCTTTAAGATCATCAATGTAATCAACATCACCTAACACTGCATCTTTACTAAGTGATAAAGTCATTGATAAATCTAAGTCATCTTTATCAATCATCCAACGTAATAAATAAGCTTTCTTATCCTCGCTTATTTTAATTGCAGAAATGCCTTGCCAGTATTTGCTAGTTTCTTTTGTTACATAAATATATGTATCTTGTTTTGGGCCTTTACGACTAGGATCACCAACCTCATAAATATATTTAAAACCTTCTTTTAGTTCAAGCAACGGCAGCTTTAGGGTAAAATCTCTTCTAGTTATTTTTCCTATGGTAGGACTAACAGAAACAGTTATTTCCTTTTGAACCAGGCAGCCACTTAACTCAGACTCACTTAAACCTTTTGTAAGATTTTCGCTCTTGGTACAAAAAACATCGCCCTTCTTGCCAAATACATATATTCTTACATCAGTCATATTCATGTTTGCCTCAAGGCTAAGAATCAGTTCTCCTAATTTAGGTTTTACATTCCTTATTCTAACTTCTGGTAAGGTGAGTGTAAAATCTCTTGTTATCATCTCAGCTTTTGGAGGACTAACAGAAACTGTAATTCTCTCTTTAATTTCACAATCTGTTAACTCAACTTCTGTTACACCTTCAGCTAAATCTTTATATTTGGTACACAATATTTGGTTGGTCTCATCGATGACCTCTATCCTTATGTTGTCACTGGCATCATCTGCTTCCAGGGTGACAACTATATTTCCCGATTCAAATCTCGCGTCTTTTAATCTAACATCTGGTAATTCAAATTGAAACTCCCGCGTGACAATGCCCCCGCCAGGCGGGCTAACAGAAACAGTTATTCTCTCTTTGGCTTTGCAATCAGTTAGCTCAATCTGTGTGGTGCCTGCTATCAGATCTTTATATCTTGTACATAGTAGCTGATCCGCTTCATCAACTATGTCTATCCTAGCATTTTCAATGCTGACGTTTGTGCTCAGGGTCACGATTGTTCTTCCAGCTTTGTACTCAGCATTTCTGATCTGGAATTCGACTCCTTCCACAACCTTTGTCTCTTGCTGAACACAACCACTAATAAAAACTAATAATATTAAGAGAATTAATACCTTTTTCGTATTTCTCACCTCTTTAATTATTCATATTATTCTATTAAGGTTATATATATGTATCGATTTCAAGAATGCAAACTTTTAAATACTAGTATATAAAATAGTATACTAATTAGTTGTAATATAGTAAAAAATACTGTTTGAAATACTAGTATGAGGTAACGTATTGAGCACAGCTCAATACTTTGATCCTCCCCACTAATGAACAACTAGGGTGAGTGTCCCCCCCCCACGGAAAAAACAAGGTTTTTTCCTAGTTGCGCTCACTACGTTCGGCAACTAACAGGATATTGTGTTATAGGACAACTAACTAGATATATACTAAGATGGTAAAGGTACAAAAACTCTATTCTGGACAATTAGTAATTACAATACCTAAGAGGCTTGCTGAATATGAAGGATTAGAGGGGGGAATGGATGTAGAGTTTAAGAAACATAAAGATGGCTTTATTTTAGAGGTAAAGAAGGAAAAATGAATATTATAGAGCAATTAGCACCCAGGATAGAGCAGATGTTTGTTGGTGCACATATAAATAGTGTATTCTTTGAGATAGGTTTTATTATAATAATTGCTACTGTATTTGCATTTTTGGCAAAGAGGCTGAAGCAGCCTTTGATTCCGGCTTATATTATTACTGGCTTGTTAATAGGCCCTGTATATGGTTTGATTACTAACACAGAGCTAATAACAACATTGTCTGAAATAGGAATTGCTTTCCTATTGTTTATTGTTGGATTGGAGATGAATTTAAAGAAGCTGAAGAGTGTTGCTTTGGTTTCAGGACTAGGTGGAGCGATTAGAAGCTTATTTATGTTTACTTTGGGGTTTATTGTAGCATTAATTATGGGTTTTGTTACGAGAGAAGCTGTTTATATCGGGATTATAATAGCATTCAGCTCAACACTGATTGTTATTAAGCTTTTGTCTGATAAGAGAGAACTTGACACATTGCATGGAAGGATAGTTCTTGGTATTTTATTACTAGAAGACTTGCTGGCTATTCTGGCATTGTCTATTCTATCCTCATTAAACGGCAATTCTTTTATGGCAGTTGTTTTTGCTTTAGTAAACGGGCTATTGCTTTTATTGATTGTTTTGGCTTTTACAAAATTTTTATTTCGAAGCTTGTTTAAGTTTTCTGCAAAAAGCCAGGAACTGTTATTTTTAGTTTCTGTGTCTGTGTGCTTTTTGTTCTCGATAATAGCTAATTATCTGGGATTTTCAATAGCGATAGGTGCTTTTTTAGCTGGGTTAAGTTTGGCTAGTTTGCCATATACTTTGGTTATTATAGGGAGAGTTAGGTCTTTGAGGGATTTCTTTGCAACAATATTCTTTGTTTCCTTGGGGATGGAATTGATGATAGAACGCATTAGGTTTATAATTACTCCTTTGATTGTTCTTTTACTTATCGTTATTTTTATAAAGCCATTAATCACTATGTTTTTGTGCTCTTTTTTTGGGTATAAGAGGAGGGTTAGCTTTTTGACTTCAATATCTTTGGCACAGATTTCAGAATTTTCTTTGATTATTGTTGCACAGGGATTGATACTTGGTCATGTGTCCAGAGATTTTTTTACTTTGACAATCTTAGTTGCAATAATTACAATGGTGATTACATCATATTTCATAAAATTTGATAATAATATTTATTCAAAGTTTAAGAGGTTATTAAAGCCTTTTGATAGATTTACAAAAGAATATGATGAACTTGAGTATTTACCAACTAAAAAGAAGGTTGATGTAATACTCTGCGGGCATAATAGATTAGGATATGGCATAGGAAGAACTATTAGTGGGATGAAAAAGAATATTCTTGTTGTTGATTATAATCCAGAGATTATAAAGGATCTTATAAAAAGGAAGATACCCTCTTTATATGGAGATATAAGTGATGTAGAGATCTTGGAAAGACTGCCTTTTAGGGATGTAGAGATGGTTATTTCGACTGTTCCCAGCAGTTTGGTGAATAAGTTGTTGATAGAGAAAGTTAAAGAGGTGAATAAGAAAGCGATAATTTATGTTACTACTTCATCTGTAGAGAAGGCACTAGGACTTTATGATGCCGGAGCAGATTATGTAATACTGCCACATTTTTTAGGTGGAGAGCATGTTTCATTGCTAATAGAGCAGTTCAGCGTTAATATTGACCATGTGATTAAGAATAAACTAAAGCATATTAAGGAATTAAAACATAGGCAGATGATTGGACATGAGCACCCAAGACACCAACCCCAAGGAGTATAAGAAGTTAAAGGAGAAGGCAAAATTGCTTGAACCTGTTATTAGGATAGGTAAGGGAGGATTGACAGCTAGTGTAATAGAGGAAATTAAGAAACACCTGAAGAAGAAAGGATTGGTTAAGGTGAAGATGCTAGGAAGTTTTTTGGAAGATAAAGATAAGGAATTAGCTGTAAAGGAGGTAGCTGAAAAAACAGACAGCATATTAGTGGATACGGTTGGTTTTGTTGTTGTTTTGTTGAAAAAAAACGATAAGAATATATACAAACGAATGAATTAATATTTATAAAAAAAGAGCGTGATATTGTGAAAGACACTACAGATTATATAAAGGAACTTGGAGGAATGGATTTTGATGAAACCCGGGAAGGGGAGGAGATAGCTACAAATTACCCTAAGCCCATTAATAAGTATAAGCTTTTTGTGGAAGGCTATAACATCTCTATAGAGGAACCTTATTTCTGGCTTTTGCACTATCTAAGGTGGTTCCATTCGTTCCAGCATATCGATAAGATAACTGATATATTTTCTGCTTCTGAGAATTCCTCTTTTTTTGGAAGCTCTCAACAAAGGTTGGGGCTGCAGCAGGACAAGGTAAGCCAGTTTTTAGCAACAATTGGCAAGATGGTTAAGGAACTATTCCAGCTGGTAAGGGAGTTAAGGGTTTTAGATGAAAGGTTAGGGTATTATCAGGATTCTTATGATGAAAGAAGCCCAAGCAGGGGAAGTGCAGAGATTACTTTGAAAGGCATATGGATTGATATGGTTGAGCAAGGCGCAAAAAATCCTGCTTCTGTTTATGGGATGGCAAGGGAAGTGCAATTTACAACATTGCCTGATTTATTTTTCAGCACACACCCATTAAAGCAGGAGGATGTGGATGTAACTGTAGAGAGGGAAAGAGGGGAGTTTAACAGAAAGGTAAGAGAGGTATTAAAGAGAAAGCTGAGGACATTTTTGGCATGGAAGGAAGCAACGTTTGAGGAGATAAAGAACAGAAGGGTATTCACTTTGAAGTATCTGAGGCAGCATTATGAGGTAATAAAGATGTATATGGCATGGGTTAAGCCTTATTTAAAGAACATACAAAGGTTGATGATGGACCAGAGTAAGATGGAGACTCCTGATATTTTGGTTGCTTTTGAAACCTCTATGATGGAGGTTGAGATATTAGCTAAGAAACCACAAGGCAAGGTTAAGCTAGGAGGCAGGGAGCAAACTGTTTATCAGGTTATTGTGCTTCATTTCTGGTTTAGGACTAGACCTGAGATGAGTTATGTTCAGGAAGGTTATCAGAAAGGTCCCTTGCATGTTGGAAGGGTGCAGACCACATTCAGGGCTTACGCATGGAATGATGAGGAGATTGAAAAATATAAAAAGATGAGGGATCAAGAAGACTTTATGCTTTTGGGATTAATAGATAGCTCTGTTAAAGCTGCAATGGAGGCTTTAGGAGATGAGTTGATGAGATATTTAGAAGAAGCTGGAGAGGAGATGAAGAAGAAGGAGGAGAAGAAAGAGGTAGAAAAACCTGTTTCAGCGAATCCTCTTGTCAGCGCATATAAGGGTTTTGCAGGCATGTTTAGATCATACAAGGGTGCGTCCAAAGGTGTTGCACAAAAAAAGCCTTCAAGAGGTGACTTATACGCATTAAATGATTTAAAAAAGAAAGCTGAAACTGGTGTAAGAGGATCTATGTGGGGCATTTATCATCATTTTAAAAAACATCATGGTATGCTGAACTGGTAATTGAGGTGATAAGTATAATAAGGAAAAACCACCAACAACATAGGGTTCAAACACGGTCATTTTTGAGTGAAATGCCATAAATGCTTCGCATTTAATGTCACTCAAAAATGCCCTACTCCAAAAGGAAATTTCCACACTTCATATGGAAATTTCCTCTTCAGTCGTGTTTTCACCCATGTTGGTGGTTTTTCCTGAGAAAAGAAAACCCAACAACAATAATTCGTTGTTGGGTTTTCTAAATGGGAAAAATAAAAAACAAAAATGGAATTCAGATATTATACGCATCATCCAATGGTAGATTATGCTAATGCAATGGATCCTGATATGTATGGGCATGATCTGAAGGAAAGGCCAAGTACCAGTATAAAGGATATTGGAATGAGTGTTCCTATGGGTATTTCTGCCCAGAATGTTGGAGGTATTTACAGCAAGATACGGATGGGGGCTGGGAGTATAGAGATAGGTTTTCCTGGTATTTATGTAGGGAACAAACAAGCACACACTCCTGGGATGTATGGTGAAGACCAAAGACAAGCTATAAAGGAGATTGCAAATATAAATGAAGTTAAGTTAACTACGCATGCGGCATATAATATGATGGGTTTAATGGGCAGAGACCCCAGAGATAATTTTTCAGTTGCTAATGCAAGAGAGAATCTTCATGAAATACAGAGGGCAGTGGACTTTGCTGCTGATACTGCAGGCGGAGGTTCTGTTGTTGTGCATACAGGGGAATGGAAAAGGCCTATGACAGAGATAGTGATAGATGATCCTACCTGGCAAAAGAATTTTTCATATGATGAAGAAGGAAGATTATTATTTAGAAACAAACAACAGGAGCTGCATGATGCTGACTTTGTTTTGCTTGATGACAGAACCTCACAAAAGATGGAGACTGTGCAGAAAGACAGGTTGGTTTCTGTTCCTAAATGGAGAAGAGTTTCAAAGGATGATCCTGAAACCAGTAATCTAATAGGGAAACAAGGGATTTACCAAGACAGATGTGCATCTGAATTTGCACATTTAAAAGGAAAACCAGTTATGCTTAAAGAAGGGGATTACGTTGATTATGAAAACAATGTTATAATCAATCCCTATGATGCAAAGTATGGCAGGGTTCCTGAATATGATGAAGAAACAAGAAGGTTTAAGGTGGATTATAAAGATTTCAATGGTTTTAAAGAAGAAGCTATGGAACAAACAGAATGGAACAAACAACATTGGAATGAGTTGAAAGGAAAGGAATGGAATGAGGATGATATGTGGTATTATAAAGGTATTATACATCCTGATGAAGCGTTTATTCACGCTACTTTAGAACAAAACGAAGGGCATTCAAGGGGATGGGCAGGCCAGTTCGCACAATCCGCAAAAGAGGAGATTGAGGCTCTTAAAAAACTAAAAAAAGCAAAGGAATTCTACGAAAAACTCGATAAAAATCTGCCAGAAGATGAAAAATGGAAAATAATGAAACAGGATAGTAGTTTAATGAGATATGTAGGGGATCTTGTCCCTCCGGAAACAAAACACCCCCTGAAAATGATTAATGAGAAAATAGAGGATATGAAAACAACTATTGATTACTCAAGACAGTCTTCTGCTGCTCAGGAACAGCAGGCAGAAGACACTGCTGAAACAAAGAGGCATATTGTTACACCGTCTAAGAGATTTAAGCTGCATGCAGCAAGGATGTACGCAGAGGCTGGCATAAGGGCAATGGAAAGGACTAAGGATCCTAGCAACCCTATAACTCTGGCAATTGAAAATATATTCCCGGATAGATTTGGAGGGCATCCGGAGGAATTAAAGTATGTTATAGATGAAGCACGGAAATGGTTTGTGGATTTTTTAACAAAAAAAGAGATAAGGTTTGGGCTGCAGACAAAGGAAGAGGATACTTATGAAGGCTCATTAATGGGTAAAAGCCCATTTTATAATCCAAAGGTTAGTCAGGAAGAAGCACAGAAATTAGCAGAGAAGCATATCAAAGCAACCTTTGATACTGGCCATGCAAACCTGTGGAAAAAATTCTGGCAGATAAAACCCGGACAAACAATTGAACAAGCTGATGAAGATTTTAAGAAATGGTATCTTGGAGAATTTGAAAAACTGGCGAAGGGAGGGTATATAGGAAATATACACCTTACAGATAATTTTGGGTTTAATGATGACCATGTTGCACCAGGGCAGGGAAATGCTCCTGTGAAAGAGGTAATGGATATTCTGAAGAAATATGGTTATGATAAGGCTATTACTGTTGAGCCTGGTGCTGATGCTTCAACTGATTTAAGTGATTTTCATGGATTAATGAAAACCTGGAGGTATCTAGGAAGCCCTATCTATGGTATTGGGGCAGCTGGTGCTCCTCAGGTCCCTCAAACATGGGGAGATGTTCAGTATAGTTATTTTGGACAGAATAAACCGCCATATTATATATTTGGTGCTTATGCTCCTTCAAATGACTGGACGTTGTGGTCTCAAGTTCCTATGGAATAAGTTTGCGGAGCAAACTTATTCTTAGCCTCCCCATAATCAAACAACTATAGCAAGTGTCCAGAAAAACGTCATAAATGCATAATAAAGCCATAATTCGCTTCGCGAATTAATGTCGGGGCATTTAATTCACCCCCGACGACAAAAGGTGTTAGTGTAGAACTAAAATGTAATATCCCAAGATAAAAAATGGCAAAGTTAAATAAAAAGGAATTAGAGAAATTAACTGCTGCTGAGAAGATTAAACGATTGAAGCAGTTAGAGGAAGAGAATAAGAAAGAGATAGAGGAAGCTGGGAAATTAATCAAGGAGATCCAGTTAGGGGTTGAGCGGGAGAAAATAGCAGAGGGTG
>SDBT01002662.1_pt1 | contig 31361 bp, 39 predicted proteins | sample 2277101 | NCBI WGS metagenome assembly SDBT01 (sample SAMN10404973, study PRJNA504765) | marine sediment metagenome | isolation source: marine sediment core GS10_PC15, 103 cmbsf | place: Arctic Ocean: Southern Knipovich Ridge | collected 2010 | reverse complement strand
AAACTCCTCAGTAGCCCTATTGAGGGCCTGTGTAAGGTCGAATGAGTCGTAGCCCCAAGAGTCACCCATGTAGTTGGCTTCCGCCTTGTCATACTCTTTCTGGGCCTTCACAACAGCCATTAGATCGCTTGCAATTTCACTGAACATATTCTCACTCCCAATTAAAGGTTAAGCCCTATCCAGGGCGGTTAGTAGCTTTGTTGATTGCGGCCTTATGCTATACATTTGATGGCGGCGGCGAGAGTGGCCTCTATTTCGACTGTTGGCGGCTCGGGTGTTATTTGTGGCGGCAAGCCTGCTTTCTCTGCGATGCCTTTGTTTATCGCGTCCAGTGCTTCGTGTTGTGCGTTCATAATCGCCAAGCTCAGTCCGCACGACGCGATTAGGTCTGTGATAATTGCGGCCATAAACTCCATGTTTGCGATAGTGGGGACATATTCACCTTTGTAGTTCTTTATTACCATACCATTTCTCCTATATTAAAGTCAATTAAGGCACACGCCCGGCTACAGGCGCGGCCCTGATGGGCTTAGTCCTTTGAGGTGCCTATTGCCGCCTCAAGGTCATCCATAAATTCTCTGGCAAAGCCGGACGCCCTCTTGACGCTGAATTCGTGCCGCCCTTTGTAGCTGGTTGCTACGGCGTCAATGTCAGTAAATAGCCTGTCCACGAGTTCCGTTGTGGCCTTTAAGTTCTTAAACCGCCTGTTGTCTTCGTTTGTTTCGGCTACAGGCTCAATATCGCCCAGCAATTTCTTGACTACATCGTACAGTTCCATAATCTCTATTCCTTAACAAAACACAATTTATCCCCCACCCCCCAAAGAGGCGGAGCAGGGGAGGGATTGATTTTTAGTTGGTCCTGAATACATACCAGTCGCCGGTTTCGTACTCATTGCCGTCATAACTGGAGAAGTGGTGGCCGTAGCCGTCAGAGTCGATGCAGTTCTGGACCGTCTTTTCCTCGTCAATTTCAATCCACCAAGGCAATTCTCCATCCTTGCCTGCGGCTGTCTGGGATAAATAGCACTCGCAAATTGTGTCCCAAATCTCCTCTTGTGCAATTTCCCTGATGTAGGCCTCCTCAATGAACCGATACTCGCCGCCGCCAATCTCCATCGTGAAGTCGTGGCTGGTTTCAATTGAGCCGTAAAGCTCCGCCGCCGTGTCGGTGTCAAAGTCGAGCTTGATCTCGTCACGGCATAGGACAAACACCGCCCTTGCTTCTTCTGTCTCTGTAATAGTCATTTTTCAATCCCTTCAATACACCGAGACAATTCCCGGTTAAGCCGCCTCCCGGTTGCGATCCGGGCTGTACGCTGTAGGGGCGGTGTAGCTTACTCGCCTTGCAGGGCGGCGATCGTTGCCGGGTCAGGAGCGTCTAAGACCTTAACGGTCACTTCGTCCGAGTTTGAATATGGTAGCAGCTCCTGCCCAATATTCTCGCAGTAATGCTCGGTGAAATCAAACCCATCCTCAACCCAGCAATCCTCTACGCCGATTTTGACTATCCAATATTGCATAATATCCTCACTTTCAATAAGACCCGCCCCGGAATTGGAGCGGGTCGGTTAGTGGTTAGGCAAGCGTGCCGTTGGCTACTGCGTCCCGTTTCAGGCCGTCCGAGACGTTCCAGATAGTCGGGTAGTTGTTTTCCCGCTCGAACGCCCAGCGATCATTTTCGCCGCGATACTTTACCGGTAGCCATTTGGCCTCCGCCATCAGCTTTAAGGCTGTTTGCTCATAGGCTGAATCGTAGCCATATTCGAGGTTTTTGCCGCTCGATATGACAGCCCCGTCTTTGTGTCTGGTTATCCTGACTGAATGGTAAGTATTGCCATAGAAGTCATGCCATCGACAGGCAATACAGGTAAACTTTTTGATTGATTCGTTCGCCATGATCTAACCCCTTAAAAGATTGTTAATGTTTCATTATTCTGTTAATTTTTTACAGTGAGTTTTCCATTGCGCCTCATTCATGCTCAGAGCCTCAAATATATCTTTTGAATCTACACACCAGCCCTCAGCAAGAACAACCTCGGTATTGTCGCCAAAAGATACCCCTATTCGCTCATCATATAATCCGTGAGTATCTGAACCTTCTCCACAGCCAAATCCGATACTTGCCCCGTATTTTTCCAATAATGCTGCAAGCTCTAATAAAAATTCTCTATTCATAATACTCTCCAAATAAGACACACCCACCAATACAGGTTGACAGGAGGTATTGGCAGGCGTGTCGCTTGAACGTGTTTTGTAGGTGTCAACCATGCAAGCATTATCGTCTATCGGCAGGCATAACGCAAGCATAAAATCGGAGATTCTGAAAATACATCCAAAACCGGCCCTGACGCTATCATAAGGCCTGTATATTTCATTGGATAGACAACGGGCAGAACAGGGGGATGGAGGCCGTAACAAATATGTTGTAAAAACTGAACAAAACTGCAAATAAAAGTTGACACGGGCAAGCCTGTCGCGTATACTATAACAGAATCAATGATATAAGGGCTAAAACATGGATCGAAGGCAATTCATACAATCGATAGGAATAGCACTGGCAGCGGTAGGGCTGATTCCGCGCAAGGTAGAGGCAAGCAAGGGCCTAATCCTACCTGAGGGCAAGTATAGCCGCGCAAAAGCCAAGCCAAGGCAGGTGAGGGACACAAACTGGAATGAGTACACACCGGAGGAGTATAGGGCTTTGGTGCTGGGTGAGCCAGTCGGGCATAGAACAGCAGCAGGGATAAGGATTCGCTGGGGTGAGCGGTTTCCAAGAGAATTAGCCGCAGATATCCGCGCAAGTAAGAGGCAGGTATGAGCAAAACATGGTAACACTCGAAACTAAAACAAGCCCCTGCATTAACGACCCACTAACCGCACGGACTGTAGCCGAAGCGTACTGTAAGGACCGAAATAAGGCACAGGCTATGCTAATGGCAGGCTATAGTGTAAGCTATGCCAATAGTGGACTGGGACAAGGCATCGTATACAGTCATATACAGACTAAAACAGCAATAGCTGAGATAATGGCTGATACAAGGGCAGCAGTGGCGGAAGTACTGCGATGGGAACGCGAAGATAACCTCAAACACCAATACAAGCAGATAGACAGATACAACACCATCTTAGCCGCACACCCGGACAACCTCCAAGCTTTACAGGGCCTTAACCAGGTCTTGCGTGAGCTTAACGCCAGCAACGGCCAACATTCACAGACAGTCATCACTGAGCCCACCCGGCCCATACCCACAGCGCAGGAGTTAGAGGCAGGCAGGGCAGCAGCCAAGGCCTACACAGACGCCCTCACACGCAAGAAGGTAGTATCTATGCCCGTACCTACCCTTGAGACGATACAGGCCACTGGCGCGGCACACACGAGCCCTGAGCGGGACGTGACGGCACAGGAGCAGGGACAGACTGAGGCACACACAGAGACAAACCCCGAAACGGGCGCAGAAGAGGCCGGGGGGCGGGGGCGAGGGTTTGAGGGGGATGGTACCTAAATAGCCCCACAGGTAGTTGGTGGTTAGTACCCAATACAAGACAAGGACGGTAGACATGGCTTTAGGCAATGATAAGCGGTTGTTTAGTTTATATTTGAAGTTCTACGACAGGACTTGGACCCGCTCTCAGTACAAGTCTATTGCCCGCTGGTTGCGTGTTTGTGCCCGCGAGACGCACAAGAACCTGGATTTAGATTCCCTATCTCGTGCCTTTGCAGAGGTCAGCTTGTATGGTTGTAGTGAGTATTCGTTGCAATGTTAAGATAGGCAACCCGATTCCAGCCCAGAAACGCGGATAGTGCCAGATATACGGGGGTTTGCCTTTTAGTTGGATTAGTGTTATGTTAAGACAGGTAAGATGCAATGGCTGAATGCTTTGGCGTAGGTTTCATGCTTGGTCTTCTTGTGATGCGGCTTTATTTGCGTAGGTGAGAAATGGTAGAGCCTGACAAATATTATAAGCCCGACCTTATGCTGAAGTACGTAGACCCGGAAACATATAACTTTACTGTCTTGCGATGGCACAGTATGTGGCACGCCTTTGATCGTGGTGTTGAATGGACCTATGCTTATATGCGGAAATTTAAGAAGGTGGCCATAGCATGACTAACGCCCAGAAATGTCCGGTATGCGAAGGCAGGGGTAAATGACTCGCCATAGAAAAGAATACTGTAGAACTGGAACTGGCGTCAATTTGACATGCGAGGGTTTGGTGGTCGCTGAGAGTAGTTTCCGCCTTGCTAATTTTTCGGTGTCGCAATGTGTTCGTTGTCGTGCCGAGGTAATGACGACTGGTCATAGTCCTGAAACAGATAAGGTATTTGAAGTGGGAGTTAACTAATGCCAAAGCACACAGTAGCGAAGCGAAAGCAGAACAAGGCGAAGGCCCGGAAGAAGAAGGGCAAGAAATGACAGTAGCTAAGTCCTGGATTCCTAATGCAGAAAATGGGAAGATTTTGTTTGAGATTACTACAGACGAGTCCCATGCGTTGGAGTTACTACTTCAAGATTGTGACGAGAGACTACTTGGCATAGGAGCCAACGGAATAAGACAATTCATACGAATGTTGTCTGCAAGGAGAAGTGACGCATACGAAGGTTTTAAGGAAGACAAGAAATGAGAAAGGCTGAACTAAAGGAATTGAAACGTGTTAAGATGCGTAGCCGTATCCGAAAGCGTAATCAAGAAATGCGACACTCTACTACGTGGAGCCAATGGGCCAGATGGTCTTGAGTAAGAAATGAAACCTAAGCGAATCTATTATGCCTGCCAGAGTTGCCAAAAGTCTTACTGGGTACTTCCAGTGGAGGGTTGCGGTCGGGTAGAGGCTAATCATCCCTGCGTGGATTGTAATTCGCAGATTTGTGTAATATTCAATTTGATTGACGAATGCAGCTTGCAGGAGAAGAAATGAGACATACATCCCAAATAGAAGCTCTACCAATAACCAGCACCCAGTTCCACCCCATAGGTACTCAGTTCCTCGCCTTGTATGAGGAGAAGACCCAGAGCGATGGTGGTATCCTTTACGCCTCACCAGAGGACACGTGGTGGTCTACAGTGGTAGTGGCGGGTCCGGACTGTGAAGTGTTGGTAGGTGAGAGGGTTTTGATGGAGCCGTATCGGGGTGAGAATATAGACATGCTTGACGGTAAGTTTGTATTACTGGACGAGAAGCAGGGATTGGCGGTGGAGAGTGTCTGATGGTATATATATTATGGGGTACGCATGTGCCACGAGAGAATGGCTTGAGAAGTTTGATGCCGTTGTAGATGACCATACTCAGGACGAAATGGAGTTTGCTACAAACATGATTACTATTATGGATGAGATGAGAAAAGAGTGTTAGGTGGGCTGGTGTAACTAAAAACTGAATAGGGTATAACCAACCTCGGCAGGGGAAGGTTATCGTAAGAACAATCAAAGCGGCTGTGTAGGGGCCTACATCCTTTACATGGCCGCTTTTTTTGTGCCCTTGGAGAACTATGGTAACTTTAACAGAAAATGAAATAATGATGGCCTCTGACCCGATCTATTGGGCGGTCCAGAATAAGATCAAGCTCATGGGTGGCACCGAGTTCACTCTTGAAGGCTGCGAGTATATGGCCGACATTATGCGCGACCCTGCAAGGTACATCGCTGTGATGAAGGGCACGCAGGCCAGGATCACTACAGCATTTATGATAAGGCTGATGCACTCTGTTATCTACCGAAAGTACCCACAGGGTGGTATTTATTATTTCCCCAAGAAGGAAGCTGTTGAGAATTTCAGTAAGACCAGATTTGGTCCATTGGTAGCAGATAACCCGTGTATAAAGAAGCACCTTAAGAAAACTAACTCGGTCAACATTAAACAGGTAGGTAAGGCTTTTCTGTCTCTTTTGGGCGCAAGTGCAACATCTTCAATCGAGGGCAAGAAAGATGGCACCAGCGTAAGGTCCACCCCTGCTGACGAAGTAGTAAGGGACGAGAGGGATTTGTTTGACGACGATATGGCGGACATGACCTTTGACCGCTTACTCAATTCTACATTCAAGAAGGAAGTTGACTTAGGCTCTCCTACTATCCCCGATGTAGGGATCGATAAGGTCTTTGGCATGAGTGACCAGAAATTCAGGATGATTAAATGCCAAAGCTGTAATGGGTACACTTGTATAGCAGAGGAGTATCCTAATTCTATAAAGTTCAAGAGAGCTACCACCCACACCAGATACACACCTTATTTGGCCTGTATTAAATGCGGAAAAGAAATCCATCCATCGAACGGTGAGTATGTAGCGAAGTTCCCTGACAGGTACAACATCAATTATCCGATGGAAGGTATCTCGGGTTTTCACGTATCACACTTTATCACTCCCCATTGTGACTTGAATATAGTGATGAGTAAATGGGAAGAGGCCCAGGGTGATACATCCAAGATGGGTTTATTCTATAACAGGTTTTTGGGATTCCCTTACATCCCCATAGAAGACAGGTTAAGACAGCAAGATGTTTTTGACTGCTGCGGGGACGACCGAATGGCCACAAGGTCTGACGTCGCAACTGCAATGGCTGCTGATATTATGAAAACGAACAGGGTTGTCATCGCCCGAAAGACGGGAAAAGACAAAGCTAAAATTATCTACATGGCCCGCGTCAGTGGTTTTGACGCCCTGTTCGATTTAGTGAGTCAGTTTAATGTACAAAGTGCTGCTGTATGTTTGAGACCTTACGAGGAGAGTTTCAGGAAGTTCCAGTTACGATGTTCAAAGCGTGACCCGAAAGTCACCGTGTATGGAGTGGAGTATCCCGGTAGTGATAAACAGCGGAACCTCTTGAAGATTGACGAGAAGAGCGGGGTTTATACTCTGGCTCGCACCGAGGCTATGGATGGTAGTCAGGCGTGGATACGATCGGGCAAATTGGAGATTCCGAGGAAGTGTGAAGAGGTCAAGGTCTTTGCCAAGGAATGTTGCAATACTGCCAAGACGCTGGAGACTAACGAAAAGACGGGCGATAGAGTTTACAGGTATCGCCCCGTAGGTGACAAGCAGGAGCACTACCGTCACTGTGTAAACTATCTAAAACTGGCTTTATTGCACTTGCGCGAATACCAATACAATCCTGTTCTGGTAGGTGCGGACGAAAGTAACGACGATTACGACTATTTGAAAGGCAGCTTATGAACCTGCTACTGTCATTTGAAGAGCAACCGAACGTCAGATTTTTGGGTGGCGGATCTAAACAAAAACTACCACCTCCCGCAGACCCGGCCCCGACACCCGAATCTGTTCAGGAAGGCGCAGGCGCGGCGGGTGGGCGAGAGCGGGGCATAGCCAAGAGGCGCAAGGGTAGGAGGAGTTTAGTGCTCACCGAAGGTGGTTTGGGCGCAACCGAACCTGCTCAAAAGAAATCTGTCTTAGGGTAAATCATGGCTGAACAGACTTTACAACAGAAAATCCTGCTTCGTCAATCCAAGATGGAGTGCATTCGTAGAGATTACGAGGACGGTATTTGGGTTGATGTTACAAGATTGGGTAATCCCAGACGCGAGGATATCCGTGACGACGATAAGACCAACCTAAAGGGTCAGCGCAAGGGTAAGGCTGTTTACGACGGTACTGCGCTGGGGTCATTAAATATATGGGCTGACGGTATGCAGGGGTTCCTCTTGAGTGGGACATGGTTCCGCTCAGAGATGAGCAATCCCGAGTTAAACGAAGTAGACTCCGTAAGGAACTGGCTCCAGATATACGACCGTAAGATGTACGCCGCGTTTGAGCGGAGCAACTACTACGCAATTCTGGCTGAGTGGTTTCGTGATGCAGGGTCTATCGGTACTGCCACTTTATTCACCGAAGAGGATGTAGGCGAAGGCAAGGCTGTTCACATTGTAATACATCCACGAGAGGTCTGGATAGCAGAAGATAAGTCTGGCGAAGTAGATACCGTTCACAGAAAATTCATGATGACTGCAAGGGTGATGGAGCAGAAGTTTGGTATTAAGAACCTATCCGACATGGCCAAACAGAACGCCGAATCTGAGCCCGATAAGGAACACGAAATAATCCATGCAGTCTTTCCTAATGAAGACCGAATGGCTGGAAAGAGAACCGCTAAGAACAAGAAGTTCAGAAGTGTATACCTCGAATCCAAATCGAGTAAGGATGGCGAACCGAATATATTAAGGGACTCAGGCTTCGACATTAACCCTTATGCGGTGTGGCGGTTCAGGAAGAGTTCTGACGAGATTTACGGTTACTCTCCGATGGCTGATGCGTTGGTTGAAATCTTCTCCTTGAATCAGTTTGGCAAGACCCGGCTCATGGCCGCTCAGAAGTCGGTAGACCCGGCGATGAATGTGCCGATAGAGATGCGGGGCAGAGTAAGGAACATGCCTCACGGCAATAACTACTACGACGATCCGAAGCGGGTTATGAGCCCCATCGCTCTTGGTGGCAACTTCAACCTCTCACTCGAAGAGACTGAACGTGTAGTTGAGTCTGTTAAGGATAAGTTCAGGGTCAAGTTCTTCCAAGCCTTTATAGGGAGACAGGGCGAGGCTACGAGGGAAGAGATACTCCAGATAAAGAACGAACAGGCAGGGTTGATGATAGCCCAGACCGACCGTGTGTATGTTGAGGGCATCAGGCGCATCTTCGATATAGTATCAGAGATAGAAGATCGCAGGGGTGCGTTCAGCGAGGAACAGGGTATGCCTCCCATCCCTGACGAGATAGTTGAGTCTGGCGGTACGATCAACTTCGTCCTCACCGGACCTCTAAGGCAGGCACAGCGACAGGTGACAGAGCTTAACCCGATAATCGAAGTGGCTCGTGCCATAGCCGAACAAGCAGAGCTATTACAGAAGCCTGAGATGCTTGACGTTATCAACGGCGACCTGACAGCAGAAGCTATTGCCGAGGCAGGCTTCTTCCCGCAGCGATTGATTAACTCTAAGGATGTAAGGGCGCAGATCAGGGCAGACAGACAGGCTGCCATAGAACAGGAGCGTCAGCAGATGATGTTACTGGAAGCAGCTAAAACGGTTCCTTTGGATTCTGCACCCGAGGATGGCAGCATTATGGCCAATGTTGCGGAGGCGGTAGGATGAACCCAATAGGCACAGCAAAAGAATGGCAAGCGATACTCCAAAAGGAATATATCGAAGAACGCCTAAGCATTGTGACCATAGGCAAAAATCATAATTGTTCTGCGACCCCAGTCAAGAAGTGGCTTGATAGATTGGACTTTCGCACAAGAGGAGTCGCGGAAGCCTTGAGGGGTCTAAAGAGGCCTGATGAATTTAAGAGAGCGGTCAGCAAGGGCATGAAGGGCGTCAATACATGGATGCTCGGCAGAAAGTCGTCTGAGGAGACAAAAGAAAAGTGTCGTATTGCGTCTACTGGAAAGAGGCATACGGTTGAGTCAAAAAAGAAAATAAGCATGGCCCGCAAAGGAATCAAGTTTTCAGAAACGCATCTATTGGCATTAAGCAGGTCGCATATAGGTAAAAATCTTGGTCCAGACCATTGGAATTGGAAGGGTGGCGCAAAAACTGAGAACATGCGAATAAGAAGGTCGCCAGAATACAAGCAATGGAGATTGGCGGTTTTTGAACGAGATGGGTTTAGATGTGTCGGATGTGGCACTGTCGGCGGTTTCTTGCACGCACATCATATATTGCATTTGGCGAAATATCCAGAGAAAGCATTTGATATTGATAATGGAACAACGCTATGCAAAGAATGTCACGCAGGAGTGCATCCAGAAATGAAGAATTTGCTTAATCCAAAAATAGCGTAGTTAGGGAGAAGAGAATGGAAAGGCCGGAATGTAACATTTGTGGCAAAGTAAAGGCACATTCAGAGTTTATTGGTCAGCATGGATGCTCTGTCAGATTTAAGGGCGGTAATATGGCAAAGATTTTAATAGAGGTGCTGAATGGCGATATTTGTACAAGATGTCTTAGGTTAATGGAGCATCTTTTGGCGGAAAGCAAATCGCTGTATCCAGACAAAGTTAGAGAAGCGATAGGAGAGGCCCTTGGATAAAACAACAACTGACTATGGAGTGTTACTGGATACCGACAGGGGCCAGAGAGTTCTTGCAAACATGCTGCTTGAGGGCGGGTTCTTTAAGTACACAAAGACCCCAGAAGAGCAGGCGGTTGAGAACTTTCTCAAGACCATACTGGTTAAGACCGGTCATTATCCGGTAGATGGCCAACCTAACTCGCTTCATAGGGCGGTGATGTTTGTAAGCGGCCTTCGTAAGAGACGAAGTGCTGTAGATTTTGTAAAGAGTTTACTTAGATTAAATAAGGAAGACTGATATGGCTAAGAAAAAAACAAAAAAGAAAGTGGCAGAGAAAGCAGTTTCTGTAGCGGAGCCGGTTGGTATTACGGTAACGGAAGTTCCGAGTGATAATACTCGAATTACTGTTCTCGAAAACCGTCTCGACCGTATCGTAAGGGCCTTGAGTACAGCCAAACCCATAACCAAGGATATGTAATGGGCGTCGAATCAATAATAGTGCATGAGAATGTCCAGGCGATAATCGACAAGCTGAAGGAAGACTTGAAGGTTGACCTCGATAAGATAAAGTCCGATGTGGACTTAATTAAAACAGACGTAAAAGCAATCAAGGAGAAATGAGATGAGTGAAGGACTGCTTACAGACAGTGCAGATAATCCTTCTGCGGGAGCAGGAGAAGGAACACAGGACATCTTTGCAGGCGTGGCCAAAGAGGTGCGGTTTAGTGGAGATGGTAATGACAAGTTGGCGAGATTCACAGATGTAACCTCGCTGGCTAATAGTTATCTTGAACAGGAGAAGATGAATAGCGGCAGAGTTAAGATGCCCAGCGACACCTCGACGCCTGATGAGATAAGTGCCTTTTACCAGAAACTCGGCACACCGCCAGACGCATCGGGTTATTCGCAACCAGAATTGGCCGAAGGCGAGACAGTGGATACCGAATTCTTTGGTGCCATAGCCGCCGGGGCACTAAAAGGAAACGTGTCTAATGAGGGGTTTGGGCACATGGTCAAGGCGTACCAAGACTATTCTGATGCAAAGATAAACGCCGAAGTAAACGCGACCGAGGCGCAGTTGCAGTCGGACTGGGTGGGGGATTACGATAAAAATATCGAGACAATCGAAAGGTTGTTTCGTGAACATCCAGACAAGGAAGCTGGGGCTGGATTCAAAGAGTGGTTTGTTAATTCCGGCGGTGGACGTGATGTGAGGGCAATGAAAGGAATGTATGAATTAGCGAAGTCATTCTTGGACGATACTCTTGTCAAAGGTGATAAAGTGCCAGAAAAAGTTGACGACTATGTGCCGTCCAATAGGAACTCGCCAGAAATGTATACAAATGGCGAAGATGAAGAAAGCGTAAGAGCAAGGGCCTACTTTACGGCTAAGGGACATAAATATTAATGGCTATTATCCGAAAGGGCAAATAATGCCACAAGCGGGATAACCTAACGGCCCGAAACCAAAAGACTGAGCGAGTCTAAACGCAAGAAGAAGCCCAGCAATGATTGGGATAACTCCTTCACCAAACGAATTTTAACTAAATTTTAAGGAGTTAATCATGGCTGACAGAACAAACGCCAGCAGGGAAAATTTATTGCTGGTAACAAGAATGACCAACAACAACGAGACGTTGGATGTTGCAGAAGTATTGAACGAAACCAATGAGGTTATCGAGGATGCTATAGTTCAGCAGTCCACCGATATGACCTCACATGTGTTCTCCCGCAGAACTTCGCTCCCGGCAGTAAGCTGGGTGAAGCTCGGTAATGGCTGGAATGCCTCCGTGGGTCTGATAAACCAGGTTCGTGAAGAAATCGGGCAGTTGAAGGCTCGCTTCCTTGCACCTGAAGATATCATGGACATCCAGCCCAATCCTGCCAAGTACAGAATGCAGCAGGAGCGTGGTTACATTGAGTCGATGGGCCAGGAACTTTCCAACACGTTGTTTGGGAATTTCAGTTCCGGTTCATTGAGCCCGGTCTCGCCTCCGCCCGAAGAGTTCGCTGGTTTCCAGTATCGTTATAACACGCTTGGTACAACTGATACCAACTTTGTTATCAACAACGGCAATACGACCGGTAGCGATAATACTTCGATCTGGTTCGTGCAGTGGGGTGCAGGCAAGGTTTACCTTATCAGCCCTCGTAACGCACCGGGCGGGCTGAGCAAGGTTGACAAGGGCCTCCAGATGGTCTCGGGTGACAATGCGGTCGCGTCTACATCCGCTACCGTAACCGGTCAGAACCCAACCAATCAGTTACATGCCTTTGTCACGGAGTTTGCATGGCGTGTTGGCCTTGCAGTTGAGGATTTGCGGACAGTGAAACGTCTTGCGAATATCGACAGTGTATCAGGCACTACGCACACGCTGAACGTAGACAACATCATCAAGATTCAGAACAACTTCAAGAGCAGGGACATGGTTTCGATGTACACCAACGAGACCGTCTTCACGCAACTTGACATTCTGGCCAAGGACAAGACTAACGTATTCTGGTCTGAGAACAACCCGTTCGGCAGACCTCAACTCTTCTTCCGTAATAGCCCGATACGTCGAACCGACGCTATCAGCAACGACGAAGGAATACTAACAACTTAAAGGAGCTGATTATGGCTTTATTTGATGCAATACTGGAGCTTAGTGACGACCAGGACCTTTCACAAACGACAGGTACCTACGCGGCCACTAACACTTTCAATTTCAGTGATACCACACAGGAACTGACCGGCCTCGAAATGGGTGCAGGTCAACCTATGTGGTTCAACGTAAGGGTGGGAACAGCCATTGCTGGTACGTCTGGCTCAACCGCCGGTTCGGTGACGCTTGTTGTGTCGCTGGTCAATGAGTCGGACACTACGATTGATAGTAGTTCCGAGGTGATGTATACGTCACGGACGTTTACCGAAGGTGAACTGACTGCCGGCGCGTGGCTGGTAAGGATTTCATTGCCGAATGATATTGATAAGCAAGCCTATATGGGTGCTTTATATACTATCGGTGGTGAAACGTCTGCCGTTGGAACGCTTGATGCGTGGATTGATAACGGCCCACAGTCGAGTTTTGACACTCAAGTGAGTGCGTCTAACATTTAATTATGGCTAACGATATCAACATCTTAGTGGGTGTGCCTGTCCCCAATAATTACTTTGCTGACAGCAGGGTAGTTGCACAATTAGAGGCGTGGGCCACCTGTCGTAATGTCGAGACTTACTATCCCGCAACAGGCGGGCCAGAAGTAGGTCAAGACAGAATGGTCATGTTTGCGAAGCACATGAAGCCGGAGATTACTCATATTTTGTTTGTAGACTATGACGTAATACCGAGACCAAATACACTAAAGAGACTTTTATCCCATGACAAGGATATAGTCTCTGGTGTGTATCCTATCAGTTTACAGAATAGTATAACATGGTGCCTATCAAGAGAAGAACCTTTTATCGCTATGCCGTTTAATGACTTGCCAAACAACATGTTTAAAGCAAAGACAGTCTGTAATGGTATGATGCTTGTGAAGATGAAGGTTTTTGATGAACTGGAGTGGCCCTATTGGGAGAACCACTTCCAGGTTGGCGCACTTGAGACTGGCCATGATATTGATTTCTGCCAGAAAGCCAGAAAGGCTGGTTTTGATTTATGGGTAGACCCGAAAGTGAAATGCAAACATAGTAAGATGGTTGAATTGTTAGGTATAGCAAACAAATATATAAAGGAGTAACACAATGAAAAAGTTAATTTTAGTATCGCTTGTGTTCTGCTTTGCTGTCATGGCTTTTGCTGTGGACCCGTCTGCGAACAACGCCCGTACCACTTTTAGGAACGGGTATCAGTGGAGTGGTAACGCGTCAAGAGACTTTGCAACACAGTGGGCACAGCAAGTAGAGGCCGCTGCCGAGATTGGGCAGGACCTTGGAACTGGAAGTGTATTTTATGTAGATTCCAATGTATCCACGGAAGGCGATGGCACTTCTTGGACCAAGGCGAAAGACACTCTCGACGAGGGAGTTAATCTTTGCACTGCTGATCGAGGCGACTGGATTCTGGTAGCGCAGGGCCATAATGAAGATCTGGCTGGTGCTGATGGGGTCGATGCCGATGTGGCGGGGGTTACTATCAAGGGTATCGGGAACGGCACTTTAACACCGACGCTCGATTTCGATGCCTCTGGAAGCGAGTTTGTAATCGGTGCCGCCAATGTCACTGTGATAAACATCCGTTTCCGGCCCGGCACTAATGCTGTCACTGCGGGCATTGATATTGAGGCCGCAGGGGATGGCTCTAAAATCCTTGGATGCGATTTTGGGTTTGCCGAGGCCTCAACCGACGAGTTCGCCGCTGCTATTAAGATTCAGGCAGGTGCAGATAACGGGCTGATCGAGGGTTGTTACTTCAATGCGGGCGCGCAAGCGGCTGTTCAGGCTATTCTTATAGCCTCGGAGTGTATTGGCCAGACGATCAATGGCAATCACGCTCAGGGCGACTATTCGACAGCGGTTATCGTTGGCGGTGCTGCGACCCAGGATGATATCGTTATGACGAATAACACTTTCTTTAACGGCAACATGACTGGTGATAACGGGTTGAATTCAGAGCCTTGTATTGAGATGACAGATGGTTCGTCTGGTTTCATTGCAGGTAACTGGTTGATTGCTGACGTTGCGACTGGTCTATTGATACGCGTCGCGGACGACTTTGTGTTTATGAACAACTTTGTTAACGATACTGATGGCGATGAATTCACTGGTTCTAAGTCAGACGATTCTGCCACTATTGCAGGGTTTACAGACGGTTAATAAGTACAGTTAATCTAAGGGGAGCGGGTTTCGGCCCGCTCCTATCTTTATGGAAAAGCTAAAACCCTACATATTATCATTCGGCATCATAGCATGTGCCTTGGCGATTGACAGGTCTGCTATCGAGCCTGCGATGACCTCCAAGTACATCGTATGGTGCGTGGTTACATTGGCTTTGGTATTGTGTACTCGTCGCGTGACGATTGACTATACCAGTATTTTGATGGTATGTTTTATGGTAGTGATGGCCCTTTCGGGTTTCTCCGCTATAAACCAATCCGAATGGTTCTATTCTGTAATAAAAATTGGGCTTATGGCCATATTCTTGCTCGTTGCAAAAATAGACAAAGACCACTTCGCCAAAACTATGATATGCCTGGGTGCGGCGTTTTCGTGGTATCTTTGGACGGTATGTTTCTCAACAAAGAGCTATGCGCAACTTGGCTACCTGATGAGTTGCAAATCTGAGTGGGCACTGGCAAATGTCTTTGTTATTATTTGCTGTTATCATGCAATAAAAAGCGGATGGTGGGTAAAGGTAAGCTGGGTTGTCGGCCTGCTCGCAGTTGTGAATGTTCTATTACCAAAATCACGCGCTGGCATTCTTGCCTTATGCGCGTGTATTGTTATAGCTGGGATAAAAGAAAAAAGACTCGTTCTATATTGTACAGGGCTGCTGATAATAGGTGCTGCTGTGTATTATGCGCAACCAAGTATAGCAAGTACGACCTCAATGGAACAAAGAATGACTCACTGGTCGGCATCTATTGATATGGTAGCGGCTAACCCGCTTGGCGTTGGGGCGGGCAACTGGCCTATAAACTTTCCGAACTTCGCACGCGGCATAAACTTACCCAAGGTCTATACGAAGTTGGTATTTCTCCAACCCGACAACGACTTCCTTCTCGTTTTGTGCGAAGGGGGTTATTTTGGCCTGTTGGTTTACTTTGGTGTGTTCTGTTTTGGTCTATACCGTGCAAGAGATGATACATTATCTATCATGTGCATAGTTGCATTCATGGCTGTTGCGCTATTCTCCGGTTTAATGGAGAGAGCGTTTGCTTCTATGGTGTTATTCACTGTGCTGGCAATAGGGTGCCGAGGTAGAAAGATGCCAGTTTCAAGATTTGTGTTTATACCAATCCTGTGCCTCATGCTGGTAGTTTTTGGTTTTAGACACATAAATATGCGACAAAGCAAGGCCCTTAACAAGACAATGGAATGGAGTGATATAAGAAGTGGGGAATCTGTATTTTCAAGGCTAACTCATCACGGTATTCCGTGGGCGTGGTGGCGAGGAACGGGATATGTCAAAGATGATAACGATGTCTTGGCGCTCGAAGAGTATAAGAGGGCGCACCGATTAAGTCCGTACAATATTTATGTTCTAAACTCTCTTGGCGCACTGTGTGGCAATATGGGTGAATATAATGTCGCCATAGCGTGCTTCCGTGAAGCTGTAGATATCTGCCCTGAGTACGAAGACGCACAACTTAACCTAAATAAAATAAATGCGAAAATGGTGGTAGACAAATGAAGATTATCAAAGCTCTTTTAACAGCAATAGTAATCTTGACCCTGTGGACAGCAGCGGTACATTTTTCTGGTGTTACCGGGGTTTGTAAGGAGTGTGCTGATGCGGAGACGAAAACAGATTACAGAAGACATCATAGCGGGCTCTGTGACCTTGGTGATATTGATAGCCGTAGTAGTGGCAATTATTAAATTCCTATTTCGAGGTTGATATGTCAACGAAAACCCAGATAACAAACAAAGCCATGATAGACTTAGGCGCAGCCTTGTTCATTGACGTGGACGCTGACGGCACCAATCCAGCAGATGTGGCTAATGCTTCATGGGACATAATCTTGCCAGAGGCGTTAAACCACGGCCCCGAACAGGGCTGGAAGTTTGCCCGGCGTAGGTTTCATGGCATTGATAGAGATTCGGCTACTATCACTGCTTTTGCTTCGGCAACGTCTACTACAACCACGGTAACGGCAACTCATGCTCTCTTGGCTGGTGACCAAGTTCTGATAGAAGGAACTACCAGTTACGATGGATGCTATGACATAGTAAGTGTATCCACTACGGTATCGTTTGTCATTACAATCGCATTCGTAGCGGACGATGCAACGGGTACCGCTAAATGGACATCTCAAAGATTCAACGCAAGATATGCCCGCCCTACGTCTACAAGGGTTACTAATGTTCAGGTTGGCGGTAGGAATATTACAGATTGGATTCGTGAAGGCGAGTTCATATTAACCAATATGGAAGACACCGAAGTTGATATGAACTATATCGCCGCCGCATCTGACCTGACGATTACCAATTTCCCGCCCCATTTCGTAGATGTTCTGTGGCGAAGGCTATCAGCTTGTCTCGCCTACGACCTCGTACAAAACCAATCATTATCTAATACCAAACTAACGGCATTGGAGCAAATATATTTACCTCGCGCTATAGGCATGGATAATCGTGAGCAGTTCGTACAAGAATTCAGTAATAGTTGGGTCACCGCCGGTCATTCGACAGGTATCGAAGGCGACTTCCCGCTTGACCCAGTACCAACATTTAGAAGATAGGAGTTTATTATGGCTAATATGACAGTTGGTGATATCAAGAAGAAGAAAGATGATGTCAACCCTAAGATGAGGTCTGTTTCGTTTACGCATACTGCCGCAGGGACAGCGACAGGAAGTGTGGCCACAACAGAAGAAATACATGGCACATTGATGAGGATGTACACCGATGCCGGTGGCGATGCTTCATGGAACTTTACATTGATAGCAAGTGGTTCTACGGTTTGGACATCTCCGGCATTGGGCACAAACGCGCAAACACTGCCACTGGGTATTATGTGGGACGCAGGCACTCCCGCTGCGGATACAGAAGTGACGATGTGGGGCATACCACTGGCAGGCGAAGTTCTCACTTGCTCTACGACCAATATGTCCGGTTCTGGAGTTGGCCCTGTAATCACAATAGTCTATCGAGTTGACTAATGAACTTAACCACTCCCACACATAGATTGTTTGTGGCAAGAGCCGAGGCTGACGAGAACGGTGCGGCAGGGGCACCGGCTATATTCACCAATGAGACCGCTGGTAACTTTGCAAATAAACCTACCGGAACGATAGACGCCCTTGACCCTGGCCGTCTCGACCCAACAATAGATGTGGCCAAGAACGTGTCCGTTATTGCCAACAGTAAAGTGAACGGCATCGCATTCTCATTCACTGGCGGTTCAGCAGCAGGCAAGACATTTGGTGTGGACTTTTTTACATGGGCAAATGAGAACGGTGGGGCCAAACATACCGTCAATATGACCGCTGAATTGGGCACGCAGAAGGTTGTGGTCTATCCTCACAATGGGGTTGCTGCGCCGGATAGGTTCTGGGCCGATAAAATGGTAATCGTGTGGGAGAACCATGTCAAAGAGGTTGAGTCCACGGATACTGTTGGCCGCAATTCCATTGGCGAGATATGGTTCGATCTGTCTGGTCTTCGGTATGTGTTCCCGCAGATTACCAACGCCGACGGCTCCACTGGGACCGAGGCTGGAGACGTTGCTGTATGGTTTAGGTATTTCTAAAAATGGCTAAATTAACTAAAATAACAAGAGCGTTTAACGCAGGTGAACTTTCGCCCGATCTTGACTCAAGAACAGACCAGGCAAAGTACGAGTCTGGCTGCAAGACGTTAGAGAACTTCATACCTTTGATTTATGGCGGAGTTCAGCGCAGGCCGGGGCTGGAGTTTATAGCCGCCGCCAAAGACTCTACTGCTGCTAATAAATCTCGTCTCGTCTCTTTTGAACATTCAGTGGATGATGTATATGTGCTGGAATTTGCCAATCAGGTCATTCGTATATTCAAGGACGGAGCGTTAATTCCGGGCGTTAGCGGTGTCGCCGACCTTTCCGCTTTTAGTAATATCATTGCCCATTGGAAACTTGATGACGACACCGGCACGTCTACTGTTATTGATGCCGATGGTGCAACTCACAATGGAGACATAACCACAGTCGCCAGTGCTACTGATGCCTTAACGAACGATGTCCATAGGGTTGGCAATGTAGGAACCGGATCGTTTTATTTAGGACAGACCCGTGCTGTGGAGGTGGGCGACAGTGCCGACTTTACGTTTATAGAAGGGGTTGACGGCGACTTTAGTGTAATTGCCGATGTTTTTGTTGATGAGGATGGAGAGAATCAAACAATAATCTCTAAGTGGAGCAACAACGGCAAGCGTGAATGGAAATTAGACAAAGACGTTAGTGGTCGTATCAAATTAGACCTTTTCGACCAAGCAAACAGTAAGGGTATATTTTCAGTAACCAATGTTGCAATCACTCCAGGGTGGCATGTAGTATGTGCCACCTACGAGGGCGAGGCCGTCCCTGTGCCGGGGGGGAAAAGACCAACGGCGGCAAACTTTATCAAGATTTACATAGATGGTGTTTCGGTCGCTGTCAACGAATCCAATGATGCAGATTATGTAAGCATGACAGACACCGCCTCAAGTTTGGCTATCGGTGCCCATTACTCCGCCACCGACGCCTTACAGCGTAATTGGCGGGACAGGATAGACAATGTATCTGTTCATGGCGAGACGTTAACTGCTGCCAATGTGCTGTCTTTGTTTAACGCTAAGATTGCCACCGAGATACCGAGCCCGTATCTTACTGCTGACCTGCCATCGTTAAAGTTCGAGAACTCTGCTGATGTCATGTTTATCACGCATCCTTCTTATGAAGACCGCAGGCTGTCAAGGTTCAGTGATTCGGCATGGCTATTGGAAGTCTCTGGAATAATAACTGGTCCATTCAGAGACCAGAACACAGACCTTACGAAAACAATCACATCAGACGGTTCGGCAGAGGGTGCCAGCGTAACGCTAACCGCCGTTGGCCATACCCCGTTCGCTACAAGTGCAACTGCCGGTCACGCGCCTAATGGCAATTCTGATACCGACAAGGCCACAACAGGCACGCTGTTTAAGTTGATACACGCAACTGGCACGTCAAGCATAGGCGAGACGTTAGATTCTACCACAGAAGACGCGGTAACGGCAACCTTGGCTGTTCCTAAAGGGATAACGTGGGATTGGACGACCAATGGCACATGGGGTACGGGCGGCCCGTCAACTGTTGTACTGGAGAGAAGTTATGACTCCGAGACAACCTATGAAACAGTCCACACAGTAACATCTCTGGCCAACAAGAATGTAACAACGTCGGGCACGGAAGACTTTGCTGACGCCATATATAGGGTCCGCATAAGCGATGGTACTGGTACTGGCGACGTGAGCATCCAACTCTCAATAAGAGACACGTCTCATATAGGTATAGTCAAGATTACGTCCGTCACAAATACATCGACCGCAATTGGTGTAGTAGTGAAGACACTTGGTGCCACAGACCCAACCCATAGATGGTCAGAGGGGTCGTTCTCAAATAAACGAGGATGGCCTATCGATGTTACTATATCGTCTGAGGAGCGGTTACAATTCGCTGGGAATATATCCGAGCCGCTTACTACATGGGGTTCTGTTATTGGTGACTTTACTGATTTTACAGAAGGAACAGATGACGATTCGGCTATTCAGTTCACCTTGGTGGGGTCTGGTCAACAAAACAGAATTAGATGGATGGTAGCTAAGGAGGCACTTGTTTTAGGAACTGTCGGCGGTGAGCACATCCTTGGCGCGTCAAAGGACGAGGAGGCCCTTACGCCAACGAATGTAAAAGCGAAGTTGCAAACCACGTATGGCTCAGAGGACATCAGTGCCAAGATCGTGAATCAAGCGATACTATTCGTTCAACGAGGTGGCAAGAAGATAAGAGAGTTCTTATATAACTTCGAGGCCGACGCCCACAAGGCTGATGACTTAACAGTCTTTGCTAATCAAATCACTGGCGATGGTATAGTTGATATGGCATTCCAGCGAACACCTGACCCGATACTGTGGTGTGTTAGGGTGGACGGCCAATTGGCAGTGTTGAATTATGAACGGGACCAGAACGTGTTTAGTTGGTCAAGGATATGTACCAATACCAACCTTGCCGGAGCGTCAACTCAAAGCATAATAGAATCCGTAGCTGTTGTTTTTGGTGGTGTCAGGTCAGAAGACGAGGTGTGGGTGTCGATATTACGACAAATAGACGGTAGCGACTCAAGGACTATTGAGAGGTTTGATTCAAGGGAATTAGCCTCTGCCGCCGGTGACTGGAAATTCCTTGACTCGTACATCACCGATACTGGAGGCGACACAACTATTACAGGACTGGGGCACCTTGAAGGGCAGACGGTGCAGGTCTTAGGAGATGGGTTGGTGCAGGCTACCAAAGTGGTAGCGTCAGCCCAAATAACTGCTGCTGCAACTGCTGCTAAATACCAGGTTGGAATAGGTTACACCTCCACTTTAATTCCAATGGACATCGATCTGGAGGGCACAGGCCTTGGTACTACCAAAAGGATAAACAGGGTAATGGTGAACGTAATAGACACTGTGGGGGGTGAGATTGGCCCTGATACGAGTCGGCTTGAAACTATATCTCCCGGCGCTACTAAGTTCACTGGCCATAAAGAGATAAGCATCCCCGGAGGTTATACGAGAGATACCGATATAACCGTAAGGCAGACTGACCCGGTTCCAACGACGATTTTATCGCTGACCTATGATATTGGAGGAAGCAGAGATTAGGAGAAGAAATGGAGACGGAACTAAGGCCTTTTAGGGCCGAAGATATGGTGTGGATAACACAGACTGGAATAAAGGAATACGGCCTTCAGCACTTGTCAGCAGAAAGCGTTAGAGAGTTGGCAGAGGCAAGAGAGAAGAATGGACAATGTATTACAGGTTGGGTAGATGGCGAGATATGTGCATGTGGCGGGATAGATTTGATGTGGGAAGGTGTTGGGGAGGTATGGGTTATGGTGTCGCCGAAAATCGACACATACCCGATGAGACATAAGATAAATGCAGTGAAGATTATTAAAGACGGACTTGATAAATTGATTAAAGACAACAAATTATGGCGAGTTCAGGCTTGGGGCCGGATAGGGTACGCCAAGGCCCACACCCTTTTCCGTCACCTCGGTTTCAAGGCTGAGGGGCTGGCAAAGAAATATGCCCCTGATAAATGTGATTGTATTCTTTACAGTAAGATTATGGAGTAGATATCTTATGCAAAAGGAAATGACATTTTATACAGACAGGAATAACATCGAGCCAGTTCTCTGGTGCATAGCCTTTATGGTGATGGTAGTGGTCGGCCTTGCTGCCGCAGGAACATATCATGCCTTTGATAGAGGGGAGTTTTCCACAATAAACGGCATTGCCAACAGCATCTTTGGCCTTGGTTTTTTGTGGAAATTTAGCCTTGTTTCGCTGGTCTCTGGCTCGATAAGATATCATGCCTTTCTCGCTCTGATGATATCTTTTCTCTGTTTCTCGGCCCTTCTTGCTTGTTTTGTATCGGCTTCTTGCCGCTTTGTATTTGGGTCGCTTGTAAAGTGCCTTCACGCAAGACTTGCAATATCGCCGAAGCCCATCAGCGTTGTATCTATTTTTATGAAAATCACAAACGGCCCTAAATTGCTTGCATCCAGAACATCTTTTTGTTATACTTTGCTCAGACATGGTTTTTCCCTTATCAAAAAACTGTGTTTAGAGCCGCTACAGACCCAATATCTGTGCGGCTCGTTGTATTATACCGCAGCACATTCATTACGCAAGCAAAAACTTACTAAATTTTTGGTGAAATGATGGAATATTTAGAACTAAAACCGGGATGGGTTATACGCGTTCCTCATGGCATGACTATGATGGAGTTGGCGAGGTATCGGTTTGACCCAATTACCATTGCTCTTGTTACCGCTGCCGCTGTGGGTACGGTCTCTGCCGTCCAGCAAGGCCGTGCAGCTCGCGCTCAAGGCGACTTCCAAGAGAAGATAGCCTTCCGTAACGCCGAAGAGGCCCGTAAGGCTGCTGAGGGCCAGAGAGAGGCTGCGGCTGAGGCGGCAATAGAGCAGGAACGCAGGGGTAAAGCCCTCAAGGGCCGCCAAAGGGCCTTATTTGCCAAGTCTGGGGTAGAGCTAAGAGGTTCACCCTTAGCGGTACTGGTAGAGACTGCCCAAGACTTAGAAGCCGACAGGCTGGAGATACTTCGCCAGGGAGCCATAGGAGCCTCGTCACTGGAAGCACAGGCTGGAATCATACAAGCCCAGGGTACGGCAGCTAAAGCCCGTGGTAGGGCCACACAGAGAGCGTCAGTGCTAAGTGCGATAGGTACTGGTGCGAGCGGGTTGGCTACGGCAGGGTTGGCGCGTAGTAGACTTAGCACAGGCAGGACATCAAGCCTGCAATCAAGAGTTCCGGGGACAAGCGGCGGATTTGTGCCGAGAGGATAAACTATGGCGAAAATACCACGTAGCTCAAGAAGAGTATTACCATCTGGTGCCGTACCCACTGCGCAAGTTCCACAGGATATTGCCGATACGGGACAGGGGTTAGAGGCAAGGGCATTGGGGCAGATTGGTGAGGGGATAGGTGAGATTGGTAACGTGCTTCTTGAGATAGAACTCAGAGACAGGCAGGCCAGTGACTTAAAGCAAGCGAGTACAGACGCCGCCGACCGGCAGAGCAACAAACTCTCTATTGAAGAATGGAAGAATAATAACCCCCTTGACGAGCACACGGCAGAGAACTTTGGCAAGGTGTGGGACCAAAACAGTCAATTTGACCCGTCGGCATATCGAGACGGCAATGCGCAGGCAAGGGCGAAGATTTTGAACGGCGCCGAGCGGGACAGTTATGTTCGTACACAGACTATAACTGCTCAAGACACAAGGATTAGAGATACAATCCTATCCTCAGAAGCAACATACATCCTTGAGCCGAATGAGGGGAATAGACAGAATTACGAAAACGCATTGATCCTAATGCACACTGGAGACAGGGCGGACACATTACTGGCCGCTGCCGATGCCAGGATAGCGAAAAACGTACAAGTGGCCCAGATAGACAATGCTGCCGCAGCGGGGTTTGATGCGTGGCGTGCCACCGTTACCGACGATAACCCTGATGGCGACTTGAATGCTGGATTTGATGCGATAACAGCTACGGATATACCCGCTGGCGATATGCAAGAAGCTGAGTCTGAATTGAAGACGAGAGTGACAAATCGCAGAGCAGAAGATAAACGTATCAGGGATGAAGAAGCCGCCACTCAAGCCGATGGTATCTTTGGCGATATCAATAATGGGAACTATGTTGGCATTGACGCGAGAATAGACGCGGCTCCAGCTTTGAGCGAGAAAGAGAAAGTTGACTTAAAGCGAAGCGCAAGGTTGGATGCCGAGGCTCGTTTGAGTGATAAGTTGGAAGACAGCCCTTATAATCAGTTTGATCCTGCTGTGTATCAGGAAATGTTGGGGGTAGTACGGAGCGATCCAGACTCAATCACTGACGAAGACCTTCGAGACCTGACCCATTTAGGCCGTGAGTCTGATGGAGTTGCTGGCGGCATTACCTCTGGTCAGTATAAAGAATTGAGCAAGATGAGGACTGACAATACAAAGGATAGGAATGGCGGCACTTCTGTGTTCGCAAGGGGCTCAGTGGTGAGGGCGCAATCTTCCATAAACAGGATGTTGACTGCCGCTCTTAGGGTTAAGGTCGAAGAAGCTGACGAAGATAAAGAACTGGCGGTAAGGAGAAATATCGAAGCCGTTTTCCAGGAAAGACAAAATTCGCTGGCCGCGTTTGCCGACGCTAACAAGGACAGTCCCAATTTTGACAAGTTGATAGAAGAGGAAACCAAGCGGCTGCTTATTCCAATCCAAGAGGAGGCGACTGCGAATTGGTTTAATAGGCTTATAGGGGTCTCGCCAGATGTCTTTTTCAATAGAAGGCGTGCCACGGTAACGCAAACAGAATTGCCTAAGCCTACCACGCAAGCTGAATTTGACGCAATACCGTCCGGCACCGACTTTATAGATACTGATGGTGAGGTGGTAACAAAGAAATGACCTTTAGGCGAGAACAAGATGTAGTTTTACAGGACACGTTCAGGCGAGAACAGGATGTGGTCCAGCCCACCATTAGGTCGCCGGGGGTTCGTGCGAAATCTGCCGAGATAATGGACAATATCCTTTTTGACGATACGCCTGTAGAAGAGATTGGGCCTGTCGAACAGGCCGATACTGCAAGGGAGATTTTACAGGGGTTTGATGCACCGGAGACAGCCAAGACAGCTCTTGAGAACAGGATAATGCTGTCACATTTGTTCAGTCTTGATATCAATGAGGTCATGTTCATGGAGACCGCCATGCTCAAGGATTTGTATGGTGAATCTTTAGCAGATATATCTTCGGCGGTAGTCAATAAGAACCTGAAAGATGATGCTATATCAGCATTGAAGGAGACCCCCCAAAATCTAAAGATTGGCGCGATTGGCATGACAGCCGCCACGCTTGAGGCTATGAAGCGTAGGGCTATACAGCTTGCGGGTGGTGGTGCGCTCCCTGATGAGGCACTAAGACATCAATTTGAGGCAATAACGCCCAGCCCGGAGCCCGGAAAGGATGGATATATCTTCAATCCCGACAGGCTGGATTTCGTGAGACCAAACTTGGTAGAGCAAATATTTGGTGAACCGAGATTTCCGGGGAGGATTGCCGCTGAAGCATTTGGCACCGTGTCCAGATTGCCAGATATTGGAGCTAAGATACTTAGAAAGAAACAACTTGCCTTGCAACAAGAGCAGGATGTTGCCGAGATAAGCAATGCCCCAATAACCAAAATGGCGAGGCTTGTTCACCAAGGAGGCACGCCGTCAATGGCAGTTGCTGCCGGGGCAGCTATATTGACGGGCAACCCTGCTGTCGGCTTAGCAATTCTCGGCGAAGTCACTGGTGGCGAAGCGTTCGAGCGACAGATTGAAGCTGGGGGGTCAATCCAGAAAGCATTGATTTTGAGCGAATTATCAGAAGCTGCCGAAATAGGCGGCGAGATGCTTACATTCCCAAAGATTATTGAGAGCATTACGGGTGGTTTATCTATAACGAAAGCACTGACGCTGATAGTTGAAAACACAGGACAGGAAGCCGTGACGGGATTCAATCAGCAGTTTCTCGAGACGTATGGCGTTGAGACATCTAAAGGCACAGACCCCGCCACCGCAGCCAAGATCGCTTTATCTGAGGGCGTCAAAGCCATCCCTGAATCAGCCTTTGTCGGTGGGGCCACAGCGGGCGGGGCAGATGTTGTTGGTTTTGGTGCTGGATTCACCAAATCTTTATTGTCCAAATCCGAGACCAAGGTGGTCATACCTGCCATAGCCAAGGCGATAGACGATAGCTTAGCAGAAGAAGCCGCCGCTGTAGAGGATGCCGTGACTCCAGAGGCCGTAGCACCTACGTCAGAGGCCCCTGCTGAGGCGCCAGTGGCCGAACAGGCTGCCGAGGCACCAACGGCACCCCCACCTACCCCAGAGGCTCAGGTGGCCGCTGAGAAGGGGGTTGAGGCATTGCCAGAAGGCGTGACGCCATTCCAAGCAGAGATAGGTGAGCAGGCCGGTCTTGAACCTACAGACACTAAGGCCCTGCTTGACTCAGCAGAGAAGAGATTCAGGGCTATTAAGAATAAGGATGTCACCAGGCGGTCGGCGGCAGAGAAGGCAGAGCTTGCTTTCCTGAGAAGAAACAGGACAGACGTAGATGCACTGGTTGACCAGATAACATCGCCTGTTGAAGAGAGGGTTTTTGGTAAGCCCAAGGCCATAGGCCTCACGAAAATAGAAGCCAAGTTGTTCGGCAAGAAAGCGGGCGAGGCTCGCACTGAACAGATAAAGGGCAAGAAGGTCGGCTTTAAGGCGGGCGAGAAAATCGGCAGGGACAAGGGCAGGGAGGCTGCGGCTAAACTCAAGCTGACACAAAAGATTACTCAGCGACGACGAGAAGTGGCGACGGCTTTAGTCAGGGCATTTGTCCCGAAGGAAGAGCAGGGGAAGTTCCTTGACCGCCTGACTCAGCCATCCATGACAGAAAAGCAACAGAGTGGCCTCAAGGTCGCTATAGAGAAGGGTATTAAGAGGGCCGAGAAGAAAGAGGCGCTTGGCAATCTGAAGACTATAGCGAAGAAAGTCAAACCCGATAGAATGCTTACTGAGTTCGGCGAACCTGCTCGTAAGCTGCTCGATAGTTTTGACATTGGCGGTTCGTCTATAGACACGGTAGTTGATGCTGACGCCATTCTTGAGTATGCCAGAGGGGTCTTGAATACGGTCAGTCCCGACAGTGTAGCGGCAGTCGAAGCTCAGGCCATCATCACTAAGATACAGAAGCAAAAAGGTAAGACGGTTGGTATAAACAAATTAGATACTGAAACCATCCAGCAGATAGCCGATACGCTTGAGACATTATTCAATACAAACCTTCAAGAGAATTCCATCATCAGCGAGGAGACCAACCAGTCGGTAGACGAGCGAAGGTCCATACTCATCAAAGATGTTAACGCGAATGAAAAGCCTGTTAGTCAGGAAGAGTCCACCACTGAGACAATCGGTAAGAATGCGAAGAACTTCGTATCGCTGGGTCATGGAAATATTGAGTCTGTTTCTGACAATATGAACAAGGGCCGCAGTGGGCTTATAGAGACATGGACCGAGAATGCAAGAAGCCTCACTAAGTTTCTATATGACGTTATTAATAATGGGGTAGATAAACAGGCTATCCATGCCGACAAGGTGCGTGATCTATACCGTGCCATTATAAAAAAACACGGTATCGATGCGGCTACGATAAAACAGTGGATGACTGACTCGCATTCCTTTGCAATGGAAGACGGCAAAGGCAGGAAGAGAACAGTCAAATTCACGACCAATGAACTAATGTCAATCTTCATGCACACTCGCAATGTCCACAATTTAGATGTCTTACGGCAAAACGGAATAGACCAAAATGTCAAGGGCACGAAGGTAGAGATTCGCGGCTTCACCAGTGAAATTCTTGACCAGATGACAGATGAATTGACCGACCAGCAGAAAGATTTTGCCCGAGAGATAGGTAGAAAGATAATGGACGGCGCCAATAAGCAGGCAATCAATGAGACCGGCCAGCTACTTGAGGGCCGTAATGTTGCTATAGTGGATAACTACTGGCCTGCGAGGCGGTCCATCATCAGGACATTGCTCGGTAAAAAACTCGTTGGCGTACAAAGTCTTATTGAGTCAATGGGCTTCCTGAAAGAGCGAGTCGGTTCGGGCAACCCATTGAGGGCATCAGGGTTCTTTGAAACAGTATATAACGTAAACAAGAATACAGCCGCCTATGTCGGTATAGCGCCCGCGCTTAGAGACGTAAAGACGGTAGTTTTCGCCAAGAGCGTGGTCGAGCAGTACGAACGTAATGGGTGGAAGAAAGAGATGGACACCCTCAAGGAGTTCGTGAGGCGGGTAGAAGACAACTCGGCACAGATCAGCCCGTTCGACACTGCATCTAACGCATTGGATAGGGTGGTTGGCAGGCTGGTTGGCCGGTTCGCCAAAAGCAGATTTGCCATCAATCCTAAAATATGGATTAGACAGCAGATATCGTCATTGCTTATTCATGCGTATGTAAAGGCAAGGCATTTGCGGGCATTTAGGGGTCGTGCAACAGCGGAAGATATTGCTATAGTCAGTGCGTTATCACCGCAGATGAAAGCCCGGTTCGAGAGTTTCAGGTTTGACAGAGATATTGGTGACGCGGCATTGCAAAATGAGCTTGAGGAATATCTTACCGGCAACGTATCAACAACCGACAAGTTTCTCATTGGCATGAAGTTCTTCGATACCAATGCTATAGTGGATGTTTATAGGGCAGTTCTGTCAGAGATAACCGAATTGCGTCCCAATCTTAAGCAGGGGAGTCCTGAGTTTCAGGCTATTCTGAAAGAAAGATTCGAGTGGGTAGTAAGGCATACCCAGCCGATGTGGCATGTAAAGGACAGGTCCGTGCTTGGCTCTGACCCGAGGCCGTTGGTCCGCTCCATCACAATGTTCATGTCTCAAAGAGAACAGATGGTCAGGATGGTTACGGGTGCCCAAATAGAATACTCTAATAGCAATAAAGATGCTCAGGCCATTCGCAATCTCGCCCGCGTTTACGGGACCGTGGCGACTAATGTGGCCCTGTTTACTTTATACAATGCTGGATGGTCAATATTGATAGGAAAGGACCCGAAAGAGATAAAGGACCTGTTGGCAGAGTTCGCACAAAATGCAGTGGGTAATGTATTCTTTGGGAAATTCTTGCAGGAGATACTGCGCAACTCATATAACGCATCACAGGGCCGGTTTACTCAGGTATCGTTTGAGTCAGGGCCAGAGGCACTTGTGTCTACAGGTGTGAATGGAATCGTTAATATGAACTTGGCCGCAATAAACTACATACAAGGTAACAAGAAATGGAAGACTCAGGCCGAGGTTGCTGTAGATTCACTATTGGATGCGGCGTCAGGTATTGCCGGGCTGCCCTATGTAGGACCAAAGCAGATAGTTAAGGGTATAGCTGAACAAATTAAAGGTAAGCCTAAGAAGCAGGGGTTCTAATGCCAATCCGAGGCAGATACAGCCCATTTGATTTAATCGCCTTCAACAAAAGGCTGCGCCATTCCCTCCTCCTGGATATGACTACCGATCCAGAAAATAACGACGACCACGACGGCAGGTACCGAACCGAGGACGAACTGGCTTCTACGTCTACCGGAGAAGGTGCGGCCTTCATAGGCATAGAGACAGGCTCAGGCTCGCCTACAGTTGACCAGATGCAGGAATACTTAAACAATACGGGCTCGTCAGGTTACTTCACGGGTGGGATATTATCTGATGGCGGGTCCGGTACAATCAACGTCACTGCCGGTGAGGGGTTTATACGAACTACCGCCAACGACAATGCACCTCTCCAGTCCTTTACTTGGGCCGCGGCGAACGGTATAGCGGTAACAAATGATACCACTCAATATGTATTTGTGGACGATACTGGAACAATCAATCTGAATACTGATGAGTTTAACGAGTCCGTAGACAATATAATGCTCGGGGTTGTCACTGATGAGGGTGGGGCGATCTCCCATGCCTTCAATTTGGGTGTACGCCTCCAAGAGTCCATTGGCCAGATGGGGAGATATATAAGGCACGTCGATGATGTAGTCAGGAATAGAAGAAAAGGTGGGCTTTTATTTGGTGAGTCGGGAGATGTCAATAGATTCGTAACTGTAACAGAAGGTCAGCTGGAATGGGGCAGGACAAGCTATCCTATTCCGACCTTCAATACATCAGGGGCAGATACGTTTGATACTTATTCGGCAGGTGGGCAGGAAGCAACAGGTGTATCTGCGTGGCCTAATACTCACTATGACGACGAAGGAGTTTTAACTGAACTGCTAAATAATAACAAGTGGGCAGTGTTATGGTGGTATATAGAACCTGATGGCCATATTGTTATGCTTTATGGCAGGGCTCAGTACAACACAGAGGGTCAGGCCGAAGACGAACCCGAGCCTACAGAGAATGTCCCAAACAGACTAAGTTCTGCAAGTGTGATAGCCTCCAAGTTCATATTCCAAAAAGGGGAGGACGTTACAGCTAAGATAGAGACTGCTTTTGGTACACCCTTCACTGGTAGCGGAGTGACCGCACACAACAACCTTGCCACCCTTGCATGGACAAGTGCGGGGCATACTGGTACGGCAAGCAAGATAGCGTCGTTTGACGGGGACGGGGCTGCGGCGGAGTTGGCGATTCCCTTGACAGCGGCCAATGGTGGTACCGGGGCAGCCGATCTCGACGCTTTGGTTTTAGTTGATGGTTCTAATGCCCTTGCAGGTGCATGGAGCATGGGAAATCAAGCGACAACCAATGTCAATATCGACAGCGGTGCAATAGACGGAACACCTGTTGGCGAATCATCGGCCAGCACAGGCATGTTTACGTCGCTTGAAGCCAAGACGCTAAATGTAACCGTCAGAGACCCTACAAAAGGTTTTTTACTGGTTGATAGCGGTGGGGCGACCCGGTATGGTCCTAAATACGGTCCAGCAGGAAGCCTCGGGCACGGCACTACGGCAAATGTTATGGCACTCGCCAATCGTGCCGTCAATGGTATTATAGAAATCCAGCCGAATACTGGTGCTGGTGGTGCCGCGGGCGAAACGGCGGTCGCGAGATTTGAAGACACGCACGTAGAGATACTCGGCGACCTTGAAATAGATGGTGAAGTTGGCTTTTTTGGTGAGCCCGGTGACTCCCAACAAACAGTGACGGGTAGCCGTGGTGGCAATGCCGCTCTTGCCGATCTCTTGACCGCACTTGCGACTTATGGGTTAATAGTTGATAATACAACAGCATAGGAGATACGATGACAGATATAACAATTTCAATCTCATCAGATATCAGGGACAACATACTCGAAGCAAGGCCCATCCCTACTGACGAGCTCACTGGCCAGCCGTTATTTACACCTATGGGATGGCTAAAAAGAATAGCCGTA
>SDBT01002661.1_pt1 | contig 31371 bp, 26 predicted proteins | sample 2277101 | NCBI WGS metagenome assembly SDBT01 (sample SAMN10404973, study PRJNA504765) | marine sediment metagenome | isolation source: marine sediment core GS10_PC15, 103 cmbsf | place: Arctic Ocean: Southern Knipovich Ridge | collected 2010 | reverse complement strand
TTCTTTGCCTGTCTTTGCCGCGCATATTCTGGCGGCTTTCGTGATGGCATTTTCTCTTGCCCCGGCGCATGGCATTATGCAGAAATTCGCCAATAAGCTGTTTATCAACATCCGCCCCCTGGACCTCCGGTCAGCCCTGGCGGCGACCAATCAGATCCTGCAATCTTTGCCGCCGTTGAATGAACTGCTTGATCACTTTTCCGCCGTTATCGGCAAGGCTCTGGGCGCGGATCGGGTGACGATTGTGTTGTTAGACGGAACCCACTCGTTAGAGCAGTGCTATCCGCAACCGGCCGGGGCCGGTTCCCTGGAAACTGCTGCCGGTGATTATCTCGTCGAGCGCTTGCGAGCCGATCCCAATCCCATTGCCGCCGATTCGCTGCAGCGGATGCGGCCTACGAAGCAAGTGCAGGAACTTAATGAATTCCTTTCTGAAATGGCCACTTCACTTGCCGTGGGCATCCAGTTGAAAGGCGAACTTGAAGGTATCATGTTTCTCGGCAATCGCTTATCAGGACGTATATACAGTAAGACCGACCAGGAAGCCGTCCAGTTGCTGGGGAATCAACTCGCGGTAGCCCTTGAAAACGCCAAGCTGTATTCGGAGGTCCGGCGAAGTGAACGGTTGGCAATCATGGGCCGCATAGCTGCCAACATGGCCCATGAAATCAAAAACCCCCTGGTTGCCCTGAAAACGTTTACCCAATTGTTGCCGGAACGCTATGATGATGAGGAATTCCGGCGGACGTTCACCCCGCTTATCGGCAGCGAAGTCACCCGGATTGACGGCCTCGTAGATCAGCTGCTTGAGTTTGCCCGGCCGGCAGCGCCGATCTTGACCGGCGTCCACATCCACGAGTTGCTCGACAATCTGATTAGTCTCCTGGAACCCCAATTCCAGCAGCACCGGATTGTCATTGAGCGCCAATTTTCGGCGACGTACGATCTGGTCAAGGCCGACGCCCATCAAATCGAACAAGCCTTCATGAACCTGCTGTTGAACGCCCTTGAAGCGATTGACCGGAATGGCCGGCTGAGCTTGACCACCACGGATTGCGACCCCGGGGTTCCGGGGGCAAACCAAGGGGGCAAGGCAATCACGATCAGCGTTGGCGACAGCGGTCCGGGGATCGAAGAGGGTGCACTCAAGCGGGTTTTCGAGCCATTTATAACCACCAAACACAATGGTACCGGGCTCGGTTTGGCCATCACTCACCGCATTATCAAAGAACACCATGGCGAAATTGCCGTTGAAAGCGAACTTGGCCGGGGAACGACGTTTCGGATACGTTTTCCCGTGCTTGACCGGGAGGTGGTTCATGCTTGCTGATTGTTATTTATATACCCAGGATGAGGCGCTGGCCCGGCAGATTTGCGCCTATCTGGCCTCAATAGCGAAGGTTACGGTCATCGATCAAGCCAGACGTCTGGACCGTATCAAGCCGCCGGGAATAGCCAATCTGGTGCTGGTCGATCTGGTTGGCGCCGACGCGCTGGAGCTTGTAGGCCGCCTGCGGTTGGAATATCCTGACACGTTGATCATTGCGTTGGGGACGCCCCGCAGCGATCCCTTGCTGTTCGCCGAAACCCAGGGGGTATATGCCACGGAAAACCGGGACCTGGAACGGAAACATTTTCAGTCCTTGATAAAACGTGCTCTGGAACATTTGCATTTGCGTGAGGAAAACCAACTGCTTAAGGAAGAAGTGGCCAAGACCCCGTCCGTTCTGCATTTGGCCAAGACCTTGAGTATTTTGCAGCGGCCGGAGGCGACTCATATCCTGCGGCATTTTTCCCGCGCGTTGCGGCAGTTGCAAAATGAGACAACCTTGATGGAGAGCGTCGTCGAAGGCGTGGCCAATGCGATGGCGGTGGCGCGGGTCGGCCTTTTCTCGTTCTCGCGGGACACGGGGAGGTTCCGGCTCAGCGCCGGGCTGAAATGCCTGGAAGGAACTGAGCAGTTGGAATACCCCGAGACGGACGGACTGGTCGCCTACCTGGAAAGCAACACCCATCTTATCAGTGCGCCCGCTTTGGCCAATATCTCAGAGCGCGAAAGTCGCCTCATGCTGCGCCGGAATCTCGAGGTCCTGGGGGCCGAAGTCATTATTCCGCTGCAAGTAAAAAGCCGCGTGACAGGCTGGCTTTTCCTGGGCCAGCGGGTCAACGGGGCACCCTTTGAGACCCAAGACCTGGAGGACCTCAGCGTCATTGGCGATCTGGTCTCGTCGCTGCTTGACAATGCCGTGCTGCACGAGGAACTGGCAATTCAAAAGAACCTTTTTGAGGCTCTATTCCATTCCATTCCACTGGGCATTGTCGCGGTTTGCCAAGAGCAGATCGTCCGCTGCATCAACCATACCGCCCTGCAATTGCTTCACCGGAAGCACGACGCCGTTATCAACCAGAGTGTAGATCTTCTGGGCGGTCTGGGGGATATTCTGCAAGGCGCGCTCAACGGCGAGGTCCCACAGCCGCCAATCCAGTGGACAGAGCCGGTCGCCAAACGCGAGTTAACGGTCTATGCGCAACGGCTGGAACAGGCGAATTCCTGCCTCGGGGTATTCGCGTTGCTCAAAGGCCGGACCGATTTCCCCCTGGGGGAACCGGCGCCAACTCAACTTGAGTCCAAAACACCCCCGGCTCTGCTGGGTCCCGATATTGCGCACGAAATTAAAGACCATTTGGTGGCCATGAGCACTTTTGTCCAACTCCTGCCGGAGCGTTCCGGCGATTTGGAGTTCTGCGGGCACTTCTGTGAGATCATCGGCACCGAGATTGACCGGATCAAAGACTTGCTTAAGGATGAAAGCGATGAAGCCGCATCTGCTCATCATTGATGACGAACTCGGCACGCGAGAATCGCTGAAGGCAATTTTCGGCCGGGATTACCGTCTTTCGGTCGTCGAAAACGGCCGGGAAGCCTATACCATTCTTGAACAGGATTGTCCCGACCTGATTTTTTTGGACATCGTGCTGCAGGATATTGATGGTTTAGAGCTTTTTCAGGAGGTGCATAACCAGTACCCGAACCTGCCCGTCATCATCGTTTCCGCGGTCACCGCGCCTCCCAAAGTGACTGAAGCTATTCAGCTCGGCGCTTATGATTACATTACCAAGCCATTCGATGTGAATGACATCCGGCGCCTCGTCAACCGGGCCATGGAAAGCACCTCGTTGAAAAACCATTATGAAATCCTCAGGGACGAAATCAGCCGCGAATTTCCGGTTGACGGGGTCATCGGCAAATCACCCGCCTTCCAGAAGGCTCTCGCCGACCTTCGGAAAGCGGCTAAGACTGATTCCACCGTCCTGATCAGCGGCGAAAGCGGCACCGGCAAGGAACTGGCGGCTCGCATGCTGCACCGGCTGAGCAGCCGGCAAGATAAACCGTTTGTCGCGGTGCACTGTGCCGGCATTCCCGAAACCCTGATTGAAAGTGAGCTGTTCGGTCACGAAAAAGGCGCTTTTACCCATGCCTTGCAGCAAAAGCCCGGCCGCTTTGATCTGGCTGGCTCGGGCACTTTATTCTTCGACGAAGTAAGCGAGATGTCGCCGTCCGTGCAGGCCAAGGTCCTGCGCGTATTGGAAGAACGGGAATTTGTCCGGGTCGGCGGCACGAAAGTCATCAAGACCAAGGCCAGAATCGTGGCCGCCAGCAACAAGGACCTGCAACAAGCGGTTGAAAACAAAGAATTCCGTGAGGATCTTTACTACCGGCTAGCCGTTGTCCCGATTCATTTGCCGCCCTTGCGGGATCGGGCCGAAGACATTCCATTGCTGGCTTACTTTTTCCTGGAATATTTCAAGCGGCAAATCGCCCTGCAAACCACGGACTTCAGTCCCGAAACCATGCAACTGCTTTGCAACTATCGCTGGCTGGGAAACATCCGCGAACTGAAAAATGTGATTGAACGAATGCTGGTTTTGCATGGCGATGAAACCCAGCTTCGACCTCAGCATTTACCCAACGACCTGCAAAGCCAATGGCCCCCGCCAATGGAAATAACCCCGGGAATGACCTTGGCCGAGATACTTGAGGCCCAAGAACGGCAATTGATCGTCAATGCGCTCAAGGAAGCCGGGGGCAATCAGACGCAGGCCGCCGAAAAGCTGGGCACCACTCGCCGGATTCTCAAATACCGCCTGGAAAAGTTCAACATTGAAAGCAAGTTATATCGCTAATTCAGCGTGAGAGCCGCCAGAGAACACCCGCGGAAATCAATTTACCGCCGCCGTGTAGACGCGAATCGCGCTCTCTAACGCACACCGCGGCTGAATCTGGGTCTGGACACGGGTCGGCGTAAAGACGGCGGTCTTGGCGGGGGCGTGCAGCGTGGGCGGCAACGCCCGATACGCGGTAATGCCGCCGACTATGCCGCCGTATGGGTCGCCGCCGGGGTGCCATCTAAAGAAAGCCGCCAACCTGAACTCATGTCAACCTCCGCAGACATTGCAGGCTTGGGGCGCGCTAGTCGTCACGGTATGGTTCGACGTTGTATTTGTCTTCCATCACCGGCATAAACTCATCATCATAATAGGCAGTGAACTTCTCAGCCAGCCGGCGGCCAGCATGTAGCATAGCTATGTCTTTTCTCTCGTCAGCCGCTATCATTAACGCCAGCCCCGTTTGATATTCATTGCGGTAATGCGTCGGCAGGGGCTCATGTAGCTTGGCAAGTGTAGCATCCGACACTTTGAGGCACTCAGCATGGGCTTTCTTGAGAAGTCGGAGAAGCGCGGCTGGCGTCCGGTCAAGCAGCGCCTTGTGGCGTTGCGGGTCCCGAAAGCTGGTAATTGACCGGCCAAAGTGCTCCAATTCTTTTTTTTCACGCTTGGTGAACTTCGGCCTGTCGCTATTCTTGCCGCCGAAGGCGTATAACGGCCATACGAAAGCCTTTGCCGTTGCCACTATCTCGCCCAGCAGAAGCCAACGGACAAAGCCGTGCTTTTTGGCGTACTGCCAGTTGAAAACCGATGCGGCAAAGAAGACGCTCACCATATACAAGCTAAAGAGACAGCCCAGGCATACACCAAAATTCCTTGCCGTGCTGCTTTGTGGTTCGGTCATGGGATTCCTTTCAGGTTCTGTGTCTGTTGCGGCAGATGGCCAGGGCTCATTTCGTCGTGTCCTCGTCATCGTCCTTGCCGAAACGGTTGAGCCGGTGAAAAAATCTTTCAACCTTTGTTCCGTCAGTCAGCAAGTGCCAGCCGAAGGCAACAAGGCCGCCAAGCAAACAAAGCAAGAAAACGCTGCCGATTGCATACAGAAGGTCCATGATGTTCCTTTCGGTTCTGCGTCATATGCCTATTACCCGCCGCAGATGCCGCACGCTCTGCCCTCATTCTTTGTACATGGACGCCCGTGCTTCGTATTTCTGTACCAGCGGCAATTCCTATTATGGCGCACGTTCGAGTTGGTGTTCAGCCAAGAGACCTTTTCCTTCGCCGGTTGCTCTGCGGGTCTGACGGTCTTTGCCTTGCTGGGAGCCGGAGAGCCGGTTCTGCCGCCAGCGGGCAACCTACGCCACAGCCAGGGCGGGATTCGTTCTTTGTATCGCCACAGCCCGCGATTAGCCTTGACCGCCTCGTTCTCCGCCGCGGCCAGTGCCTTATTGTTCGGCGCGTATTTTTTGTAATGCCAGGCCCACCCAGACCGGACCAGAAGTATATTCACGTTACGTTTGCCCAGTCTAATCCAGGCGACCGTGCGTCCATATTTATCTGTGTCGGTCGAGGTGATTGTTACAGCTGTCCCATGCACCACTGCCCGCAGCAATTCTGCGGCTTCCTTGCCACCCTTCTGCTTCAGTTCCGGCGCGTCTATCCCGTGCAGTCGAATCGTCACTGTGCCGCCGCCGTGAACACGTTTGACCGTGAGTGTGTCGCCATCGGTAACGTCAGTGACTTTGGCTTTGAACTGGTCAGCCAGAACCGGCAGGGCGAGCAGGAACAGCAACGGCAAGTATCTGAATTTCATGGCGACTCCTATTGTTCGAGAGCCATTATGATCACTCGGCATTACTTCATGTGCTTAGGCCGTGGATTGCCTTTGACAACAGGCGGGTTCTTCTTCTTCTCGTCCCTAGCCAGAATCGAAACGATCACCGCAAGCAATACTTTACAGGCAATACCGGCTAAGGCCATTAACGCACAAATAGCAATCGCGCCACCAACCCCAAAGACCAAAGACCAGAATCTGGCTGCTTCATGGCTCATCTCATCACTGCGCCTTTCTATCTGAAAACTTGGTCCGAACATTTGTAATCCTAAACCGCGACAGCACACTAGATAACTCCTTCGCCCACTCGGCCTTTTCAGTTTCTCGGTAGGATAGCGTGAGAAGATGAATTCGGTCATAATTTGGAAAGCTGTACATTTCAACAACGACGGGAGGATTCGTGTTGAGTTGACGTTTGTAGCCAATCCGTATCGCGGTCATTCCGCTAATGGTCTGCACTGTTATGGGGTCCCACTTAATGATTCTACCCTCATATTTACGGGCCGTTGCTTCAATCAGAATTTTGACTTGTTGATATTCTTTTTTCAACTGTTGACATTCTTTTTTCAACTGTTGTTTCTCAGTCCAGGTTTGATGCAAAGTACAGCCAGCTTTTTCTAGCAAATCGGTATCAACAAGTACCCGAACATACAAATTAAATGCTTCGGGATTGAGGTCATTCAAGCCTTTTTGCTGAATCACAAATTTCGCGATTGGAATCTTTAATTGTTGCGAGATTATGGTCTTTACTTTAACATACGTCCCTTTTGCCACTTCCATTGTTGGCGGAATATCAATTGTTCCCACATTCGGTATGACAGCTCTTTGCCAGTCACGGGGAAGGGGTAATGGCCGTTGCTCATTTAACTTCCCCTGCTGCTGCAGTTGCTGAATAACTTTTTCCGTCTCGAGACGGAGCATGACACCTATGAAGGCAAGCACAAGCCCCAGGTAGCCAAGTATGAGTCCGGCGATTGCAAGGCCTTTCCCTCCGTATGTGTTTGGTTCCTTCTTAATCTTACTCAGGGCCATGTGTCCGCAGATGACCGCAGGGATGCTTAGCGTCGAAAACCATCCTCCGATTATCCCGCAGACGAGACTTGCCATCGCAAGTCCCTTCTTCTGGGGCTTCGTCTGTGTGGCTTCTGGTGTTTCTATGGGCATATTCTGTGCGGTGGCCTCTTGCTCGTTGGATTCATCCGATTCCACTGTCACCAGTTGGTCTTTTACAACGACAGGAGATGCCGCTGAATCGGTTTCTTTTGACTGAGGAATGGTGATTCCTCCGGAACAGGCGGGACATTCCAATTTCATACCGGACCAGTCATCTTCTCCCTCGACCCGTTGGCCGCAGTGCGGGCATTCAAACTTGGTCGCCATTGTGAGTCACCTCCATTTTCCCCCTCGTGGGCGGCCGCGGTCACTGGCCGAAGACCGAAAAAAAGGGCGCAGACCCAAGTGCTCCGCAGAGGCAGCCGGCAAGCGGCCCCACCAAGAACACGAGAGCTGCACCCAAAGGGCACAACTCTCCGTTCCACGTTCTTGGTGTAGAAAAAATCTGCCGGCTTTTCTGCGAAACACGAACGAGAGTTGAATCTCGATTATCTGCTCAGATGCTTAGCCTTGGCTTCCTCCGTGATTGGTTATGGCAATCGTCGTTCAACACTGACCAATATACCGGGAAGCGGCCCCGGTGTCAACTGGTTTTTGACGATGCTGCTTGGTCGTTGGGCAGTCGTTAGGGCGCTTCTTGAGGCAGGTCCTTCGTAATGGCTTCAAGGATGTCATCGTGCCAAGGGACAGGTTTAGATTTAGCGTAAATTGTCCCCAGGTCTTTGTGCCAAGTTGCCAGCCACCAAGGCAACAGCCTATTCAAGCCACATGCCCAAATAGAGGCCACAATCCCAAGTAAAGCTTCGCCTTCCGTGAGTCCCCCTTCGCCTACGGGCCACATCAAGTAACGGGGTGATTTTCGGTCCCCGTCACGGTTTATTCTCATGAAGTATTTCCCCCTCACATAAATCACGTCAGGTACACGGTCAAACCATTTCTCCGGGCACCTTCGGATGAACTCACACACGGCCTTCCATAGCTTGTCGAACTCGATGCCTTCCCAGCCATATATGCCATACATCCGGCTGGCGCCTGGACAGTTAATAATCTTTTCGAGTGTGCCTTGCACATGCTGACCGTTTAAGTTTGTTTTGACTTCAATTGCGCCTATAACGTCGTGGCTGTCAATGACGATGCATTCGCCCACTTCAAATAGTTTCGCCCCGTCTCTCTTGTAGATGAGAATGTCCTGTTGCGTTGAGACCCACTTAGGTGACGCCACAAAACCTGTGCCAATGCGAAGGTCATCAGGCATGAAGCGCGTAAGAATTCCTCGGAGAAAGGTTTCATGAGCCCTCCCTATTTCACCCGAGTGTTTCGCAAAATGGTTAAGTGTGCGGAACTGCGCGTCAAGCTCAGCCGCATAATGCTCCGCGATGTTCGCCACTGCTTCGGGACCGCTATAGCCGTCGTCATTGCCACTCATATTGTGTTTCCTTTGGCTTCTCAGTATGTTACGATGCCGCTGAATATACCTTGCTGGCCTTTACTCGTCAAGCCGTCAAGCATCGTGTCATAATGTCGTCCTGGTTTGATTTCGCCGCATATCTGAATATATTTTTCATTCAAGAAGTTGTTTTAGGCGATTTTGTCTCGATTTACTAAGTAAAGGGGTAAATGCGGGTGTTGTGCGCGTCTGTGGTCAGGCTGATTGAACTCATTAGCGAAAGTGAATCGTGACGCCGGAAGAAGAAGCAAGGGAGAACATTGACCGGTCGCTGGCGGCGGCGGGCTGGACGGTGCAGGACCTCAACGAGATTAACCTTGGCGCGTCCGTGGGCGTGGCGGTGCGGGAGTTCCCGCTGAAGAAAGGTTTTGCCGATTACCTGCTGTTTGCCAATCGCCAGGCGGTGGGCGTGGTCGAGGCGAAGAAGGAAGGAATGACGCTCAGCGGCGTGGCGGAACAAACCGGCACCTACGCCGACAGTATGCCCGCCGACATTCCGCACGTTGACGAGCCGTTGCCGTTCACCTATGAAACCACCGGTGTTGAGACCTTTTTCCGCGACCAGCGAGACCCTGAACCGCGATCCCGGCGCGTGTTCGCCTTCCACCAGCCGCGGCAATTACAGGACTGGCTGAAACAGGGCGATACCTTGCGCGCCCGGCTCGGTGGTATGCCGCCGCTGATTACCGAAGGACTGCGCGACTGCCAGGTTGAAGCCGTCAAGAACCTCGAAGTATCCTTTGCCAATGACCGGCCACGGGCGCTGATTCAGATGGCGACCGGCGCCGGCAAGACCTTCACCGCCGTCAGCTTCATTTACCGCCTTATCAAGCACACCAACGCCAAGCGCGTCCTGTTTCTGGTGGACCGCAGCAATCTTGGCCGGCAGACGCTCAAGGAATTCCAGCAATACGTCACGCCGGACGACGGGCGCAAGTTCACCGAGCTTTACAACATTCAGCACTTGAGTTCCAATACCTTTGATCCGGTCAGCCGGGTCTGCATTACCACTATCCAGCGGCTTTACTCGATGCTGCGCGGTGAGGAACTTGACACTGAACTGGAAGAACCTTCCGGGTTTGAAATTCAAGCGACCGGCATTACGCCCAAGGACGTGGTCTACAACGCGGATATTCCTATCGAGGACTTTGATTTCATCGTCACGGACGAATGCCACCGGTCAATCTACAATCTGTGGCGGCAAGTCCTGGAGTATTTCGACGCTTATATCATCGGCCTCACCGCCACGCCGTCAAAACAGACGCTCGGCTTCTTCAACCAGAACCTGGTAATGGAATACAACCATGAACGCGCCGTTGCCGATGGCGTGAACGTGGGTTATGAGGTCTACCGCATCAAGACCGACATTTCCGAGCAGGGCAGTAAGGTTGACGCGGGCTATTACGTGGACAAGCGCAGCAAGCTGGATCGGTCAACCCGCTGGGAACAACTCGATGAAGACCTGGAGTACAGCGCCAAACAACTCAACCGCGAAGTCGTGGCCGTTGACCAGATTCGCACCATTGTCCGCACCTTGCGGGACAAGCTGTACACCGAGATTTTTCCCGGCAGGACAGAAGTGCCGAAAACCCTCATCTTCGCCAAGGACGACAGCCACGCCGAGGACATCGTGCACATCATGCGGGAAGAATTCGGCAAAGGCAACGACTTCTGCAAGAAGATTACGTATCGCGCCACGAAACCTGAAGACCTGATTCAGAGCTTCCGCAACTCGTATAACCCCCGCATTGCCGTTACGGTGGACATGATCTCCACCGGCACGGACGTAAAGCCGCTGGAATGTCTGGTGTTCATGCGGGACGTGAAATCGCGGGTGTACTTTGACCAGATGAAAGGCCGCGGCACCCGGACGATTGACCCCACAGACTTGAAAGCGGTCACGCCTGACGCCACGTATAAGACCCACTTTATAATCGTGGACGCGGTCGGCGTGTGCGAGAGCGACAAAGGCGACACCCGCCCGCTGGAACGGCGGAAGTCGGTGCCATTCGACAAACTGCTGCTGGGTGTGGCGCTGGGCAAGCGTGACGAGGATAATTTGACCACGCTCGCCGGCCGGCTTGCCAAGCTCGACCGGGAAATCACGCCCAGGCAGCGCGAGGAGATCGTCGAGGAGTCCGGCGGCCCGGACCTGCGCGAACTGACGAACCGGCTGCTGGACGCGGTAGACCCGGATAAGCAGCGGCAGAAGGCGCGGCAGGACGCGAACACCGATGAACCCACGCCGGAACAGATACAGCAGGCGGCTGAGGACCTGGTCACTATCGCCTGCAATCCGTTTGATTCGCCGGAACTGCGAAACAAGCTGATTGAGATTCACCGGGACCTGGAGCAGACCCTTGACCATATCAGCCAGGATACCGTGCTCGCCGCCGGCTTCGACGGCGCGGCCAGGGAACGGTCTCAGTCCGTCATCGAATCGTTCAAGCAGTTCATCAAAGATAACAAGGACGAATTGACCGCGCTGCAGATGATCTACAGTGTGCCGTATGGCCAACGCCACCTGACCTACGACAGCATCAAGCAGTTGGCCGAGGCTATCGAGAAGCCGCCGTACCGCCTGTCAACCGAGCGGCTGTGGCAGGCGTATGCAGACCTGGAAAAGTCCAGGGTCAAACGGCTGGGACCACAGAAACTGCTGACCGACGTTATTTCGCTTATCCGCTTTGCCATCGGCGAGGCGGACCTGCTGGAACCGTATGCCGAGACAGTTGACGAGCGATTCAACGCCTGGCTGCGACAGCAGGAAGCGACCGGCAGCACGTTCAGCCCGGAACAGTTGGAATGGCTGGTACTCATCAAGAACCAGATCACCACCAGCCTGGAAATCACCACTGACGACTTTGAATCTCCCCCGTTCTTTGGGAAGGGCGGGCAACTGAAAGCCGCGCAACTATTCGGCGCGGACCTGTCAAAGATTTTGAAAGAACTGACCGAGGTATTGGCAGCGTGAGCACTTGGAAGACAGTACGACTTGAGGACATTGCTGGTATTAACATGGGCCAGTCGCCGCCTTCCAGCAGCTACAATAGGGACGGAATTGGGCCGCCGTTCTACCAGGGCAAGGCGGAGTTTGGGGCCATGTTTCCTTTACCTGTAAAATGGTGCACTGAACCGAAAAAAACAGCCCTATCTGGCGATGTGCTCATGTCGGTGCGGGCGCCTGTTGGGCCAACGAACCTCTGCCAGGAGCAATCTTGTATAGGTCGAGGACTGGCCGCATTGACTGCCTCGGACGGGTTGAGCAATCGCTATCTTCTGTATTTCTTGCGCTCTACGGAGTCCGAGATTGCCTCTTTGGGCACAGGGACAACATTCAAGGCCGTCAGCGGGAAGGTGCTGAAAGACATCCAAGTCCCGTTGCCGCCGGTGGCGGAGCAGAAGCGGATTGTGGCGAAGATCGAGGAGTTGTTCACCAGGCTGGACGCCGGGGGCGAGGCGTTGCAGAAGGTCAAGGCGCAGATAAAGCGCTATCGCCAGGCCGTCCTCCGCGACGCCTTCACCGGCAAACTCACCGCAAAATGGCGCAACGAAGAACTCCAAGACCCGAACTCGGAGCTGAACCGCGAACCGGCTGACAAGCTGCTAAAGAGAATGAAGGGCATGATGGCTCGACAGGGCAAACTTGGATTGGCTGCGCAAGCTGACGGCAAGCCGCCGCATTTGAGCTCGCCGAGCTTGCCCGACGAATGGTTATGCGTTGGCGTTAGCGACTTGGGACACGTACTCACCGGCACGACCCCGCCGAAATCCAAAACCGAATACTACGGAGGGAATTTTCCGTTTTTCAAGCCGACTGACTTGGATGCGGGATACTACGCGCACAGAGCTCGTGAGGCCCTCTCGCAAAGAGGCAAGGAAAAAGCGCGAGTCTTTCCCGCCTTGAGTACTCTCGTGACATGTATTGGCGCAACAATTGGCAAGACTGGTTTTTTGAGGGTAGACGGAGCCTTCAATCAGCAAATTAATGCCATAATACCCCACAGCGGCATGGTTCCAGAGTTCATCTACTTTGGCGTAATATCTCCAAACTTCCAAAAACTGATATACGAAACGGCCTCAGCAACCACACTGCCGATACTCAACAAAAGCAAGTTTATGATATTGCCTTTTCCTTTGCCATCGAGGCGTGAACAAACGCAAATTGTCCAAGAAATCGAGCGTTATTTCTCGATTGCGGACGCCGCGGAGCAGGCTGTCGAGGCATCGCTGAAGCAAGCCGAACGCCTGCGCCAGAGCATCCTGAAATGGGCGTTCGAGGGCAAGCTGATCCCGCAAGACCCGAACGACGAACCCGCCGCAGCCCTGCTGGCACGCATCAAGGCAGAGAAGGTCAAACAATGATTTGTGAAGAAAGAGCAAAGAGGACGTTTCGCTAGGAGAAAAACACCATGAGATTTGAGGAATTCAAAGCTGGGACCTTTGTCCAGCAAGGCCGGTGCAAGAACTTTGTCCCTTCGCCTGTAAACCATAGTTGGAGTTGGGAAGACCGCGCGATCAACTCTTTGCTGGAAGCAGCCACCCATGCCCTCGGTGAACTGAATGCTTTTTCTCTTATTGTTCCTGACGTGGACTTGTTTATCAAGATGCACATTCTCAAGGAAGCCAATACTTCGAGCAGGATAGAAGGTACACAGACCCGCATGGACGAAGTGCTGGTGGAACGGGAACAGATTGATCCCGAAAAACGCGATGATTGGCAGGAAGTCCAGAATTACGCCACGGCAATGACCCAAGCAGTCCAGGGCTTGGAGACCTTGCCATTATCAACGCGATTATTGCGTCAGACGCACGCTACCCTCCTCCATGGGGTGCGTGGTGAAAGCAGGGCGCCAGGTGAATTCCGACGAGATCAGAATTGGATTGGCGGGACCAGCCTGGAAGACGCTATCTTCATTCCGCCGCCTCACACGTCGGTCCCAGACCTGATGAGTGATTTAGAAGCCTTCTGGCACAACGAAGCGATTAACGTTCCACACCTGGTGCGCATTGCCATCAGTCATTACCAGTTCGAGACCATCCATCCGTTTCAGGATGGGAATGGCCGGATCGGTCGCTTGATGGTGCCACTTTATTTCATTAGCAAAGGCATTCTGGCCAAGCCCTCGCTCTATTTATCCGACTATCTGGAACGGCATAAAGGGGCGTATTACGATGCCTTAACTGCAGTTAGAACCAACAATAACCTGTGCCACTGGGTAAAATTCTTTCTGGTCTCAGTTCGGGAAACGGCCATTAAGGGCAGGGCCACGTTTCAGAAGATTCTAGAGCTCCGTGAACGTGTCGAACCGCAGATTCTTGAACTGGGCAGACGTGCCAAGAACGCTCGCAAGCTTTTGACGCATCTTTACGGCAAACCGTATGTCAGCGTAAATGAATCAGCCAAGCTTCTGACTGTTTCACACCAGACAGCAAATGCGTTAATCAGAGAGTTTACAAGGCTGGGCATTCTCCATGAATCTACCGGGTATGGACGAAATCGGCTGTTCTTCTTTGATGATTATGTTTCCCTGTTCCTATAGGTCCAATGAGCTAAACTTTACACATGGGTGTTTATATGTAAGACAAGCGGCGGGTATCTTACATATAAGTTTCTTTATGTAACTTTGGAGCAAAAAACGATGACTGAAGCGGCGACCATTGTTCAGCGCTTGTGGAACTACTGCCATGTCCTCCGGGACGATGGCGTAAGCTACGGCGATTATGTGGAGCAGTTGACATATCTGCTGTTTCTGAAGATGGCGGATGAACAGCGGGAACTGCTGGGCAAGGCATCGGCGGTTCCGGTGGAGCTTGGCTGGCCGGAATTGCTGGAAAAAGGTGGTGACGCGCTGGAAGTGCAGTACCGGCATATCCTGGAGACTCTGAGCCGGAGCAAGGGTATGCTCGGCATAATCTTTCGCAAGTCTCAGAACAAGATTCAGGACCCGGCAAAGCTGCGGCGCCTGATTAAGTTGATTGACAGTGAGACCTGGGTCGGGCTGGACATTGACGTCAAGGGCGCGATTTACGAAGGACTCCTGCAAAAGAACGCTGAGGACACCAAGAGCGGCGCGGGCCAGTACTTCACGCCGCGAGCGTTGATTCAGGCCATTGTGGACGTTATGCGGCCGCAGCCGGAGTTGACCATCTGTGACCCGGCCTGCGGCACGGGCGGGTTCTTTCTGGCCGCGCACGATTACCTGTCGAATCCGGCGCATTATCAGTTGGACCGGGACCAGCAGCGGTTCCTGCGGTACGAGACGTTCAAAGGCTGGGAGATAGTTGATAACACGGCTCGGCTGTGCGCGATGAACCTGCATCTACACGGTGTCGGCGGCGATGATAGCCCCGTCGTGGTGTCGGACAGCCTGGTCGCCGACCCCGGCGAGCGGTTCGATATGGTGATGACCAATCCGCCGTTCGGCAAGAAAAGCAGTGTTAAGATTGTCAACGAGGCCGGGCGGGACAACCGGGAGAAGCTGGTTTACCAGCGGGACGATTTTTGGGCCACGACCAGCAATAAGCAACTCAACTTCGTCCAGCACGTCAAGACCTTGCTGAAGATCGGCGGCAAGGCGGCGGTCGTAGTGCCGGATAACGTGCTGTTTGAAGGCGGCGCGGGCGAGACGGTCAGGCGGAAGCTGCTGGACGAATGCGAGGTCCACACCTTGCTCAGGTTGCCGACCGGGGTTTTCTATGCCCAGGGCGTAAAGGCGAACGTGCTGTTCTTCGACCGGAAGCCTGCCCGCGAGGAGCCGTGGACGAAGCAGCTCTGGATTTACGACTTGCGGACGAACAAGCATTTCACGCTGAAAACGAATCAGCTTACGCGGGCCGACCTCGACGATTTTGTCCGGTGCTACAGCCCTGAAAATCGGTTCGACCGGGCTGAAGCCGAGCGGTTCAAATGTTTCAGCTATGATGACCTGTTACAGCGGGACAAGGTCAGCCTGGACATCTTCTGGCTGAAGGACGACAGCCTGGAGGATTCCGCTAACCTGCCGCCGCCGGATGAACTAGCCGGCGACATCATCGAGAACCTTGAAACCGCCCTGGCACAATTCGCCGGCATCCAGGAAGAATTGGAGGAAACATGGTCGGAAAAAGAATCGTAGAATATCGTTGTCTGCTAATCTCACCAAGCGATGTAAAAGAAGAGCGTGAGGCTTTGCAGAAGCTGGTCAATGAGTGGAATGCGCAGATTGGTCAGGCCCTGGATGCACGCGTAGAGTTGGTTTGCTGGGAATCACATGCCACGCCTGACATGTCTGATTCGCCGCAGGGCGTGATCAATAAGCAACTCCTGGAGGACTGTGACCTTGGCATTGCCGTTTTTTGGGGCCGTCTAGGGACGCCAACACAGGAACACGAATCGGGATCCGTCGAAGAGATTGAGCGGCTTCTGGCGAAGGGGGCACGCGTGATGATCTATTTCAACACGAGTCCTATCCCTCAAGACGCTCTGAAGAACGACCAGTTCAAGCAGCTTCAGGAAACTAAGGACCGCTTTTCCAAGCAAGGCTTGTTGGGGAACTACAGCAGTATTTCAAACCTGGAAAAGCAGGTCCAACTGCATCTCACTTCGGTAATCTCAGAACTTTTATCAAAAGACCGCGAGGAAGTTAGCCCACTGCCACCTACGCCCGGCGTTTTGACCACACCTAATGTCCAAGTGAAAGTTGCTGCCGCGGTAGCCGGCATCCCCGGCCACATAAAGGAGACGATGTGTGTGACTGTGCAAAATCATTCTGACCAAACAGTGTACCTGCGCAGCATTTATCTTGAAGCCGAAGACGGGGCAAAGTATTATCAGCCTCACGATGCCATCACCGGAGACCTTTTGCGGCGACAAGAATTGCCTCCGGGGAAAAGTTGTTCTCATTGCTTTGATCCGCCAACGGTGAAAGCCAAGATGGCCCCCGAGAAACTTCGTTGTGCTACTGCTGCGGATGAAATTGACCGGATTTACCGATCACCAGAAGAAGAATTTAAGAAAGTTGTCCGCAATATATTCCGCGACCGGGGGTGATATTGGCCCAGGTCAAACGGCTGTAGTCACCTGTCGGCAATTCTAATCTTAGCGACCGGCAGAAAGGAGATGGGCAATGGAATATGGCAAGATTATACGGCAATTGATTCTTGACGAATTAAGCCTAGTGCACCCCGAAGATGCTGTGCCAGCCCAGTCGCTTCTCACCAAGGTCCGTACTGAGATGAATCGTAGACGTGAGGAAGGCTGGCTTCAGTTGCATGAAGGCAAAGGAGAAAATCTAGTTCTGGCGGAATGGCATGATCTCGTTAGAGGCGGGTGGGTTGCCCCTGGGGAGGAAACCTTTGAAACCCTTCAGCAACGCGGCTATCACATCACAGAACGAGGCCATCAAATGATCGAAACTGGTCAACGTGACCCGACTAATCCAGAAGGATATATGGCGCATTCAATCGAACCGGTTGAAGTGCCAAAAGATACTCGTTCATATATCCATGAAGCTGCGCGGACATTTGAAGGCGGATTTTACCGAGCTGCTGCCGTTTTGGCTGGGGTGGCGGCTGAAAGCCTAATCAACAAGTTGCGGGATATACTCATACCGAAGGTCAAAGATAGTGGCACAAGGGAAAAACTTGCCAACTGGCAACCCAGCAGCGCCTTGAAAGGAATTCGGGAAGCCCTTGACAAAGTTTCAGGTCGAATGGATAAGAAGTTGAAAGGTGATTATGAATCATATTGGCCAGGCATCACACGGCTAATCCGCACGACCCGGAATGACGCGGGCCATCCCGGCAAAGACGATGTGGACTTCCAAGACGGCGTTCACAGGGGGCTGCTCTTGTTTCCTTGTTTCGCCAGAACAATGGACGAATTGGGGGCCTTTGCAAAGAAACTTACCGATTCCTCAATTTGACCGCCGCCGCTTATGCCGCCGCTATCCGCGAATTTCGCTGCCGCCGCCGGACGCGAGGGCGTGATATGTTTCAACATGGACAAAGAATGTCCCAGGATTATGAAAGTTTTGAAAGAATCTTCTCGGCGCCGCTGCAAGTATTTATGAAGTGTTTATAATCTTTCTGCTCGAAACGACTTGACAAGCGCCAATTTTGGTGTAAATTACTTACATGAACGGCGGGATTATAGTCTTCGCGGCGTTCATTGCTGGGGCGGCGGCAGTAATTGCGCCGCGCGTAAAGTCGCGAACACGCTATAACAAGCCTGTGGGGCGGATTTTGGCAACGTTCAATCGAGCAATCGTCGTTCCGGCGGCCCGCCGATGCCCCGCGGGCGGTGCCGCGGCAGCAACACGATCACGTTGACAACGGAAAGAAAGGGAATATATTCTTGATTTACCGGTTGACATGTTTAACTTCGAGGTTAAAGTGCCGTGCTTTACGTGATCAGAATGTACGCCAACAAATTCACGGTTGCCTGCCTTTCAAAAACGAACCAGCTGCCCGGTTCGCCGGTTGGAGGATACCTATACGGACTCAGCAGTTCCCAGCCAAATTACTTCGCCAAGATCACGGCGGATTTGGACCGCTATTCCAAGGTTGGATTGTCAAAGAACATAGAAAAAGTGCGGACATTAGGGAACGGAATTTGGGAGTTCAAATATAAGAAGGTACGCATTCTATTCTTTAAAGACAGACCGAAAGGTTATTTTGTCTGCACACACGTGTACGAAAAGCAAACACAGAAATGTCCGCCTGCTGAGATCACTTGTGCTGAGAGTTGGCGGGAACAATACACACAGGCTAAGAAGACAAGAAACATCCGTTTTATTTGAACGAAAGGGCGCGTCTTATGGATATTACCGAATTCAAGCAGCTTCTTGAAGATGTCAAAACGGACCCTCTCTTTATCAAGGAGCAAACGATATTGAAATTGACAGAGAGTATCGTTGAGAGGCTTGATGACCTTGAATTGAGCCGTTCCGCTTTTGCTGACAAGCTAGGGTCAAGTCCGGCTTATGTTACCAAAATACTCAGGGGGAACGCTAATTTCACCCTGGACACAATCGTCAAATTAGCTGTCGCCCTGGAATCTGGTATTGACATCTCCCTTACGCCGTGGGAAGTTACCGGCGCAGCTTATGTCAGTGACCAATGGAAATCGCTAACACCGGCAAGTACTGACGACACAATCTGTGCAAACACCCAAAGAGACCAAGATGAACATCTCCCCTTTGCTTCTTGATTCTCTGTATCTTCAAGAGAGCAGCATGTCCACAAATAATGACACTGCTGTGACCGACTTCAGTATCTTGCCTTCTGACCTGAAGGCTGAGGTGGAACTATTCTCAAGCAAGAATAATGATAAGTGGCTGGTCGTGTTACAGGTGGCGCTTCCGGAAAGCAAGACTCGACCCTATAATTTTAAGATCGTCGCCACCGGCACGTTCAGGGTAGATAAGGAATATCCTGAAGAAAAACAATATCAATTGGTCTATGTCAACGGTGCCAGCATACTGTATGGGTTTATTCGAGAGATAGTTGTTACTCTCACTGCGAGGGGCCGCTGGCCAACTTTGGTCCTTCCTACTGTGTGCTTTTACACGGATTATAGAGAGAAGCAACTTGAGGCGATGAAGGCTGAAGCAAATGAGGATAAAGCTGAACCAAAGGCTCTTGAATCTGGCAATAAGGCAAAACGAAAGAAAAAGGGCGGGAAGAAACACCCCGGTTCTGGTTGAACGACGACAGCTTGGAAGACTCCGCCAACCTGCCGTCGCCGGATGAGCTCGCCGGCGACATCATCGAGGACCTCGAAACCGCCTTGGAACAATTCGCTGGCATCCAGGAAGAACTGGAGAAGGCTAGTGACTGTGATTTTGGATGTAGGAACCAAAAGTGGTCACCGTGGTCTAAAGTCGTTTGACAAGTCAGCAGCAGTGTATATGTTCTCAGCGTAATTTTCCGCCACATCATTTACGAAAGCGAATGCAAATGCCGAAAGTCTCTTTTGGCGACTTCGCCGTATCGTCCTGTGCCGCGTGCATTTTTACCTCGGACTTCAGATTCAACTGGGCATTGTTCAGTAGCAAATTGCTCGCGGCATGGCAAGAGCTTCTCGATGCCGAGCCGATGAATATTCCAGTTCCGGAAGGCGCTCCGGTCGCCGTTCCCAGAGTTATTTTGCATAGCTCAGGTAAAGACTGGAAATGTGAGATTTTCCCCGAGAGATTGAACTTCACTTGGCAGAGGACAAATCTTGAGCAGGAATCAATTTCGTTTGCCACTTTTTTGGAGACTTCTCTGAAGCACTTACATCAGTACGTCGAATGCTTTCATAGCGACGTGGCGAGGGTCTGTCGCCTTGCAGCCTTTGTCAACCGTTATGTTCTGTTGGAAGCGCCCGGCAGCGCTATTGCCGACCGTTTTTGCAGAGAAGATTTGCGAAAAGACGGACCATTGGACGAGCCTGGACAGGTTGAACTCCATGTTCATGGGCGATTTCTCTTGGATAACAAGTTCGACGTCAATTCATGGGCGCGAAGCAAAGCCGGTTGGATTACGGAAAAAGACGGAAATGAAAAGCATTCGGCTTTGCTATTCGAACAGGATATTAACACGTTGGCCGAGGAAACAGCAGAGAAGAACTTTGACAACGCAGCACTGAGCCATTTTTTAAAGGTGGCGTACTGCAAAAGCGATGAGATTCTGAAGGCGTATTATCCGGAATAAGAGGTGCGACAATGTTCGGACGACCGGAGGACAAAAATGTTGCTGTAGTCCAGCCTGATGCCGCATCTGATGAAGCATGGTTATTGAACTTGGGCGGACCCGTTGAGATTTCCAAGACGATAAAGACTCCGGTCTTGCCAGTCCTTTCAGAGCGGCATTTGGCGCCGCGGCCTGACAGTGCCGGAGCCGAGCGGCCAGACGTTGCTTGCTTTCAAACAGACGCAATAATAGTGGTTTGGATGAGGCCCCAATCATTGCCATTACAGTGTGATATGATATATGGCCCTTCGTACGGCGTGCTGGCTACAGACTATTGCAGAAGCAATTACTTCTTGGTGGAAAAACAGGCCCAAATATATCTTGATGGACTTTCGCAGGAAGAATTGCTTCTAGACCCAAGGACTCCTGCCCTGCGCGTTTTCTCGGAGCTTGAGACAGATTTTTCAGACCGTACAACCCCTCCGACAATATCAGATGGCACGCTACACGCCCGCTCCGAACTTAACTTGGACAACGACACGTTCTTGCGTCTCATTAACTTGGTGTATGAACACCTTGATGAAATATACAAGTTCGAGATTGCGCCAATTAAGTGCCGTGGGAAGACAAAAATCAACTTCTATGTGAAGAGTGAGCAAGATGCAGCAACAAGGGCTGAGAACTACGAACGGCTTTTGGATGAACTGTTTTCTGAGTTTTCTGAAGAACACGAGGAAGTAGTTTGCTTCACGATAGGTTAACATGGACGGCAAGGATTTCTTATCTGTGGCCTGGGAACTTAAGGGGGGGCATCCTGGAGAAGAACGAACATTTGAGCCGCGTCCTGACCAGGTCCGGTCGTCAATAAGTCGGTCTTACTACGCGTTCCTCTTGACCTGTCGTAACTGGCTTGCGAACTATGGGATTCGCATCAAGAAAAACAGAGAAGAACATGGAACTCATGCGGTCGTCCTAGGGTGTATGTTGGTATCTCCCAAGACGGATGCGAGGCTGTGCGCAAGAAAACTTCGTAAAGTCCGGGATAGCCGGGCACGGGCAGATTACGAAATGGACGATTTGACGATGGAAGACAAAGGTGTTGCAGATACGACATATGAGATGGCAAGCCTACAAATCAAATCAATCGGAGAAACTACGCTTGATGAAGCTCAGGTAGGCCTTTTTCACGCTGCCATCAAAAGAAGCGATTATTTCAATTCGGTAAGACTTGACCCAATTGAAGAGAAAAGATGCTGAATCGTAGCTTACGTGGACTTTCCCGGTTTCCCTTGCTTATCCGCCCTTAGCCTTCCGCCAGTATCGCCCGGATGGTGTCGGCCAGTTTGCCGCGCTTGCCGCTGACGGCGGCGTGAATCTGCGCCAGCTTGTCGGCATCGGTATTGACCGGCTGCACTTCGGCGGCAATATCAATCGTCAGGCTTTCGGCAGCATCGCCGCCGGCGGTAAGTTGCGGTATGCGGTTCCGGTACTGGCGCGAATCAATATCTTCCAGATGCTTTGAATAGTGCTCGGTCATTTTCAGGTCTTCGTGGCCAAGCCAGCCCTGCACAATCACCGGCGGGATGCCGCGCTTCAGGCATTGCCAGCAGAACGTGTGGCGCAGGCTGTGCACGTCGAGGACGGAGACCCGCCGGTCCCGGCCCTTAACTTGCCGCGTAGTGTCCAGGGCACACGTCTTCTCAAGAAATAGCTTGAAGCGATACGTCACGCCGTAGGGGTTATTCTCGTACATAGCGGCGTGCTCCGGCAGCACGTATTCGCCGTCCCGCGGCAGGCCCGACAGGTACTCGTGAAGTTGCTTTGACATTGGCACTCGTATCCGCTTGCCGGTCTTGCGCGTGGCGCGGGTTACAAAACCCGTTTCCAGGGACACCTCCCGCCAGCGAAGGGTGCATATATCGCCTTCTCGCAAGCCGGTTCCCAGCCCGACAATGACCAGGCCGCGAATGAACTCATCGGCCTTGTCTTCCATCAAGGCAACGTGATCTGCGGTGAACGCCTCGCGCATGATGGTATCGCTTTCGCGTTGCTTCTCCGCTTTGATCTTCCCGAACGCGCTCGTTTCCATTTTTAGCGACTCACCAAGTACAGAGAAAACCTGTTTCAGCGCCGTCAGGTAAAAGTTGCACGTTCTGACGCTCAGATTATGGATATTGCTTTCGTAGCTGGGATTCCTTCGCTTGTAACGGTGATGAAAGGTAATCGTCTTCTCAAACTTCCCGGTCTGGCGTAGCCGTCTAATGTATTCCTGGGCGATTTCCGGCGTCACGCCCTGCACCTTTGTTACGCTAGGATGCTCCGCCGTCAGATAGGCGCAGAAATCGTCCCAGCAGCCCTGCTTTTGGCGGCGATGCTTGTCAGTGGTTTTTTCGCCGCCCGCCAGTTCCAGAAACTTCGGCCAGGCATCTGCCAACTTCATATCATTGCCGCCCGAAATCATGGTCTTCACTTTGGCGGCCAGCACTTCTACCTGCGTTTCGCCGCGCAGTCCGTCGACATGATCCCGCGCCCATTTTTCGGCGGCGCGTTTATCGTGCTCACCCGTGCTCTGTTGAATCACCTTTCCGGCGATCATTACGCGGAAATAATAGGTCGGCGACAAGGTGTCGTTGCTCATCTTGCGGCGGAATACTTTCATGGTGTCCTCCGTGTGTGGGGTGCTGCTGACTCTTTCTCAGTTGGTCCTACTGGTTACAAATTGATGACAATATAGGTCGCGTTTCGTGGTGTTTCAAGCCTTTTCTGGCCTTTTCTTGCAGATTTTTTGAAACAATTTGCGAGAAGCTGTGATGAGGCTAAAAAATTGGTGAGCCGCTCAAAAACAAAGTCCTGATACCAACTGTTAAGCTGTCAGTTGGTGCCGGATTGGGAACACCTCAGTCCTGTTGTGCTTGGCATGGACGAAGAAGTTTTGCTTGAGCATTGAGCGATGGCAAGCCGCCACCTAGCACTCATTGACCCGCCGCGCAGAACCAACTTCAGCGACTGGCATCGAGTCTCCTACGCCTGTATATTACATTTAGCCTGATGCCATATCGTGTGCCGAGCGGCGTCCCTAGTCGCCCCCGGCGGTCGCAACCTACTTGGGACGAACGTTGCCAGAAAGCGGTTCGATGGCCCTGATAATTGCTCTGTTTGTGAAAGAATTCGGTCTGAAGCCGCGACACAAGTGGTATCGCCTGAAACGGCTGTTCTACGTGTTGATTGGCGGGGTGGTAATTCTGGGCGTTTTTGCCCACCAAGCGAGGTTCCAGGAAGCCAAGGCGGGGCTGCTCATGTTCGAATGGCTGAGTATGCTGGTGATCGCTTCGGCTGCCATGATCGCCCCGCACATGGCCGCCTCGGCAATCGTGACGGAGAAAGAAAACCGGACCCTGAGTCTGCTGCTGCTTTCAGACATTTCGGTCTGGCAGTTACTGGCCGGCAAGCTGTTGTCCGCAATCTGCGGGGCCCTTCTGACGGTGCTGTCGGTCCTGCCGATGTTTATCCTGTGCGTGAGTTTGGGCGGCATTCAGCTCAGCCAGATTCTCCTGGCTTTCCCGGTTCTGCTGAGCACGGTCGTGCTCGGCGCCTGTTTGGGCTTGTTTCTGGCGGCCTTTCTCGAGCACGAAGTGCGAATGCAGGGCTATGTGGCCCTGGCCAGCATTGTCTTTTTCGTGCTGCTGCCGGCCTTGGTCTATTTGTGCTGCCTGCTGGCGAAAGTGCCGCCGGCGACCGTGAAAAAGGTGCTGGTGGTCATCTCGCCGGGAGCGGCCATGTATACAATCAAACTGGACACGAACCTCGGGCTGGTGGGGTGGAACTGTCTGTTCAACCTGCTCGCCGGGCTGGCGCTGATCCCGCTGACGCTGTATCTGCTGCCGCGCCTGCATGTCCGCCCCGAGGCCGCCGCCAGGTTTTTCCGGCGACTCCGGCGACGCTTAGGATTGGTTCCCAGCCCGGCAAAGCTGCGGCGGCGACCCCCGATCACGGGTAATCCGGTGACCTGGAAAGACCTGCACGTGCATTACGGCGGGGAACAGGGCTGCTGGCGAAAGTTCCTCCTCAGCTGTGCCGGCGTGTCATTGCTGGTAAGTGCAATCTACGTCACTGCGGCGATGCTGCCGGGGTTGAAGATCGTTTTCGATTGGCTCGAATTGTGGCATTGGAACCTGGGCTTTATCGCCGCGCTGTGCGCACTTAACTATTTGTACGGCACGTTGAGCCGCGCAGCGCAGTGCTGCAGCCGCGAAAAACGCCTGCGGACGCTTGATCTGCTGCTGAGTTCGGACATCAGCGGCTATGACGTCGTGATGGGCAAGAGCAATGCCATCAGTCTGGCGCTGTTGCCGTGGATTATTGGTTTTGCCGCCTCGAGTATTGCCTTCATGTTCCTTTCCCTGGTCGGCAGCGCAATGAACTTCACCAGCGTGGCTATCCTGGGCGCGGTGTTGCTGAACCTCGCTTGCATGGTCTTCGCCTACGAATACATCGCGATTTACATCTCGATGCGTATCGAGCATTACGCCACCGCCACCGCCCTGGCCGGGTTCATAGCCTGGTACGTGCTTGGCAATCTGATTCTCGGGCTGGCGGCGTTCGTGTTTATCCCCTTCACTTTATGGCTGAGCCTCTTCGCCTTTCCGACGGCCGGCCCGGTGATTGTCGGCAATTATTTCCGGCGGCGGCTGATCAGGGAGTTTCACCGCATCGCCGAACTGGGAGTCCGGCCAAAGTAAAAAGTGAAAAGTGTAGCCGCGGCACTATGTTGCCGCGTCCTGAGGTGAAAGGTGAAAAGTGAAAGGTGAAAAGTGAAAGGTGTAGCCGCGGCACTGTGTTGCCGCGTCCTGAGGTGAAAAGTGAAAGGTGAAAAGTGAAAGGTGTAGCCGCGGCACTGTGTTGCCGCGTCCTGAGGTGAAAGGTGAAAAGTGAAAGGTGAAAAGTGAACGTTGTAGCCGCGGCACTGTGTTGCCGCGTCCTGAGGTGAAAGGTGAAAAGCAGCGCCGGCTTTCAGCCGGCAATTTCCTTCAAATCTGAAATCTAAAATCCAAAATCCAAAATTCTCCATGGATTTGTTTCTCACATTGATCCGGCGCGAATTGCTCGGCTTGCCGCGGCGGCGCTGGTTCTACCCCCAGCGGCTGCTCTTTGTGGGGCTCGGGACGCTGGTGCTGTTTATCACGGTTTGGGCTAACCGGCTGCAAGTCAGTTCGGCGTTGGGGCTGCTGCTGTTTTCATCGCTGGCTTACAGCATGATCCTGATCATCTGGTTCTTCGGTCCGGCCGCCGCTGCCCATGCCATGCGGGATGAGTTGGAAAGCCGTTCGCTCGAGATCCTGGCGCTGAGCGACGTGTCGTTGTTCAACGCCTTGATGGGGCGTTTTAGTTCCGCCCTGGGCGGGGTGCTGATGACCTTGCTTTCTCTGCTGCCGTTGTTGATGCTGTGTCTCAGTTTTGGCGGGATTTCCTTCGCGCAGCTTGCCTGGGCGCTGGCGGTACTGCTGGCCAATTTGCTTGCCGCGGTCAGCTTCGGCATCTTATGCGCGCTGCTGGCCGGCAGCCGCAGAGGCATGAGGGGGTTGATTTCGGCTGGCCTGATCGCCTACTTAGGCCTGCCTATGCTCATCTTACGAGACAAAAACATATTGCAGGCTTATGTGCAGCCGCTGCGGGCGATATGGCTGAGCCTGCATCACGATTATTTCTCAGACCCGACCGCCGCGTTCTACGCGCTTGCCGGGAACTGCGGCATAAGCGTGGTCGCCGGGGCGCTGATGCTGGCGCTGGCCGGCTGGCTGCTGCCCCGGCTGCTGAGTCGCGGGTTCAGCCTGAGAGTCTTCAAGCCCCGCCGCCGCCGCCCATCGAGCCGGTCAAGTCTGCTCTTCAGGGTTGGCAATCCGTGTTTTATCAGGGAATTCTACCGCGGCTCCGGCCGCTGGCTGATCGTTCCGGCATTTCTTCTCATCACGGTTGCTGCGGCGCTCATCGCCAGGATGTCTCAACCTCTTGGATTCTTCTCGTTAGAAGCATTTCTGGGCATGGTGTGGGCTGTATGGCTCTTCGCCTTGTTCTTCGGCAGTGTTTCCAATCTTGGGCGGGCGTTCAGCCGGGACCGCAAGCTCCCCGTCCTTGAACTGGTCTTGATGACGCCTCTGACTGAGCGGGATTATGTCTATGCCAAGGTGAAACTGGCCGCGACGGCATACTTTCCATACCTCATCGGCGTACCGGTCGGCTTCGTCGTTTTGCTGGTCTGGTTGATGTACCAAGGACCACCTGCGGATATGTTCTTAGAACTATTCTCAGTGGTAATCTGCTTTGCTACCCTGACAGTTGCAATATGGCTGGCCTTCTGTGCGTTTTCCCTGTACTATTCGCTACGCATCGGCAAGCTCGGCGGTCTGCTGATGCCAGTCTTTTTCCTTGTTTACATCATCGTCTTTGGGATCATGTTTGTCTCTCTCGGAGATGCTATGGACTTTCAACTTTGGGGAACGGTTTTCCTCCTCGGGTTGTTCAGCGTGGTCCACTTTGTGGTGACGGCAGTGATCTTCATGTACCTGGTGAACAACTTTCGCCGGCTCGCACGCCAGGCGCGGGGTCTCATTTGAGCTTGGGCTCAGGGCAGAACAGGAGAACAGGTGAACAGGTGAGTTGCCCCGACAAGTTGGGGCGCCGGCCCAGGTTTTTTCGTTTCGGGCGCTTTTCATGGCCTGTCCTGAAGCTATGGTATCTCGAGGCAAATCTTCATTGGCCTTGAAACATACATTGCCAAGCGGACGCTCTACACAACTAACTGGAGTTACACATGGGCAAGGAACCCTCCAAACCCGTCGCCCACTGCCAGGTGGCGGGAAGAAATACCTTCAGTATTCTGAACGCTTCTGACGAACGGCAGAACCTGATCCTCGAAAAGCAATCTCTGGCCGACGACATTAACAGCTACCGGGTCCACTGCCCGGGGGTAGCAAGTTACGGGGCGCCCGGCCAGTTCGTCGTTGTCCGTGGTGATGAAACGGGCGAGCGTATCCCGCTGACCATCGCAGATTCGGACCCGGCTGAAGGCTGGATTACCCTGGTGGTCCAGCTTATGGGCGCGGGCACTCGCAAACTCGACGGCCTCGGCGAGGGCGACCGTCTCCTCGATATTGTCGGCCCGCTCGGCCACAAGACCGAGATCGCCAATTTCGGCACCGTGGTCATCGTGGGCGGCGGCGTGGGCATCGCCCCGGTGTTCCCGATCCAGCGCGCTATGCAGCAGGCCGGCAACACCGTGCTGAGCATTATGGGCGCGCGAACCCAGCCCATGCTCTTCTGGGAAGACCGGATGCGCGCCACCTGCGACCGCCTGTTTGTAACCACCGATGACGGTTCTTACGGTGAGAAAGGTTTCGTCACCACGGTTCTGCTGCGGCTCATCGAGTCCGGCGAGAAGATTGACCGGGTGATCGCCATCGGCCCGCCGGTAATGATGCGCGCCGTGGCCGAGACCACCCGCAAGCCCGGCATCAAGACCATCGTCAGCCTGAATTCGATCATGGTTGACGGCACCGGCATGTGCGGCGGCTGCCGGGTCGAGGTCGGCGGCGAAACCAAGTTCACCTGTGTTGACGGCCCTGAGTTCGATGGTCACCAGGTTAACTTCGACCTTTTATTCTCGCGCCTCTCGACCTATGAACAGCACGAAGCCGTGGCCTATGAGCGCTATCAGCAGGAACAGGAAGAAGCCGAAAAAGGCCCGGCCAAGGTAAAGCCCCGGGCGCCTATGCCGACGCAGGACCCGATGGTCCGCCGGAAAAACTTTGACGAGGTCGCGCTCGGGTATACCAAGGAAATGGCCCAGGTCGAAGCCAGCCGCTGTCTCCAGTGCAAGAAGTCCCCGTGCATCGCGGGCTGCCCGGTGAATATCGACATCCCGGCCTTTATCAAGCTTATCCGCAAGGGCCACTTTTTCGCCGCGGCGAAGAAGATTAAGGAAACGAACAATCTGGCGGCCATCTGCGGCCGGGTGTGCCCGCAGGAAACGCAGTGCGAGATAGTCTGTGTGCTGGGCAAGAAGTACGAGCCGGTTGCCATCGGCCGGCTCGAACGTTTCGTAGCCGACCACGAGGCGGCGCTGGGCAAGGTGCACGTGCCCAAGCTGCCGCCCGCAACCGGTAAACGCATTGCCGCTATCGGCGCGGGTCCGGCAGGGCTGACGGCCGCGGCCGACCTGGCGCTTATGGGCCATAAGGTGACCGTGTTCGAGGCGCTTCACGCGCCCGGCGGCGTGCTGGTGTACGGCATCCCCGAGTTCCGCCTGCCGAAGGCGATCGTGGCCCGCGAATGCGAATACCTCGAACAGCTTGGGGTCGAATTTCGCCTGAACATGCCCGTCGGCCAGAGTGTCACGGTGCCCGAACTGCTCGAGTCGGGTTTCGAGGCGGTATTCATCGGCACGGGCGCAGGCCTGCCGTGGTTCCTCGGCATCCCTGGCGAGAACCTGAAGGGCGTCTATTCCTCGAACGAATTCCTCACCCGCATTAACCTGATGAAAGCCTATAAGTTCCCTGAATACGATACGCCGGTGCTGCGCGGCCGAAACGTGGCGGTGGTCGGCGGCGGAAACGTGACCATGGACTGCGCCCGGAGCGCGCTGCGGCTCGGGGCCGATAACGTTTATATCGTCTATCGCCGCACCCGCAAGGAAATGCCCGCCCGGGCCGAGGAGGTCCAGCACGCGCTCGAGGAAGGCGTCATCTTGCGGGAACTCACCAATCCCGTCCGCGTTCTCGGTGATGAAAACGGCTGGGTAAATGGCATCGAGTGTATCCTGATGAAACTCGGCGAGCCGGATGACTCGGGCCGCCGCCGGCCGATCCCCATCGAAGGCTCGGAACATCCGATGGAGGTTGACCAGTTCATCGTGGCCATCGGCCAGGGGCCGAACCCCGTGCTCACCCGCAACTGGCCCGAACTGAGCCTGAACAAGCGCGGCAACATTGTTGTGGACGAAAACGGCATGACCAATATCCCCGGCGTCTTCGCCGGCGGCGACATCGTGACCGGCGCGGCCACGGTTATCGAGGCCATGGGCGCGGGCAAGCTGGGCGCGGTGGCGATTGATAACTATCTCAAGAAGAAATAGAGGCTCTTGAGAATTTGAGGATTCGACTGTGAAGACTACTGCTTTGCGTATTTACGGCAAGATGGACTTGCGCCTCGAAACCTTCGAACTGCCCGAACCCGCGGACGATGAAATCCTGGCCGAGGTCATCAGCGACTCGCTGTGCATGTCCAGCTACAAAGCGGCCAAACAAGGCCCCGAACATAAGCGCGTGCCGGACAATTGCGCCGAGAACCCGACCATCCTCGGTCATGAGTTCGCCGGGCGCCTGCTCGAAGTCGGCCCCAAGTGGCGGGACAAGTTCGAACCCGGCGACAAGTTCGGCATCCAGCCCGCACTCATGTATAAAGGGTCGCAGGAGGCGCCCGGGTACTCATTCCCCCTCATCGGCGGCGACGCCACCCACGTGCTCATCCCAGCCTGCGTAATGGAAATGGACTGCCTGCTGAAATACGCGGGCGAGGCGTTCTTCATGGCCTCACTCAGCGAGCCGATAAGCTGCCTCATCGGGGCCTGCAAAGCCCAGTATCACATTCCCCCGGCTACTTACGACCATCACATGGGCATTGTCGAGGGCGGCAAGGCCGCGCTCCTGGCCGCTGCCGGGCCGATGGGCCTGGGCGCGGTTGACCTCCTGGTGCACGGGCCGCGCAAACCGTCCTTGCTGGTGGTGACCGATATTGACCAAGCCCGCCTCGACCGCGCCGAAAGCATCCTCACGCCTGCGGACGCCAAGGCCAACGGCGTTGACCTGGTCTACCTCAACACCAGCACCGGCAATCCGGTCCAGGACCTTTTGGCTCGCAGCAATGGCGAGGGTTACAACGACGCATTCGTCTTCGCCCCGGTCGCCCCGGTGGTCGAGCAGGCGGACGCCATCCTGGCCCGCGACGGTTGCCTGAATTTCTTTGCCGGCCCGGCGGACAAGGGGTTCGCGGCCAGGTTCAACTTCTACAACGTCCACTATGCCGGCACCCATATCGCCGGCACCAGCGGCGGCACCAAAGAAGACATGCGCGACGCCCTCGAACTCATGGCCCGCGGCAAGATCAACCCGGCCATGATGATCACCCATGTCGGCGGCCTCACCGCCGCGCGCGAAGCCACCTTGCATCTGCCCGACCTGCCCGGCGCCAAGAAACTCATCTACACTCACCTCGACCTGCCGCTGGTCGCCATCGCCGATTTCGCCGCGGAGGGCAAGGCAGACCCGCTCTTCGCCGACTTGGCCAAAATCTGCGCCAGCCACAACGGCCTATGGAACCTCGAAGCCGAACGCCTCATCCTCGCCAAAGCCACCAAGCTCCGGCCCGGCTGAGCGTCCTGGCCGCCGCCTGGCATATTATTCTGTTTTTGAGACTTATCCATCTTCATGCTGCCCGGCAAGGTCCCGGCTCGCCCGAAACCGCCGGGCAGCGCCTCAGTAGAATCCCGATGAAAACAACCCCTTCATCGCCGTGTCTCCTTTCCTGGTCTTAATGTGGGAGCGAAACGGGAAAAACCATGCCGCGATTCCCCGCGCCGTCAGGCGCATTCGTAATCGTCCCTGCTCTTCCGTCTTCCGTCTTCCGGCCCTGACCCACGCCTCCAAGGCGCAGCCCGGCGAAAAAACAAACACTACATATATTATACATACTTTTATACGCTCTTGCAAGCCCTGTTCTCAAAAAAAACAAAGTTTTTTTGCGCCGCCAGGCGCTTTGGAGTGCGGCGGCTCGACGCCGCTTTGATTTCCCGCGGAGCGGGGCTGCTCCGCAGCCAGTGAAAGCGCTGTCAAGCCAGCGCACTCCAGAGCCTCGCTTCGCTCGGCAAATTCCAATTCCGGAGGCCACATCCCCAAAAAAACCCGATTGTTTTGCGCCCACAATGCGCCGCCCGCGACGCGGGCGGGTCAAACGTAGCCCACTGCGGAACTTCAGTGGAGCGGTGGGATTTATCGTTCCCCCAAGAATCAGCCCGCCCAGCGGGTGGATAAAGAACCCTGTTTCAATAAGCCTAGCATTTGCTTGTTCCCCTGATACACGCACACACTCCCACACCCACATA
>SDBT01002660.1_pt1 | contig 31379 bp, 23 predicted proteins | sample 2277101 | NCBI WGS metagenome assembly SDBT01 (sample SAMN10404973, study PRJNA504765) | marine sediment metagenome | isolation source: marine sediment core GS10_PC15, 103 cmbsf | place: Arctic Ocean: Southern Knipovich Ridge | collected 2010 | reverse complement strand
CAGACACAGTGAATATTATGGATATATTCGTAGAACATGCCGCTGGCTTGTTTACCAACGGGCTGGCAGCCTCGTTCTACTAATTGCCTATTCATAAAAATCTAGTGTGTCTGACTACTAGATCTTTTGTAGACTCCTCATATCATCCTTGTTAATTCGCCATAAACTTCCGGACGACGCATTTTGAGAGTGCAGTGCGTACTTTGGCGCGCTTTCTGCAATAGCTCAGAATCCAATTCGGCGCTGATCCACAGATTCTCCAGCGAAGGCTCTGATTTCTCTATCACCTGACCTGTTGGGCCAATTATGTGAGCGCCGCCAGCATGTGTGCTATGCCCGTTGAAGTCCACCTGATTGCTATAGATTGCAAACACCGCGTTCTCCCTGGCATGAACACCGTTAGAGCCGGGCGCAGCTTCCTGACGCTTCTTCAGGCTTTCCACCTGATTCTCCGGCGAGATTTGCTTTCCCCATCCCGACCTGCTTGCGTGTGGTAGAAGTATAATCTCTGCTCCCTTCAGAGCAAGGACGCGCCAGGCTTCAGCAAAATTGCAGTCATAGCAGACGAGAGTGCCGATTTTGCAGAATCCTACGTCAAAAACATCCAGGCTGCGCCCCATGCGGAAGAAGAAATACTCATCCTTTGAGGCGTGAACCTTCCGCTGTATTCCCATCATTCCCGTCGGCCCCACTATAGCCTGCGCATTATAGTGCGCACCATGCGCGATCTCGCAAAATCCATAGGAAATGATGATGTTATGCTTCTTCGCCTGCTCGTGCATGGTATGAAAAATATCACCATCAGCAGCTTCAGCAAACTGCAAGGCCTTTTCATCTCCATAATGCGCCGTTACAGAAAGCTCCGGGAACATGACCAGATGGCATCCTGCTTTTGCCGTCTCCTCAATGAAGCGTATATGTGTTTTGATGTTGTGATCCAGATCATCCTTCAGAGCATTCATCTGGACAGCGGCTATCTTAAATTTCTCCATGAATATTCCTCCTTTAGCTGTTACTTAACCAAACCAGTTTTCTGGATTTCAGATCACCCCCATCCTAACCTTCCCCCATCAAGGGGGAAGGAACCGATGGTCTTCTCAACCACTGTTTTCTATGGGAGAAATGGGTACTCCTGTCAAGCCCGAAATCCCTTCCCCCTTGATGGGGGAAGGTTAGGATGGGGGTGATCAAAAACACGGTTATCAAGCCCAAAAACCGACCTGATCCACTATTACTGAATATACTTCCTGTACCATGTTATTTGACGTTAAGCCGATCCATCACGTGCCGAGGCTCACCAACGCCGTGACCCTCGCGGGGATACTTGACAAACTCAACATCCACGCCCACAGATTTCAGTCCTGCGTAGAACTCCTCTGCCTTATGCTATAGAAATTTCAGGAAAGGGTTGAGGTTCTAGCCATATATTCTCCAAGCATAAAGTTTTCGTCCAGAATTTGGCATAATGGCATGATAGAATGCTTCATTCTGCCAAACGGGACTGGAAAGTCCCGCCTATCGGTTGTAGTGATACTCTCCACGACCACTATAGCTGGGACATTCCTGTCCCGACGGCTTTGGGACATAAGCTTTATGCTTGGATATATTCTCTTTTTATTGAATAAATCCCGAAAAAGAGTTATACTATGGTATTATAATAAGGGTACTAGAATGTGTCAATCACAATAAAGGTCTGGCGATAAAATCCACACACAGGGAGGAAAATGATGTTCAGGAGTCTAAGTCCCGGCGCTATTGGTATACGAGCTTCATTCACTGAAGGTCTGGAACTGGCAAAGGCCGCGAATTATCAAGGGCTGGACGTAAATATTGGCAAAATGGCTGAATTGGTGGAGGAAAAATCGGCTGATTACGTTAAAGGTCTCTTTGACGACGCCGGACTCAAAATGGGCGCGTGGGGGCTGCCGATGGACTGGCGCGCTGATAAAGCGGAGTTTGATCAGGGCATAGAGCGGCTTCGCCAACTGGCAAAAGTCGGTCAGGAACTGGGCTGTACCCGACTATCAATGTGGATACCGCCGACTTCCAACGATAAGCCATTCAAGGACAATTTCGACTTTCACGTGGAGAGATTCCGACCCATCGGTCAGGCCTTGAGCGAGTATGGGTGTCAATTAGGACTTGAATTCATCGGCCCTAAGACCTCCCGCACAAAAGGGAAGTACGAGTTCATCTATACTATGGGCGGTATGCTGGAGCTTTGCGACGCTATAGGTACGGGCAATATAGGGCTGCTGCTGGACGCGTGGCACTGGTACACAGCCCACGGCACAATAGACGATCTGAAGAAGCTGACAGCGGATCAGGTTGTGCACGTCCACATCAACGACGCCCCTGTCGATATTCCGGTTGACGAGCAGATCGATAATATCCGCCGCCTGCCCGGCGAAACCGGTGTCATCGATCTGGTGGGCTTCCTGAAATGCCTGGATGAGATAGGCTACGAAGGCCCCGTCTCGCCTGAACCTTTCAGCGATAAGGTTAAAGGGCTGCCGTCGCTTGAGGCTGCCGAGCTTGTGGCCGAAGGTCTGATCCGAGTCTGGGAAGAGGCCGGAATCTCGTGAGAAAACTAACGTAGGGGCGAAGCTTATCTTCGCCCTGAATGCAGATATGATATCGCGTAGTGGCACGGTCATGTCGTGCCACTACTGTTTCCAGAGCGTTATTGACTGCTGGCCCTGATTCCGGCAACGTCCGAAGAACAGGAGGGAGATAAATGCAAAAGTTAATAAGGATACTGGCTGTAGGGTCATTTCTCATCCCGCTTATCATGTGGACAGGGTGCAGCGGCCCTTCCACAGAACCCATCGACAAACCCATCAAGACCTCCGAATCCGTTGTAACAGACGTCACTATTCCCGAATGGTTCGCCAATGTGCCGCAAGCCCGGAACCGTCTTTACGCCGCAGATATGGCCGAATCTATGAATATACAGATGGCGCTTGACATGGCGAGGCTTTCTGCGCGCATCGATCTGGCCAAGCAGGCTGAGGTTAGAATCGAACGATCAATTGCGGGAGAGGGAGCTTCCGGCGCTTCCAGCAGGACGACCTCAGATGGTTCCACTCTCATTTCCAGAGAGATAACCGCAGGTGGGATCACCATCATCTCAAAGGAAACAACCTCAACGGTGACATTGAGAGGAGCTAGAGTTTCAAAGCAGGATGTAAAGCAGGAAGGCGTCCGCTACCGTGTCTATGTCCTGATGGAGATGCCCTTCGATGAAGCGAGCGCTGCTCTGGTCACAAAACCCGAAACGGGTGAGGAGCAAACCCAAATTGAGGCAACACAATCGCTGGAAGATAGGAAAGAGCAAGTTTTTCGGGAGGCAGAAAAGGCGCTGGAAGAATACGAACAGTGGAAGAAAGAACACGGCGAGTAGTTATTCTGAAGCAGTGGAATTTTGTGATCAGATCAACGCAGAAATCTGATCTTCGGCAATTTGCGAAACTCGATCAAAAATACACGAAAGCAGAGCGTGAGTCTGCAAGAGCCTATAAATCCTCCTCCTCGTCTACAGCTTGCGAGGGTGCGCTATATCCATACTGATTTAGCTTGCTACGGATTGTTTTACTGGTGATGCCCAGTATCTCCGCTGCCTTCTGCTTGTTGCCGCCTGTACTCTCCAGAGTTCCGATTATAAGTTCGCGCTCTGCCTCTGCAAGCGATGTACTGCCAATCTTGAGGGAGACATACCTGGATGGTCTGCTTCTAGCGCTGAAAAAAAGATTTGCGGGTGAGATGGAACCATTTTCAGATAAAGCGATTGCTCTCTCGATGGTGTTTTCAAGCTCTCTAACGTTTCCATGCCAGGGATGTGACATGAGAGATTCCATGATTTTTAATGATACAGATTTTGTTCTTTTCCCCATTTTTTCACAAAAGTGCTGGTTAAAGTGCTGTACCAGAATGGGAATGTCATCCTTTCGTTCTCTGAGCGGCGGCAGGGCTATGGGTACAACGCAAAGCCTGTAAAAGAGGTCCTCCCGGAAGTTTCCCTCATCTACCTCATTGGCGAGGTTCTTGTTGGTGGTGGCAATAACACGAACATCCACTTTGATAGTCTCTGTTCCACCGACTCTGACAATTTCCCGCTCCTGAAGAGCTCTGAGAAGTTTCGCCTGGCCGTGCATAGCCATTTCGCTGACTTCATCCAGCAGGAGGGTTCCGCCGCTTGCCTGTTCGAGTTGACCAATCCGTCTGGCAAAAGCCCCGGTAAACGCCCCTCTTTCGTGCCCAAAGAGTTCGCTCTCGATCAGCCCTTCCGGCAAAGCGGCGCAGTTAACAGGGACGTATCGGTTACCGGATCGATGACTATAGGCATGTATAGCTCTCGCGATCAATTCCTTGCCTGTTCCACTTTCTCCCTCAATCAGGACGGTGCTATCGGTTCGAGCCACACGTTTGGTTATATTGATAATATCCAGCATTTGCGGATCAGTCGTGACAATCTGACGATGGCTGACAAGCGCCTGCTCAATAATGGCCGTGATTTTATCCAGAGAAAACGGCTTGCGTATATAGTCATAGGCGCCGTTTTGCATCGCCTCCATCTCCGAATCAACGCTTGCATAGGCGGTCATTATGATCACCTCAACATCGGGGATAATGGCCTTAGCTTTCTGAAGAACTTCCATCCCGCTCATTTCGGGCATTTTCATATCGGTTATAACTACAGAGAAGCGCCGTTGCTGAATAGCCTCCAGCGCTTCGTAACCGTTGTTAGCTACATAAGCCTCATATCCTGCCCTGTTTATCACGTCGCTAAGAGATTTGCAGATCGGTTGATGATCATCCACTATGAGGATCGGTTTCCGCATCATCACTCTCCTGTTCAATGGCATAAAGCAGAGAATATATGCCCTGCACTCTGTATCCTACATCTTCTCAGGCAGGCGATATGCCGGCAACTGGATTGACGCTGTCGTACCGTATCCAGAATTGCTGTTAATCTGGATCGAGCCATGATGCGCCTGCATCACCCTGTATACAATGCACAAGCCCAGCCCGGTGCTGCCCTCTTTGGTTGTGAAAAACGGGGTGAAAATTCTACCCATAGCTTCTTCGGGAATACCGGAGCCATTGTCCGCTATTGTCACATTAATATATCCATCAATGTTTCCACCGCCGGCTTTCGCTGAAGGCTCATGGACATACGAAGCGTTAACGCGCAATTCGCCGCCTTCTGGCATCGCCTGAATAGCATTCAGGATCAGGTTAAGGCATACCTGCTTGAGTTGTTCCAGATCTCCGCTGCAATATAATTCATTATGAGAATATTCCTTCACAAGCGATATATCCTGCTGTCTCATCGCGCTTTCAGCGAAAAGCAGTGATTCATCCAGAATGGCGATAAGATCCATTTCCTGAAAACTCGGGCCCACCGATTGGGAGAACGAGAGCAGATTGGAGAGAACGGCGTCCAGTGAATGAACACCTACCAGTATGTCGTCCACTATTTCGTGTTTGTCCTGGTCCAGATCCTGCCTGAGTAGTTCCGCAAAAAGCTGGATAGCGCTAAGCGGACTCCTCATTTGGTGGGCAATATTTATAATAATGTCACCTATGGCTGTGAATACTGGGGCGATGGTGGATGAAGGCGCTTCCTGGATACTGATCTTGTCATCTTTCTCCGTTGAGTCTGTGACGATACCCACAGCGCCGATAACGTTTCCATCTTCATCTGCAACTGGCGCTGCATATATTTCCACCTCCACGTCCGGCGACAAACACTTGCGATAGCGTATGGGTGCAGCATCAGCTATAACTTCCTGGAAAACATCCGAATATAATCCGCCTTCAGCATAGCCGCTACCTGAACCTGCCAACTCCTGCGCCTCGACACTGAGGAAAACAGCCCTGCACTCATGATCGACTATGATCACGCCGCCGGGCATAGATTCCAGAGCGCCCAGCAGGAGACGCCTATCCTCTAACAGAGTGAGCGAATGGATGTAAGGTACAACAGATAGGGTTTGATGCTCCTGGCTGTCCCCCTTATCCAGTAGTTGTTTATACGCTGTGCTCAATTTGTCTGCTGATTTGTTGAAGGCGGCGAAAGCCTTAGCAAGCTGGAGCGTAACACCGTCAATATCTCGGTCTTCATTATCAGACAAGAAACACGCCTTCCTCATAATAGCTTGATAGTCTTGGTAGGGGTGGAATGTTTATAGGAAACGCTCATCAACATATCCCCAAGCCCCGTAGGGGCGACATGTGAAGTCTTTATGTCAGATCCCACGTACAATCCTGACATGTCGCCCCTACGGGGCTTGCTGGTTTGTTGTGGCTACGTTTTCTATAAACATTCCACCCCTACGGGGTTCAGGCATCCTGCATTTATTACTTTCATTCGCTTAACTTAACGCCTATGCCGTTTACCCGCCCCTACCAAGACTTTGCTTCTCTAACTGAAAAACTCGCAATAGTTCAATGAGTTTCGCTCATCCACAGATTAATGGATTTATGCCGCCAGAACCCTGTGCTCTAGTTATCTTTATCGGCAGGTTAAGGCTTTCACTAAAGTTTTTTTCGATTTTTTTGATTTTATCCTAAAGTTCTCTCCACATTCCTCGATATATATTGCGAGCGCGTTCGGCAATCAACAGTCAGATTATTAACGGACTGATAGTTCATAGCTTCTAACACCTAACTGAAACACCAAACGATTCAAGAGGAGGCAGGCCAAAATGGCACAAGCAGACTTCTTTAGGATTTCATCAAACATCGCTGCACTTAACACTCTTAACTCTCTTCGTAACATAAACACCAAACTGGGCAGGGCCCAACTGCGGCTGGCGACTGGTAAGCGGATCAACGAGTCAGCCGATGATCCGGCGGGTCTCACCATCGCATTGAAGATGAACGCTCGCAAAGAAGGTTTAAAAGCAGCGTTCGGCAACATCGGCGATGCCAAAAACATGCTGGCTGTGGCTGAAAGCGGATTGCAGCAGATCAGTGACATCCTGACTGTGATGAAGGCCAAGGCGACGGCGGCGGCATCGGAGACACTGGGCACTGAGGAGCGAGGCGCTATCAAGACCCAGATGGAATCGATGGCAAAACAGATCAACGACATAGTAAGTGAGACCACCTGGAATGATGATGCGCTGCTGGGCGGAGAAGTGACCAAGTCGCTCCAGACGGGCGCAGGTTCCGGTGACCAGACTGTCTGGAACTTGCAGCAGAACCACAGCGCGACAGCGAACGGTGGACTTGATCTTGGGACGAGTTCCAGTCTGATACAGTCAGTCAAGGATACGGTCACAGGTACATCGTTTGATATCAGCGTAGGCGACTCCAACGGTGTCGTGGTGGGTGCTATTGACAGTTCCTGGTTGACAGAGCTATCCACCGGCAAATATGAGTTCGAGGTACTGGATGAAGCTACAGCCAACACAACCGGAAAAGCAACAACGCTGACTACCGGGGCAGACTGGTTAACCGTCGCGCTCAGCGACACTGCTGGCCCCACGGGTGAACTGACGAACTCTGGAGTCTACAGCCTCAAGGTAATTAGCAACGTTTTCGGTGCCTTCAAATTTGAACTCAGAGATGAGTACGGAACGATGGTACACAAAAGCGACGCTGATGGGCAAGTCCTCGCTGGTGTCACCGCTTTGGAGAATGAAGGTGAGACTGCAACCCTGGGTATAAGCCTCGACAGTGCTACTGTAAGCGCTTTTACCGATGGTGAAACATACGACTTCGAGTATATAAAGGGAGACCAGGTGAAGGTGAAATTGAGCGAGGTGACGGGTACTGGCGCCTCAGAAACAATAACAACTGTGTCTGTGGACGCTAGCGGTTCGGATGACGCTACCAACCCAACGAGGAATGCCTTCTACGTAACTGTGGCAACCACATACGATACTGGTCGCGGGTTCTCGGTGAAGATGGGTGCCGACTTGGCCGCTGTAAATGCAGGTAATACTACCCGGTTCGACCTTACCGAAGCTGGCGCTGTAAGTATGGCGCTCACTTCGGCTACCGACGCAAACACCCTCATGGATACTATCGACTCCAGTATCGAAAAGGTCACCGGTAGCCTCAACAGCATCGGTTCACTGGTAGCCCGGCTTGACTCTAAAGAGGAAGCGACCGCTGTGGCGCAGGTGAACATGGAAGCAGCATACAACCGTATCATGAATGCCGATATGGCTCTGGAGCAGGTAGAGGCCTCCAAGTACATGATCCTCCAGCAAACGGCAATAGCAATGCTGGCTCAGTCCAACATGGCTCCGCAGGGCATTCTGTCTCTTTTTCGTTAGTCCCTAGGGACATAGGTTACTAGTAACGTTGATAGTAGCTGGCCGCTAGGAAATGGTGACTGGCTACTATCTTTCTATATTTCAACCATAGTTATAGGAGTTTTTCTCAGTGTAGGGGCGGGTAAACGGTCTTTGATTGTAAATCAAAGACCGTTTACCCGCCCCTACAACTCTACCCATTGCATAAGTGAAAAGGTCGTATAGTTAAATCTGACCACCGACATTCTCGTGTCTCTGGTCTATTTCGCCTCACAGGAGGAAGACATGCTATCCCAAACAGCAGCCCGGCGTTACCAGCAGAACAGCGTAATGACCTCCGATCCACTCAAGCTGGTACTTCTTGCCTATGACAGAGCCATTACTGGTTGCTGCCAGCAGGACCCGGAGATAGCAGGAAAGGCTATCAGAGAACTGATCGTGGGTCTGAATATGGACGCGGGAGATCTTACGGCAAAGCTGTTAGCCATATACCAATACTGTTCTGAACTCACTAGGAAAAGGCAGTATGAGGAAGCTGCCAACGTGCTGCGTGATCTCCGCGATACCTGGGCAGCCGTGCGCGACAAGGTAAACGTAACAGTTGGAAATCGTCATCCGTAAGGAATTTTCAGCCATCACTGCGATCTGGAAAACATAGTGGGCGTAAAAGAATAACTTCCCATTTGACAGGTACATGACAGATATATGAATGTATCACATTGCACTGTAGCCCAAGATTCTATCTTGGCCGGTGATCAAGAGCCAACTTAGAAAGTTGGGCTACAAAAAGGGAACTTCGACGATATGGAGAATCTGCTATGAATTACTTCGGCTCAACGTTAACATCACCATCATCAGGTCTTACGGCATCGAATGTTAACACTCTCATACAAAGTATGCTATATTCAGAGCGTGCCCCCATTCGTATCAATACCGCTAAGAAGGACCAACTGAACGTCAGGAAAGCTATATACTCTGATCTGAAAAGCAAATTATCAGCACTTGCGGCCATAGTTGAGGACCTGAACAAACCGTCAGGCACTGATGAAGACACGATTTTTCAGAGTGTATCAGCCACTTCCAGTGATACTGGTGTACTTACCGCAACTGCCACGTATCCCGCGGCGGATGGGAAATATACCATCGAGGTAACAACCCTCGCGAAAGCGCACAGAGTCCATTCCACGGCTGAAATCAGCGATAGCTCGGCAGATCTGGAGAAGGCAGGTACATTCACCATTGAAGGGCGTGGAGAGGACAGCAGCGACGTGGTGATAACAGTCGAGAGCGGCGATTCCCTTGAGGATATAAGGGATGCCATCAACGCGGCAGAATACGCTGATGGAAAGGAAATTACGGCAAGCATCGTGATGGGTGATTATGACTATCTCGTCCTTGAGTCTGCCTCCACAGGCACAAGTAACGAGATCAGCGTCAGCAATACCACCGGCGACGCCATCCTGTCGGACATCGGTATCCTGAATGTTGCCGGAGATGATTTTGAGACAGGAGCCGTGCTTCAGGGCGCGGTGGATGCTGATTTTATGGTGAATGGCATCCAGATCACTAACCGTGGATCGAATACGATAGACGATGTGATAAGCGGCGTAACTTTCAACCTGTTGAGCGAAACCGAAGGTACGGATAAAGCCATATCGGAGATTGAGGTTGACTCGAACCTTTCAGACATAAGCGCAAAGATCGTCGCCTTCGTGAACAGTCTCAACAGCACGTTATCTTACCTGAATTCAAAGACAGGAGCTTCTATCAACCAGGATACTAAAACATACACGCGCGGCGCTCTGGCCGGCGAATCGATTTTCTCGAGGCTGAAAATGGATCTTGTGAGGACTCTGTCAACAAAGGTAGATGGCGACGCGGCGGATGACCCAGAATACCTGTCGCTTATAGGTATCACTGTTGGTACCAATTTAGAGATCTCTCTGGACACCGATAAGCTTAACTCCGCGCTGGAGTCCAACTTCGACCACGTTGTCGATCTTTTCGACGGTGTTATGCAAGAATTCACAACCAAACTCGAACCCTTTACAACTGAAACAGCATCATCAAACACACTGGATCTATATAGCGATGTAATTGATACCAGGATAGAGAATATAGACAGTCGCATCGAAAGAAGAGAAAGGTTCTTGAAAATCAGGGAAAAGATGCTTATAAGCCAGTATAGCGGGCTTTACATGCAGAGCATGCAGATCAGGGAGACGGAGGGCATATTGCTTAGTATCTATGCAGGATTCGGCAGGTAATGCACCAGTATAGAGTATAGTTTGCTGATTAACAGGATTAACAGGAGGTGAACTCAGTGGAGCTCCAAAGGCTATCACTAGCGACACTGAATTTGAATAAGCCGTTGTCAGCGCGAAAGCCAACGGCATCGGCATCAAGTAGTGCAAGGAAGTTATGGTCTTCCGTATCAAGAGGATCACCAGTGCCAGAAGATGATCAGGCATTATCCCAGGCGGAAGTACTTATCTCCATATCCAGCACGGTTGCGGATTCAAGTGGCATCGATCTGTCCAGTTCCCGACTTTCTTTTGCCGTAGATGAAGATACCGGTGAAACAGTGATTAATATCGTGGATAATAAATCGGGTGAAGTGATCAGGCAGATCCCATCAGATGATGTACTGAAACTGAAAAAAAAGATGGTAGAGATTCAGGGACTTGTACTGGACCAAACGGCTTAATTCTTTAGTATCTGTGGATTCGCTTTCGTGAACTTGAATCCTTGATTTAAGTATTCCGTTTTCAGTTCACGGTACTGCTCATCGCTTTCGTATATCCCGAACACCGCGCCGCCGGAGCCCGGAAACTTCACGTGGACGCCCAAGCTACGTGCTATTTCTATCATCCGGAGGTTGTTTTGTCCGATGGCATCATCGCCATATATCTTCCTGCGGAGATCGAAATTCATATCCATTAATCTGCCAAAATGCTTCTGATCTCCTTCCTCCAGAGCTTGCCTTGCTTCAGCAGCAAATCCTGCAAATTCTGCCATGGCATTTACTATTTCTTTATCTCCCTGACTATATCTAAACCTCACTTCGTTGTGCATCTTACCGGAATCTTTGCCTGAACCCTGTATATAGGCCAGGAAGAGGTCTGGGAGAAGGCGGGAATCCATTCTTTCATATAGTCCATGACCCAGGCTGTCCATTATGGATTTGTCAAAATCCATATACACAGTCCCGCCATAGGTTTTTATCACTCTATCCTGCAATCCCGCGTTGATGCCAAGTTCATCTGTTTCTACGCTCAATATGAGATTAGGTTGGTCCTCCAGCGGGATGTCTTCGTCTGTTAGGCCATAGAACTCCATCAGGGCTTTCAAAAGCGACGTTATTATAGCGCTGGAACCGCCTAATCCAACCTGCCGCGGAATAGTTGAATCATATCTGATGGTATAGTTTCTGGTATTCAGCGCTAAGTTATTCTCCCTGCAATATTCGCTGAACCGCTTACAGGTCGCATATATAAGTCGTATCCCGCCGTAATATCCATCACGATTCGACGTTGCCTCCAACTCTTTGAGACCGGAAAATTCTGTAGGATCGAAGATTTTGTGAGACTCTATCTTCAGTAACTCGCTTTCTGCAAGCGCGATCTTCGCATGGAAATTAGTTATGCAGCACGAGATAGTTTTTCCGTAGAAAATATCGGAGGGATTTCCCATCAGCCCTATTCTTGCGTATGTCTTTATTTCGATCATCTCTCTCGCCTCAAACTCAGTAATAGCCAACTCTTTGCAGGGATATATTTGCTTCCCGCTGGATTATCTATAGTATATCACACGCATAGTAGCGTGTCAAGTAAGCTGGATGCTTGGAAATTGTTTGACATTTGAAGGCTGGGGTGATAGTATATAATCATTTGAATTAGCAGGGATATGATCTCTCTCAACACCTGTACGACGACAAAGAGGAAGAATAAATGCAAAACGGTTCCGGTATTCGTTCTGGCTTTACTTTTCGTGCACTTTTAGTAGCTTTTGGCTCCATAATACTTATCAGCTATTGGACTCAGCACAGCGAATTAGTGATAGACAGCCCCAGTTTCAATAGCATTCACCCATCCATCGCCGCGTTTTTTGTCGTTATTTGCATTTCTCTCTTCCTCAATCCACTTCTGAAACGAATCCATGAGGCTCTGGCCTTCACTCAGCCGGAACTGCTCCTTATATACTCCATGCTCATAGTCGCTGGCCCTATAGTATCCATTGGCGGCGTACATTTTCTGCTCCCCACGCTAATCGCTCCGTTTTACTTCGCAACGCCAGAGAACGAATACGAGCTGCTATTCCACAAATATATCCCCGACTGGTTTGGTCCGAAGGATCCCAGAGTCATAAAGCACTTCTACGAAGGCTCACCAAATGAGATGGTTCCCTGGCACGCGTGGATACAGCCGCTTATTGTATGGGGGTTATTCCTGTTAGCCATATATTTTATCTTTCTGTGCATGAACGTGATAATACGCCGGCAGTGGGCGGACATGGAGAAGCTGACATTTCCACTGATTCACCTGCCACTGGAGATGACAAAAGAGGCGGGGAAGGGCAGGATTTACAATGAATTCTTCAGGAACCCGGTGATGTGGATGGGTTTCCTTGTGCCTATGATAATTCATGGCTTAAACGGCATCAACAATTACTTTCCAAGTGTGCCGAGTATACAATTCCGGTACATTGGAATCAGCCGTTACTTCACGGAGAAGCCGTGGAGCGCTATGGGTAACACCTACATATCCCTTTACCCGTGTGCAATTGGGTTTGCCTATCTTCTGACGCTGGACGTTTCGTTTAGCTGTGGCTTCTTCTATCTATTTTCAAGAATGGAAAACATCTTCGGCTCAATGGTGGGATGGAGTGAGCGAGGCAGCTCAAGCCTGGGGCATTTTCCCTTCATACAGCATCAAGGAGCGGGTGCATTCATAATGCTGACATTGATAGGTGTGTGGACTGGCAGGCGACATCTGTGGAATGTTCTGAGGCGGACGTTTTCGGAGAAGTCTGGCGTGGACGATTCTATGGAGCCGCTTTCATACAGGTTCGCCGTCTTTGGATTGCTGGGAGGTCTGGCTTTCCTCCTGATATGGTGTGCATGGGCGGGTTTGAATCTCTTACCCGCTGTTGTGTTCTTCGCCCTATTCTGCATCCTCTCCATAACTCTAACGCGACTACGGGTTCAGGCTGGTTTGGGGTGCGTGCATGGCCCGCTCACGCCGCTGGATATGATGGTATTGGGCGCTGGCTCCGTGCGTATTGGCGTCAATAACCTGACGATACTATCACATTTCCACTTCATGACGGAGGAGATGAGAGGGGTTATATCCATTATGCCCAGCCAACTGGAGGGCTTTAAAATCTCCGAATCGGCGAGGATAAAACCAAGGCAGTTAGCTGTGGCTATTATGATAGGGATTGCTATCGCCATACCGTTTGGGTATCATTCCGCTTTGCGGAAGATCTACCAGTTCGGTGGCAATCTTCTCAATAACTGGCGAATACACGGTATGCCTAAACAGCCCTTCCAGGAACTTGGTACCATGCTGCGGAATCCACGCCAACCCGATTGGATGGGAATGCAGTTCATCGGCGTAGGATCGCTATTCGCTCTCTTTCTTGCTGTTATGCGTATGCGGTTTGTCTGGTGGCCCTTCCACCCCATTGGCTATGCGGTAGCGTTCACAGAGCGAACTATACACTGGATATGGGCGCCTATGCTGATCGGCTGGGTAGCCAAAATGCTGGCTCTCAAACACGGTGGCGTGAGGACTTACAGGAGATTCCTCCCGTTCTTTCTTGGCCTTATACTGGGCGACTTCTTCATGGGAGGATTCTGGGGCTTAATCGGATTATCATCCAACGCGCCTGGCTACCTCATATTCCCTTGAGGACATCAACAGCGTGTAGATTGGGCTGAGTACCACAAGCTGCATGAACATTGAAAATTTAATCGGGTCATGGAGGGAGGACTCGCGTAGGGGTGGGTAAATAGTATGACAAAAGGTAATCTTGTTATGCTCACGATTATTGTATTCTTATGTTTATGCTCTTTTCCTGCGAGTGTTCTTTCGTTGGATGCAGGAATAAATGAGCTGTATTATGACGGCCAGAGGTATTTCCTATATATCCCGGCGTCAGTTCTGGAAAATCCGGAAGATGCACATATCCTGGCTGCAATACACGGTTTCAGCGGCAGGAAGGACGACAGCGCGGGGATAGAAATAGTAAAAAAGAGTGCCCTCAGATGGTCCAAATTGGCGGATGAGAACAACTGGGTTGTGTTATCTCCCCATTTTGATGAGGTTAGATTCAACGATGATTACCAGCGCTTAAACTTCTCGTTGATCGGTATTCGCGCTGATCTGCGCCTTAATGAGCTTATTGGGGAAGTTGCGCGGCTAATTCCGGACATCAACTCAGAGAAGATATATCTCTTTGGCTTCTCCGGCGGCGGGCAATTCGTCCATCGATATGCGGTTTTTTATCCTGATCGGGTACTGCGCGCCGTCGCGGGTGGAGCAGGTTGGTATGTGTGGCCAGATGAAGATTTGATCTATCCCATAGGGCTGTATGTATTGGAGTTTATATATTGGGTAACCCCCAAGCTCAATAAGTTTATGGGTTCGGATCTGCTTGTTTTAGTTGGGGCAGAAGATACTACCAAGGAGGACGTGCGGGAAGAATACCTCACATATAATTTAACAGAGTTACAGGGCGAAAATAGAAAATACAGAGCAAAAAACTGGGTGCAGGAACTGGAGCAAATATCAATGAAGGAGGGCGTTGACTTTAATATAAAGCTGATGTTTGCCCCGAATACAGCACATTCGATATCTCCTGAATTGAAGAGAATCGCTGCTGAATATCTCACAGATACGATGGAATTCTCCATCGGGGATATCAATAAGGACGGGATAGTGAATATACTGGATGTTATTCTGGTGGGTCAAAGTCTGAGGAAAGGAATGTCAGCATCCGCTGACCCAAATCCGGATATAAACGGTGATGGAACAGTCAGTATACTGGATCTTATTCTTGTGTGTCGGCGTTTCACTGACTAAGCGGTCTAAGTGGTTCAATCGACAAATCTGTGTTGTTATTCGTAGGGGCACAATGCTTGTGCCCGGGCACGCGCAGCGTGCCCCTACGGGTATTTTGGCGATACGAACTTACCGATTAAACCACTAAGACGTAGGGGGCGAATCTTGTATTCGCCATCGTCACGCGGCATTGTGTCCCTACGAATACAGGCAAGGGTTTACCGATCCCAAATTGGCAAATACCCGCGCCCGGAATCTATCAGAAAAGTCCCGTCTATCGGCAATAATAAAATCCTTGCTGACCGATAGTCGGGATTTTCCAACCACCACCGAATGGCAATTCCGAATTCGCCAACAGCATCGCCTACTATATTTAACGGCCTCCCCAATTGAGACATCTGTTGATTTTTCCTCAGAATGGAAGTATAATCAATCAGAACCGTCTATATATAGGCATGATTCGCACAGACATCTGATTCCAGATTTCCAATAATGCTTTGTCATCAGGAGACCAAAAGGAGCTAGATATATGTCAGAATTGAAGATTACGGATGTGAAGGTTTTCCTCACACAGCCCAGAGGATCGCGGCTTATCGTGGTGAAAATACTCACCAGCGAGCCGGGGCTATATGGACTCGGATGCGCGACGTTTACGCAGCGCTGCTTTGCTGTGGCGACGGCAGTGGAGCGGCATCTCGGCCCGTTCGTTATGGGCAAAGATCCGCGTAATATTGAGGACATCTGGCAGAGCGCGATGCTAAGCGGATACTGGCGCAACGGCCCTGTTCTCAATAACGCGATCAGCGGCATTGACATGGCGCTATGGGACATCAAAGGTAAGCTGGCAAATATGCCGTGTTACGATCTGTGGGGTGGCAAATGCCGACCGGCAGCGGCTGTCTATGGTCACGCGGGAGGACGAGAGCCGAAGGAGGTAGCAGATAACGTCCGCAGGTTTTTGGAGAGGGGCTATAAGTATGTGCGATGCCAACTGAGCGGGTATGCAGGCAAGGGAGCAGAGCCGGAGACCGAGGGCGCTCTTCCCGGTGGATACTTCCGACCGCGCCCGAAACTCCACCAGATTCCGGCGATGTTCCAGCATCTTCGACAGGAGCTGGGTGAGGATGTGGAACTGCTTCACGATGTGCATGAACGTCTGGCGCCGGTGGATGCGGTCTGGCTGGCAAAGGCGCTGGAGCCGTATCGTCTATTCTTCCTTGAAGACCTGCTCGCACCTGAAGATATAGACTGGTTCCGCCACGTTCGGACTATCTGTGCGACGCCGCTGGCTATGGGAGAGTTGTTCAATAACCCGCGTGAGATGACGCCGTTGATTGCTGAACGCCTGATCGATTTCATCCGGGTGCATATCTCGCAAATCGGTGGAGCAAGCCCTGCGCTGAAACTGGCTCATCTGTGCGCAGCTTTTGGGGTGCGAACGGCCTGGCACGGCCCTGGGGATGTCTCGCCTGTGGGCATGGCTGCTAATGTCCATCTTGACATCGCCTGCCACAATTTCGGCATTCAGGAATGGGGGTCACGTAGCGAGCAGGAACTGGAAATATTCCCCGGTATGCCTGAGTTCCGCAACGGGTATCTTTACCCCAACGAGAAACCGGGCTGGGGTATGGACTTCAATGAGGAATTGGCAGCTAAGTATCCGTGTAAAGACGACAATCCTCGATCCTGGGTTGCCCGTTTGCCGGATGGTACTGTGGTGCGGCCTTAGAGTGTGCTTGAAAAGGTTAAATAATAGAACGCGGATGACGCGGATTGGGCGGATACTCGCGGATTAAGCTTTTGGAAAAAGCTTGAGCAAAAATGGAAAATCAGGAAATCTGCGATTTATGCTCAAAATCAGCGTAAATCCGCAGAATCCGCGTCATCCGCGTTCTATTCCGAAAGTGAGGATATTTTTTCGGGTACGTTTTTGGATTCTGTGTGGAGAGGAGTCACATGATGAATTGTCTGGATACGATCCTGGTGAATGGAAAAGTGATAACTATGGACGCGGATAACCCGGAAGCTGAAGCTGTGTCAGTTGCTCAAGGCAAAATCCGCGCGGTGGGAAGTGATGACAAGATCCGCGCGACAGCGAGCGAAGGTACCGAGATCATAGACCTGAATGGCAGGATCGTGCTGCCCGGATTCATAGATTGCCACACCCACTTCCTGCAAATGGGAATATCATTGTCCTACGTGGATCTGCGCGGATTATCCTCCATTGATGACGTGCTGGAGAAGCTGAGAGAACGCGCCAGAGAAACGGAAAAAGGTGCGTGGATCGTCGGATGCCGATGGGATGAGAGCAAATGGAAGGAAAGGCGATACATCACCAGATTTGATCTGGACGAAGTCACGCCGGATAATCCGGTTATGCTAAGGCGAATGGATGGTCATCTGTGGGTGGTGAATACCAGAGGCCTGGAAGCAGCGGGAATACCGGATAAAGATCCTGGTATGGAGAAAGACCCATCCACAGGAGAACCGACTGGCTTGCTGCGCTGGGGAGCAAAGAGCTTCGTGGCAAAGTGCCTGACTCCCGGCCCGACAGAAATGATGAATGGTCTGAAACTGTCGGTAAAAGAAGCGTTGAAATACGGTGTGACATCCGTCAACGAGTTCGTCGCGAATATCCCCTTCTATCAGGAAGCGGCGGCGTCAGGGGTACTCTTAATGAGAATCTACATGGGTATGGGCGAGGATGTCTTCTCTGGCATGAAAAGAACAGACAGCGATCTGGAGGCTTCCATACAGTCCTTTGAGTCCGGGAGCGATCTTCTGACATTAGGCCCGGTGAAAATGTTCGCGGACGGCTCCATCGGCGCGCGAACAGCGGCCTTGCTTGAGCCATACAGCGATGATCCCAGCACAAGCGGCCAGCTTGCAGCAGAACCGGAGGCGCTCCGTGAGCGGATCAGCAAAGTTCACTCGGCAGGTACACAGGTGGCGGTACATGCCATCGGCGACAGGGGAATAAAGACGCTGCTGGATGCATACGAGAGTTCAATGAAGGAGCATCCCCGGAGCGACCACCGGCATCGAATAGAACATGCCGAACTGCTGAATGATGAGTTGATGGATCAGATTCAGGAATTGGGATTGGTTCTTTCGATGCAGCCGAATTTCATAGGCGAATGGGGAGGCCCCGGTGAGCTATACGAGGAGCGGCTTGGTTCCAGATACAGAACGGCGAATCCGCTCAGAGAGATTATAGATAGAGGAATACCTATGGCTTTCGGGTCGGACTGTATGCCCTTTGACCCAATGTATGGGATCTGGTCGGCGGTGAATAATCCGATTCAGGAGAGCAGGATCTCACTCAACGAAGCGATATACTGCTATACTCTGGGCGCTGCCTACGCATCTTTTGAGGAGGATATAAAAGGGAGCATTCAGGCAGGTAAGCTGGCGGATCTCATCGTGCTATCATCGACCGACCTGCCAGAGAAGCGAATAAAGGATATACCTGTGGAAATGACCATCGTCGGTGGACGCGTTGTGTATATCAGAGGTCAGTCAACAGTTGACAATAGATAGCTTGATTTTGTAATATTAGATCATACGTGAGCATTATTCAATTTGTATGACGGAGAAATTGAAATGATGAAAAGGAGGTACAGCAATGAGAAGCAGGATGGTATATCTAATCCTCATAAGTGCAACTTTGGTTTGTCTATTGTATCCATCAACTTCAGAAGGACAGGAATATGAGTTCGTGCTTTCATGGCCAGAGGAGATACTGGGGTTGACGTATCCTCACGACGTAGCAGTAGACGTCTCAGGAAATGTATATGTGGCTGATACTGGTAACTATCGCATCCAGAAGTTCGATTCAGATGGAAATTTCCTCACAACATGGGGAGATAAGGGAGATGGCGATGGGCAGTTCAAGGACCCCGACGGCATAGCAGTGGACGTCTCAGGAAATGTATATGTGGCTGATAGTGACAACCACCGCATCCAGAAGTTCGATTCAAATGGTAATTTCCTCACAAAGTGGGGAGATATAGGAAGGGCAGGAAAGGGGCATGGACAGTTCTCTCACCCCATGGGCATCGCAGTAGACAACTCAGGAAATGTATATGTGGCTGATACCATAAACAGCCGCATCCAGAAGTTCGACTCAGATGGTAAATTCCTCAAAGCGTGGGGAAGTGAGGGTGGCGGCAATGGGCAGCTTTATTTTCCTGCCGACATATCAGTGGACGTTTCTGGGAACGTATATGTGGCTGATCTTATGAACCACCGCATCCAGAAGTTCGACTCAGAGGGCAAGTTCCTCACAAAGTGGGGAAATTGGGAGAGACGGGCGGCACATGGGCCGCGTGATGTCGCGGTAGACAGTTCAGGAAACGTATATGTGGTTGATAGCGAGAACCGCATCACAAAGTCCGACTCAGAAGGCAAATTCCTCACAAGCTGGGGAGGGTTTGGGGGTGGCCCTGGAAAGTTCTTTACTCCCACTGGCATAGCAGTAGACAGCTCAGGAAACGTATATGTGGCCGATAATTTCAACCATCGCATCCAGAAGTTCGACTCAGAAGGCGAATTCCTCGCAGAGTGGAGATATGGGTGGAGTGGCCCTGGGCAGTTCAAGTTTCCCGCCGACATCGCGATAGACAGTTCAGGAAACGCATATGTGGCTGATACCCGGAACAGCCGCATCCAGAAGTTTGATTCAGAGGGCAATTTCCTGACAGAATGGGGAGAGAAGGGAGATGACGATGGGCAGTTCTGGTCTCCCCACGGCATAGCAGTAGACAGTTTGGGAAACGTATATGTGGCTGATATTGGTAACCGCCGTATCCAGAAGTTCGATTCAGATGGTAATTTCCTCACAAAGTGGGGAGATGAGGGGCGTGGCAATGGGCAGTTTTTTCATCTCCGCGGAATCGCGGTAGACAGTTCAGGAAACGTATATGTAGCTGATCCAGGTAACCACCGCATCCAGAAGTTCGATTCAGATGGTAAGTTCCTAACAAAATGGGGGAATGAGGGAAATGGCAATGGGCAGTTCGATCGTCCCGAAGGCATAGCAGTAGACGGCTCGGGAAACGTATATGTGACTGATGTTAGTTGGCATGAAGCTGTTTGGGATTGGCGTAACCCCCGCGTCCAGAAGTTTGATTCAGAAGGAAATTTTCTTACAAAGTGGGGAGGAAAGGGGAACGGCAATGGGCAGTTTGGTGGACCCTGTGGCATCGCGGTGGACAGTTCAGGAAATGTATATGTGGCTGATAGTGATAACCACCGCATCCAGAAGTTTGATTCAGAAGGTAATTTCCTGACGAAATGGGGCACTAATGGTTCTGGCGATGGACAGTTCTATTTGCCGTACGGTGTAGCGGTAGATGGTTCAGGGAACGTATATGTGGCTGATCATGCTAACCACCGCATCCAGAAGTTCCGTCCCGTCATGATTGCGGTAGAACCAGAAGAGAAGTTGCCAGTGTCATGGGGCAACATCAAAGAAGGGCAAGGTTTGCCTTCCAGCCCTTCCAACTATGCTCTTGGGCAGAACTACCCTAACCCATTCAATCCGGAGACATGGATACCATATCAGTTAGCAGAAGATAGCGAGACAGTCATCACCGTCTACAATACCACTGGACGGGTCGTGAGAACACTGGATCTCGGTCATCAAAGGTCAGGCTATCACACCGCCCATTGGAATGGCAAAGATGACAGCGGACAATCGCTGGCCAGCGGGATATACTTCTACATCCTCAGGGCAGATGATGGATTCAGCGATACGAAGAAGATGGTACTCCTGAAATGAGGCTAAGGAGAGGCACGAATATGCACGGTTTCTTTATGGTCGCGGTATTAACAGAATCAGGATGGTGATAAATATGGACCTGGAAGTATATACACCGGAACACAGACTAGAACTTGAGCAATTAATCAGTTCTCCACCGTGGCAGCAAGTAATCAATTCCGGACTGGTGGAGGAAGTCAAGTCGGGCAGGATAGAGCCAAATAAGATCAGGAATTTCATTGATACTGTCCTGAACCAGCTTCTTGAATTTAATGAAGAGAGGGTAAAAAAGCTTGCTGCGGAGCGTGACATGGATGATGACAGCATCATCTCCGAACTGGGTAAATGGCCTGCGGGCATCAATGGCAGAGACCCGGTAACATCCTTTATTGGGCTTAATCTGACACCAGAATGCAATTTCAAGCCCAAATGTTTATACTGTAATCAGCCCTGGACTGAGCTTGAGGTTGATATACAGGGTTGGAAGGATATTATCGCAGAGGTAACGGCGGAAACCAATGGCGAAGGGCCATACATATACTTTAGCGGCGGAGAGCCATTGCTTCTGGGTGAGGATGTATGGGGTGATGATGGTTTGATCCGATATGCAACCGAGCGCGGAGCCGGCGTCAATGTCAATACAAATGCCTCGTTAATCACGCCAGAGGTCGCGCTGCACTTTATTAAATCCGGACTGTCAAAGCTCCACGTTTCACTGGACACGCCGGACAGAGAAACGCAGAACTTACTGTTCGGTGGAGATCGCTTTGACAGGGTTATGGAGGGGATCTACAACGTCCAGATAGCGCGCGATCTGGTTGGTGCTGGCTATCCTGTTGTCCACACAAACTGTGTCTTAACAAACAAGAACCTGGAGCATTTTCCGAAGCTTTTCACCTTTGTTCTAGAGAAGCACAAACAGACGGCAGACAATAGTGACCCGTTCTTCAATGATCTGTTCATACACGTCATCCCGGTGGGCGGCGATGAAAACGAATCAATAAGGCCCAAGGACACGGAGTTCAGGAAGTTTTACGATGAAATTTGGAATACTATAGCTGGAATGTGGGAGGAATATCAGAAAGGACTTTCTGTCCCACAGGATGAAGTGGCCGGACTATCCGGATATTTTTCCAACCCGTTTATGAGGGTGAGGCACGAGGGCGGCCTGGACGCCTACGCCAGAACATCAGCAAAAGGTACCTACGGGCTTCTTGCGCTATCAAAGCACTGTTACGTCGCGCCGACGCAAGCCACTTTCTCGCCTGATGGAAACCAGTATAGATGCGGCTCTCATGCGGTACGCCGCATACTTCCCATAGGCAACATAAAGGACAGAGGCGTTTTCGATAGTATTAAGGCGGGAATATCATCCCCCACGGTTCTGCCGCAGCGGGATCACTGCTACGGATGCGCGCTGGCAACTTTATACATCAATCAGGCGGTTGAGTCGAAGCTGAAGGAAAAGGCGGCGGAGTTTGCCAGTCGTGAAACGTAAGAAAAGTGAGGCCCTTATGCCATACATTACCAATATTCTGTGGACATAATTGCTCATATACCGTTTAGTGGTTTTTCAGAATTATGTATCAAAATGAGGGGAGGGTTCATTTCCCAGTACAATTAAGGTAATACTTTTTGAGTATGGCTGAAAATCCCCCCAGCCCCCTTTTCAAGGGGGAGCTATAGACCCTTGCCACTGTATAACGAATGTAGATAGACTTCCTGCTCCCCCTTGAAAAGGGGGCTGGGGGGATTTTCGATGGAACAGCATATATCATATTCAAAAGTGTTACCACAATTGTGAACCATGCCAAAATGAGGCATTGTAGCCACGAAATTAACACCAAATCAGCAAGAAGTTAACCAAAAGCTGCACTGGTTTGACAGCATTCAGCGAATGCTATTTGTGAAGCGTCCTTTACGCAAAATGAAGAGCTGAACCGGCAGCCCGACAAGCATTACTATGGCGCAGAATATATACGGAGATTTGAGGCCGATATAGTCTGCAAGGACGCCGCCGATTATAGTGCTGAAGAACACGCCGCTGTGGATTATGGTTTCATGCCTCCCGGCATTGCTGCCCAGATCCACGTCTCCGCAGAGGCTATAGTATATGCTGGAGAAGTAGGTCATGCCGGTATTGAAACCTATAGCCACAAGCCCGATAACCCATAGTCCCAGAGAATTCGTCAGCCATACGGAGAGGAAGCCAATACTGCCAAGAACCTGAAATGCTACCAGTGGCGCGAATTTATAATGCCATCTCTCCGTTGAGCCGAGAATGAAGAACATCAGGAATTGCGCGCCTGTCTGACACATCATCAACCGACCAAACACGCGAGGCTCCATTCCCATATCGTATATGAGCTTCTGGAAGATGTAGCGCATTATGCCCAGCGTGAGATAGGTGGTGAAAACTGCTACCCAGCTCAGATAGCGATATTTAGCTGCCAGTTGTCCCGGCGCGGCATCGGATTGTGGCGATACATCGTCCTGTTGCCCAGTCTCTCTATTCCGCGGGTTGGGCTGAATTGTTATTGATGCGACGGCACACAGAGCAGCAGCGCTGGCAAGGTAAAACGGCGCGAAGACGTTAAGACCGTATATGTACCCACCTGAAATGTACCCTATCATAAGGCCGCCAGACCAGGAGAGATTAAACGTCCTGACACGTTTGATAAGCGTTCGCCTGTCTCCACGCTCCCCGACCCATGCCTCCAGAGCAGGCCAGACAGCCGACAGTATTATTCCTGTTAGCGGGAAGAGGATTACCAGTTGTTTTAGCTCTTTACAGAAGGGTATAAACAGGTACAGCAAAGAGAAGGAAAGGCAGGCTATCTGAATAATTCTTTTGCGGCTAATACGGTCGGAAAGCTTCCCGAAGACCTGGCAGAAAATCGCATACAAAAGCCTGTTCACCGCTGCCATCGCGCCTATGACCAATGAGGAAGCGCCAAGTTTGTTAGCAAAGGCTGTCGCACCCAATGTGATGCTGCTGGTGCCCATGTCCATCAGCAGGGCGGCGAGATATATGAATTTTTTCCGAAGAGACATAAAGTACCCTATACCATTTCACTATTCGGAGACATATTGGAGAGATTTGCGTATCCTGATGTTAGAAAAGCCCTGGTTCAAAGCCCTTGTTCGCGGTAACTACACTTGGGGCAATAATAACCGAGACGGCGACTAGTCCTAAGACGACCAGGGACAATTCTAGCAACAACAGATGGTATTCTGGAACCAGAAGAGAGTATATGCTTCATATCTGCACCGCACAAAGGACACTCGGGCTCGGGCGATATTATTAGCGCCTTGAACAACTTGCATACCAATAAGAAAATACGTTTATACATTAAAGTCAGTCCTTTCCAATATCAGGATGCGCAAAAGTGTTCAATATGTCAGTGAATGCAACCATTTCAGGCAGTCTACGCTACAAGCGAAGTTTCTCAGCTTCGTCCCCATATTATAGCATATACTGCGAAAATAGTATAAGAGTTTCTATCTTTGGATTTTTGTTGATTGCGGCAAAATGCCTGGGAGCGGGCTTGACTTTAACTGCCTTTGGATAGTAAAGTTCTTGAACAAATGCAAGCTCACTTTCATCAATTCTCATGAGGGAGCAGGACTGAGAAACAGGGGCACTGTCATTGTTCTTTCCTGGACAACGAAGTTGTCGATGTACTGCTTCCAAGTGTTGTGAAAAAACTTTTCGCGTTTCCTTCTTGCAGGGGGATGTCTATCATCATCATAAAATTCCATGATTTTTTGTCTCTTATCACTCTCCCCTCCTCATACGCGAAATAGGATCTCCCATACCAAACAAACGTGCCGCCTACAGTAATTGAGGAATATCCCTCAAAATCTCCAGAGAGCTGAAACTTGAATGGCAGTCTTGCTTCACTCTGAATCCACGCACAGTCATACTCGCCAATTTTACCAATGGCGAAGAGCTTGGCACGGGTAGTTATTTTCAAGTCTCCACCATCCGGGCCTTCGATAAGAGTCTCGGCTGTCCATGAATCGCCGACCCCAACTTCCTTATCCGGCAGTCTGGGGAGGGGAGAAGACTGTCGCTCAGTAATATATACAAGCCAATCGTCAATATCCCGCAATGGGTTTCGCGGATGACGTAACTCATATCTGCCGATGTCGGACCAGATGATCTTGCCGTTCTTTGCCACCTTGAGTAGCCGCAGTGGTTGTTTGGTTGCTGGAATGAAGGCCGTCCTCGACTCGTTGTCAGACTCCGTTATGGTTCCGCTTATCTCGCTGGCCACCTTTATGTCGATCATGCCGTTTTCATCTATTGACATTACATCAACAGTGGTGATTGTCTCCATATCGTCCGTCTGCTCGAATAGAGGTCCGCCCACCTGTTTGAAATTAGCCCAGACATAATTCCCTACCATATTCTCGGAGACGATCCTGTCGCCCACAGACAGCTTGTTCTCCAGCTTTATTTTCCCCTCCGCCAAGGCTCCTGATACTGACAGGATCATAGCAAGGGTCAGGGCAAAGACTAGCACCTTCATTTCTATCCCCCTAAGCAAAACCTGAGACCATAGACTCAAGACTCAGATTTGGATACATCTATGCCATCGCAAACTCAACGATTGTCAAGGTTCATTGGCTCTATTCTGTTTGTAGAGTTCGACTTGCGCCTCAATCTCCCGCGCCAGGTTTTCTGCTCCTGCAGCACGAGCCAGATTGATCGCTTTCCTGGCGGACACAATAGCTTCCTGGAACCGTCCAGCGTTGGCATAGTTCATCGCCAGAAGATTGTGCAGTGTGGGCGATCTGTCAACCTTTGGATCAATTCGCACAGCTTCCGTGTAATGCGCGAGGGTTTCATCGATCTTGCCCCGAGCAGCTAACACCATGCCCAGGGTATAGTGAAAGTTGGCATCGCCGGGATCAAGGCTTACCGCCTCGGATAAATGGTTTGCGCTATCCCTGAACTTCCCAGTATGAAACAACGCCATTCCAAGGCTATAGTGCATATTTGCGGGACTGTATTGCCTATGTAGCCACTGTGGCATACGCTGCAAAGCTACTGAAAGATATTTTGCGGCTTGTTTATATTTCTCCTGTTCCACCAGTGCCATTCCCAGGTCATAGTTTACGCGCGGATCTGCCGGACTGATCCGAATGGCCTTGGTTAAGTGCGCCATTCCTTCCTCATGCATCCCCTTGACGTTGTAGTAAAGGTATCCCATATTCAGGTGCGCTTCTGCGTTGTTTGGGTTCAGCTCCAGCGCGTTTTTGTATTCTTCTATCGCGTTATCCGTCTCACCTGCTTTGAGAAACTCATTCCCGGCTCTCACAAAGGAGTAATCATCCAGGAACTCCTCGCGGATCTTCTTGATAGCCGTGGGTTTGGTATTGACGAACTCCGGTATATTGGCAGCCCGATCCGGGGCAGTGAAATTTGCCAGGAGAACCGGCGGGGTGCTGCGTCCTTCCGCGTCTACGTGGGTGAGGAAAAGCTGTGTGTAGGGAGTATTGACCTTTGAAGAAAACACCAGCCACTTGCTATTGGGTGACCAGCTATGCCAGGAATTCATCCGATTCGTGTTGCATCGAAGCCTTCTGGCCTTGCCGCCCTGGGCTGGCATAATGTAAAGCTCACTATCAGGCTGGAGCAGTGAATAGCTCCTGGCTTTGCAGAACACAATCCATTTGCCATCAGGTGAATACTTGGGGAAGTAGTTGCTCATGCCGTTGTTAGAAGCTCCCGCAAGCGGTTCAGCTTTGCCACCTTTCCCGTCGTTATATGGAATCCTATACAAGTCAAACAAGAATGGCTTTCCGTCTTTGAGGAATTCCTCACATTCCTCGCTGGTCAGAAGCACCGTGCGATTGGCTTTAGCGCGCTTGAGAGTGTATGCTTTGGTCTTTGTGAAAACAATGTACTTCCCATCAGGGCTCCAGGCGGGATTGCTCTGAACATATTCTGGATCATCCGCTCCTGGCAATTCCTGAAACGTTTCTGTCAGCCTGTCATATATGCATAGAATGCCCTTCACAGGGAAGAAAAGCTGAGAGAATTCCAGATCAGGTTTCGGAACAAAGACATTGTCGTCCTTCACTGTGCTTACCACAACCTTGCCATCTGGAGAGAGCTGAGAGAGCAAGCCAAAGGTTATCTCCCCATCCTCTTTCCTGTAATCATACCAGGTTATGATGTCGCTGGTTGCCAGAATCATCTCCTCTGCGATCTGTGTAATAACATACGAACCTTTATTGTTGGCATAATCCACATCCATACCAATGGTCTTGCCATCAGCGGTGAACGAATGGCAGTTTCCACAAACTGGCAGGTTCTCCAGAACAACCGGAGGTGGTTCCGGCGAGGAAATAGCTCCGAAACGCCAACGGATACGCGAGGGATCTTTGACAGCATCAACAAAGGGCAGATTCACTTCCCGGTAGAACAATGGCGCGCCAACCTCATCCCTGGATGTGCTGATAGTAACCTTGCCTCCCGATAGGATCTTATCAGGTGCAGAACTACTGACACCCACAATGGCGACTTCAGCTTCCTTTTCCAGGGAGCGCGTCTTTATGGTCTCCCACTCTTCCGCGCTGGGAGTCCATTCCGCGCTGGGTGCGAGGAAATTCATACGTCCCTGATCATCCTGAAAGCTGATCGTGATGAGCCAATTGTCAGATGCAGATTTAGTGTCCTCCCAACGAAAGGTAGGTGGCACGATCTCCGGCGGGAAGAGTGTCTCGTCAAGCGGATAGCTAATCGTCAATCCGCTGTATTCGGCTTCATCCTGGTATCCTGCCAATATATCCTTTACCTGGACATCGGGCATACCGAAAGCGACCAGTATAATCATCATAATAACTATAGCCATTGCATTGATTCCCATAACGAAATATCTCATTGACCTGTGCATAGATACCTCTCCTGGCATACTCCAAATTTAATATCAGTAATAGTTATATGATACCAGTCTCTCCAATCCAGAGGTTACCATATTCGCTCGTCGGGGTCAAGGAAAATTTTCTGTTTCCAGGGATCGGGCGAAAGTCGGGTCTGATCTCCGCAAATCCGCATAAAACGGGCATTTCTTCTGGTTTAAGCAAAAACTGCGAAACTATAGTTAACAAGTATATTATAAGAAAAACGTGGAAGGATTACAATTCAAAAAGTGTCTGACCAAGCATAAAGTTTATGTGCCAAAGCCGTCGGGACAGGAATGTCCCGACTATCGTGGTTGTGGGGAATATCAATCGTGATTGTGGGGAATGTCAATCGTGGCTATGGAGAATATCACTACAACCGATAGACGGAATTTTCCAGTCCCGTTTGGCAGAATGAAGCATTCCATCATGCCAAATTCTGGACAAAAACTTTATGCTTGGAGTGTCTGAGTACGATGCAGATCTGGGTTCATCCATTTCTGCCGTTACTCGTCGACCTTGTAGCACTTGTTCTTGTGACAGATGATAATCTTCTTGCCCAACGCCAGATATTTGCCCAGTTCTGGCTCTTTTAGCAGGAGATCGAAGTATTCATCGCTCCCATAGGTGATTTTTATGGTTTTCATTTCTGGTTCATATTCGCTGTCAGTCCAGAATCCCTTTTTGAGGAAGAACGTCTTCTTACCTACATACTTAATCTCTCCGTAGCTGTCATCTGCGCCGTATCTGTCACTGCCAAAGAAGCGTGCCTCTCCAGATGCTCCAGATGCGGATCGAGGCTTAGATGCGAACAGCATTGGCGCTGGCGCAGCTTTTGCTTCTTTCATACGGCGGAGTACCTTGCTGCTTGTAACCGCCTGTTCGCCTACATCTGCTCGCAGGTCGCGTGCGGCGTAGTCAAAGGCTTCTCTGCGCGCGCGTCCTCTCATGGCTACAGGCATTTCCTCGACTTCGCTGTCGGGCAGCACAAGGAACGATGTGTAAGGCGTTATTATGCCGTATTTCTTGCTCAAACGGATTATCTCATCTTTGAGTTCATTGTCATCGCCATGGGATCGGATTTCGGCCAGCAAATATCCCACTTTCCGCTGCGCCCATAGTCGGGGAATGAAACTGTTGCCAGAGCTTTTCCGGGGGAAATTCGCTTTGTTGGTGTAAGTCTGCTTCTTGCCCCGGATCTCGCCCTTCAGTTTAATATTGATCTTGCCGCTGCCATCATAGCGCCCCATGACCATCAATTGTGAGCCTTTGAAAAGGTCGGGCAGGGATTTGGGATATACCTCTTTGATCTTCAATCTTCCAGTATCCAGTTCCAGCGCCGACAGCACCGGTTCGCTGATCTTATCGTAGAAAAGCGATACAGCCACCTCGATGTCCTCGGATGGCTCCACATACTGTGGCACGCCGTGGTTTTTCTCCGCAAGCTTGTCGAGGAAGTGTGTGTTTACATCGTATCCGACGCCAAATGTGAACATTCTGACTGAATCATTTCTAACCTTCTCCGCGTTCTTCAGAATAGCGTCCACATCCCTCACGCCAACTGTAGGCAACCCATCTGTCAGAAAAGCGATTATACGCGGGCGTCCGCGACCCGGCTTCTTTTTCAACGCTGTTTGCAGGGCATCGTCGATGTTTGTTCCGCCTTTGGCCTCCAGATTGTCGATAAACTTGACTGCCTTTTCCACGTTCTTACTGGTCGCCGGAAGAAGGGAGCTATCAAGCTCGTCCACATCGGTGCTGAAGCTTATAATTCCGAACTTATCTCCCTCGTTCAGGCTTTTTACGCAATACTTCAAAGCTCCCTTAGCCTGCTCCATTTTTTCGCCCTTCATGCTGCCGGACTTATCCACAACAAAGATGATGTCCTTTTCGAGAACGTCCTCGCTGGACACCTCATGCTTGGGGGCGATCATGAGTATGAAGAATCCGTCTTCGTCATCCTCGCGGTGAGCCAGCAGGTTCAGTCCGAAATCCTCGTCGGAAACGGTGTAATATACTACAAAATCTGTATCCGGCCTCGCATTTGACACCTCATAGCTCAATTTTGCGTTGTGATCGTCTTTCCTGATGACGTCCACCTCATGCGATGGCGAGTAAATGGTTTTGATGGCCTTTTTGCTCTTGATCTTTACTGCTACCGAGACGGACTGGATCGGCTTTGACGAGAACTTCTCGGTATTCAGCGGGTATGAATACTTGCACAATCCGGAGTCATATTTGAGTACCTCCGAATACTCCAACTGCACACGTTTCTCACCCCGGGCCGGGATGGGGTAAATACTGACTTTGAAGACGCCTCTCCCCATATATTCCAGCAAAGCCGGGTCTTTCATTCGGCGGACAATATCCTCATAGATCTGGCGCGCCTTTTTCTTCTCTAAGACCTCAGCTTCGACGCGCTCCCCATCCACATACATGGCAAAATCTGATATGCTCGCGTCTTCAGGTACCGGGAAGATGTATACTCCTTCCAGCTCGCTGTTGTTTTCGTTTACAAAAACCTGATCGACCTTGGTGGTGGCTACTTGATTTTGTATGTCCACCTCTACATGATGATACTTGATGGATAATGGGATGAATGATATTCCTCGCGGTGGCGATGGGACGATTATAAACCCATCAGCACAGGCGATCCCTGCTGTCAGAAAGGACAGAATAACTGGTAAGATAGCCGACAAAACAATCAGGCGTCTCATGCTAGTGCCTCCTGTGTGGGAATTGAGTATAACCAATAGGAATCTGGTGCATTTTTCGGGATGGTTCATTTCCCAGTAAATTAAGGTAACACTTTCTGAATATGGCTGAAAATCCCCCCAGCCCCCTTTTCAAGGGGGAGCTATGAACTCTTGCATAGAGTATGCTGCTCACCACTGTGGAGCAAATGTAGAGCAAACTTCCTACTCCCCCTTGAAAAGGGGGCTGGGGGGATTTTCCATGGAACAACATATATCATATTCAAAGGTGTTACCACAATTGTGGACCATGCCCATTTTTCTTGCCAATTCTATATAGTAAACGTTACATAGCGCGAAATGTTTGACAATATAGGCAATAATGGGCAATGGATATTCCCGCCGTCCCCAAAAAACACAGAATCTACAGAGCAAATACCCCTGAGATCGCTCCATTGTCAATTTTTGTCAGTTTTACCTTGACTATGTGTCAATGAAGAGGTATACTTCTAATTAAATTGGGTAGAAACGACGAAATAAACTAAAAAATAAGGTAACTATTCACCTTTGCCTGTTATCAATAAGCGGATAAGTCATTTGTCATTCCAGCGAAGGCTGGAATCCAGTCATTTTACCCGCTCATCATACAGATATATATACGCAATACATATCTGTA
>SDBT01002659.1_pt1 | contig 31379 bp, 22 predicted proteins | sample 2277101 | NCBI WGS metagenome assembly SDBT01 (sample SAMN10404973, study PRJNA504765) | marine sediment metagenome | isolation source: marine sediment core GS10_PC15, 103 cmbsf | place: Arctic Ocean: Southern Knipovich Ridge | collected 2010 | reverse complement strand
AACTTCTAAGGCAGCCATGGAATATTGTAAAAGTGATCAGTTTTGGAAAGCAAAATATAAACGTGATTTTCCTAATCTCCCACCAGTTGGAAACAATAAAGTTGTATCATGGAATGAACAGTATAAATTAGCTTACTCTGTTCCAAATTCTCCTATTTCTATGGGGATTGGTCATTTTGCAGTCATAGATGATCAAAATATGTTATACATGGGAGGTGATAGTCATCAGTATAGTGGAGCCGATATCAAAAAATTATCAAGAATTTCACCCTTCAAACAAAAAGTGAGAAGTGTTTCTTGTGGGAATTTTTTTACCGGAGCTGTCACTGAAGATGGAAAGGTGTTTTTCTGGGGAGAAAGATTAGACTTTTTATTTGGCGAAAACAATTCAAAAATACCAGAACCAAGAGAATTTCCCATCCCTGGTCGAGCAATAAAAATCGTCTGTGGTCCGAAAGTAAATAAGACTATTGATGCAATGTTTGCCGTAATTCTAGAAGACCGATCAGTCTTTTTAAGAATGAATTACGTTCTCGAACATTTCGGATCAAGGGAAATTTCAGCCAGGCTAAATATCACCATCGGCGGTGAATCCCCTACAGGGGATTTTCCAACAACGGACAGGGTTTCTTTTAGAAACCTTAAAGCCAAGGATATATCTACTAATGGTAAAAGTTTGGCTATAGTTTCAACCGATGGAAAATTATATTATCTGGGAAATAATCTAAAACGTAGACCCAGAAAGGATATTGGAATAATTCTCAAGGATGATCAAATTGTAATAAATCCTGTTCATATTCCCCTCCCAGAAAAAATTAAACAAGTTTCGTTAGGTCTTAATCATATTGGAATTCTATCCGAGAAGGGTAAGATATATTTGTGGGGAAGCAATGAATTTGGACAACTAGGACAGGGCTGGAAAAAAGAGACGGAGAATGATATACGTAGGGATATATATGTAAATTCTTATATAGAACATCCCCAGGAATTATGGCTTCCCGAACCTGTCTCATTTTTATTCTGCCAAGGACAAGTCACGGCAGTAATAGATAAAAATGGCGAGTTATATAGATGGGGTTGGGATATGGGATTTATTTTTCTAACACAAGATCCTGACCCCGATGAAATAACTTCTCAAAAGTTAGAACTTTATTATGGGGATATAAGAAAACATCGTATTATTCCTAATCCTATCCAAATTGGAATTGAATTGTCAGAGGACCACATGATAGAAAACGGATTTAACTATGTAGCTATCGGAACAGATATTACAATAACTACAACAACTGACGGTTGGGTTAATATATGGAACGACAGGGACTAGTTTTAGTTACTGGAAAAATTAGATATTCATCAATTTGATGAATATTTTGAACAAACTCTATTAATCAAGATTAAAATATTCCTCCGAGTAAAAATGGAACCACCCAAACTTCAAATAAATTTAAATATTCTCCCGCCAGAGACCATCACAGAAATTCTGTTGGTGTTGAAATTGCCAGATTTGCTTAATTTTTGCAAAACTTCACATACTGCCATGGAATATTGCGAAAGCGATCAGTTTTGGAAAGCAAAATATAAACGTGATTTTCCAAATCTTCCGTTGACAATAAGTCTATCGTGGAAAGAAAAATATAAATTAATTTACGGCGTTCCCAATTCTCCCATTTCTGCGGGAGTGGCAAGTTTTTCAGTCATAGACGATCAAAATATGCTATATACGTCAATTAAAAATGAAGACCATCACTCAGATGGGGAGATATTATCAAAGACACCAATTTTTAATCAAAAAATGAGAAGTGTTTCCACCGGGTATTATTTTACTGGTGCTGTCACGAATGATGGAAAGGTGTACCTATGGGGGAGAGGGTTAGGGGTTTTCTTTGGCGATCAATATTTAGGTGGTTCAAAACCAAGAGAATTTCCGATACCAGGTCGGGCGATTAAAATCACCTGTGGTCCGAAAATGGATAGAGTGGATAGAGGGGATAGAGATGATTTTCCGCCAATGTTTGCCGTAATTCTGGAAGATCGATCCGTATTTTTAAGGATGGCTTTCTTATTTTATAATTTATCGATAAGAAAAATTATTTCAACAATTATAAACATCAAAGCTGTGGATATATCCGTTAATGGTTATGGTATAGCTATAGTTTCAACTGACGGAAAATTATATTATATGGGTAATAGTTTCGGTCTGATGAAAAGAGCAGACATAGGAATAACTTATAAAAACGATGATCAATTTGTGATGGGTCAAGCTTATATTTTCGTGCCAGAATCAATAAAACAAGTTTTATTAGCTCATGATCAATTTGTGATAAATCCAGTTCATATTCCCCTGCCGGAATCGGTGAAACAAGTTTCATTGGCTCATGATCATATAGGAGTTCTATCTACCAAAGGAAATATGTATTTATGGGGCAGTAATTTTCATGGCCAACTAGGACAGGGTCGGACATCAGGACCAAAAGATTATGGAGAATTTTTTGTTGATCTACCTCAGAAATTAACATTTCCTGTACCCATTTCGTTTATTACCTGTCAAGAAGAGACTACAGCGGTAATAGATAAAAATGGTAAGTTGTATATATGGGGGAAGAATACTAGTATTATCGATCCGTCCGAATATGCAAATCATCTTGAGAATATAATAGTCCATCAAGAAGCATTATCTGTGCCACAAGAATATGTCATTTACGAAAAGGGTATGGTAATACCTGCCCCAATTCTAATCGCAGTTAAACATGTATTGTCGGGAAACAATATTACTACCAAAAATATTTTTAATTATGTGGCTATTGGAGAATTTGTTACGATAGCCACAACAAGTGATGGTTTTGTTAACATAATTACCACGTAACTAAATTTTTCATAGTAAATGAAATCAAATACTTATCAATTTGATAAATATTTTGAACAAGACTAAAATATTCTGTTGAGTAAAAATGGAACCTCCTAAACTTCAAATAAATTTAGATATTCTTCCACCAGAGACCATCACTGAAATTCTACTGGGGCTGAATTTGGTAGATTTAAATAATTTTTGTCAAACTTCTAAGGCTGCCATGGAATATTGCAAAAGTGATCAGTTTTGGAAAGAGAAATACAAACATGATTTTAAACATCTCCCATCAATAGGAAACCAATTATGGAAGGAACAATATAAATTAGCTTACACTGTTCCAAATTCTCCTATTTCTGTGGGGGTCGAACATTATGCCATTATAGATGATCAAAATATGCTATACATGGGTGGTAATTATTATCGTGAAATAAGATTTGATGACGAACCTGGTGACGAGTCTGATTTCGGGGAATTATCAAAAACATCGCTCTTTAAACAGAAAGTTAGAAGTGTGTCCTGCGGAAATGGTTTCACCGGGGCTGTCACCAGCGATGGAAAAGTTCATTTATGGGGAGATAAGTTAGGTCCTTTTTTTGGTGGGATGAATCCTAAAATACCGAAACCAAGAGAATTTCCCATACCTGGCCGGGCGATTAAAATCACCTGTGGGCCGAAAACGGAGGGAAGAATTTTAGCAACGTTCGCTGTAATTCTAGAGGACAGATCAGTCTTCTTAAGAATGGATTACTTGTTTACCGTTCCTAAAATCCTACCTGGGGAAACAGCGGTAGGATTCAAAATGCAAATTTCAACCACCTTGGACGTCAAGGCCTTGGATATATCTACCAATGGTTATGGTTTAGCTATAGTTTCAACTGATGGAAAATTATATTATCTGGGCAAGAGTTTAAACTTTGGAGATGGTGGGGATGTGGGAGTAACCTATAAAAACGATAATCAATTTGTGATGGGTCAAATTATAATTAATCCAGTCCATATTCCTCTTCCCGAGAAAATTAAACAAGTTTCGTTAGCTTCTGGCTATATAGGTGTCATATCTGTAAAAGGAAATATATATTTATGGGGAGAGAATGAATATGGTCAACTAGGACAGGGATGGGCACCAAGAACAGAATTTTCTGAATTTGAGGGAGGCTATGCTGACACGATGGAATATTTTGTTGATCGTCCGCGGAAATTATCATATCCTAGAAATATTTCATTTATCACCTGTCAGGATGCAACTACCGCAGTAATAGATGAAAATGGTAAGTTATATAGATGGGGGAAGAATTATGGTTTCATTGAACCATCTCAAGATGACAATCTTGAGGATATAATTGTTGACCATGTATATTTTGAAATGGGATATGAGAATGCCGAGAATAATGCTGTTATTCCTCGCCCGATTCAACTTGGAGTTGAATTGATAGACACTTCCATGGTAAATAAATTTAATTATATAGCTATCGGGACTGACATTGCAATAGCTACAACAAATGACGGTGCGGTTAATGTGTGGAATGAAACGCTTGATTGAACAAAAATTAAATATCCATCAATTTGATGAGTATTTTCGTTTATAGATTCTTTTTACAATTGATCCGACGGCTTAAAATATCTTATCAATCTAAGAACATTGATGGTTAGGACATAATTTACAAATATTGAGTTCACATTTATCACAGAAGGTAATGCAGCCTTCGCATACTTCAATATCACACGGCTCGCAATATACACCGCAATCATCACATATATAACCATCACATTTCTTGCATAGTGTTGTATCGTGGGGGACACAATAATCATTCTCATGATGAAGATCGACAAAACAGCAAGAACAAAAATACATGGATAATTTATCCTTCAGTTCGGTAATTCTCTCTTTCAGTTTGGCATTTCTCTCTCGGAGAAATTTGTTTTCTTCCAATACCTTCTCCATGGTAATCTTTTCCTCTTTCTGGGTTGGATTCATTTTGTATAACTGCGATTATAATATATTTTTGTCATTTTTTCTTTTGGTTTGTCCAAGAAACATCAGCTTTCGATTGAAAGATGATGACAGTATATGTGTTTATCTTATGGAGGAATTTGCCAATCAATGGGAGTTTGGTTTAACTCCATTAATTTTTGATTAACTTGATTAAAATGGTCACAATCGTTAAATCCATATCTGGCCGAATAACCACTTGGATGAGAGGTCTCGAAAATTCCGCTCCGATCACCAATTATATCTTTTGTTTTCTGGGCTTCTTTTCCCCACAACAAGAAGATTACATTTGGATTGACATTAATGATAGCTTTTACAACTTCATTTAAAAAACTTATCCAGTATCTATAATGAGATTTAGCTGTATGTGGTAGGACGGTTAAATCCATATTTAACATAAAAACACCCTGTTTGACCCAATGAGTTAAATCTCCATGGGTTGGGGCGGTAAATCCATTAACTGTTTTAGCTAAAACTTTGAATATATTTCGTAAAGATGAAGGTATAGTTATTCCTTTCTTAACACTAAAACTCATTCCTTGTGCTACAGGCAACCCTTGGTGATCTGTGCTGTGATATGGATCTTGTCCCATAATTACTACTTTCACCCGATTGAGAGGACAAAGTTCAAAGACTTTGAATATATCTTTTCTCAAAGGATAAAATTCGTTACCTTCCCGTTCTATTCGATCACTGATAGTTCTGATGGACTCCCATGCGTCCTCGAAGACGTCAATCCACCCCAAAGGGGCAGTATTTTGTACAATTTGACAAATACTCCAATTAGGCTTAATTCTTGGACGGCAAATGAATTCAATCTCTTGGCCATCGGGTCTAATAATAGAATCTAATTTATTACCCCGATTAAGATTAGCTTTTCTGGCCGATTCGACATGTTTCTTATGATAAGCTTCGACCAAGGGAAATGATTTAACTTTTGGCTTATCCATCGCTAAATTTCTTTTGAAAAGAGCCAGAGAACAAATTTAAATTCAGTTTTTAGATTGCTCAATCGGCAGATTTGATTTATTAATCAACCCTTTATTTTATTATTAAAATGAACCAGAGAAATTCTCGCCTAGGAATCAGAATATCACCTATGTCTAGATTATCAATAAATAATACTCACAAGAAACACCAGCTCGTAATTTTAGATATGAATGGATTGCTTTGTATGAAAGTGCATAATAAATCCAATTATAACTCCGGGAACTCAAAAATTGAAACCATTAAGATCAAAAATTATGTATTATATATTCGTCCAGGCATTAAAGATTTTATGAACAGATTGTTGAAAAATTACAAAGTTGCTATTTTCTCATCTACCACACAAAAGAATTTAATTTTATCTCTTAATTTGATTCTAAGCAATCCAATAATAAAACGTTTGGATTTTATTTGGGATAGAAGTCGAACCAGACATGATCCAGATTACGGAACGGATCCTCTAATTAAGAGCCACCAAACAATAAAAATGTTAAAGGATGTTTGGGATAATCCGATTATTAATCCGTGGAAATTTTGGAATCAAACTAATACTATCTGTATAGATCATGATTATCTGAAACTCAGATTTAACAAATTAGAGAATATTATTATCACCAAAGAATGGGATGCCAAACCATCCGAAGACGAGTCACAAAAATTACCCGAGTTGGAGAAAACGATCAAATTAAAGTTTGATCAACTAACTAATTGATCCTCCTTATGGTTATTTCTTTTTAGGAACGACTCTGAAATTTTGAAAAGTCGGTAGTTTTACCTAAGACAATCATATTATTATCACTTTTTAGGTGATTAGAACTCACACAATAACCGATGAAATTTGGGACAGAAAACCGTCCCGGTGGAATTTTTTTCCTAACCAAATCAAAATAAAAGACAAAATTTATCCAAAATCTTAAAAAATTTTTAAAGGGGTGGTCTACAAAAATCTCTGACTTATAAGTCAAAGATTATTAAAATTTATACTTTTTAACTGGTGGTTTGAAAGCAACTAGAATCCGGAGGAGCTGATCCAAGTAGGGCCTGTTTTCGACAAGCCTGTTGTGCTTCTGATAGAGATACAACATCTCCGCCCGGTTGGAAGCCATTTTTCAATGGAGGCGGCTCGTAGGGCGCGAAAATCCAGCGTCGATTAACAAAAGCCCAATAAAGAAAAATTGTATAAATTATTAAAAATATGATTAGAACAATTACAATAATAACATTCGAATTAACCATCGTTCAGGAAGAGATACTCTCCATAAAATTATCCTTTTTAGATTTAGAGAATTTCTCTTTGAATCTATTTTTTATTTGCTTGAAACTAAAAATTCACCTCACGCAAAAAATGGAGCCCTCTTCTCTTCCCGAGAATTTCGATAAGCTCCCAGATGAAATGGTTCTCCAAATGATGATTCGGATTCAGGACCCGGAGACATTAAATAGTTGGTGTCATACCTCCACAAGAGCCACCCGACTGTGCAAAGATGACTTTTTTTGGAAAATGAAATATCAATATAAGTATAAGGATAAAAGTCGTCCTCCTGAGGGAAGAACATGGAAAGAAAGATACCGACGTATCAGCCAATCTTTTAGTTTTTCACCTATCGTCGCTAGTAAGAGTCGATATGCAATAATAGACAAAATGGGTATTTTATATATGGCTGGACAATCGGTCTATCAAGGATCAATGAAAGAAGGTACCTATATTGACTCAAAAATACCAATTAGAATGCCATTTAAATCTAAAGTTTTAAGTGTAGCTTTAGATTCTTTTTCTAGAGGGAAAATAATAGCAGCAACCGAAGATGGGGTTTATCGATGGGGTACAACACGACCCATCATGATCATGCCGGTGGGTTATAGATCACCACTACCATTAAAGAAAATTGTCCAATTTGACAAATATAAACCAGTTAAGCTGGCCATTTCTATATCAGAACACGGTATATTAATGATGATGAATGATGGCTCTCTTATTTTGGGGGTAGAAGAAATTTATTATGGGGCAACGACAGGTAGTTGGATATCTACCAAGATACCATTTAACGCAATCGATATTCATAGCAATGATCGAGGGTTTTATATAATCTCCTCTGACCATAAACTATTTAAATTACATGTTGACGTAAAAACAAAAAGAGAAAATAAGGAAAATCCCAACTTTCCACATAGCGAATATTCTGTAAAAATCAACATCCATCATGTTACATTACCAGAACCAATCAAGCAATATTCTGGAGATGCTGGTAGTCGTATGTTCCTATCTATGACCGGAAATTTGTACACATGGGGTGATACATCGTATAGACCTGACGGAAATACGAAAAGGGTAGGGGAACCAATCTCAAGGCTCCTCCCCACAAAAATTATTCTACCTAAACCTATATCATTTTTTAATAATATATCTGAAGGAATCACCGCAATAACGATCGACGGGGAATTATATGTTTGGGGTAAAAATAATTATGGTCGCTTAATTGATATCAGGGACCAATCATCTGCAAAATATAAAGAATATATGACAGAATTATCTGCCCCCAGCGATTATGAAACAATCATGATAGGAGTTAGATCTCAAATACGGGTTGGACAATATCCAATACCGGCACGTCTTCAAATTAATATTGGGAGCCCCGTCGATTATGTCGCTATTGGAGAAAATTTTACCATAGCCGTCACTGATGATGGATGGGTTAATTATTGGGGTGACCCTGAATTTCCCCTTTCCAGAACAAATTAGAGATTATACTCGACCTTCTATATGAAGATTGAGTTTTTTTGCTTAGAACTTCCTCTATACAAACACTATTTCACTTTCAAGGGGATCACGGTGAATGGTGATATTTTTCTCCCCCGCTAATCCAATAAAAACATTTCTGTGGGTCCCAACGTCCATAATTGTAGTTTGAAAATCAACATGTTTATTAACATCCTCATGAAAAACAGAAAAAGTTACAGTATCTGTCGAATTAGAAACATTTAACATAAAACTATCGTGAGTTGCTCTCTCATACGCCTTAACCAAAAGGCTGTATCGTTCTCCCAACAAGTTCATATATGCTTCACAGATAAACATGTACCTATTAAGATTCATACGAGAGAAAGATCGAAAAGAACTGGTATCTCTATAACATTCCAGAGCTTTCCATGTCTTTTTGAAAAGCTCTGATAAAAAGACCTCCGTTCCTTGATGCATAGTAATTTTGTATTCAGTGACAGAAAGAGTGATATATTTATGACAAGTTTCCCGAAGATCGTTACCGTTCACATTTTGATTGGGAACTTGAATTGAGTTCTCTTTTCCACCTATAATACTCATCCATTCCATTGTTTTTAAATAGCCGGACGGTTCAAATTCAGGAGATTCTGGAACAGACTTATCATTCAAGATGGCTAAAAATTTAGCAGTGTAATATGTTTGATATGTGGGGTTGTGATTATAATCTTCGATAGCTTTTGTGATATCAATTCTATCACCGCGTCCTGTTCGACAAACAACGAAACCATTAGTAGCATTACCCATTTTGACAAAAAACCAAAATATATAATATAAAAATCATTTTTTATCATTTAGACTAATCGCTTCCTATCGTCACAATAGGGCATAGACTTTGCCAAGTTTCACTTGACAAAATTATATACAGGTTTTTTAATATCAGATGTTAATCTAAGTTTTATGTTTTCTCAGTTCAATGAATTTATCTTTGTACATCTCTGGATAACCAAGATTAACCACCTTGCTTCCTTCCAAAATAAAATGCTGAGTTCCTCTTCCCATTCTTTTACCCTTAGCTGTATGTTTATCATAAACATAATCTTTCATAACATCACAAATTAAATCTGAATCATAATAGGACTCAACTAACTCTGTTAAACTTATAGGGGTCAACTTAGGTATCCCTCGAATTTGATAATCATCTTGGATTACTAAAAAGATAGCATTAATTAATGGAAAACGAAGACATTTCTTGAGAGTAATAGAGAAACATTTTTCCATCACCTCCAAAATACTCGATACCACAGAAGTGGTTGGTTGTTTCCTAATAACTTCCCAAATTTTCTTAAACGGTTTAACTTTTCTTCCATCGAGATCAACAATTAATCTGGTTAAAGTATCAAGACGATCCAAACTCATCTCTAAATCTTTTAATTTCAAGGCTTCATGAAATTGATTTAGAGCCACATCGATTGTTAAATTTGGATAAACAGACTTTTGAAAATTATGCATTGCATAGTCAACAACACGTGACTTGTGTGCACGTGCAACCATCTGCCCAGCTTCGATCAAACATTCTTTGGCTTGATTTAAGCTTGCTGATTCGGATGGTTTAATCTGTTGTTTCTTTAAAATTTTCTTCCATTTGATATATTGATTATAAACTTCCACAATTAAATAGGGTTCGGCTGGTCCAACATCTTCATAACAAAACATTATCAGATTAACAAAAACTGCATTCCCCAGCCCAGTCAAGTCCATTTCCGCCACACAATAAAGAACATCTTCTACTTCACATCTCCGGACAGCCTTTTGAATGGCTGATCGAATATCAAAATAACCAAGTTTTCGTCGAGAGGTTATAGTATACATGCTTTACTAAAAACCAAACCAATCATATTTAAAATCAATTTCTTAATAATTTAGAGGTTTTACCCAAAGTTTATCGGATAGGAAAAATTTAGCTGTTTCTGTAGATGCCCGTTTTCGGAACCACTTTTGGCCTGATTGGAACAATCGACTGACGAAAGTCTGTCTTATTTTTGGGTCTGTGGGATTTATGAGACCTGTATGTTTTCGATCTATAAATGTTCTCCCTGACTGGAGTGTTTGATTCATATCTTTTAATCTTTCCTGATGATCTAGTATTAGAGGGGTTTCTACGGCGATCAGAAGGATATCTATTTCTGGCCCGATATGTTTCAGGTTTTCTTAAATTGGTATATGATTTGCTAGAATTAATTGTATTATAAGTTGTTTCATGGTGAGAGATTTTAGGATAATTTACAGGAATTGGGGAATAGTGAATTTCTCTTCCAGGACAAGTCATAGGTCTTTCGATTATACCTGGTGGTGATTTGGTCTTTTGGTGAACTGAACTATATGGTCTAGTCTTATTTTTGTATATTTTTGGTTGGTGACCACCGCCCTTAACAGTTTTGATCCAATGTAAGCAACTATTCATTAAGTAACGATGCATAGGTTCGTCAAACACAACACCATTTCGAGTTTTCTCTCTAAGATGGTGACCGACATCATCTCGATTTAGAACATTCTCTTCGAGCCAATTTAGAGCCAAGAGAATGGATTTTCTTCTCATCTGACGATATTGATCAGATGGGAGTTGAAGCGTTCTTAACTCCAATTTTGAATTAATAAAGAAATTACCCGTCCTGATCCCTGACATGATAATCTTTTGTAGTTAGATTAAATTAGATTAATGGATTCATATCTATCATATTTATCTTCCGATTTAAATTTATTGTAATTATCACTAATTTTCAAAAAAATGGGCAGGTTGTCTCCAACCGGAAGATATAACTTTCTTATTTTCAGTTGATATAATTTTGGTTTTGGTTTGCTGAGTCAGTAAAATAGGCTGTCTCCATCCAGCGGGTAAAATTGGATCAAGGTCATTTTTGAGAAACTCTCTAACTGGGTTTATTAATTGGTGAATAAAATATTTATGGCAATACGGAATTCTTTCTAGATAGATTCCATCTGGAGCATAAACCATATAATCTGCCCAAGGTTTTCTTAAAACTCCCATTCCTAGTTGCATTTGATCAAAATGTGTCTGATAAATATGATTGAAATACTTTTTCCAAGCATGAGATTCGTTGGTTATCTCTCCGGAGCTAGGACTAAGAATCGGAATATTGTGTTGTTTGAGTAATTGTGTTTGGTAAAATTTTGATCTAAGGGGTTGATATAGTTTCCCGGGAGACTTAATCTCCAAAATACCTTCAGCTTTTTCTATTAATTCCAATTTTGAATATTCTTCAACAGATTTTGTCAAACATGAAGGGTCAATAACAATCCCATCAACGGACGAACCCATTCTCGTTTCCCAAGTTGGAATTACCAATCCCACTTCAATAGCTATTTTACCTGTATCTTTCATATATTTATCTCTGGCTATGGGTTCTCTTTCTACTCCGATAGCCATTGCTTTCAGCTGTTTTTCAGTGAAAGTTTTCTTCTTCCGTCCAGATAAATAGAGTTTTTCTTCTTCTGGAGTACTAAATCTAGGGTTTCCATGGCCAGCACAATATCCAGCTATTGATCCTGTCGCCCTACCTCGACGATAAAGATGCCAAGCTGGTGAAGTTTGGGGTTCATCTAACAGCCACCACAATTTATGTTTTACCCACTTGATTTGATCTAATTGAATTACATCTTCCTCTGGGTTCATCATTTTATCTTTCTTAAACTGTCTTGAATTTTCAAGATAGTTTTTTTTTAATTTACATATTCACATTTTTGGGCTTTTTTAATCATATCAGGAGAATAGGTAAACAGTTCTCATTTTTGGGTGGATGTTCACTTTCTTCTTCTTCGATAGGGTCAGGTAAAGGTGGTAAGGGAATATCAGGAAGAACTTTGATCTGATCGTCCGTTTGATACGAATCAGGCAATCTTATTCCACTCTTATTACCGATCACAATTCTTGCATTGTCGCTTTTCTGAATGAGAGAAGTCAAAATTTTGCTTTCTGTCTTGAAAGCTCTGGTGTAAACAAAACGAATCATAGTTTGGTCTTTTGAAACTGTTGATTTTCGATAGACTCTTCCAGTACATTGGACTAAATCCATGATCCTATAATCTGGCATCAGCAACATCCATCTGGGGTGTTTTCCATCTCGGTCATCTAAACTTAGTCCCTTTCCTCCGACTGTTGGGTTAATTATAAGAATTCGACAACTAGAATTAGGGTCTTGGAAACGATCAATGACAGGCTGTCTTTGGTTCATTTTAGTTTTGCCATAGAAAGTTTCTGCACCATATTCCTTAAGGGCTTCGGCCAACCATTTAATATGAGACACAAACCAGACACAAATCACACCTTTAGATTGAGGGTTTGAAGTTAAATAAACTTTAGACAGCTGAGCCATAATTCTAAGCTTGGATTTACCTAGTAATTTGATTCCTCTAGTAACCATTCCCCAATTAATGGTCCTGCGACTTACTTGACCATCTTCTTTCCTATAGTGAACTGCCCTACTTAAAAATCTTTCCCCGTCCTCTAAAACAGCTAGGCTTTCTTTATCTATAGGATAATAGCCGTTCTTAATTTCAGCAGAACTGCCACCCACCATACAAGAAGATAAACAGTCTGAGATTATGAGACGATACAATTCCGTCCCCATTTTCATAATGCTCTGTTTATTAGAAGTTGAATGATGACTTATAATTTCCTTGGTCAGGGTAAAATTTCTTTGGTAACACCAGTTTATCACTTCTAGCATTCCGGTCATATTATAAATTTTTGCCCTTTTGTCATATTCAACAAAAGTATCAGAATAAGCGATTCCCAATAGCTGTATTAAGGTTAAAATATGTTTTATCTTATCAGTTGGAAATGCTGACAATAATAAAGCCCTAGATTTTGTTTTCCGGGAGATTATCGCTTTAATAATAGCATGAGCAGCTTTACTGGTTGCGGTTGTATAATTCTTAAGTTCGCTCATTTCATCAAAAATAAATAATCTTCCTTCGTTTATCACAGATAGTAGATATTGAGTGGGAAGAAATTTATTATCAGGAGTGCGAATTAAATAAGGGTGGTTACACTTCTTACCTTTAATACCCCTTAAAATACCATAAGTAATTTTATCATCGATTACGGTACCATGCTTAGTCTCCATTTCAGTCCAAACAGGAAAAAGTGTTCTGGATGTAATTAAAATAATTGGATACTTATAATAAGTTCCTAATATGGAGGATGTAAATGTTTTACCTCTTCCCATGTTAGAATAGTCCAAGGCCACATAGTTAGTTTGAAAAATTAAACTAAGTTTACGAATATGTTCTTCTTGATATGGGTATAGAGTTATAGGTTTTGGTTGTATTACTTGGGGTAATATGACTGGTACGGGAGATCGAATAGTAACCAGACCATTTTTAGGAGACTTAATAATTAATCTAGGTGTTGAAATCACGGTGGGTGACGCTGGAGTTTTAACTAACAGAATTGTGGAATTGCCACATTTCAAAAATTTGTTCGGGTTGTCCATTTAGAGATGTACGATAGGAAGTTTCCTATAGATCAAAGCGATTATTAAAAAATCAATTTTTCTGTCCAATCGGCAAGGATTTTTTTTTCATTTCGATATTATCTAGTTATGTACGTAATATATTTCATTAATAAATAAGATCAAATATAAAAAGACAGAATGGGCAAAAAGATTCTAGTGGTTGGATATGCTAATCGGGAAAATATATATAGTCAGAATTGGGAAAAATCCCTCCAAAAGAGCGCTTTTAGATATACTCTGCTAGGCAAAAATGAAAAATGGAAAGGGTGGGCAACAAGAATTAAAAGCTATCTTCGTTTTCTTATTCTTTCAGAATCTGATGATCGTTTTAATCGCACTATCATTTCGGAATCGGAAGAGATAAAACATCCACCCCAGATTCGAGAAACTATCATCGTTAGGACGACACCTAAAGGGGGTTCTTCAAAATCAGATTACTCGTTCTTCGAAGAAGTTACCATGCTTGAACCTGACCCAAATGATCAGGAAACCATCTATGTTCTGATTGACGTCTATGATATTCTAGCCGTAGGAACAGAAAAAGAATTCCTATCCAAATGGAATCAATATCAAACCCCGATAGTAATAGGTGCCGAGCCAAACTGTAATCCCAGCCTTTGCCGCCCTCTCGAAAATTATTCAAATCCTAAATATGCTGAAACTAAGAATAAATATCTCAATTTCGGGATGGTGGCAGGAACTGGGTCGGCTTTAATTAATTTTCTATCTTGGCTAATTAAAGATTCGCAGAAATATCACCCCGATATTTGGAATGAGCAAATTGCCACTTCCAGATATATAGATTCGCATCCTGGTCAAATATCTTTGGATCACGAAATGAATTTAGTTGGGAACGTGATTTGTCATCCTTTACATGGTAATCAACATCAATTTGGGTGGAGACCTCGTGTCATTAAATCGGTAAATGGGTGGATTCAAGATTCTGGACCAGGAAGAGTAGAATATAGGGGCAATAAACATAAAAATAGTCTCCCCGTTTTTGTTCATACACCTTCCAAATCTATTGATGCTTTCCAGAGATATCAAAAATATGGATGCTTAATTTTAGAGGACAACTGGATTGCACCCTCCGATGATATATTGATAACTCCTGGTTATCATTGGATTTGGTTTGCTTTTCTGATTGCTCTAGTTATTCTTTTAATTCTATTCGGGACAAAAGAATGGATTATAGCAGGGCTAATCATTACATTCCTGATCTTAATTTTATATATACAAAGTCTATAAATTATTTGGGAAACTTCCATCTATTAGATGAAGGTTTTTTTTTAATTCGGCCTAATTTCTCACGAATCTACGATAATAGAGATGGTTAATCCTAATTTGTTTAGTCATCTGTGCCGTTTTTCTGAAATTACAAGGAGAGTTATTTCTGTGTTGGTGCCAACAAATACTCACATCTGGTATGACTATTTCACAGTTTATTGGAAGACGAATTTTCATATTATGAATATAATTAATTATATCCAGATTATCATGAAGGAGAGCTATAACTAAACATTTTTGGATCATTGTATTTTCCCTATAGGCGGATGATTTTTGAAACAACAATCCAAAAATTTCTGTGGATCCAATTTCTGAGGCAATATACAAAGCAAATTTAATATCTGGTGTTCTTGAAATTTTCAATAAATTAGTTAAATTAAATTTGTCTTTATGCATGATAGCTAATAGATAACAAGCTTTAATTTGATCATGGCAAATTGGATTGACCAATCCAGCTAAATCTGGATAATATGAAACGAGCAACTTATAAATAAGATGACCAGATGGGCTCTGAGTTTTATTTACTTTAAGTAGTGGATTCCGATTACTTTTCATGATTATAGCTGAGGAAGATTTTTGAAACAGATTGCGGACCAATTCTCTGTCTTCAATGTTAAGAGGTTTCCACCCGTTATCAAAAAGAATACTGGCTCGAATCATGACATTTAACAAATTAATATTTCCTTCAATATCTGAAGTAATTATATGTAATCTTTTCTTTCTAATATCATCCAAAGCGATAGAAATATTATTATCTATTCCTCTGACCCCTAATTTATAACCATGAGAAGGTGAAAGTGTTAAAACCAACGAATTAATTGTTGAGTCGATAAGATGTGAAAAATGACTGCTAGTAATTACCTGGTAATGAGTATTACTTTTGGTACAACGAACAGTTTTGGTCTCTATTTTGGTATCATTCAATGGATTTGGATCTAGAGAATTAATGGGAATCCAAATGTTAACATGATTTTGGGTCAAATAATTGACCAATCTCGTAGCTTTTGAATTAAAAGAAATGGGTTGAAATGCTATCAAGATCATCTCCCTCAGAAGACCACCAAATATTTTTCCATTATGTTTTGCTGCAATTTTAATAATAGGTAGAATAAAGAGAACTTCTTTTACCATTCTGTGAAAATCTGGAGGAATTTGAACAGATAAAGTAAGAGAGCGAAATTCACGGAAGTCTGGCAATGAATAATAAGAATCGACCGAATTATCATCTTCCTCTAATTCCTCTAATTCCTTTGAATCAAATGGTCCTGGGATACATAATTGAATAATAGGCGATCTGATTAATTTATTTAGCGGTGTTCTTTGAATTTTGTTATTTCTATCTAAGAGCGAAACAAACTTACGGCTGCTCATTTCTGTCGAGTTTGAGATGGGGACAAAAATTGGGCTGCTTGCCCTAAGTCCAGAGTGTAATAGAAAATTATTATTTAACATATTTATTGATGAGGTAAAACCAATTTTCATCAGGTTTGGTATATATTAATAAAATCAATTTTTTGTTAAAATGGGAAATTTTTTAGTAAACCAAAAACGTGTTTTCCTGAATTAAAGGTAATTTATTTTAGATATCATAGCGATACGTTTCCATTCTTTTCTGATTCGTTAGAGCCATGGATGTTAATTAATAATATCTGTCGACATTTAGTCGATAGATGAATTTTTAAGCGACGGGATTTTTAATCAAAGTTAGATATTTGCTTTTCGGGGGAACCTGTGGACGTCTTCCGGTATTTTGTATCTCTACTAAAAATAAAGGGGAAAGTGGAATTTTTGTTCCATCATCATCACCCCCGCTATAATTACTGTATCCCCAAGGTGAAAATATTTTAATATGATAATTTAGATCAGAATTTTTATTATCCTGAATTAATGAACCGATGCAATCTTCAATTACCATAGCAGGGTAAACAAAACACCCTCTTGGCAAAACTGTGATTAATTCCGCGGTAACCAAACTGAACTGACTTTGATGGATAAATGGTCTATCAAATCTATTTAACGATTCAACCGCCTGTGAAGCACTGATCCAATACATTTGCGTACCCCAAGCAGCAGTCGAGCTAATATTTGGGTTTGTTTTGTAATCTCGAGGAACCCTCAACCTAAAAATATTTTCTTTTCTTGGGTCGTTTCCTATCCATATAGTATTACCCCAAGTATCCAACATATAACTAAATTGAATCATATTTGTTTCAATTGGCATATTGCCCATAATGGATTTATATAGTTCCCTCCAATTATTTCGCAAGAGTATATCATCTTCACAAATAATAGCACCTCTGGAATAAAATGCATTAGGATCCTCAAGATACAATCGTAAAGCTTTTAAATGGCTTGCAAAACAAGAAGCGATAGCTAAAGATTTACGATCCGAACTCTTTCCTGGGCCCGTCCCTTCAACGTAACGTTGCATCAGAGGTGAATCTATCGGAATTGCATCCACAAATGTCAACCAAGGGAGCAATCCATGATACGCAAATCTCTTTTTAATCCTTTCTCTTCGATCAATTGATGTTTTCAAACTAATGCAATAAATTCTGTGAGTCCATTTGTCAAAGGAAGTTTCCCTTTCAGGTTGGGATTTAATTTCCGGAAATACAAAATCCGCAGGGAGTTTGTTTTGGATGACCGGCGGTTTAATTGCTCCGGGTGACATAATTTGTGATATTATTGATGGTGTTTCCTTGTTAGTATTTATTGAAGAGGATTCCGATAGATTTACTTCTAAGGGAGGAAGTTCATCCAAAACCTGTTCTTTTATGACGGTTTGAAGATGCTTATTTGCCGAAATATTCTCCGATGTTTTAATCAACGGTGTGATCAAATCACTAGGTAAGATAATTTTAATGGGTTCTTGGCTAGAAACTATATAATCATATCTGATATTTAAGCTTTCGGGGCGTTTGGAAGCTACGATAATTTCCGATTTTTCGTAATTATTTGGTGGATCCATCTCAAAATAATACTTTATTCCTTTGATTATGGTAATATTTCCCTTGAAGGTAATTCATTTTACTCAATTTGAGCGAAATAATTTTTTTAAATATAGGATGATATGAACATTCCATAATAGTGATTAAACACCTGAAAACTGCCTTATCATTATCATCTTATCTGGATCATCAGGATCAGCCATTTTAATAATGGTTGGTAAAAATAGATTTTGTGTAGTCGACGAATCTACATCTATTGGTTGCGCAGCCAAATGTGTTGGTATGATAGCAGGTGTTTCCGGTTCGTCAGATTCTTCAGGTTTTTCACCGGGATCAAAAAACTCGGACCAAGGGTCTTCTTCCTGAGATTGTGCTTTGATTGATGTACCAGTTGAAGCATCAATTGGAAAAAATCCCGGAGTTTGGGCTCTAGAAGAACCGAAAGTTGGAACCGCCGTTCTGGGTGGACCAGATATTTGGGTTGTAGATGAAGCGAAAGTTGGAACTGTAGTTCTGTGTGTAGGTCTGAGTGTACCAGATGTTGGAACTGTATGTTCGGAGGGTATATGTAGGCTACTATATTTGGTAAACGAGCTTGACGATTGAAGTTTCCCCCCTGTCATTCCATCCCTGAACATTTTGATCATTTCTGGTGAAAAGTTCTCCGAAGTTATCTCGTTTTGTTCTGCCGGACGAGGCTCTCTTTCTTTCCCGACAGATATACCAGGGAGAGTTGCTGTACTTGTATGGCGACCTCTTTCTTGAATACCTATAATTTTAGACAACTTGGTTGGGCGAGAGATTGAAATTTCGGTACCAGATTGACGTATAGTAACCAAAAGTGATTCTGTGTCTCCTGCGACAGACAATTCACCTAGCAATCTGACAGCACCTTGGCTAGCAAATTTAATTGATCCCTCTTGTCGGGGATTATTATATACTAATCCTGGAGCAATTTGACTAGGATTTGCGATGTCCATCTTACAACAATATCTTGTTAACCCTAAAATTTTAAACACAATGAAAGGTTTCTTACCTTTGGCTATTAAACCGGCGTATTGTTTCCTCATGTGACCAAGAGTTTTGTTACAATGCGTGCAACGAATAAAGGGCAACTTCAGCGCCTCTTCCATTTCGTTGGGAGATGTCATGGTTAAATTTTAATCTTTCCGTCTGTCTGATCTTATTAAGTACCTGCAGTTCGGAGGATTTAATAAAAAAGGCAAAGGCGATTTTATCAATCAATTTTTTAATTAGTTCTAAATTAAATCTGTAGATATTATTGATTGATAAAAATAGAGAAAACATTTTCATTAATGGCATCTCTGACTGAAGTTGTGACAATTCCCACAATAACACAATATAAACCAAGTCTTAGAGAAACAACTAGTTCAAAATGGAATGTTGACGCGCCATCAAGTATAATCTTCCACCCTTCAATGAAATCACCGGAAGGAATTCAGATTTCAGGAATATTAATCGCTCTAATAATCATTATTATTGCTGTCTTAATAGGATTTATTATTTGGATCATATATTTAATAATTACTAATTCTAAAAAATCAACTACGAAAGCACCAAACAATTAGTTTTGTATGTTCTGTTATTCCAAAAAGCTACTTCCATTTCCCCAGCACACGGATTACCTTGTACACACCCGAGAGGAGTAATATCAAGAGATTCTTGATTAAACGTATCAGGGTTCTCAGGTAAATAAGCCATCGTTCCAACTATACATTTACCCAAATTGGTAGGTGTTCCAACAGGGGGCCAAGTTCTTGGAAGAAATTCATTAGGTATTTTACAAAATTGTGTAGTGACAGATGGAAAAGAATAAGGAGGTTGATTTATAAAATTTCCTTCATTGTCTACCCCCGCCGCACTTTGTTCAAAAACTATTCTCTGAGGTCCTATTCCTCGAAATGGGTTACCATTCCTGGTATTAAAATATGCTGTTATATAATAAGCACACTGCGGCTGAGTTAGGCATTTACACATAACTTGAGATTCACAAACCCCGTTATTATCAGTTGATCCATCAGATTGTAGGGCAAAAGGTGTTCGACTGCTCTCACAAGTGAAAGGGGAATTACAAACTTGAGTTGCAGGGTCAACAGTTTTGATGTCGGACGTGTTGGTAGGACAGTCTTTAATTCCGGTTTTGATATTAGTTGAACATTGCCCTGGAGAACATTCTATTCTGACTGGCCCCATATCTGGATTTGTTCTAATAATATAAATAATCCAAATCCAGAAAATGAGAATAATGATAATAGAGATAATAATTAAAACCCAGACTGGTGTGAAATCTTCAGATACAATAACCGCTCTTGGATAATTGCGGTCAAGAATCGAAGACATCACAAATTCAAAACACGAAAAATATAATTGTATCTATCAAAAATACAATTGAATTTTTCAAGTTAATATAATTCTGATTAAATTATATTTTCGAAAGATTTATTTTTTGGAAAATCTAAAACAGTTATCCATTTGAAGCGATAAAAAATATCTCTATCATAAAGTTAATATATTCATTTCTCATTTCGGAGTTACTAATTTAAACTTAATGACATCTTCACCTGCTTGGAATATCGCCTGGGGCATCGTCCTAGGATTTATCATTTTATTTATCATAATCTTTTTAATTGGCATCATTTATTATGCTATATTCGGAGATAGTATTAAAAGAAGCGCATCCGGAGCTTTTAATGGCTGGTCTGGCGCTTCTATGATGCAACGTGCCGGAGTACATACGTCTTAAATAAATTCGACAAACCTTACTCAGACATCGTTATATAACGACTAATTAATATAAATATAATAATTGTATCTCAAATAATTATATTTGAGATAATAATGTATCCTACCATCACTTTGTTGTGGCAGTTTAATTATCTTTTATCGTCTATCCAGAGTTATACATGCTAGATGAACAATTATCTGTTTTAACTCGCATACCTGTCCATCTTCCATTGGATGGTGTTCCCCATCTATTTGATAATTCATCGGTCACTGTAGTTCTGTGCGGTATCTTAACACCCGGCATATTATCTTGGAACCAATTAACATAAAGACTATAAACTTCCTTTGTTTCAATCCAAGTCGTAAAATCGGGAACACCGTTAGGAGTTTCGTCGGATATACTTTCAGGAACAATCACCATTTCAATTTTATCTTGTTTGAATAAATTGTAAACGTCTGTTTCTTTAGGTGACTGCATTATTCTAAATCGAAATGTCTTTTTAGTTTTAAAATTAGAATATTTCAAAAATCATTTTCTTACATTTTGTATAATTCATTGCTCACGATCGAGCATACTATTTGATCATTTTATTTTTCCATATCTCTCATTTTTGTCAGGCGGGCCGATGATTTTGGGAATAAGAAGCCCAGAAATTAATAAAATTTTGCTATTTTTGTTTAATGTCCGTACCGGGAGTGATATTCGTTCGCGTTGGGAATCTAAACCATTGTAACTAAAGTGACTAATAATATCGCCCGTTCTGAAACTCAGTCCTCGTTATATAACGACTAATTAATATAAATATAATAATTGTATCTCAAATAATTATATTTGAGATAATAATCTATCCTGTCATCACTTTGCTGTGGCAGTTTAATTATCTTTTATCGTCTAGCTAGAGCTATACATGTTAGATGAACCATTATCTGTTTTGACTCGCATACCTGTCCATCTTCCATTGGATGGTGTTCCCCATCTATTTGATAATTCATCGATCACTGTAGTTCTGTGTGGTATCTTAACGCCTGACATATTATCTTGGAACCAATTAACATAAAGACTATAAACTTCCTTTGTTTCAATCCAAGCTGCAAGATCGGGAACACCATTAGGAGTTTCGTCGCATATACTTTTAGAAACAATCACCATTTCAATTTTATCTTGTTTGAATAAATTATAAACATCTGTTTCTTCCCAGTATTTAGATGTATATTCTTTAACTACCTCTGGAATGACAAGACCGGTTCTACAATACTCGGAATATTTATTTACTAACATCCAAAGAAATGCAGCTGTCAAACTAGGTATCTTTTCTTCAAAATTTTTGTCTCTTTTAAAGATTCGAAGTCGGTATTGTTCCGCTGGATCATCGGGTGCATCATTTGCCCAACGAGACAAGAAAGGAATTACAATTAATCTTTCGATAATGGTTCTTTCACTCTTAGGAATGGAAGGAATTCTATTACACATCATAAATAACATAAAAGTTAATATCATATCACCGTCACCATTTTCGTTTAAATTTCTAGCAAAGAAATTATCACCACCGGTTAATTTCTTTAGAGTACCGTTTCGTATTGGATCATCTTCATCAGGTTCTGTAATCCAAGCAATTTTTGTTTTGTTAGCTCTGGCTAATTCTGGAGATGGACCTTTGGCTGTCGGTTTCTCTGTTAAGATTGCCTCAGAAAGAGTAATACTATATGGACCAAAAGCCTGCTCCGTTAGTTTCTTCCACATAGATTTAGAATTGTCACCAGATTTGCCAGACCAGATGGGAAATCTCTTCTCCGAATTCTTTGATTTGAGTCTTGAAGACATTAAACAAAGAAACATACTAATCAACGCCTTGTCCTTAAATGTTTGTCTTAACCAAGTGCGAAGAAATCTGACAGATTTACTCTTTTCGTTCATTTTAGGATCGAATCTAACACAGCTAAATTTGGTCAAATAATCTTCAGGTTTTCCATCTCTAAAAACAGCCTCTGTATTAGTCGTTTCTATCACACCATTGTAAACACCTAATAAATTTGGATTAGTATCTTTCAGTTTATCGAAATTTTCGTCGTAAAAATGTTCGCCCGCCTCTGTGATGATATTCTTTTTGAAAGATACATTTCCCAGCTTGGCAATCAACTTTCCAATTTTAGTGATTAACATTTCTAATGAGCTCTTAGTATGTCCTTCACCAGCTGTCATTTCTATTTTTCGCGAGACCTCGGTCCTCATTCGTTCGAAGCGTTTAACAAAATCTTTGCTTAATATTCTCTTGAGTTTGTGAGCGTTATCCAATCTTTTCCAATGATGTTTGTCAAACATATACCATTGACCTCCCTTACTTGTAGATGAACAAGTGTAGTCCAACCAATAAATTCGATATAATGCTGTAGCTACATCAGTGTGGACATTTGTGGTTGCTTTGGATAATGCTGATTTGCACCAAGAGTCTAACCATTCTGCATATTTTCTGGGTCTATCTTGTCTGGCAAAATATGCGATGGTTTTTACTGTTCCGTATATAGGATCACTTGTATTGCACCATTTAGTCCATACTTTCTTACAATGTTTTGCTTTATACTTATTGCTTACCATACTTTGGCGAATCCACCAGTTCAGACCTTTGTCAGAACCGTCAGTAATATTAAAAAGTGCCTCACCAATAGACAACCAGTAAGGTTCTTTAGAAAAACGAGACGAAGATAAAAGAGGCAAAAGCTTACGGGCGATCCAAATATGATCCTCGTCGTTTTCTTCCTCTTCGAGAAGTGAGGAACTTCCTTCACATTCTTGATCATTTGATCCTCTAGATTCAGATCTGGAAATTCTAAGGGGTGAATTTGATGCCCTATCGTTAATTACCCCTGATGATACTGTTGCTACTTTAGTATAATAATTAACTGATAAAATTAACGGCAGCCAAAATGTATGGTCCGGATCTTCAGATAGCCTATTTAGATCGAGAATTCTGCGAATTGCATGATCATGTGTTCCTAACGGCAAATATCGTTCGATATCTAATCTGAGATTCATAGGCGCTTCTTCAATACCTAATACATCTATCTCATCCAATGTATACACATATTCCAGTGTTGGGTATGTAGATCTAGCTCTGCTCATATAAAGAGGAAGATATCCATCAACAAATGAACTTTTAATCATAGATTCTCGAGATCCGATAGGATCAGCGTTTAACCTGGAGAGACATTTGTCAAAATTATGAACTATCATTGGTCTTAAAATTCTCTCTAGAAAATCCATACTAACCCTGCAATATGGAAACTGAATCCTATAATAATAGCCGATATTTCCGTTTTCAAGTTCTGTTCTCCCAGATTTAAGTATTACTGCCGCCAATTCAATTCGGCTATCAGATAAGTCTATTACCTTAGATATAACATGCTGATAAACGTGGACCAAAGCGTAAATAAATGTTGTATCATCTAATTCACGAAGATCGTTATGGAATTCCAATCTTATATCACTCACCACCGGAACATTTGATGGGATGATGGCCTCACCCAAAGTTAAACTCTGGTTAGTTATTTCATTCGAAGCCAGTTGGCAATAGCCTACCCAAAAATCGTGAATTTTGTGGTCTTCTATTCTAAAAGTTGTTCTTGGCTGGTAAAAACTAATAGTAGTGGGATGTCTCCCTGCTATTGAACCGACCCTATGTATTAATCCCTCAATACTAACAATTCTACTTTCAGATGTACTTTGGAGCTTGTTGCTTGTATTTGGCATGATAATTTGTCTCCCCGCTCTGGAATCTTCAGGACTTAAGAGATTTATTCCTCCCGGAGAATTTGGAACGATTATATTATGAAAATTTTGTGATATATTTAAAACGGAAACTTTTCTGGCCGGTATTGGTGCGATTATTGGCGATGATGACTCTATCTCTCTGGTTTCCAATCTGAATTCAGGACTCGGGTTGATAACGATAGGAGGCCGTTTTTGGGAAACATGAACAGAATCTGTTGATGGGTCGAATACAGACCACCCTTCGTTCGATAAATTCATTGTTGGATTATTAATGTGTGAACTACAATTTTCATCGGACTTAGATGATTTCATAATTCCAAAGCAAGAATCTTTTTGGTTTTAAATTTAGAATATTTCAAAAATCATTTTCTTTATATTTTATAGAATCAATTACAATCGCTTCATTATGGCACATTCTGTGAATCTTTGAAATTTATTATGTAATTATCGGATTGATATGACCATGTTGTATCAAACTACGAACGATTTTACGATAAATACATTTCATTTTTTATTTTCATCTTTTCTTTTCAGAAGGAAAGATGTCTAATTTACATTATTTTGGTAAAATTTATTTAATGGCCGTACCGAGAGTGATATTCATTCTTGTTATACGAATGCCTAGGATGAAACCCGAACTGTGTATGCGATCGAGTTCTCCGATATCCCCTTTTTTGGCGTCCTCTAGAACCTCTATTTGATTGTGTCTTCCATTTCCCATAGTCTTCATCTATTTTGTTTTCTCTGTATCCTCCTGACTTTTTAATTTCCGCTCTGGGTTTATTTTTTCTTTCTAATTCTGTTGAAGGAGATTTACGGTATCGTGTTTTTGGAGGAACTTTATTTGTTGGTATGAGTTTTTCATTTTTATTATTATCAGGGCTACTTCTGCTTCTGGGCCTACCTATAATTTTTACAGTAGAATCGGACTTCTCTGAAAACGCTGAAGTATAATCAACTTGCCGAGAATAATCAAAATTTGGGTGGATGATTCTGAAAATTTGTTGGAAAAAATCAAGATCATCCAAGGACTGATTGATTATCATTTCTAGCTTGCGGGAATTTAAACCTAATTTTTTCCGAATGGTATCACTAAACCAGCGATAATATGAACGATCGTATCCATCCAGCCATTGTCTTCCTAGTTTGTAAGTTTTCTTGGCTTTAGTTCTTAACCATATAACCAGATTATTTCTTCCCACAGAATATTGTACAGTTTTAGATATTCTAGTCGTTTCTTTGTCGTTAAAATTTGCATTTGGGCGGAAACTATATAAAGCGTGATAAATTCTTTGAGGATTGGAATGTTTGACATAGCTTTGAAATCCTATTTCCTCAAAACCAACATTTGAAAGTAACCCGTTCATGTCAACCCGAGACCAATATTTTCTAGTAAAAGTATTTTGGATATGTTTAGTAATAGGTCTACGATGTCTAATTAATTCCATCATATGGAGTAAGTCCAAATATGCCGTAACATCAGTCTCTTCTTCAGGTGAGACGTCATGTTCTCTGATAAATAAATATCCACCCGGCATAATTACCCTTTTCATCTCGCTTATCATTAATTCTGGATGGGTGAAATGATGAATAGCTACGTGACAGGTTATCAAATCTACAGATTTATCAGGGAGAGGTATCTTATTGTCAACTACTTTAATAAATCCCGGGAGATGATTGTTATGAAGATCGGCACAATAACCTAAACGCGGGTCAAGAAAAGCCATATTGGTGGAAAAAATTTCACCATTTCCACATCCTAAATCTAAATAACATTTAAATTGTTTCTTGACCGACCGCCCCGACATTTCTAAAAGCGAACTCAAAACATTTAATCTGTCGGTTTGTGTTGGTGTTGGTGTTGGTGTTTTCTTCTTATTTTTGAGTTTTCTGTTTCTGGACTTTCTACGATTTACAGGTCTTGAAAATACGACCTCTGGTTTCTTCAATTTGGCTCCATCATCCCATTCTAAAATTTTTGACGGCGGGGAGATCAAATTATCTTCTTCTGTCGAATTAAATAATCGTCGACAACATTTTGGATCAATTGGGCGATATTTTCTAGGTTTTATTAATGATTTTTCTGGACTTGTATCTGGAGAAGATGAGTCGGAACATGTATTTCCCACTTTGTGTAAGTTTCCCGATAAGGAATCCGGTGGGGAAGATGAAAATAAGGATGACCCAAAATATGATATCTGTGGGCTGGGCGCGATGGATGTTAGTATTCCGCGAGAAAATGGTTGAACTTCATCCAGAAATGGTGATTCTTCTTGATCGGGAAATCTAAATATATCTGGAGAATCAGGAAATAACATGAAATTTTTGGGCTCTGTTCGTCTGGTGTGAAATGTGGGACTATTTTTGGGAAATTCACTATAAATAGTAATATCGTCGGATTTGGTCCTGCGTTCGATTTGTTGGGAGGATATTTTCATGTCTTTTGTATCTTTTGGTCTGATATGTGAATCCATTACAGCTCATTTTAGTCTATTCTTTTGTTAGTTTGTTAATTTAAATATTAATATCATATTTTACAGATTTCTTTTCTCTGTAAAAATTAGAAAATATGATTGGGCTAATCTCTGTTTATATCGTCATACCCTTTGACAGAAATATTATTGGTTGATCTCATCTTCCTTAATTAAAAGAAGATGTTTTTTAAACCCAAATGATTAATTATCCACATAATGTGTGTTTTTTATGTTTGTACGCGTTTAACGTAACTTACGGGAGCTGTTTTGTTTTAGGAGGACCATACATCTGTATAATGTATAGCGTTCTGTGTTTGCCCTCGTTTGATATAACTTACGAGAGCTGCTTGTTTTAGGATAGACTTGGATGGTTTCTTTTCTCCCCTTGATCTAGGTGTGCCATTAATGGTAACTAATACATATTTGCGACCATTTTTATCTACTCCTAACAATTGAGTAAATATGGCCTTTGATCCTTCTTTTCCTTTAGAAAAGATAATATTAACCATTCCATTTTTAATAGCTTCAGCTTTGGCTTGGGGATAATATGGAGCTAAAAGTGGATCAGATGTTGGAGATTGAGCTTTCACGCGATCTGCCCAATCCAAAGTAATATGCAAGGTTGCTAAATATTGCAGTCCAGCCTCATACGCTTTTGCTCTGGCTACTTTTAAAGTAGGAGCCGTAACCTTGGCAAATTCCCGCTGCCTAATAATTAATTTGTCTTGTGGGTATTGTTGATTGTATTTGCCTGCCCACATCAAAAATCTATCAGTCAAAGTCAGAGTTATTGTGAAACCACCATTTAATAGTCTTTCTTCTTTTTCGATTTCTTCTATTATATTTTTGCCACTTCCCCATCCCATCTTCTCGAATATTTCTTTTACTTGATTAGTAGCAGGACCCAAGAATAAACTATAGTCAATTTGTATATCACCTCGTTCAAAAACAGAACTAAGAAATTTATAACATACATCACATGCTGGTGTAACTTTAACTGATGAGGGAGGATTTCTGATCTGAGTCGTTGGAGATATGCCAATATGAAATGTTGGTAGGTATAATTCTGCTACCATGAAGAGTGCCCCAAAGAACGCTTCTAGAACGTCTTCCTTGACATGAATACTTAAATCCAAATTTATTAGAACGTGATTGCTAAAACCGTATTTATTAGATAAATTTGCTTGAAACTCCTTAGATAAATAATAATCACTCAATCTACCCAATTGACCTTCAGTTATATTTTTGATATGCCTTATCATATACCAAGTAAAATTTGTTTTCATGATAGAATCTCCTAATTTTTCTAAAACTTCGTAATTCTCCCCATCATTTGGATTGTAGGAAACATGAGTGAAAGCTGGTATCCAAACCCTAGCCGCATTAGCCGAAACTAATTTAGATCTCATAGCAGGATCAGGAATAGCATGATGTAAAATTTCATTATATAGAAATTTTAATAAATTATTGATCCATACTACTTCTCTTTCTGTCCTTACCAAACCAGATTTCAATGTTATAATTTCTGGGCCATATCGATTAGATATTCTGGGAAGTCCACGTTTTCCTTGAATTAATTCCCTTGTTGGTCGTCTGGCAGCACCTGGAACAAAAGCTGTCCCTTGTCTTAATGTACTTGGTGGCTGGCTACGAACAATTGTTGGAGAAGGTTGCGAAGTCTGGGAGCTTGTTGGTTGGCTTCGAACAATTGTTGGAAGGGTTCGTGAAGACCGGATGCTTGTTGGTTGTCCACGAATTATTGTAGGGAGAGACCGTCTAGATGGTTGACCAGATGTAATGATCACGGGTCTTGGTGTAGAATTTTGAGGTGTGGTATCAGGTTTGAACATTTTGTCTTTCTTATCCTGTGAGTCGTTGATTACCTCTTTTTGATTAGATGAAGGTTTTTCTTCAGATTTGTTTTTATTTGTTAAATTTTTATCTTTCTGGTTTTCATCTAAATTCAGCTTCTTATTCTTCTCTTTGTTTTCTTTCGCTTCGGCTGCTAAACTAGGAACACAAATATAATAAAGAGAATTCTTAACAGGTTGTCCCTGACAGTGCCATTTATCTACTTTTCCGAATTTATAATTAGGGGGAACCCTGAAAATAACTAACTTACATTGAGTAATTTTAGACAGGGCAGCCAAACACCCTTCTAATGTTTTATCACCGATAGTAATACCTTCTAATAAATATTCATCAGGTGAAGATTCATGACCTTGAATATGATCTGGAAGCCATGGTGGATCAAAGAAAACAACTAGGTTCTCGATATCTTTTCCGAATAAGTCTGGAATATCTTCCGAATCCAAACCATCAAATCTCCCCAAAACTTGAAATCGGTCCGGATTGAAATCGTAGGCTTTCAGATTTCTTTTCAAAATATTTTGCCTCTCAGAATCTAATTCATATGAGATAACTTTCTCGATTTGGGAATTATCGAGAAAGGCCATGGTAAATCCGCCAATTCCAGCACAAATATCCATTAAATGGACAGATTTGTCCTTCATGAAGGCACTGACCAATTTAGATATTTCATTTGCTCTGGCTGAAGAAACCATATAGGAAAGTGTTTCCTTGGTATAATTAAGACCATCCTGAGGAACAAGTTTCTTTCCATTTCTTATTCCAAAGTAGCCGTCTAAAAATCTAGTTTGATCATCTGAAGACATTGGAGTGAATGTATTTCTTCGGAAACAATTTTCTTTAAAAATTGAAATCAATTTTTTAAGTTTGTCCAAAAATAAAGATTTCAGACTTAACTTTGTTATATACAATGCCAGAAGGACCAGAAGTCAGAAACATTACCAAATATCTCAATTCTGCTTTATCCGGTTTGACCTTAACCGGTCTAGGCTGGGATGAAAATAGTAAATATTCCCCAAATGGGCCAGACAAAATCGATCAAGTCAAACCGTATTTTCCTGCCAAAATGGTGCAAGTCTTCTGCAAGGGAAAACAAATCTTCTTTGAATTAATCTCGATCAAATATAAATCTAGATTTTATTTTAATTCTGGTTTAGGGATGGCTGGTGGGTGGATAGTGAAAAAGGAAAAACACAGCAATCTCTGGTTAGAATTTGGGAAAGTAACCAAAATAGGAAATATCTCATTGATTACTATCGATTCTCGAATATATTTTGATGATAAGAGACACTTCGGTAATTTTACTATCCTGTGGGGAGAAGATGCTTTGAACGAAAGATTATCCGAAATTGGACCAGATTTACTATCTGGCCAAGTTAATTTTCTGATTTGGACTCAAATCTTAAATAAACACAAAAGGTGCAGTTTAGTTTCCCTCTTAATGAATCAAGCCTATATAAGCGGAATAGGTAATTATTTGAAAGCTGAAATTCTTTACAGAGCTAAATTAAAACCAGATCGAAAAGTTGGATCACTGACCGTCACTGAAAGTAAATATTTATGGAAACTTTCAGTAGAAACAATTTATGAATCATATCAAGCTAATGGCTTGACTATCAAAGATTATCGAGATCCGCTTGGCAGAAAAGGTACCTTTGCAATTAGAATATATGGGAAAAGTCATGATCCATTAGGAAATCCAGTTTCAAAAGGTAAGTTCTCGGATGGTAGAACTACTCATTGGGTTCCCGCCATTCAAATGTGATTATCTATACAAAATCTCGATCTATTAGATCAAGATGCTACTAGAATATACGATTTTAATAGATATTTTAAAAAAATTGATTCAAAAATTATCTGATTTTAGTTTTAGTAAAGCAATTATAATGTCATTAATTCAACCAATTACCCCCGAGAAACGTGGTGAAATCTTTGATCACATGATCGCCAAACATTGTGATTTATTCAAAACATGTGACGCTACCCAACCTATCATTATTGTTTTTAGTGATGATAAAGTTGGAAGCGAGTTTAAGCATCACTATGCTGATGAAACGGGGGTTAGAAATGTCATAGAAACTGTCACTCGCATAATTTATACGAGTTTTGAGGTCGCTTTACCTCACATTTATGATCAAATGAAACCGGTCATTCTCCTGGATTGGCATGGATTTCAGTCAGACCTGGTCGCAGACATGGACCGGCTCAT